>Ga0136643_10005755_pt1 | contig 17580 bp, 9 predicted proteins | sample TergutLab28metaG_FD_96883 | JGI IMG/M metagenome (GOLD analysis project Ga0136643, IMG submission 96883) | Labiotermes labralis P1 segment gut microbial communities from Petit-Saut dam, French Guiana - Lab288 P1 (version 3) (version 3) | ecosystem: Host-associated > Arthropoda: Insects >... | reverse complement strand
TAACCAACTTGATGCACAAAATTTGTTTCACAATAAGTTTTATTTCATGCCTCTACATGTTTCGAGCACATGTGCTCGAAACATGTAGAGGCATGAAATAAAACTTATTGTGAAACAAATTTTCTGCATTAAGTTGGTTAAATACTGAGATAAACGTATTAGACTGGTACGAGGAATTGGCTCTCGTGCGAGTTATTCAATTGTTCTTATTCACCGTCACAATATGCAAGCAAACTCATACATATATACAGACACACACACACACACACATATCTGTTGTAATAGTTTCTTTATTTTTGCTATTAAAAGTAATTTTTCCCAGTAACATTCCATGATGTTATAGTGGAGGAGTAACGAAATAGTTCTATTTTATAATTTCGGCTCTAGATAGTAGTGAATGTTTATTGCCACACCCCGGCCGCTTTATTCTCAGCAATGGCCCGACACCCATTGTATAGGAGGCTGGGCGGACTCCAGGACCGCGCTGGATGGGTACGGAAAATCCCACCCTCTCCGAGATTTGATCCCCGAAATGTCCAACCCGTAGCGAATGAACGTTATATGTGCAGCTTTGATTGTTCATCACTGGTTTATGGAACAGGTGCCACACTGTGCAGATGTGTGTCTTGGGATAAGTGAAACAACCTTAGCCTGGGGGTAAGTGGGAGCAGTTGACTCAAGAGTCACTCCTTCAGCTCGTACTGTCAGTTGCACCATGCTGCTAAATTATAAACATATGCATTTAATTCGAGTTGGCCGAGCTGGTTGTTTCAAGAAATGTGCAATCCGCTCTACCTATCCACTACGAACTAGTTTCGATGTCCACTCAACTTATAATTAGACTTTAATATGACCAGTGCCTCTTTACAATTACTTCCAAGCTAACACTCCTTGAGCTCTGGCTATTTGGTTAACAAGTTTATTGTTTTGATGGAGAAATGTATGAGATTTTAAAAATTGTGTGACCTAAGGAGTGGACTTGTCGATGACAAGTTACACGCTTCTTGTCTCTGCAGAAACCCTGTTTCAATCAAAGGAAGGACCATGTTGGATTTGTGGTGGACAAAATGCCACTGGAACAGTCTCTTATCCGAGTATTTCAATGTCTCTGCATAAGTGCTCCATACTAATTCATTCATTCACACTTACATTTATTTATTTATTTAACTCTCTTATCTATTACCTGTGATACATTATCATAGCAGCTGGAACCGCCTTTAACCCTTTAAACGCCGAGTTAAATCCCATCTGCCATCTGCTGGCATTATTAGGAACTCACTACATTCTCCACGTTAGCAGGATAAGGGTTCAATAAAGAACTTAAGAAACCAAACAAGCTGAAGAGGGAGACTGAAGAGCATAGACAGTACAGCGGCTGTAAGTTCTACGGGATGGACACCCGAAGATTTGTGTTTTGTTTCACTGCGAGGGCAAAATATTTACCTCATATCCCAAAATCTCCAGGTCCGCCCCACTATCCGCCCATGCTTCTATGCAGCGAGCACTTAGTGCAGAGCGGTAGAGGAGTGAAGCTGACCACTCACCACATCTAGCGCCGAAGGTTAAAAGTGAGTGGAGCTCTACCCCCATTCCCCACATGCCTTCGTTGACTGCACATTGATAACCTTACCCAAAGGTACATTTACTTCGAACAGATGAGGCGAGTAGGTATGGAGGGGATTATTTGATCTTTTGAGCGAATAAGCATTAACTGTTGTCAATGGATTCTGCCGCATTCATGTCTGAGCATTCTGATAGCATTCTCCCGTTAGTGAAACTGGATATGTTAAGGTATTCTAAAATAGTAGTAGGAGACATCTAGCGCTGCTTGTCTTAGTGACAGAAGCTACCAGTATGGAGTCACGTGATACGCAGTAGACCTAACTAACCCTTCGTAACATTATGATGAACTGGAAATGTCCATCCATTCGGATTGCTGTGCCTGTTATACGAACAGACTTTGAACGAGAAATAAATAATTGTAATATTCAGATCTGTGTATAATTTACGTATAAAGGCAATCTGATCATCATCGTCATCATGTAGATATCACGGAGTTAGGCCACTGGTTGACCCATTCCGATGTCACAGATCCAGAAGTCTCTTCAATGGTCTTCCCTGGTTCCTTCTGCCTTTTGTAGTATAGTTCTTTATAATCAGCTGTAGTGTAACCTGATAGAGCTTCCTTTCCTTAAACTTAGGAAATACAGTGTGCTCGATTGCAAAATAAATTTGTCCTTAATTCTGCTCATTTATATTTTATTTGAATATTCTCCCATTACATCAGACTTCATAAATTCAAGTGGCAAGGCAATTGAAGATTTGGAAAGGATATGAGAGGAAATGGCCTTGTTCTAATTTGAGGTTCGGTCCCGTTTCGAGACCACGACGTTTTCTTGAAAGGTCGAGAGCCAGTTACCCAGTGACGAGACGTAATATCCCAGAAGAACGGATATGTAAACTGCTTACCGCTAATGCTGAACGCTGCATAATCTGTGCAGTTGAACAAAGGACATTGAGAACTCAAGCTTATATAAAACATTCCGTTTAGTGCCGAAATTTTAGACCCATTGGAGCAAGAATTCCACTCCTTCTATCTACCTCCAGTTACAGACGCGGGTTGTGATTTGCTAAACGGCCTTTACAAGTTACCATGGTAAGTATATTACCGGAGGGACAGAGACATTCAATTGAGACGCGCCTAAAAATGGACGATTCTTTTTTTCACGCTACCTCGTAGGTAGGAATATCTTTACTCTTGTCCGTTTTACAAACAGAAATGAACAAGACTGGCCAGCCGCTTTCTGGTTGCCAGAAAAAACAAATCGTATATAACATGTTATGGCTGGGAGAGGCACGCTATACACAAAACAGGTATATGCAAATAGGTTATGGCTCGCTGCGGGGACCCTCTGTTTTCTTTTTCCCTCATGACACTAATCGCTTTTCTATTGAAAAAGATTTTTGTGTGGTTTCGCAATGCTCCTGCCTCTTTATTTTCCATTTGTTCTGGCAGCAGTTCTTGCTGTCAGGAAGTGAGAGACTCAGACTGAACTGTTAAATTCATTGCTCTACTGAAACAGGAGAAATGAATAAAAACTTGCATGAAAAAGTGCAATTAAGAAGCGCTCAACACTAGGCAAATTCCGTAATATCTGTTTCCCACCCATTTTATTTGTGGCCCGGGTAGCTCAGTCGGTATAGCGACTGACTACGGGCTGGACGGTCCGGGATCGAATCCCGGTGGGGACGAGATTTTCCGCCCACCGACCCTGGAGGACACCCAGCCTCCTGTAAAGTGGGTATCGGGTCTTTGCCGGGGGTAAAGTGCGGCCGGGGCATGCTGCTGACCACTCACCCCCTTCTAGTGCCGCAGTCATGGAAGAGTAGAGCTATACCTCTACCCACCCTCTGGGCCACACCGGGCCTGTAACGGGAAAACTTTACCTTAAACCATTTTATTTATTATCCACTTCAATATTATCTACCGTTTACGCCAAAATCTCCGTAGTTGACTTTACCATTCAGGCTTTACCAACAAAAGGTTTTACCCATTTGTATTCTCCGCCTTTGTAGTCTATGCTCCTGTTCTCCATATTTGTTGATGGTCAGGACAGTTCCTTGTTCTCTCCGTAAAGGTTCGTGTGTAATGGCGATATAGCGCCAGTCATTCTTGACAACCACATCTTTACCCCGTGAAACGAATGCAGGGTGCCATTTGAAAGCAGAATCGGTGGATCCCAGATCCGGTGTGGGACGTTGTGTAGAACAGTGCTATTTAAAAAGTTTCTCTTTATGTAATTTTCTCCATTGCTTTGTTAGGTCCAAATATTCTTCAGAAGTTATTTTTGTCTCAAATTGCGTAACATTGTGTGTTGTTTCCTTACGAACTACCATGTTTCATGTGTATAGTTTACTCTCTCTCTCTCTCTCTCTCGCTTCTTACTTTAATAGTATCCATTCCCATGCATTAATGAACAATTTAATAGTTAACACTAACAAACACACAAACATTAAAAATACGTTTTTGCATATAATATGCTAATATTCCGAAATGTTGCGATATTCTTCAGATTATTCTCAGAAATTATTTAGTAGTTCATCTGTGTTTTACATTTGCTTGTTTGATGTCAGACTCCCTGAGGATGATCTGAAGAAAATGTCGGAATATTAGTGAATTGTAGGCGAAAGTGTATTTTTAATACTTGTACATTTGTTGGTGTTAGCACGGCACCATCCGCACCGTACACACGACCTACGCAGCGGCTCTCAAGACCACCACCCATCCAAAAACTCGGTGCAGAAAACCACATGCTGCAACTCAACATCTAATGCTCCTGATGATGGGCGTATGTACCCGAAACATGTAGAGCTAAGAATACATCAATAAAATTACCTATTTGCATCAAGTTGGATTTCACTTTATTTCATTTATTTTATACACTCTGTTGTAGTGTGCGTATCCTGCTATATAATATGCCTGACTTAACTGCGTAAAACAAGAAATGCATTATATCAGTTCTCCGTCGTGATCTGACTCGAGAAATTATGACTTACTGAATGCGAGGCAGAGATGGTAGCCTTTTTTTGCTTCGGATTCGTGACGTCCCAGATTACATTTTCGGTTACATTTATTAAGTTTTTCTCGCTTTTACTCAGTGAATAAAAGCAAAATCTAAAACTTTCAGACTGCCCCCACGGTGTAAACGATGTCTTGGCTTTTCTGGGGTTTTAGAGCAGGGTCGATTGTTAGTTACCGGCGTTTCTGGACCGACAGGCTGTCCCGAAACGTCTGTAACTAAGAGACAATAAACGCTGCATAACGTCCCAGAAGCGTGAAGACCTGAAAAGAATTTTATCTTGGCATTTATCCACGCTTAAGGCTATCCTCCGGAATGTTTGGTTTCATGCCTGTGTACGGATTTAAATCTTAGTTCGTAATATTACACTTTTTTTGTGGTTACAGGCCTTGGGCCTAATATTAGTCTGCTATAACGGACTGCACAATTTTAGTCGCATGGCAATCAAAAAATCTTTGCTTTGTAATAAACCCAAGGTTTATTACTTCTCCAAGGGCACATGCCTATCCCGACCCAGATTAATAAACTTCACATTTTACACAATATTGTTTACATTTTGAACCTTATCCCTCAGTTAGGTTTAGGTACTAGCCAACACGTTTTCTATTTTTTTTTTTTTTACAATTTTCAAAAAACATATGTAACTTCTTGTCTGGAAGGTTTTTTGTTATATTTTGGAGAGAATTGTCGGAACTCATTTTACCATTTGGCTTTTTTTTTTTCATTTTTTCGGCCTAATTGTATAAAGTTCGTTATAATTAAAATATTTCTTCTCAAGAGTACAAAAACGCACTTTGAATAAGCAATGTCCTAAAATGGAGTCTTTGTTCGACTTTCCTATCTATTACTGATAGCTTGTAAGTACTGTTTCTATACACAAACCTGTGAAACCTGATTTCAGAAACTTTTAATTTGGCGCGAGTTGGGTGCCAGCTGTGCCTTTTGCCCACTACACATAGTATGATTAATCACAAGGATTAAACGGCTTCCAGGCCGGTAAAAAGTGTTCTGTATGTTAGCTTTTGATGAAACAAAACCTGTTGTTACCGTACAGCCACAGTTTCGACAAAGTGCAGGCATATTTACCCAAGTAAACTATCAATTCGCCCTTGGTTCGTGCGTCTTTGAACAACGGCCGTCTGTTTGAAGGCACAAGTACCGGCACCCCGTCTGTGAGTACCGCAAACAACTGTCAAGTTCTTCGAAAGCGCCCACATCTACGTGCCTATCGATTACACATTCTTCAACAACTTACACCCACGGACAAAGTGAGGCAGTACGAACTTCTGTTGAAACTTTCTGGAAAACTTGAAGATTATTATAAAATTAAGAGCAAATTAGTCGTCAGCGTTGAGGCAATGTACCATCTGTCGGAACAAGTAAATCGACGCAATTTACGAGTCTGGGACAGTGAAAATGCTAGGGGGGAAGAAAAGGGACAGTCAAAATATCAAGGTCGTTGCGTCAATATCAAGAGAAGACCTGTACGGGTCATTTTTCTCCTAGTGGAATCCGCAATATTCTACCTTACGTATTACCTGAATGGTTAATGTCACGGCTGCAGGAGAATATTCCAGGCGCGATTTATCAAAAAATGGTGCCCCACCGCACTTCCATAAATAAGTGAAATCTTACCTGTATGAACGTCTTTCTAATCGTTGGATTTGGCGTGGAGGCCACAAGTAATGGCCACTGAGATCGCCTGATCTGACATCGATGGATTTATTTTTGGAGAGGTTTTGTGGAGGGCAGTGAATATGTCGCCCCCACCCCCTGCCGACAACATTACACGAACTCATGACACAGATCAAAGAGGTCTGTTCAAAAACTGAACAAGAAATTCTCGGTATCGTCTGACGGGAAGTCGAATTTCGGTTTGATATTGCTCGAGTCACTCGTGACGCTCACATTGAACTTTGTTACTGACAAATTGCTGTTTATTATTGGCCTGTCAGGTAATATGTGTTTCAACAGTGTGACGTAAGGTCGTTCTGAGTAATCAAATATCAAAGTCAGATCAACCATTCACCGACATGTTCTCTAGCTGCCTTATTTCTAATTACTTCTTTTGTAATATTTGCATTTATTTGCTACAGGTAGGATAGCTAACAGTCTCTTCAGCTTTAGTGTTAATTAGTCCAAGAATTGATAACTAAAATGCTACAAACACCAACAGGTACAGTGTGTGTACTCGTCTAACACAACTATATCTATTGGTAGAATATAAAGTATTTTCTACATAAGGTACAACTACATGTTTCGGCGCTTGATAATGGCCACGTAGTTGTACCTTATGTAGAAAATACTTTATATTCTACCAATAGATATAGTTGTGTTAGACGAGTACAAACACTCATTGCCAACCAAACGCACATTTTGTCATTCAGAATTACGCTAAATTTCAATATTGAAAGTTGAAAATTAATAACTCCTTCGTGTTTCGATCCCTTAAAATCATCATCGGGGAGTTTTTATGTCAAATAATCATGTGCGAAGCACTACGTAATAGGTGAGGACGGATATGGTGTACATCGTGTGGTAGAGGTGAAGGTAGAGAGTAGAATATTGTGCGCAAAACAGGTATAAACGTATAATAGTTGAAAATAAAAGACCAACTTCATGTCACTTGCTATTTTTATTTCACTTCTTATGCGCTCAATATGTTTCGGACATTAATATATCCATCATCAGGAGCTTACGACTATTCTGTTGAATTACCACATTGGTCGTGCGTTCTTGGTTCGATGTGTGTTGGTGTTTCGGTGTGGTTGGGTTGGCGTGGTATCCGTGTTGCAGGCTGAAGCATGTATGATGTTTTTGTGACCATGCATCATTGATACAATAACATAAACAGCCAACTGCATGCGACAATAATAATTTTATTAATAATTTCAATAAGCTCAACATGTTTCGGGCGATAATTACGCCCATCCTCAGGAGCACTAGACTGTGTTTACAGCTTGTGGTACAATGCACCGGCGACGCTGCAGTATCGTCGGTGCATTATACCACAAGCTGTAAACACGGTCTTGTGCTTCTGAGGATGGGCGAAATTATCGCCCGAAACATGTTGAGCTTATTGAAATTATTAATAAAATTATTATTGTTGCATACAGTTGGCTGTTTATATTATTGTAAGACACAAACATGTGTAGTGATATGGAAATCTGATGTTCAAGATCTCGGAAGCACCTTGTGTTTGCTACGTTACGAACAATTTTTCATAGTGTTTTTACAAGATCATGTGATGTATATACTCCCTGATAATGCTTCTACAGCAATCGAAACATGTAGCAGAAAACGCCGGTCCCCGTGGCCGCGCGGTCTAAGGCGTGGGTCTACGGCCGCTCGCCTGCTGACATTGTGGGTTCGAATCACACCGGGGGCACGGATGTCTGTCTGTTGTGAGTGTTGTGTGTTGTGAGGTAGAGGTATCTGCGACGCACTGATCACGCGTCCAGCGAAGTCCTACCGACTGCGATGCGTCGGTGTGTGTGATCTAGAAACCTCAAGAATGAGGAGCCCACTGCCCGCGTTGGGTCGCAGCACCACAGGAAAAAAAAGCAAACAATTGTGAGAGACGATTTGTGCTTTTGGTTTGACTGTTGTAGTATTTTAGTTTCTTCGTCTTTTACTTCTGTCAAGTATTAAACTTTTGGTTGAAATATGAGCCATAAATTTGCTGTTTGTAGCAATACAAAGTTTAATTTTTTCAAGTGCTTAGGAACTGTGGAATGCAAGCTATTTTTGTCTTAAAAGTTTGTCGTTAAATACGTCCCAAAAACTGTCAGTAGCAGGAAATTTATTGACTGAACTTGAATTAATATGCGCCACGAAATGAGATACTGCGTTAATTTCGAGTTGTAAATTAACTGGTTGTTAGGCATTTGGCTAGTTCCACAATCGTAAACAGGTACATCTTATTCTTAAGACTATTTCGTTTCTGCGCCTTGAATATTCAAGTGTTTTGCAATATGATGCCTGCGGAATGGGAGTTATATATTTTTTGGACGAGTCTGTTGAAGAGTATTCTTCTCGGACTACCATAAAAATGTGGCCCTAAAGCTCCACCAAGACTGACACTTAGCCAATCTACATGGCGCCATATCCCAGAAGTCCTGAAATTTATCAACACCGCTGTCAGAACTTTCAAATGTCTTTCTGGACTTTTTCCATCTTCTAGTATCCATAACACAGTGTCGGTAACTGGACCGCTTTCCGTCATCAGGTGGAAAGGTGGGGGGGGGGCACCTACTTTGTTGTATACAGGAATGGGAACAGCTCTGTCTATCGGACCCAAACCTGTAAAGGCCTCCTGATATTTAACCTGAGAACGGAAACAGATCCACTTACTGGAACGTTGTGTTCTATTCAGGAACTACTGGATGGACAAAGTCCAAGATGTAGCATACCTAAATCTAATGGGCATTTGTCAGTAAACTTCCGAAATTATTTTTAAATTTCAGTTTTCTCAGACATCTTAAACTTCGTTAATTGTTGAGTTATTTACTTAGAGACGATTCGCCCTGTATTGTTGCAGTAATTAAAAAAAAATACTTATGATTCAAACACAAAAATTTAGTCTGGAAAACAGCTACATATAAACATTTCGGCTTGTGATCCAGCCGCCATCATCGTGCTGTGTGTAGGAATTTAGAAGTAAAATTTTACAACTTAAATTTAGTTTTTTTTTATTTTTATCATTTCACCGTGCATTCTGTAGATTATTTAATCACACACACACCAGCACATGCATATATATATATATATATATATATTATTTAAGAATTCTAAAATTTACATTAAAACATTTAAAACGCTCCTACATGTTTCGATCACACGATCATCCTCAGTGAGCACATATTGTTCCTTGCTAAAGTTATAATTTAAAATATTCAGTGAATTATTTCGTTATGTTAACTTTGGTGGTCTCAAGCTGCACAGCACACGACGCACAATCATAACCAGGCTCATTCTAAACAGCGTACGTCTCACACACAAAAACACAGCACCAAAGCTAACATAACGAAGTAATTCATGGAATGTTTAAATTATAACTTTAGCATGGAACAATATATGCTCCCTGAGGATGATCGTGTGATCGAAACATGTAGGAGCGTTTTAAACGTTTTAATGTAAATTTTAGACTTCTTAAATAATATATATATATATGTGTGTGTGTGTGTGTGTATGTGTTGGTGTGTGTAATTAAATACATTAAGTTTTATATTTTTTAATTTTATGACTTGATTATAAGCTGACACGTTTACATGTAGATTATCTCTAGACTTTTATATATATAGCTGTGTTGGAAGGAAAGTTGTATGTTTTAATGAAGAGTTCTGGCTTTCGCCACAATGCTGATGATTGGGAGGAGTTTCCTTCAGTTGGGCACATACAGAGCTGATTAGAAACACGATAACATGGAAAGTGTATTCGGAGGGTACTTAGTTTGGATCAGGGTATAGAAACAATTGTCTTCAAAAGTTCCGTGTAACCTACAGGTGAATACCTGCGTGATTCCTTTAAAGGGCTACGATCACGATTTCACGACCGTTCTGTATACAATATTTCCCTTTTCCTTTTACTATTATCTATTTCATTATATCTGTTATCGATATTAGAAGTCTAAATAACCTTCAAGAATAATCACGCGTGAATATGTTTAGTAAAAAAATTTTCTCGCCTAATTTTATGTGGGAAATGTTTCACCTCAGACGTTCGCTATGTCCCCATAACATTCTATCTTCCCTTATGTGTAAGTATTTTTATGTAAAACTTCATAAACTATATTATTTTGTTTATGCGTAATTGCTAAGGACAGACTTCAGGCTTACAGACACAAAACAGTTCCGTGTCGAACATACGCTATTTGTTTTGCGATTAGCACTGAAGGCTGTGCTTTCTTATACGAGGAAACTAGAAGTCGCTAATTTTCTTTGCGCTTTCAGAAATCCTTACACACACTCACATGTCAACGAAGTTTATTTTATCGCCTTTGTTCCTATCGTTTTTCGTTTATCGCACATTTCTTCTTTTTCTGTCTTTTTGACTTCTCACATCCCTTTTTGCGTCTTCGCAAGCTGCCTTTCTGCTCTTGTGTGACCGCCCAGTTATTTTGTTCAGTGGCACACGCTAGAAGCGTAGGACGTTCTTCATTGGATGTTCTCAGTGGAGGGAGACCTCAGAAATAGCCCAGCGAAATGCTAGACAAAGAATATATAGCTAGTTTTAGACTACTTCATGTTTAAAAATACTGTTTATACTCCACTTTGATGTGCGCGAAAGAGAAGACAGCAAGTGTTCCACAGAAGTTGATTGGCCGTAGTCACTGTTCGTGTGAATGTCATTTCACAAGACACTACACTTTTTTTTTTTGCCTTGAAGACTGCGTTTCGCGTGCTGTGTGTAAAAATACCTTCCAAACATTGCGTCATTTGATAGGTTGTTTATTTCTGTGTTTATAGTCTAATAATTATGCTAGGCATATTACAGTCTATTTAATGGCCTGTCTTACTTTCTGAGTTAAATATTACTGAACATTAAAGTTCACACCTACGTCTGAACTAATTCCACAAGGAAATAAATTGTCTAATACCACCCTTACTAGGTGGGACTGGTAGCTCAGTCGGTATAGCGATTGGCTACGGGCTGGACGGTCCGCGGATCGATTCCCGGTGGGGGTGAGATTTTCCGCACTTCTCCAGACAGGCCCTGGGACCCACCCAGCCTCCTGTACAATGGGTGCCGGGTCTTTCCCGGGGGTAAAGAACGGCCCGGGGCGTGACGCTGAACCCTCACCCCTTCCAGTGCCGTGGTCAAGAAAGAGTAGAGCTAACCTCTACTCCCCCTATGGACCATACGGCCTGTACAGAGCCTCAGTGCCTGTACAAGGGTGCACTTTAACCTTCTTTTTACCTTAACTGGAGTTTCACAATATTTCTACATTAAAGTTTGAATTTCGCGTGGCGGTAAGAATGAAAAAGGTATTGTCTTTAGAATGTGACGCGGTGTAGCTTTATACAAATTTGCCTATACTAAAGGTGGAAGCACAGGTTTCCTCGAAACATCTGTAACTTCTACTAGACTGCATTGTGCCATATGGAAGATTTCTTTTCTTACCTCTACATATTTTCGTGATGATCACAAACTTAAAATATATTTCAATACACACAAAATAATGGTTAAAGTCGCTAAGCCACGCGGGAACCTACGTTGAGATTTACCCCTTCCCTTTGCTTTATTTATTAACAGAAACAGACGCCAATTAAAATGTATTTCTTGTGTATGAATATAAGTGTTAGTATTGCACGGAGATATTGGTAGAGAATGTGGCATGAAGACAGGGAGTTTGGACCTTTGTTTTAGGCACTTAAGTCAAAGATGAGTCGCATGTGTAATCCGTAGGTCCAAGAGGTAAAAAGAAATACATAGCGAGTTTTTGGCCCGAATATCTGAAAGCAACAGGAAAATTCGTATCTCTCTGTGTGCGTAGAAGAGTGATAGAAGAGGTTCGTTCTGTGAAAGGGAGCGTAAGGTTGTGGGCTGGATTAAAGGGATTCAGGAAACGAAACATAGACGTACTTTTTGACGTTTTGCTGACCGTGCATCTCAGTGAATTTATCTCAGTATTTAACCAACTTGATGCACACAATTTGTTTCACAATAAGTTTTATTTCATGCCTCTACGTGTTTCGTGCACATGTGCTCATCATCAGGAGGTCAAAATTGCATTACACAGCCCAGACCGACAGCAAGTCGCAACCAATCTCATATTCAGTGGGTACAGACGGCTTCTTCCAAAGGATTATATCGGCCGGGGCGTGAAGCTGAACACTCACCCCACTTAGTGTCTAGGTTAAGAAATATTGGATATTTACCACCAACCTCCATACGCATTCACGGCGCAGGACACGTTCATTTTCAACTATTTTAACAAAAGAAGGGTAAATTTGCCGCTGTGCAAACTACGAATACATCGGTATAGCTTCACTCCTTATTCTCGAAACTGGAGGGAATGCAAGGCCAGCTTCATGTCCCGGCTGCTTTACCGCAGGGTAAAAAATGCCCTGTATCCGTGGAATAGGAAACTGGTTGGTCTTCAGAGAGGTTCTGGATGTTTTCGGAGGAAAAATAAAGTATTCCCTCTATCGGAAATCGAAACAAGATTCCGGAGTTGTTCAGCCAAGAGCCTAGTCACTATAATGATTATACTATCCTTACCATATTGAACTATGTGTACGTAAATAAAACGTCAAATGCAGAGATCTGACAAAATTATCTTACCTTGTTTTTCTACGAAGACGTTTCCATGCATTGCGTTTATTCCCCAGTGACTCTAATTTGCTCGACAATGTTGATTTAGAAATTGTCGCCGCTTGTCATCCATTTGTGTTTGATATAACAACAAGAGAAATGGATTGCCGGTCCTGTCAGCACAGCCAGTAAGTGCTATATCTTTAATTTTGGCAAAATATTTTTACCTCAGATGGACATCTTCAGGCCAGTAGTGAAAATGTATAAAATTAACTGTGTGCACGTCTTTATTTCTCCAACTGAATGCACAATTACAGTGTTCTAGAAGTGTTAAAACGTGCATTAAAATTATCTAGATAACAGTTCCACTCTCTCAAAGTTCGTATCATATTACAATTATAGTTGTTTTCCAGAACTTTTCAAGTTACTGATGCTAGATTAATTTGATCAAGTTTGCTTTTAACGATTATCATTTTAAACGATCACGTCTTTATTTATCCAACAGAATGCACAATTAGATTTTTCTAGAAGTGTTAATATTTACATTAAAATTTACATTAAAATGCTCCTACATGTTTCGGTTTAACAAACCATCATCAGGGAGCGTTTGACTGTAGCCACACAACCGCACTGATTCATTATGATGTTTTTAACTATTTTAATAATTATAACTTTAGCAAAGCACAACAATAAGCTCCCTGATGATGGTTTGTTAAACCGAAACATGTAGGAGCATTTTAATGTAAATTTTAACACTTCTAGAAAAATCTAATTGTGCGTTCAGTAGAATAAATAAAGAATTGATAATATCAAGATGAGCGGTAAAACTGAAAAAAAAATAGTGTGCAGTTGAATTAAATTTTGAGTCACTTAAAAAAATCAATGATTTATTACATAGATCCGTTTACGTGTTTCGTACTACTGGCCTGAAGATTGCCCTCTGACGTCGAAACATGTTGCCTAACTAACTTTACACGACTTACTGGTTTTGTTGACGAAATTTTATTTCTCTTGTTATTACAAAGCTTCTTTGACTTCTTTGTCTTCTTTCCATGACTGACGTCCAGTTTGCACAGATATCTAGTTCAGTGTATATCTAGCACTATGTACCTTTTGGTGCGGTATACAGGGTACCTATTGTAGTTTCATGTTTGTGTTGAGCGCATTGCTTAAGAAAAAGTTATGCGTAAGTTACATCTGCATGAGATAGCTCAAATACTGACGTTGTGTCTATATATATATATATATGTAAGTATTATTTTAGATATATAGAATGTCCACGAATTTTATTTTAAATATTTATTAGATAACAATCAAAACGTTCTCATTCGGTTGCAACCTGCAAAATGCAATGAGAAAATTACACAAACTTTTTGAGTTACGTAACGATTTACAAAATACTGCGTACTTACATCTGGTTTTATTACAATAGAATAAATCGTTAAAGTGGGAAGAGGACTTAGTGGAAATCTGTGTTACGTAATGTGTATAGTGTGTGAGTGTGATCAGAGTACGGTGAAGCAATCCCATTACAGGCCTGGACAGGCCTTGAGGGTTCCAGGAAGTTGAGGCTGTCAGATTTCAAGACAATCGACACATGAAGGTGGTAAGGTTGTCAGCCCTACGCACCGGCCACGCATACGCCGTGCATGGCACCATCCGCACCGCACACACGACCTACGCAGCGGCTCTCAATACCACCACCCATCCAAAAACTCGGTGCAGAAAACCCTATGCTGCAACTCAACATCTAATGTTCCTGATGATGGGCCTATGTACCCGAAACATGTCGAGCTAAGAATACATCAATAAAATTACCTTGATGCATCAAGTTGGCATTTCACATTATTTCATTCAGAATGTTATGAATTAAAATATTTCTAAAAACGTAAAGTGTGGAGTCGTTACAAGTATTTACACTTACTGACAATATTCGGTTGTAGGCAAACATTTATATCTGTACAGTCATCTTCATTCTCAAAAAATTATATCCCTGTGCTGAATGTTGATATTTATACCAGAGTGGAACACTGTGTACTCCGTGGTCGACTGACAACAGAAATATTAAAATTTTATTTTGAGTTGCGAAATACGGTGATATATAAGTTTGCAGCTACCGAAACCACAAGGATATGATTCACCAGCCCGGATCTTAGGCACGTGTATTTCTGTCGACCAGGGATCCACTGGGGTTGAAAGGTCGCCGTGTTATATAAATGTCAGGAGAGCCTCTCTGCATCATTAACACGTTACGTTCCCTGACACTAATTTCACAACATTACTTTTGGTGAGATCTAAATGATTCTGAAAAGGTAAAATTTTATTACAGGGAGAAAAACTTCTCTCAATACACTTTTTCCACCAAAATCCCATTTCAGCTGCGCCAGTTGGGTAAGTTATAAGGCTATTAAATCAATCATCTGCGCGCAGCAACAGGACTTCTAAATTCCTACACAAGGCGCTGAAATCTGACTGCTTACTGCACTGCTGGAAGATATAAAGAGCGAAAGGAAGGAAGATGGAACGACTAGATAAAAGTTTAGAAGTGCCGGGGAGAGGCAGGAATAAAGAAACAAGAAAGGAAACCTACCTCTGTTAAAAGGAAATATATTCTCAGCTATTTTGATATCCCGTTACAATCAGTTCTAATGTATATAACTCTTAGACCAATTTGCTTGTTCAGCAAGCTAAACTCTCTTTGTATGAGCCGTGCTTGATGGTATTATTTCTCTTGTCATCTCCGGATATACACAATTCCCCCCTCCGCCCCTCCCTCACACACACACACACACACACGACGAGTATAAACATTCCATTAAGATACCTTCTTGCAGTTTCGTATTTTACAGCACTTCCCACTCTATTTTACTCTCCTAATATTGCCAGGTGGTTCATCGAATAGACTAACAAAATATACAAATATATTTATTGGATAATGGCCAACTTATTGGATAGCTGATACACAGATGAGAAAGTGACTCCCTGTTATTCTTTTTCGGCTGTCATTCTTTGAGAAGTTAAAGGAAAAGTGATAGTTGTGCCGAAATTCTACCTTTTAAAGGCCAATATAAGAAGTACACACATAACGCTTCTTTCATTTTTGACTTGTTCGTCTTCCTAGAAAAGAGCAGAGAAAGAAATAATCGTACTAGGGATTGTATTCCATTGGATGGCATCCCTACGCCGTACTTTCTAATTTACTGTAATTCGCAATAAGAACATGGCGGACACGCGAACTTTGAAATGGAATGATACTGGCGACATTTATTTCAGGGCTATGAAAGTGTGCATGGTTATTGAATTTTGGAAAGTATGGGACTTTTAATGAGATAAATTATTTGGTATAAAAAACGTAATGAGGACCAATTGAATTGCTTCTTTAAGATGCAGTTCGACGACGATTTCATTTCTAAATTACTTACATGAGGCAAGAAATTGTTGTGGTCTGTTACACTCCTGGCTGTGAACATTTTGCTGTGTATGATTTTCTCTGAAACAGTAGCGTAAGGGTGTAATCGTGCCAAATGCTTTCCCTGCTGTTTAGTCCACCACACAGAGCACGTTTATTCTTTAATCTTTTAAAGCCTGGCGCTTTCTTTACGTACCACCAGGTTTAATATTCAAGAATTCTACATGGTGCTCGCTTTGCGTTGAGTGTTTTGTACGGATCTCAGAACAAAAAGCGGCTTTTGCTTTATATATCATAAACTGACTGGTTTTTATAACCGTAGTGGAAAGTGTTTACAGCGCGGTACGGACTGAAACCTTATATAAAGCAGATTGCGTTTAGTCTTTAAAAGGTTAAAGATTAAAAAAATGTAAATTAAAGTCTTCTAGGCGGTAAAGCAGAGCCTTTGGGAGAGCATTTTCCGACGTTTCCAGCAATTCTATTATCTTCATCTTCAAGATTAAGTATATTCTGTTCACTGCTGGACCATGAAATTGAAGGCACTAAAATCCTTCGAAACTTCGGTAACTGCACCACCAAACGACACAGTGTCACATCCCATAAGGCTTGTATCTTCATCAAGAGCACTGTGAAAAATTTATATCTCGCCGATACCAAACATTTTTAAATTAGTCTCAAATAGGAAAGGAACAAGAGTCTCCCCCAAATTGTTGTACTGCGATCCGTCGATAAGCTTCATGAAAAGTAGACAGAGACATGAACACGGGTTTCTTGCCGGTCGATTGCCGGCTGGAGCAAAAGATTTTTCTGTTCTCTACAGAGTCCAGGTCGTATCTGGGGCCCACCTGATCTCCTATTCAGTGGGCAATGGGGGCGCTTTCCCCGTGCGTGACGAGGCTCGGTCGTGCATCTGACTACTTACCCCATCTAGTGCCGAGATTAAGTATGAGTTGAACTAGACCTCTCGGCGTGCACAGGGATAACTTTATCTTTCACCCAAACATCAATTTCAACAATCATTGCACTAGTTAATGGCCGAAACGTGTGGAAAAACGGACCGATAGTGTCTCATTTCATGATCTCGAACAATCCCAGAAAACAAGCAAGTTGAAGGAGGATGAGGCAGCATAACTAGGAACGCTCAGAGATCCCTGTACAGGGTTATTCAAAATGATTGTCGGGGTTTTAACAACGTGCCACCTCGTTCTCCAAATGCAACCCCATGTGATTTCTTTCTATGGGGTTACGTTAAGGACCAGGTTTATGTTCCTCCTCTTCCCGCAAGTATCCCGGAACTGAAGGTACGAATCAGAACGGCCACTGAAACCATCACCG
>Ga0136643_10005753_pt1 | contig 17582 bp, 9 predicted proteins | sample TergutLab28metaG_FD_96883 | JGI IMG/M metagenome (GOLD analysis project Ga0136643, IMG submission 96883) | Labiotermes labralis P1 segment gut microbial communities from Petit-Saut dam, French Guiana - Lab288 P1 (version 3) (version 3) | ecosystem: Host-associated > Arthropoda: Insects >... | reverse complement strand
TTGAATGATTTGAAGGAAGCCATCCGTCAGGAAATTCGTCCGATCGATCGTCAGTTGTTGGCCCGTGTCACGGACGATTTTAAAAAAAGGCTTGAAAACTGCATCCAAGAAGACGGTCGTCATCTTACCGATATTATTTTTAAAACTTAACCATCTAGTATGGCATGTTTTAAGCTTTAATTTTGCATAAATAAGTGTGAATTTACTTGAAAAAACAACTGAGTACCGTTTGTCTTAAAGATGTCAGGTTCCCGTGGGCCACCCTGTATCATCTAACATAGGTTCACTTTGATGTTTATTGGACCGTGCATCATTGTGATAACTGAAGAATAAAAACCAACTAGATGCCACTTATTATTTTATTGTACTTCTTATAAGCTCAACATGTTTCGGGCACTACTATGCCCATCACCAGGAGCTCGCGACCATAATGTTGATTAACACATTGGTGGTTTCGTTCTGTAAAGATGGAGTGGGTAGCGTTAATGTAAAATTATGGTTCTTATTGGTATGTGTTCGGTGTGAAGTTCTGTGTCGCTTTGTTGTAGCTGGTAATGTGTTTCTATTAATATTACACGTTATCAGCTACAACCAAGGGACAAAGAACTTCACACCGAACACACGCCACTAAGAACCATAATTTTACATTAACGCTACCCCCTCCATCCTTACAGAAAGAAACGACGAATGTGGTAGTCAACATTATAGCCGCGAGCTCCTGATGATGGGCATAGTAGTGCCCGAAACATGTTGAGCTTATAAGAAGTACAATAAAATAATAAGTAGCATCTAGTTGGTTTTTATTCTTCAGTTATAATATTCACTTCTTTAATGTGCATTATTTACTTATTTAGTTACTTTCGATTTGCTTATCTGTTGTACTGTATTATATTACTCCACATTTTCCCCTTCATTATGTTTATTTTAATTATTCCAAATCTTATTTTTCATTCACCGAGTTTACATTATACAGCAACGCAAACTGTTCCATTGCTTTATCAACTACCTATTTATTACTATACATCTGATGTTCGGACATTTCAAATAGGTACGTACCCACCTTAATGCTGCAACAGGCACATAATGTCAACAGCACTTATAACCGATAAAACGGCAATTTTTAGCCCTATGGCGCTGCGGCCCAACGCGGGTCACAGCCTCTTCATTTTGAGGTTTCTAGATCACACTCGACACACAACAGTCGGCAGGACTCCCGAGGACGAGAACAGCTCGTTGCAGAGACCTCTACCTGACAACACACAACACTCACAACAGAAACATCCACGCTCCCGGTGGGATTCGAACCCACAATCTCAGCAGGCGAGCGGCCGCAGAACTACGCCTTAGACCGCGCGTACACTGGGACCGGCAAAGACAGCAATTATCAACTGGAATTACAAATTACGTATTCTTTATTTCAAACTTTCGCCGTGTTCTGATTGTTGTATGCTTTCTTCTGGGTAATTCCCCGGCGTCTGAATTCTATATGCCCACGTTTCGGAACACTGTCTGTTCCATCTTCATAGGCCGCCTATGAAGATGGAACAGTGTTCCGAAACGTCGGCATATAAAATTCATACGCCGGAGTATTACCCAGAAGAAAGCAGAGAACAAGTTACATATTTTTTATCTGTCGGTGGTCGGACAGTTTTTCCACGTTCTTTCTAATTTACCATTTACAAGACATCCTAGCATTCAGTGGTACAGAACCGAGCAATTACAGGGGTGCAGACTCAATCGATCGTCGAGTAGTCAAAAACCAAACCATCCAACCAGCCAGCCAACCAAGCAACCAACCAACCATCCAACCAGCCAGCCAACCAATCAACCAACCAACCATCTAACCAACCAGCCAACCAACCAACCAACCAACCATCTAACCAACCAACCAACCAACCAACCAACCAACCAACCAATCAACCAAACAGCAAACAATCAACAGAAAAATGTCAGTCATGTTAATGAGTTTTTCACCACAAAATCCGAGCTGTCCCTATCTAATCCTAATGCTAGGATAACAACGGCTGTAACAATGATATTTCAACAACTCGAACATTCTAATTAATCAAACCCGTCCCACAAGTACACCTTTCCTCCTTGTCGTTAATCATATTACTACACCCCGACACGTTTCGGACCGCTGGTTCATTACCAATGTAGACAAATACTGAGGCGTCACATCTTGGTGGAATACGATAAATGACCCTTCTTAAAACACACCAAAATTTAGACTGACGTCCTACTGTGTATTTATGACACGAAATAAACCTCTCCAGTTAAATATTTGTCATTTATCCTTTAACTTGCAGCATCTGTACAACATATGTGGGCTCACTTTTTTGTTGACTTTTCGTGACGAGGCAGGCAATCCACCGTTACTTGCAAGTCTCGTTTCCTATTTGGCCCTGACAGTTTTTTTTATTGCACCTGCTATATTACACCAGATTTAACAGGACCCACCACTCTACATGTACATCAGTAGGCCTTTTTTGTACTACGAAGTACACGCTGTTTCCGTCTTGTTAGGCTATTTATTTATTTGTTATGTTTACAAGATTTCATTAGTAGACCCAGTTTGTCTTAGAGTGGTCAAACCCGTCGGCTATTTTTCCGGGCACCTTGTGTGGGAGTGCTTCGTTAGTGTTAACTCAACTGGTGCTCCGGCCGGATTATGTTGTGCCCCTGTGTTCTGACAGTGCGCCTGGATTTACTGATAGAACTGCATGGCACTGAGAATAAAAATTCCTACCTTCAAACGCGTTCTAATCCTAATCTAACATCTGCCTAACTCTAGGCCACAGTCTCCAGATACTTACGGCTTGATTATAAATTCCAACACTGATGTCATACGAAATAAATGCACGCATTTACAAAACAGCCAATGCACATATAACGTAACACTGAGGCGCGTTCTCGTAGCCATTGGTGCCGTGCAAAAGTAATATGTATAAAATATTCAGAGTGTGTGTGTCTGTGTATTCTTGCCTTAGTTATCCGGAATGCAAAGCGCATGCACCGTATGATACTGTAATTTGCGGCCTGTCCGGTTCAACCATATTCGTCCACATTATTCTTATGAACGGCACGACTTTCCGAAAAAAAAAAAAAGGGGGTAATTTATTGCGCATAAAACGTAAGTTTCGATTTTATCTACAACCTTAGTCTGAAATATCTCTCATTCTAAAAGGGATTCTGCGAGATCTTATCATCAACGTTCGTATACAGTTCTCCACATAATGTGCTCAGTATTCCTGACATATTTCAACGAAGCTTAAATTTTCTCAGAGCTGAAAAAAATAAACCAAACAACATTTCATTAAAATCCGTCAAGGGGGAGCCGAGTTGCTCCATACGGACGGACGGACGGACGGACAGACAGACATGACGAAACTAACAGTAGCTTTTTGCGATATTTCGAACGCTCCTAAATACGTTGCGTCGTTCTTTCAACCGTGTTGACAGGCTACGCCACCGAATTAGGGGCAAATGCAACTTGCATATGGTATATCAGGGTTATGCCTACTCCGTCACCCTTAACCTCGTGGGTGAAAGTAGGCTCGCAACCTTACCGGATGTGCTTCTTCGTTTTGCTGGCGAAATTAAAATCAAAAATTAAACGACTCTCTGCTACATCACATAACTATGTGTGTCGCAATATTTGAAATTATCCGTTAAAATTTGTCGTTAGTCAAAAATGCCATGATTATTTTAATTTGAATAAAGTGAGACAGACGTTTAGCCGCACTCATTAACCTCGGCGCTAGATGGAGTTGAGTGGTCAACTTCACGCCCCGTCCGGCTTAACCCGAGGTAATAAACTATAATCAATAACTTTCTGCGAAAACTTTGAAAATATTCCTACGGACAGTCGAAACATGTCTACTTGATTACGCAGCTGCATTAGTTGGAATTCAAAACAATTCCGTGCGTAAATGGGGGCCTACACACAGCTAAACAATAGCTGACTGCAGTCCTTAAAGTTACAAAATTATGTGTCTCAGTCGGCGGTTACCGACGTTTCGGACAAATCTGCTGCTTCGCCTTCACCTATGGAGGTAAAGCCGTTACGTCCAGCGCACGACGCACTAACGATAAGCAAGCGGACGTCAGGTTTGGTTTGGTACTGTATACGTGCTTACACTTTAATACGCTATTTTAAGGTCTGGTTAGGAGCGTTCACAAAACGGCGAAAGGCGACTATTAGCTTCGTCATGCCTGTCTGTCCGTCTGTCCGTCCACATAGAACAACTCGACTCACACTTGAAGGATTTTTCTTGATATTTTATATCTCAGCATTTTTCGAAAACCTGCCGGTAACTTCAACTTTCGTTAAAATCGGGCAAGAATAACAGGTACTTTACACGAAGACCAATACACAATTTTGACCATATCCCGCTCAGTTCTTCTTAGAATGATAAATGTTTCAGATGAAATTTGTACAGAAAATCAAAACACACATTTTATGTCCAATAGCTTTTTCTCGAAAATGGAGCCCTTTATGAGAAAATATGGAAAAATTCCGTAGAGCCGGGCTAGGACACAATGACAATATGGCGCATGTGCATTCCATGCTGGATACCTAAGGCTACAAACACACGCACAAAATATGTGATACTTAAAGATTATCCACTGCAACAATGGTTGCACGTACGCGCCTCAATGTTACGTTACACGTATATTTCCTGTCTTGTTTAATATTGCAGGACATCATGTACGCCTCTGAATGATCATTACCACCTAACCCTCAACTTCTGCTGACGCTACGTATAATTTATGAATGAATGCATGTCTATATTAGCATGCACACTAAGTTGCCCACGATATGAGCTGCATGAAGGTATTCGTGAGCGCGTGAATAAGGGCTTAGTGCACGTCACGCACAAAAAGAAAACCGCGCCCACGCAGCGGCATCCAGGACACCGAGCACTCCCTACCGATATAACGCAAGAACATAACAAGTTTGTTGTTTTACGGGATCTAGAATTTGAAATAATAGCACTTCCATGTTAAAGAACGTGTTCCAATGTGTAACATTCTATCAAACAATGTAAAATAGGGGAACTGTACTCCTGCCGGGCAGAATCAAGTCATCTTAAATGTTACGCCATGTCGACAAGCCAACAGATACCGACGTTTCGAAGGATAGTAGTGCCTTCAATTTCACATTTAAGCATTCCTAATAACATAGCTATTCTTATGGCCTGCCAGAAGGTGCTTACAATTTTATACGGTGAAAGAATATTTTAAAAGAGGCTTCTAGGACTGCAAACAGGCTCCCTGGATTGCCCGATCTTGAAAATGAAGACATTACGCTCCTTCGAAACGTCGGTAACTATTTTCCAGTCCACATGGCGACAAAACAACCCCAGAAATCTCGAATCTGTTAATGCAGTTCGAATAATCCTTCCGCTATGCAAGGATTAGGCTTTCTAGTCCGCTGACAGACATGTAGTGTGTCCACTGATCGCCAGGCTTCGTATGTACTTACAGACCCGGATCATGCGATTAAAGGTATCTTGCAAGCTTTACAAAATTCTAACGAATGTGTATCTTACCTGTACTCTTCACCAGTCACTGCTGAGAAACTAACCGACAGGATACAACGCGTGGAACATACAGGAGAAGGAAAGGTATAAAATGCACATAAACAATGATACGAAAATATAGAAAGGGATCACTTGGGACAACGAGAAATAAGCAGAAGGATTATATTAAACATCATCTTACGTAACGGCATTCAAAGATGCGAAGTGGACTAATGACGACCTTCTTTAACGGCAATGTAACTTCTGACTCCTAAACAGGGACATTTTAACATCCTAATAATGACTGAATACCTAGTGAAGACCCTGTAAAATGTACATTCCCGTCTTGTGGATGTGATGCCATATAAGGCAGAAACGAACCGACGTTACGGAGAAACATTATGCCGCCAACTTAAGATCTCTTAGTATGTCCTGGCTACCCTACAGTAAAGGCAACACACCTTCTTACGTTTCGGAGGCCATGTTCCGGATGCAGGGCATCAGACATCGTAACTTAATGCGGCCACTTCACATTCGAAACTTCCGTAGTGTCGAAATCAATGCGAAGAATGATAGTTAGTTGTGATGTAGATGTAGCATGTTTTAACACAGCATCACACAGTGTGCCTAGAAGGACTGACAGAAACCATGCATAACAACAGTCAGATGCAAGCACCATACAAGTGTGGCAGTACAGGCCTACCTATCGTTACTAATAATTTTCAGACAAATGACTCATTTCAGTTAAGACATGATATGAATATGATTCAAACCGCGCTAGTATTGTCCTGAAAAAGTGTAGCAACAGTTCCTCGAAACTTATACGCATTTTTCTATCCTTCTTGTCGGTAGACTGTAAAAGGAAAAGTAGCTTCCCTTTTGAAAATAAAGAACTACTTTGAGATTTTGTACGGAGACAGTGCATCAACAAACCGAGTATTTATTGTATTAGTACCGTCAATACACAACATATACAAAGACCAGATGTATTAGTACAACTGGGTTATATTTGGCGACATGTTTCGGCCGTTACACGGCCATTCTCAGGCCAACAAATAATAGTATTGTTAAGGTACAGTCAAATTCTTTGCCCAGTGGGATTGCATTGTTTACATTAAAACTTGAAACACTATCAAGTTCTTAGTTATGATTAAAATATTTAACAGTATAATGAAATTTACAATTAACTAAGCACTTCATAATGTTTCAAGTTTTAATGTAAACAATGGAATCCCACTGGGCAAAGAATTTGACTGTACCCTAACAATACTATTCTTTGTTGGCCTGAGGATGGCAGTTTAACGGCCGAAACATGTCGCCAGATATAACCCAGTTGTACTAATACATCTGGTATTTGTATATGTTGTGTATTGACGGTACTAATACAATAAATAGTTGACGATACACAAGGGATGGCTCCCTTCAAACATACCGAGTGTTATCCACTCTGCCCACCAGCAATTACAAACATCGTGATGGCACGAAAACTTAAAAAGTTTTAAACACGTCATATAATTGGAATCTGTGTGAGTGGACCTTAAGCACATAAGTGGATCACAAACGCTGTAATTGTTCATTTATAGCTCTTCTTATCCCCGTGGCACTATATAAAGGACGTGCTGATACGTACTGTCATACCTTTATCGCAATCCTCTGCAAATTCTATAATTTTTCCTACGACTAACATTTCAGTCGGGATAATCAGAAACAGCTGTTACGGGTATGAAAATACGTATCAATGTAAGGGAACCTACCAGCTGTGGTCAGGTACAGTGAAATAAAAAACCGAACATGGAAAGTGTACGTACAAATTAAAGACACCTAGCAAAAAATCGGGCGATGACATTACATTGCATATTACAGACAGAAAGCGGAATGAATTCACGGCTCGGGATACGAACCAGTAGCGGTCGCTTATGAACACCGTAATCAGCCTTCGTGTACCATGAACGTCGGGCAATATCTTGTCCACCAAAATGGCTCTTGGTTGCTCCAAACAATTCTGCTCTACGCATAACAAAGAAACGGACTGATACTACTGTCATTATACCAGAACGTAACAAGGCGAAGAATCCTTCCATACAGCCCGGTAGACGATCAAATGGTCAGGAAATTCCCCGCATTTTATAGTACCCGACTCTTCATCACCGTGTTGACAACAACCCAGCACTGGTCTTATCGTAAGCCAAATAAACCCAATACATATCATGCGCTTTTTAAGGTGGGCTTTAACATTTATTCCTATTAATACATGTTATTCTGTAGAAGTGACACCATTACTCCTGTAACATATTCTTTTACGAATGTAACTGTCGGTATAAAGGTTACTTAGCGTCAACTCAAACATGTGCCAACAGCAACGTGCAACATATGTTGTAATCAAAGTCGAATTTCAACCCGTAAATCGCGGGCAAGTTAACTCAGCGGTACCGCATCTGACATATCTCGGCAGTAACCGCCATAAACCCTGGCCCGGATATTCGGAGGTCCATACTGAGATTTATTTTCTTTTTTCCTCCGTCGTCAGCAAATGTCTGGGCTTGCTGTATAGGACGTGACTCTTCTTCTCCAACTATTTTAATTTTAATTTCAACTGCCACGCAGGTACAAGTTCCATGTTTCTCCACTATCTCTCTAGACGAATAATGAGAAATTAACTTCAAATAATCTTTAAATTTTTCATCTTCCAATCACAAAATTTCGATAGCCCCAGGCAACCTCTCATTCCATTCGAAACTACGTACATAACCGCTACAGTTCACAGGAAATAATGGGTAGTTCTGGCGGTAGATATGCAAAACAGTATATTTTGGAACGTGACACGCCGTATAGAAACTTAGTAACGTCTCGGAAGACTGCCGCCTGCATGTTCCCCCAAACTTCACGGTAGAATTATTCCCTGACAATTGGAGCAGTACACTTCTGAATGGTTAAATGTCCACCTGACTATACGGCGTCACATCCCAGTAGACAGCAGTCCTCAGTTAACAAGTAGCTTCATCCAACTTCAAAGAATGGTGCATATGGTCATAGTCACGAAGAATATTGGACTCTGTCGACTGTGTCCATCGTCTGTAGCAGAAAACCCAACACCGTTTCGGAGGTTAGATCTGCCTCCATCTTTATTTAGAATGGAAAAAGCGACAAAGATATTTCAGTTAGCTCTTTCTAATTGGGACATCAGAGTAGGCTCTCCCGTTTGTCGTTCCACCTGAAGGAGGAGGCAATACAACCTCCCAAAACGTTGCGGGATTTTTGGCCTGAGAGGATAAACAATGTCAAAAATGTCGTTTACGATTATGAAATACGTTAGTGACTAAATATAAAGAAATGCAACGAAAATACCGGCCATAACAGCTCCAAAGGTACAGCTCGACTTGTATTCGGGAGGTTAATGTTCGAATCTCGTCCGAAACACCAACTAACCTGTGCCTTCTTTCGTTGAAGGGTGGGAGGGAGGGAGGAAGGAATGCAATATTCCAGTATCCTTTGCAAACGAAGTTAGGTTACAAGGTAAACAATTTCTGGACGTGGTAACGATACCAGCACCACGGACGAGAATCGAATCTCAACCCCCTCGTTGGTCATTCCAGCAGCAAACTGGTTGATTTGTATCCGGGAGTTATCCAGTTGAAATGCAGTCCTAGGAATTTGCTATCAGTTTTGGTTGTGGTGTTCTTCAGGCCTTTCCATTCGACCCATAATGCGTAAACGCTAAACGCTGGCACCGAAAAGCAAATTAATTACATATATTTTCTTTGCAACACAAACCACACCTCACCTGTTCGCATTTCATGAATTCCGTCGAACAGTACGACGTACGGTACAACACGACAGAGCATTATCAGGACACAACTGCAACCTGTGTAACAAGTCCAACACACACGGCACGAAATCATTGCACAAACTGTTGCGGACAACCAGTGACAACACTGAAAGTGGTACAAGACGAAACGCCCGAGACGTAACACGGGAAGGGGGAGAGGGGGTGGAGTTGGCCTGCCCACGCAGCCTTACATCCACCATCTCTGGAGAGCGGCCAACTTTAACACGCAACAAATAAAGACCTCCGAACCGTCTATCGCGACATTCATTGCAAGAGGCAGGAGGAATTCTCTGCGATATACACCGGGAAACTGCTGAAGAGGAATCGTGGTATGACTCCCAGCATAACATGCCGGCTAACAGATACACAAACGGCAGACAGAAATAAATTCATCTCGCACCTCACACAGAACACATTGTGCTGCCATTAGAGAGGCCAATCAATAATACTGTATACGTAAATAAGGTCTGTTTACTTAAAGAATCACACGAACGAATACACTGTAAGGAACAAACGCGGAGTTCGTCTTCAGATGCATCATCCCCGTTGTGTTATATTTACAATTAAAGAGGGGCTCTTTTGAGTCAAAACACAACTATCTTATGTTGTTATCTTTATTTAAGCCGACGACATGTTTCGGCCCTTGTACTGGGCCATCTTCAGGTCACAAGATATATAACTGAGGAGGTTATACAGTGTGAATCATAAAATAGGATACATGAATCTAAAATTCAAGAATATAGGAAACATGAATCTAAAATTCAAGAATTTTAGATTTATTTTATGATTCACACTGTATAGTCTCCTCAGTTATATTATCTTGTGACCTGAAGATGGCCCAGTGCAAGGGCCGAAACATGTCGTCAGCTTAAATAAAGATAACAACATAAGATAGTTATGTTTTGACTCAAAAGAACCCCTCTTTTATTGTAAACGTACAGTTGGTGTTACACTTCGCTTTAAGGGACTGAAGACTGAAGAGGTTACGTAACTTAAAATGGTTAGAGGAGTAAACGTATCGGTCCTCTTCTTCCATTTTTATTTTTATTTTTTGTGAACGTACTGGGAGTAGAATGAACCCTATTCTGTGTGTTGGCTATTTCTTGCCTCACGATCTTTGTAGTGAACGACACCGATGTCCCAAATAGATTCCATTACGCAGTGTACACTGGTTTCAGAATCCACGCGCTGATGTACCCTCCTCTCAACAGCATCAACAATGCCCCCTTGGAACATCTACGTGCTTGGTACTCTCAGTATGAGCAAACCGAGATAGAAGCGTTCATTGGATCATGCAGCACATAAGGAAGACAGTCTGCGATGTCAATACGAGTAGTATGGTTGATGGTGGCAAACGTTTCGTAGCAACATATCCGCGGCAAAGATGAAGGCAGCAGGCCCTTCCGAAACGTTGGCACGATGTATCTACCACATCACATATCACATCCCACACTACAGTAATCTTCACGGCCACCGCTGTAAGAACCTCGAATATCGTACTACCTCAGTTACTACATCCATATCTATATAAAAGTCGTCTCTTTGCGGGCCGTGAATGCGTATGGGACAGTGTGGGTATAGTTACACTCATTTTAACCTCGAAACTATATGAACGTGACTGATCAGCCTCACGCCCCAGCCGGATTACCCTCGGGAAAAGTCGCCGATACCCAGCGAACGGGACGCTTAGTAGGCCCCAGAGCCGGTCTGGATCCTCTGTAAGAGCGTAAAGTATATGAAGCACAAATGAGAGATACAAAAATCGATAAATATCTCATCTAGAAAGCCTAGAGAGAAAAAATATTTGGGATATCCAGTCACAGGTGCGGGGATAAGATTTAAAATGGACACACAAAGAAACGGAATAATGGTGTGGATTAGATTCACATGACTCGGGACATAACCGGTAGTGGACTTACGCGAACACAGTAATTAACCTACAGGTCCCACAAATGATGAAAACATGTTGTGTTTACCAGCTGAGCTTATCAAGAAGCATTCTGATTCACGTCGTTTGTCAGCAATTATTAAAATTAACCTAGAAAAAGACTTGGACCTCAACGTAAGGTAGCAGTAATCCTTGCTGTACAATATCGACCAATATTAATCGTGACAGACACATTTCAGTGCGTAACCTAAAGCGCTCATTTTCTTCATGATCATTAATCGGCAGCGATGACGTTTTAGTACACTAGGAAGACAAAACGTGCTCATGAACTGCAGCCAAACGTTCCTGAACCAAACCAAGCCACTGCGAGGCTGTTTAACAATCAGAAGGGGTGGATTATGGAATAAGCTATTCTAAGGTTTTATTGTCGTTTATTTTCAACTGACTGAAGTGTTGAAATAAATTATAAGCACCCATAAACATCCGCATAAATCTTGAAGTAATTGTGTAAATAGTGAAAAAGAATACGAGCCATCGTTCAAATAGGACTTTGCCCTAAGAAATGCGGGGGAGACACTGGCTACATACATGGAAGTAAAGGTTCTAACGGACTTAGTAAGCTTCCAGAGAGGTACATCAAAAATCTGAAGCACATAAAGAGGAAAAGGTAAATGAAACTGGAAGTCCACAAACTTTGCAAATTAAATAAGTTGATATCAATCTCTGTGTCCAAAGGAGACTCGAAAGAAGCAACCCGCCCTAGAGCACAACGAGTTCCACATTCGCTTTTCTGCGTAATACTCACTTCGGTATAGTGACTAGACTAGAGGCTGGACAACCGAGGAATCATGGTTCGATTCTCGAGAGGGGAATGATAGTCCTCTTCGTCGAAACGTACAGACCGTCTCTGCAGCGCAACAAGCCTGCTATTCAATGGGTGGCAGCGAATCTTTCCCAGAGAGTAGGGCGATGGAGACGTGAACCTGACCGACCACTCACCTGCATCTCGTGCCGAGACTTTATTTAAAAAAGCGTTAAGATATATCTCCATAACCCCACATGCCTTCATGACAGGCAGAGGACAAACTTTACCTTCACTGCTTTATGCGATTATACATGGGCAAAACGAAAGCGATGCTCATTATTCCCCGCGAAGAGGGTGCTAGGCTACATGAGCAATTCTCTACTCAAAAAGCTCAGACTATTACATCGTAAACGACCGCAAAGTTGTAAATCCTGTGAGTGCCATGACACCAAGACAATGCGCGTTACTCAACTGGATTTGCGGAAATCTCTGGCTGGTCTTCCGAAAGTGCGCGGCGGTGTGAGGGTCGAACAGCTGCGTATACTCGTACGCTGAAGTAAACTGCTCTCCCACCCCTCTATAAGTAGTTGCTAGCCTATCTCAGTTTTCACAGATCCAGTCTCGATACTTTCCAATGAGACTTCGTATACATACAGAGAAGAACAGCACTGCTAAGCTGTTTTTATCTTCATAAACGAAACCAAGAATTTAAAGATCCTGATATTTTCGGGCAATTGACGCTCGTAAGACGTGTTAATGCAGACACGTAATACAGAGGATTTTACTCGTTTAACCTTTTGGCGCCGGAATTATTTTTTAAATTTTACCACACCGTGTATATAAAATGTGAATAATACAGGAACCAAATATGTTAGAATTATGAAACAAACTGCATTTTGAAGAGAAAAAAAAACGGAGAGTATATACCACGTTTAAAATATTCAGTGCCTATATTTGTTGAACAAATATATAAAATGCAACTTTAGAGGTTAGCGGTGCGGTACGACCACTATAGTTGACATTAGGCGTCTAAAGGTTAATTTACAACTATATAATACACACGCAAGAGAGTACTACAGAACGGACGACCGTCAACGGTCGCTATGCAGCAACTGGAGCCGAAGGACTGCAGGGCGGACGGCGTCATCGCTCGTACGCAGCAATGCAGCTACGTGTATGAACGGGTTCGTGTTCACGTTCCGTCGTCAGCCTGAACTAAGAGGCCTGCGACACAAATTACGTGATCATTAAACAGACTCGCCGTTTACAATATCGCTAGTATCACCTCTACCGTTATCTAATAATTGTGCCCCACGCACTAAAGAAATCCGGAAGAAGCGGACAACACGTAAACCGCTCGAGCTTCTTTTTGTACATTCATTAATCTAATTTCACTCGTTGTTTCTTAACTCTTATATGACTGCGTAAAATCTGCGCTAGGTTTTGCTTGTCTCGTGACATTTGAAAAGATCAGTTCTCTGTATCCTGCAGCCAGGACAGATCGTGGGAGGATGATTCGGACGCTTCTGTACAGTCGGGCCGATTCATAAAGCATAAATTCGCTTGACGACTGCACTGTGCATTTAGTAACTCAAAACATACGATGTCCTCCTTCCCTCGAGGCTAATCCTGACTGAAGGTCCCACGCAGTAGGGTTCTTTTCTACAACTCGATATCTAACGAAAGAACACAACCAGCTTCCTAAACGTTGTGGTTAATAACTGGAACAACGGAAGGTCTCCAATAGACCAGCGAAAACATTTGGATTCAACTCCACCAGGGCAATGGGCGGGGTTTTCTTCCAGATATGCAACAGGCCTACAATGAAAAAAAGAAGTGGATGTAGTGTTCCGCTGTACGGCAATGAAAGGAAGATGAGTGGTCTGCTTCATGCTCCAGCCGTCTTTATTCACCGAAAGAGAGAGAGAGACTGGTACCACCGAACTTTCTGGATGATTCAGATCTACTGCGATACGACGCCGCGTCAGTGGATGAACCGACGCCAACGTTGTGACCTCATATTCAGGGCTCGAAATGATCAAGACATTGGACACCGCCGCAAAAAGCCGAAGGCTCGCAAAAGTAAAGGTACAGGTAAGGTACAGTTCACCCTAGAACAGACCACGAAGGCCCACAGGGGGAGCAGAGGAATAGCTCTATTCTTTCTTTAACCTCGGCGCTAGTTGAGGATAGGTAGTCAACGCCACGACCCGGCCGCTTTACCCCCGGGAAAGAGACCCGGCACCCATTGTATAGGAGGCTGAGTGGGCCCCAGGGCCGGTCCGGACGGGAGCGGAAAATCTTGCCCCCACCGGGATTCGATCCCTGGACCTTCCAGCCCGTAGCGAGTCGCTATACCGACTACGCTGTCCCGGCCCCCGACCAAGACTCGCAAACTTTCAGGAAATGGTGCTGAACATATGACGTGATAACATTCCTGCTAGATAGGATCTTAGTCATCTATTCGTTCTGACTGATCTGCTAGGGCCTGGTGATTGGATGGAAACAAATATTTGAAGTCAATAAACTTTGCACAGAATGTGTACGACACTGCGTAAATATGCTACCTACAACATAATTTCTAAGGACCGAGGTGAACGTGGCGATCAGAATAAGACGACATATATGGTTCCAAAATTGACTAACCAGTATTGCAAGTATGCGCTGTTGATACGGTGCATTTCATGACTCCGGACAATAGATCTTGTTGGTAGCAGATGTGCATGTGTGTAGCTACTCACATAATTACATGTCAGGGTTATCACAGCAAAATATTTTGCGCAGTCGTTGTATTAAACTCACGGCCTTGTGGGACGTGACACACGGCAGCTTGGTATATATTTTCTTTTGGACATACCTCTGTGAATTTCCTCTCAACCCTCTTCATTTTGCAGGGCCATAGTCCCACCGGCTCCTCCTTGCCCAAACTTCACGATATCTGAGCATCACTTTGCTGCGCGGCTTATTCTTTTACCCTGACGGAGGAGGCAGCATGTTCCCTCAGAACGTAGGCATCCATCTACTAAACTGCATGGCGTCACAACCCAGGATACCGTAAGTGAACCCTCACACCTCAAGTAGTCGTTATACTGTTACCGTAATTTACATAAAATTATACCCTGTTGAAAGAATAATACTTTTAAATGGGTTTTTACCATTCCACACCTCGAAATTCTTCCATCCTCAGTGGTTCACACCGCCTTCATGTTAATGTTTTTGATGACCTGGTGTTGGAAAGTACTGACCTCCGGAGGTCTCCAATGCCTAGCTGTTGTACAAAGTTTCACAAAAACCTGTCACTGTCTATAAAATTAACGTTCGTAACCCAATCCGTGGACAGATCGAGAGAGAAAGGCGGTCACACACATGCAGATGGCTGTCGCTATTCCAAAGAAGTTCATCTGTCCTTCAAACCCGCAATTTAAGGACCCTATATTCGTCCGCCATGAGATAGCATCAAGAGGGAAATAATGCTGCAGGCGAGGGAATACGCAGTAGAAGCTAGATCCGATTCAACTGTGACGCCAACAGAATATGGCACAAATCGGACCGCCAAGGCGCCGACATCTGCTTAAATTCAAACCAGATAAACGCATCAGTTCGGTGTACAGACGCTACTACACGTGAAGACAAAGTAGCTACAACATTAAAATATGTGCATGTGCAAGGGAAACACATCCGCTATGAAACATCCAAAGCAGCCAGCATTCACTGACAACACGTGTGACAATTAACAATGCCCATTATTGCGATTTTATCCAACTGAGCATAGCCCTCTTATTTTTCCGACGAACACTCAGCTAGCCAAGAAATTCACTTCCTGTCATGAATGTCAAAGGCCCATCACCGCGTTCTCCAGAGTCCACAAACAGATCCTAATTCAGCCACATGCATCCAGGCCACATATTAACAGCCTTTTTGCGTAAGGCCATATCCTCCCACCCAACGCCAAATCTCCTGAGTAGTCTCAACCGGTCTCATTTTCCGACCACATACTTATTCGAATCCAACAAAATCGGCTGCACTTGTTAGGCATCACATATATACCTTACTATTTTACATTACAGTTTCTAAGCCATGTTTTAGCTCTGACTGAGTCATCATCATCAGGGAGATACAATTCAAGGGATTATACATGATATATGAGTATACGTTTTAATTAGAGGGTGTAACAAGAGACTGTGGTACTACACACAGACTGACCAGCTGAACAAAATGTCAATAATTATAACTTTAATTATTATAGGATTATGAAATTCACAACGCAATAGTTCGACATATTTCGTGCTAAAATGGGTATTTTACGATAAATAATATGTCAAAAAAGGCTTATTACCATTTAAATTTTAATAATCTCCTAATAATTAAAGTTCTAATTATTCAAATTATATATGTATATACGCAGGATCCGTGTTCAGCTGGTCAGTCTGTGTCCTGTGCCACAGCGACTTGTACTTGGAGGGACATTCGAGTGGCACTTTCGAAGTGCAATGCATACCCACACATCATGTATAATCCCTCTAACTGTATCTCCCTGATGGATGATGATGATGGTGGTGGTGGTTCAATCAGAGCCGAAATATACCACAGGAAGTATAACGTAAAATAATAAGGTGTGTATGTTACATTTTATATGGTCTACGATGTGCATTTTTCTTTATTCCAATACCTAGTGCAACAACATATGTAAGATGCAAAATATCAAAAGTTCCTACCACTGTAGCATCTCTTGCCTCTTCCTCGCGTGCTACATTCTGTAAGAACTCTACGTCCTGTCCGTGACGCCCCTCTCAGTGATAACGAGTATAAACTGTGAACCTCCTAGTCATGCAACTTTCCCCAGCTTCCTGTTACCTTCTTCCCTCACATCTGAACGTCATCGTCCTGATCTCAAACATTTCCACTCGATATTTTTCCTGCAGCATCAAACACGCCTATTTACTAATTTGTTTGTTTACCTGTTTACCTAGCATATTCCCAATTACTTATTCTCAGTCATTAACCCAAGTTAATGCTACACATAATTAACGCTGACACAAGGTGGATAAAACCGGAGAGTTTGACGCTCCGGCCGACTTCATTCCCAGGAAAAGCGTTCTCTTCTCTCATACCGCCAGTAAGTCCTAAGGCCTTTACAGGCGCGACGCAGAGCCGGAAGATTCCGCAGGCCTGTAACGGTAACGAACATACGACTGACCACTCCTCGGCAAATAACTTAGGATTCATGAAATAACATCCACAAAAGTTAAGACGGATCCTGTGCCTAAGCTTTATGCCCGGAACGTGCCTCAGCTTTACGCTTGAAGCAAAACCAGGGACGATGTGAGATGAACAGCCGATCTACAGGGTGAGCATAAAGCCTTTCCCTGATTACAAACAAATGTTTACCTGGACATGTTGGAACTTTACGTTACACCTCAGAAGAGTTTCAGCCGTGGATAATTTTCCAACAAGATGGTGCACCTCCACACTGGGGTTCACATGTTCGTCGGTTTTTGGATGCAACATTTCCAAACAGGTGGATTGGGAGAGATGGTC
>Ga0136643_10005751_pt1 | contig 17583 bp, 16 predicted proteins | sample TergutLab28metaG_FD_96883 | JGI IMG/M metagenome (GOLD analysis project Ga0136643, IMG submission 96883) | Labiotermes labralis P1 segment gut microbial communities from Petit-Saut dam, French Guiana - Lab288 P1 (version 3) (version 3) | ecosystem: Host-associated > Arthropoda: Insects >... | reverse complement strand
GCGCGCTACCACAGCTGGATGCGTATTGAGTGAGGGGATCCTCTGACACCAAAATGGCGGCGCTAGCCCCGCCCATCGCCTCGCCACGCCAAAACGTAAGTTACTTTCTGGATAGCCCTCGTAGAATGTCGTAACTATCGTGGAATATCACTTCTCAATGTAACTTATAAGCTCTTCACAAATCTATTGACCAGATATATAGAACCATATGTTGATGAAATATTAGGAGAGTACCAGTGCGGCTTCCAGAAAGGTAGATCTACTACTGACCAGATTTTTTGTCTGAGAATGATCTTGGAGAAAGCATGTGAATATAGGGTAGATACACATCAATTGTATATTGATTATAAACAAGCATATGATACCATAAATAGCGCCGAGCTGGTGGAAACAATGAAAGAGTTTGAAATACCAATGAAGTTGGTAAGATTGGTCAGAATGACCTTAACAAATACAAATAGTAAGGTGAAGATCCAAGGAAAGCTATCACTTAGTTTTGAGACAACGATTGGACTGCGACAAGGAGATTCTTTATCTACTCTTTTATTTAATTTGTGTATCGAAAAGATAATAAGAAATGTTAGAATCAACCAAGGCAGAACAATTTTTAATAGAACAAGGCAATGCCTTGCGTATGCTGATGATGTGGTGATACTGAGGAAAACAAAAGGATATATATAAAAAGAACATTAGAAGAGATGGCAGAAATAACCCAACAGATAGGCCTTCAGATGAATGACATTAAAACAAAATACATGATAAATAGACAAGATGGAAATAAGGTAAAGGAAGTTGAGTTGATAGGAAAGAGATATGAAAAAGCAGAATCTTTAAAATATCTGGGAGAAGTGATGACAAGTCTTAATGAGATAGAAACTGAGATCAAAAGTAAAATTGCCATCAGCAACAAATGCTATTATGCATTAGGACCAATAATTAAAAGAAGATCTATATCCCAGTCAATTAAAATTCATCTCTACAAAATGATCATAAGATCAGCTGTGGCATATGGAGCAGAGACATGGACGCTGACAAGTAAAACTGAAAAAATGTTAATGACATGGGAGAGAAAGATTTTGAGGAAAATATATGGACCAACAAAGGAGAATGGACAGTGGAGAATTAAAACCAATGAAGAATTGAGAACCAAATATAAATCCGAAGATACTGTGGCCGTAATAAAGATTCGAAGACTAGAGTGGCTTGGACATGTAAGCAGAATGAATGAGACCAGGTCTGTAAAGAAGATTTTTGAAGGAAAATTAGAAGGAAGAAGAGGTAGAGGACGACCCAGACTCAGGTGGATGAATGACGTGGAAGACGATTTAAGGAAGCTCGGTGTGAAACGATGGAGAACAAAAGCACTGAATAGAGAGGAATGGGCATCAATTATAAGGGAAGCCAAGGCCAGACCGAAAGGGCCATAGCGCTATAGGAAGAAGAAGAAAAAAATGAACAGAATACGTACTTTTATGTATGTTTCATACATTTCCATAAAGAAGTTTTTTATACCATCTTCATTTTTGTTGTCATGTACCATAACAAATCTCATGTGGCTTGCTGTGACAAAAGCTGACACCAACCACTGGTTGAATTTATCAACGCACTTAAGGTACATGTTGTTACTTTTCCACATGTGCTCGTCTACCAAATCAAGAGCTGCATGTGCTATGAACTGATTGAGATGTCTGTGATCTTCCTTCTGAAATATAAAAAATAGAGTTTTGTTACCTAAACAAGTAAGGAAGGCATTATGACTAAATAATGTTGTGGAACCACGCATTCTGCATGATTAACATTAAATATTTGTGCAAAAGTTCACAATATGGTGACTATGTACAAAAACAATGATGCATTGCAAACATGATAACACAGGAAGAACAAGATAGTACTGGAATAATTCTAAGCTCTTACAGAGAACCCGACTATAGCATTCAGGTTAAATTATGTCAGTATGGGGTCTGAACACCGTTTCTGTAAACTTCTTGTACCTTAATCAAAGAGTATGTCACCACAGACAACACATAATGCTTCAGATTTATAAAAACAATCTATAATGTTTTATGACCTGTTTAAAAATTCTTCACTCTCACCTGTGTGTGTTCTGTATGAGGCACAAAAACATATCAACACATTTTCCAACAAACACACTTTGTGATACCAGATACATAACACATATAAAAACATGCATGATATGAGTGACATAAAAGTTACGAAAATATATGTTGGAGAATTCAAATTAAGTTTCACTGCACTGCATTCTATGTCCTGATCTTCACAGTAATGCATTATATCTATCTGAATAAAACTGCAACACTTTATCAGCAAAAATATTCGCTTCTCCTTTTGCCAGTATTTCTTTGAGGAACCTGGCTCCTAAAAAGCACATATCCGGCGTTGTCGTGTCCAGTTTAACTGAGAATATGTAACCAATGAGTAATCTCAACATTCATCAATTTTTTCATGAAGTTCCCCAATGTTTTGATCGTGCACCATCGAGAATTTGGTTGTATCCTGCATACAGGACTGGCTTGTTTGTATAGGTATAGGTATTTAGTTCTGGATTTTACCATTATTTTGCACAATAGAACTACATGTTGCACTGTTTTCATACCTTACCTTAGGATCTTTATTTGCTGGTGCAAATTCCATTTCAAATATCGGATTGTCCGAGTGACCGACTATCACAAAATAGTAACTTCCTGCCATACTTACTACCGTGTTTAACTAATGAAATGTTCACACATTGGAACGGTGCTAGTGCACCATCGTTAATGTTACAATAAACACGGATCAACAAAATTAAGAACAGTAAATTATATCTTTTAACACACACACGCATTAAACGCCACACTATACGACGGACGACACTATCGTCATCACAGATTAAAACCTTCTTCCACAGATACGACCACATATTAGTTAATTTCCGTTCGAGACATCAGGCATTTGAAAACCGTGTACATCGATCGATAGTGATCATCATTGATAACTTCCCACGGAAGCACGTGAATGTTAATATGAAGTATTGACGAATATATTTCGTAACGATTATGTCCGTATATCATGATGAAATTGAAATTGAAGATTTTGAATACGACGACGAGGAAGACATATATTATTACCCTTGCCCATGTGGAGACAGATTTCAAATAACAAAGGTACTTCAGCAGTCTGGCAGTGCTGTATCATATGGCTTAACACTAAAGGTAAAGGTAAAGTGATCCCGTTACAGGTCCGGTGTAGCCCAGAGGGTGGGTAGAGGTATAGTTCAACTCTTCCATGACCGCGGCAATAGAAGGGGGTGAGTGGGCAGCAGCATGCCCCGGCCGCACTTTACCCATGGGAAAGACCCGGTACCCATTGTACAGGGGGCTGGGTGGGCCCCAGGGCCGGTCTGGACGGGCGGAAAATTTCGTCTCCACCGGGATTCGATTCCGGACCGCTCATCCTGTAATTAGTCGCTATACCGACTGAGCTACACTTCCCACATGGCTCAATACTAGCATTTAATAATTCTAACCTTATTACAGGAGGAGCTGAAAGCTGGTGAAGAAGTTGCAACGTGCCCAAGTTGTTCCCTAATTGTTAAAGTTATATATGATCCGGTAAGTTCGTGTCATGTCCAGTGGACATTAATTTGTTGAAACGTATAGCTGAACAAAATATGCAGAAAGGGCTATTTTGAGGTTAGTTGGCTTAACTGTGGTTTGTTAGGTATCCTGCTCCGAGCGATTTAATAGAATGAAGTGGAAAGTGATGTGAAAATGTCTCCCATGTATAACTTAAGACTCGTGAATTGTAGACAATGTGTGAAGAAAGTATTCACTTTTCACCACATCTTTCATCCATTGTAAGTCAGAGTGAAGTATAGAAGGACCACTGTAAATAGCGGAAAGTTTACCGGAGTTCTGTTTTGGTTTGTAGGTTTCGTGAAGGTTAAATTAATATTCATGTTCCAACCCTTTTTTTAATAGACAGATAACCATGAAATAGATATTGGGTGTTTGCCAATTTTGTGGATTTGTTGCTGAACAAAGAAAGTTGTAGCAATACTGTCAATAATCATAAAGCAGCTATGTTATAACTTTACCCATTTAAGTATCACATTTGATTAAAGAATACAAATTCGGATTCTTGAAAATGTAATTGTAGTTTAGATTCCCTTGAAATAAATTACTATATGCTGTATTATCCAAAACAAAAATAAGCTCAAGGAAGGAACACTTGTGCATTCCTATGAGCCCAAGCTGTAATCTGCACTACAGCCAATTTATTTTTTAGATCCACTTATATTTCATACATTTTGCAGGAACATTTCCAGAAAGAGGAAGAAGAAGTGAAGGAAATTAGTTCCAGCATAGATAAGGTTAAAATCACTTCATAGGAAGTAACAGCAAAATGGCTGGTCGAGGGAGAGGAGCTGGCCGTGGGAGGGGACGGGCGGCAATGTCTTTCAATGTTGAACAGCTTGGATTTAGTGCAGGAGAGGCTTTGCCAGGGCCAGTTCTGCAACCACCTCCGGTTTACCCGCCAATGGAGAACAGACCCATCCCTCTCCAAACTGGTGTAGAAGGAGAGTACATGCTGGCGCTGAAGCGAGATCTTGTGGAGTACCTGCGAGATTCACCAGCATTTATCACACCTACTGTGGCTAAGGTAGACATTGAGCGGTACTCCGACCGCTATCAAGTGGCACTGGCAAACAAGAGCCATGGAGAGCTGAAGTTTGACTGGACACGATTCCCTTTGGAGCTGAGGCCACAAACAAATCTAACTGGCAAACGAAAGCGGCGGACAAAGATCTTTACAGAAAAGCATACAAAAATCGCCAAGAAACCTGTAGATATTGTTAACAGGTTGTATGGCAATTTATTTTAGGTTATTTTACACTCAGGTTGCTAGTAGAATCATTGGCATTTCTGGACATTTAAGATAATAAAGTAATATCTGCAAGCAGGGGCACAAACTCTGACACATGCCATATGTAACACATTCAGGGTTGCCTGTTTTATATGGGTTCATTACAACTCCAACTTCAGCTACAAAACAGTGTAAATGAACTTTTCTTGTACTTTGTTAAATACAGGATTGTATCAAAAGAAAATGATTTTAAAATGTATAAATGTTGGAATGGAATTTATATTGCATGCAGGTCTCTTATGTACAGCAAGACTGTGTTCAAGTATTTGATAAAATCTGATTTGAGCATAGGAAAGCCTGTGGACATGTGTATTACTTTGCTGTGATCTGTCAGATTGAAATGTGAGTAGCTGTTTTGATGTCTGGGCCTCAGAGTTGCAGAGTTATGTGCGACTGATAAAACAACAGACCCTAGCAAACTGCACTGTTCACGCTGTATGGACACAAAGTGCTGGTGGTGCCCAGGTCAAGATTTTGATCTTTCTTCACAAGACTTGTTACATGCGACAGCATATGGCATTTTGCCATGTTTTCTGCCCTACATACCCTAGAAATATTTGGAGGGCATTTTTTCCCTTACTTGTTGACATTCTTAGGGAAATTTCTTTGTGTATAATTTAGCCATGAAAACAAAGTGGTAGCATGGGGAGTATAGGAACTGAAGTTGGCAGTTCTAGGGTTAACAGATAGTGGCCCTCACCCTTTGTGTTTTGGAAATCTTGTCTCTTAATTTTGTCATAAACAGTGGCTATCATGACTGAGAATTTTTGTGGTGTTTGTGACTCCCACAAAGCATGCTACTATATTGCCTCAAAGTAGCCACAGTAATTCTGCAACTGAACCATTACATAATGTTGCTGAAGATATTAAGTAATGCAACAATATGTTTGTTCTTGTGTGTCAGACTGGAAGAGTTGGAGAAGAAAGAAGAACAGCAAAGTGATGCAGAGGGAGGAGGTGAAGAAGTAGAGGGGAAGGAAGAAGAGGAGGAGAAGGAAGGAGAGGAGGAAGATGGAGTGATGGATGAGTATGAGGAGGATGATCCAGACGAGGAGATGGATGAGGGAACTGACTATATCAACAGCTACTTTGACAATGGCGAGAGCTATCTTGACGAGGAAGACGACAATCTGGATGATGGTCCCATATACTGAAGTCGCTGTCTGGTTTTTACATGGCCCTTCTTGCGCTTGTGTACCTTAAAATACTTGTGAGCCCTCTTTTTACACAGATGTTGGAACTCGTATACTTAGATGAAAATATTGTACCATTTTTCTTTGTAAAATTTAGTCCTTCTGATATTGTATACTTGTACATAAATAAAAATGTATTCTGTGCCAGTTTTTTTGAGTGGTCTGTGAAATGAAGTTTGGCAGGTGTTTCTAAGCGTCTCTCAATTGGACGTTTCTATTTATGTAACTTTATATCAATGATAAATTGTGTTATAAAATTTTTTAAAATACAAAACTTATTGCAGAAACATATTTATAAGTATTTAAGCAAGTACTGCACCGTTCCACACTTCAGTGGCTATCCAACAGCAAACATTGGCCCTGTACTGTATTCTTCTGTTTATTATATCTGTCTGTCATACTTTATAACTGCCTTCTAGAACTGTCTGATTCCATGTAGTCATGAGGCACCTGTTTTTCTGTTTTTGTCTTCAATTTTTTAACCCACTCTGTGTTCATAAAAGAAAACCTTGGTAAATAGCTTGGTTTAGTGGCTACTGTATTGTATTCTTCTGTTTATTATATGTCATACTTTGTAACTGTCTGATTCCGTGTAGTCATGGGGCACCTGTTTTTCCGTTTTTGTCTTCAATTTTTTAACCCATTCTTTTTGTTCATAAAAGAAAACCTTGGTTTAGTGGCTATTGTATATTGCTCAGTTTGAAGCTACGTTTAAGAGCGGGTATATTTTGATACATACAGAGATTTATATGTGGTGTACTGGATGATCTGTTGAGAGAATTGTGATCTGAAGCAAATCCTAGTCCCAAAGTCAGGTTGCATAACTGCAGGCACTTAACATGGCAGTATAAACTGAACCATATTCTCCTTCATTGTACCTTGGAGAACCAAAATGTGAAATGAGTGGTGAATCGAGCAGTTTCCATGGCCTGGCAAGAAACTAGGAATGCTTCTAGGTGCATACAACTGATGTCAAGTGGAGGCTTACAGCTTTTAGTGAATGGAGAGAACTCTCCTTTTATATCTGAGCTGATCTGTGGTCTGGCTACTGCACTGCTGGTCACAAAAGCATATGACATCGATTTCTTTACGCTATAAAGTTATTACATTCATACAGTACAAACCAATGACAAGCACATTTCCTGAATTAATATTTTAATTTTACATTTTTGTCTTCTGCATGTTTCAAACCTGAGGGTTCATCTGTAGGAAGACAGCTGTATATACAGTTATGGTATAGTATGTTTTACATGCATCAGTATAAACAATCTAATAGGTAGAACAGTGTGTATCGAACACAGCCTGCTAATACTGATGCATGTAAAATGTACCATACCATAACTGTATATACAACCGTCTTCCTGAAAATGAACCCTTTAGTCCGAAACATGTACACACAAAAAAAATTAAAATATTTATTTTGGAAATGTGCACTTCATTAGTTTATATTGTATAAAGATATAACAATGCATGGTGCAAAAAAAATTTAAAAAATGCTATTACCTGACTACACTTTGACAAACATACAACATAATTTTACCACAAGCTGCCACACTACAGGCCTGGTAGAGTAAAATGCAGTTACAATGGAAGAGATCATGGGATAGTGGTTGACTTTGTAATCTGGAGGGTGCAGGTTTGAACTTTTGATCAAAACAGATCTTAGCCTAACTTCCTGATACCTCCTTTAAAGTGCTGGCATTAACAAACTGAAGACAGCCATGATAAAGCACCTTCTACAGCCATTAAAACTTGCTGCTGATCATAATCCTGAAACTTTGATAATATATAACCACACTTCATGAAGAATAAGCAGTCCTTAATGGTGATAGTGACTTGGCTATACAAGAAACTGACCAAGAATTGAATTACCATGTTCAGTGGGGACTGCGGTGGCACAGTGGTTAAGGTGCTGTGCTACAAATCGGAAGGTCGCTGGTTTGATCCCAGCTGGTGTCAGTGGATTTTTCATTGATATAAAATCCTTCTAATTGCACTATGGCCCTGGGGTCAACTCAGCCTCTAACAGAAATGAGTACCAGAGTATTTTCTGGGGGTAAAGGCGGCCGGTGCGTTTGGCTGACAACCTACCACCATCCTGTGCCGTTGTCACGAAATCTGGGAGCCTTAACTTCCTGGAACCCTCTGGGCCTGTCCAGGCCTGTAATGGGACTGCTTTACCTTTTACCGTGTTCAGTAGAGCCAGCCATAGGAGCCCATACACAGCTTCATGAACCCAGCTACATTACAATACCCTAGTTCCGTGATATTCTTCTGTCACATATATCTTAGGTCTCCTGGGAAGTCTCGCTTCTTCCCTCCAAGTCTTCTGGCAAATGTATCGAAGAATCTATCCACATTTTACATACACAGGTCTTCTTTTTTTTTTTTTTTGGTTAAGGGGTTGTTATGCCCCACCCAACTGCCAATGAATGAAACACTGAAAAAACAAAGAAGCAGCTACCCTCTTTGAATGCAAAATACATATACAAAAATGTTCTAAACTAAGGATGAATGTAAGAGCACAATGCTCTGCATTTGTGTACCACCACCAAATCCGCACGATCCTGATGGTGGTGAAACAATCAACATGTTATGAAGTGGGGAACAAACCAGGATGAATCTCTGGAAGAAGGCATGTAGAGGGAAGAAGTTAAAAAAAAAAACTGGCAGCCACAACAATACTCTTGTGGCTGCCATGTGCCCCCACCTCCCCAGGATTAACAGGAACCTGTACACACTCATCTTAAAAACATGACATGGAGGAAGAAAGAAGACAATTTAAGCATAAATTATATTTACTTTTTATAAATTAAGCGGTGACTATATGTACTGGAAATGAATAGGCCCAGTCATTCTTTCTGTTTTATAGTGTCAAACAAAAACATCACTCAACAAGTTTCATCTACATAATGATGTCTTGCTACATGCAAATGCTCCTTTATAAATAATACATATTCTTTTAAATCATTCTGAGTTCTACTCCTGATAAAACTAGCAAAATAAATACAACAGCCAAATATATATACAAATGACAACACAGGGTCATTCTTTGATATAACAAATACAGCTTTGTTGCTTCCTGTTGGCTTGCTTATTGTACTACCGCAGACCACTCAACCACCCACATGTGTGGCAGAGTAGCAGCAGGAAGTGACAAACAAGAGATGTCAGATAAAATAAGGACCATGTGTTAACCCTCTTTCTGCCAGGGTAGGCCGAGATAGGCCTGCCATTCCTTTGTGACTGATGCTTACAGGCTGTTCTTGTGCTGTAAAGACTTTATGAGATGACAGCACAAGTATGCAAAATGTTAATATTTAACACTATATGGGGGGAAAAAACCATCCCTACCATCTTCCATTTCCAAGAAACAGCCTTACCATTTTGTTTACCGTCCAACTTGAGTACTAACAGCACTTGGTGGTGAAGAGTTGGTGGAACACAACTTCATACAGGTGGGCAGGTGAGGGTCACTACACTTAGCCTTCAGCACTCAGTAACAAAAATAGCTGTTGTAGGGTTAACACAAACTCAGTATGTGTATCACAACCTTACATGGCTGGTGTCAAAAATCAATCATCAGTATGTACAATGTGCCACAATCATTCATCTTTAGATCAGGGTGCAACTTCAAGTACTGGTTCTCGAGTCTACGCAGTGTCCAACTGTGGGATTACAAATAGGTTTACAGCAATACAGCATTACAAGTCAAAATATAATACAGTTCATATAAACAAAACTAAATAGATTTGAAATTATCACTGTAACTTCATCAGTGCCTAGTACATTTATGACTAGAATGGATCCAATCCAAAGATCAGCTAAGTGTTCTTACAAACAATAGATATTTACGATCCAATATACTTGTTCTTTATCAATACAGCAGCCCATCTCTTGGCAATGCCAGAAGTAACTGAAGGCAAATGTAAGTACATGACTCAAGTATATTTGCATATCTGATAAACTTTTTCACTCACTTGTAAGCTGGTGATGACTGATGGTTTATTACAGACAATTTCTTCTATAGTCATGTGGTGTCTAGGAATACAACATGTAACAGTAAAGCTGTCCCTGTGCATGCCATGAAGACATAAGGGGGAGTACAGGCACAGGTCCACTCATTCCTCACCTGGACTCTAGGAAGTGGAGCAGTCAGGTTCATGTCCCACCTGCTTTACCTTCTGTGGCAAGACTCCCAGTACCGATTCAACAGGAGGCCAGGTGGGAACCAGAGCCCTTATCACTGCCAGTAATTAAAGCCCAGACACTGCAGCTCACAGGAAAGACTACCAACCAAATAATCCAGCTGACAAGAACAGAAGAGATACAACCACGACTGAACAACACATATTTTTAAAGAAATAAATATAAAATACTGTACCATGCTGCATCACACATAAGTGATAAGCAGCACGGATTCTGTCAAAACCTTCATTGTTATAAGATCTGCTACAAACAAGGAGTATTAAACACAAATGTTCTTTGTTACTGACCCACAAGGTAAGTGTTCACCTTTATTGTTCTACAAAACCATATGCCAGTTTCTAAACATATTGGTGAATGGCCTAGCATGCTATATGCTGGTCTGTGTGTGTTTACAATTTAAATGTCCACACTACACCAGAAATACTCGGGCCATCAAGAGATACAATTGGCATTCACACCTCTCTCCTAAAGGTGAACACATGAACAACATGATATTTCAGGTTTCCACAGTGGTCAGTGTTAAGGTCACAGTCTGCTAACATGTGACACTATATAGTATGGGACGGTACCAGAGGAACCGGGCACTGCCATCTTCTCTTATACACTCAAGCAGCACGCACCTTTTCACCCTAACATTGGTGCCCACATACCAAAATATGTGGTGTCAAATCCCAGAACAATGGAATTGTGATGGCTGTTACAGCAGTACAACAGGCCATCATGAATCCTTTGCACATACTCAGATACACACTGCACACCACTGACTTCCAGATCTTCAAGACAAAATCACTTGCATGAGAAAACAATCTTCACTCCCTTTTTCAGCTATAGGGAAACTCTGTTATAGATGTGACAATATTTGGGCATTTGTGTTTACAGGCAGGTCTTGTTTTACACCACAGTAATGTCCCTGAAAAGTCATGCATATTGAACACAAATTTCCCACTTAAAACACTGTATTTCTTGGGGGTTAGGGGTTTGACAACCTCATCCCACATAGTGACTATGCCACTAGTGGCCACAAGGACTTGTGAAGTATATGGGTACTGAATATACAGTATATATACATTTCTATACAGTATACATACATTCCTATACAACACATTTATTTATTTCTAATGCATTGAAAATGTAAGAGATTCACATCTATAGTTTTTGGTAAGGTTCATTCCAATTCGACTGTGGCAGTCTAGCTACACAAACAAACACAGTAGTTCTTTACTTGGCACTTTCTGCAATTATATCACTATTACCAAGTCAGCTTATTACGACTAATTTCTCTTCAGTAATGAATTTCTTTTGCCAATTTTTCACTTGGAATGCATTAAGTGATGTAGATTGATGTTTCTCACTTATTTTGGTAACAAAAGCCATGCTGTTGAAGAGGAAACTATATTAGCTGTGTGACTACACCACTAATGTAATCTTTGTATGCACATGACAGTGACATCATTTTCTGCTAGTCTCCAACACAAGACAAGAGTGACCAAGGACCACGTGGGCGAAATCGCTTCAAACCGAAAACTACTGCACATCATCTAAGCCAAATTGTGTTAAACTGAAAATTATCACATAAATTCGAAAAGTGGTTTAAATTTTCAAGTCATGTTAAAGCAAAATCGAGGAAAAAGAACTTACGTAAAAACAGACCTGCCTGTACTTTGATAAACAAAATTTTACATTAACCTCTGCCACATACATTCAAATGCACACAATATTAAAATTTTTATATTGTCTCCCTTATGGAGAGAACAGAATCACAAAAAATATGAAGTGAATTTCTGGTTTTTGAACTCCCAAGTCACAATTTTCAGGGCTCAAAATTTTTGTTGTAATAAACCTCACAAATAAGAATGCATTTTGTGCAGCAGAACCGTATCACTGGTAAACAACTCAAACATGAACATACAACTGTCTCTCCTGGAAATGTTATACACACTGACAAGTCTGTATATTAGATCCACTCATCTGTTAAAAAGGAAAATATGGTACAATGTGAAACAATTCTTTTACAAGTGATATAAGATACAGACTTCATCTTAAAGTTTAAGCAACCTTTATCATTCAGAAATATAATATTTTAAATCCCCTATTACTACAGGGCTGACAGCCAGACTTTTAAGTTTGGAACAATGGAAATAATGCTAAAAAATGCAACAGTCAACTGGCTGACAATGTGCATGTGCTGTTATAGTAGCACAACATACAACCAATAGAAGTTGGCCAAGATTACTTCACACATCTTTCCTAATCTTTGAATCCCCCAACTTCAAAAATGGCATCAAGAGAAAAAGAATAGAGAGAATATAAGGATCATTGAAACTTCTCAGCTTATTTGCCACTTTCTGACACTAATCATTTATGGTCAAACCAGTATACTGACAACAACATGGGAGTATGGAATGGTGTGATTTTACATATGACCACAGGCACTATGTAAGACAATTAACAGGAATTTAACAAACTAAGTAATCTAGTGTCAATGTCACAAGTGCTTAAAAAATTCCTATCAATTTTCCACAATTTTCATGTCACATTTTCATAGCTTCATGTTTTTCTTTTTGGTCCCTATAAAATCATACCAATGAAGCTTTACTCAAAACATTCGCTTCTAAATACAGAGAACACAAATGGGTGATTCAAAATGCCAGTATTTGTTCAAACTGAAATTTGGTATGCCCACCCTCCAGTTCATTTAAGACTGCCTCTACATACAGCATCTGTTTCATTTCCCATCACCCAAATGTAATACCGACTTCTTTCCGATTACTCATGATGATTACTTTCCTGTACCACTCGCCAGCATGAGGAGTCCCACCTATCATATGCATCGCTGCCACTGTGTCTGCAGTCCTACTATTGCTCCAGCCATGATGGAAATGAAGAGTTTGGTGACTTGACCTTGATGTTGAACTGCTTCAGCGTTGCTTCTAATGCTGCTTGGTTTCCAGAGAAATATGCAGACACAGCATTGTGGAACAGAAGCAGTTGTTTGTGCATCACCTTTATCTGCAAACACATACATGAATCTTTGAGTACAAGTCCTGACCACCACAGCTCTAGAAATGTTAACAGATAATCACAGTAAACAAACAATCCCTAAGGACAGTTACACAAGCCATTCTTAGCCCTTAGCTATCTGCCCTTAGGACATTTCTGACACTGCACTTATCACACACAAGTATACTATCCAAAGTGCTCTACAACCAGCTTTACAAATCTGTACTACATTATGCCCATACTCTATGTGTATTATATTTGCAACTGAAATAACGTGACATCTATCCTACTGAAGATTCAAGTATTTTGAGTTAGTATGTCATGTTGCCTGGAACAATATCCCTTTGATACATCAGTAACTACTCTCCTTGACACAGTATAACATCCCACAAGACTTGAATCTTCAGTAACACAGCTGTGTGAACCTCAGATCTTTTGCCCATTCCATCTGCATGGCAAGCATCTGAAAGTATTGTAGGCAGTCTACTCTGATGTAGTTTGATGACAAAGCAATCCTGACAGGCTACACTAACCTTTAAAATACCTGCATTTACATACAAGAGAATGCACGTAAAAAAAATACCCCTAAAATTAATTTCATATATTCAGACAACAAAAAAGTTTACTGCATTTTTAAGACAGACTGCACAATCTCTGTTCTTATTTGCAACAAAATACAATTTATTTATTTATTTATTTCACTACTTTATTCTTTTCTGTTCAAATAACACATTTTACATAAAACATGTACTAATATTTAAATAGCAACCCAGTCAGATATTGGTTAACTTATGCTTACATGAGTCAATCTAGGTCATGATTGCCATCTCTTGGTGTATTTTAGAAATATGCACCATGTAGGCTTGAAGCAGAAGCTCTATACACGTGTACAGCACATGTTATTTTTTCCTCTTTCCCACCAATTTGAATGATGGTGAAAGTGATGATGTGTTTATTGATTTGGTACTCAGTGGGGTTACCCAAAGCATCATATCCCCTTAAAAAGTGTTTTGTTTGTGTAGCATTTTCCTGTTCTAACTAGTAAGGTGTGGGTTAGAAGGAAGGACGTTTGCTTACAGTGAAACATTTTAGGTGAAATGTTCTATTCCTAAGCTGTGCTGGGCTTGAATGTCACAGTAAAATTACAAACACATTTCTCAGACCACACAACTCAACACCGCTGTTACCAAATACAGCTTGCATGCAAGAGACACACAACTCCAATCCCCTCTATACTGAGCTACCGGGACTGACAATTATTGTGCTTCACCACTGTCTCTCTCACAACAAACACCACAGCTTCATACCAAATACCCATCACATTTCTTACTCAACACAACATAAATTGTGCATATGTCAACAAACATCTGAAATCATTCACCCTGTTCTCATCCAGGAACTTCAGTTTGATGGAAACATCAGAGCGCAGTTTCTCAAAATTAACTTTGTGAAGCTCGTAATTCTGTTGTGCCTCTTCAAGGCGTGCTGTGTTCGCATCAGTCCTCGGTGCCTGTGCCAGCAGCTCAAGGTCTGTTCTGTAAGCATCATACTCTATTCTGGAAAAAGAAAGATGATTATGACAAGGGACAACCGGATCATATCTGTGATGCATGACTTCTAATCATGTTGCTGAATTCAAAGCTCTAGTTACGGCTTTCTGAACAATGCTGTCAACAGCTCAGATGATGTAGTGTCATATCATAGGATGATCTTTAAAAAAGGATACTATCCTAGCTACTGTTTGGAGTAACTAAGGGAAACCATAAAATTTCAGTCAGTGTAGTGGGTCTCCAGGCACACATTTTTTTAATATAAAACAGAAGTGCTACCCTCACAACCATCATGTTCAGTTGGATTTTATAACCTTTTACAATTCATCAGTCGCTAATCTTCCTATCACTTGATGGTATACGATCTGAGCTACTGACCAACTGATGGATGACCACCAATTCACTAAATTCATGGAGCAGAGTCATCTTCAGAAGCTAGTGGATTCTTGGCTAGTCAAATCCCCCCATTTTATGGAACTGAAGGGTTCATTACCGTGCTCACCACAGACTGACACTTTACCCTCTCCTGACATAGCTTAATTCAATCCACACCATCCAATCCGACTACCTTGGCAGCTATTTTAATGTTACCTTCCTATCTATGCCTACATCTTCCAAGTGCTCTCTTTCATTTCTTCTCACTGGCAGCATTTTTAAATACACCAACAAATAAATAAATACATACATTTTCTGTGTCCTATATTGGATACTGTACGTACAAGACTGCTATCAGCGCCAGGATAGCATGGTCAGTATAGCAACTTGCGAGGGGCTGGATGGTCTGGGGATCGAATCCCAGTGTGAGCAAGATTTTCTGCACCAGTCCAGACTGGCCCTTGGACCTACATAGCCTCCTGTACAAAGAGTGCTGGGTATCTTTACAGAGGTTACAGCAGCCACGGCGTGGCATTTACCGACCACCCCTATCTAGTGCCAAGGTTCAAGAAAGAGTAGAGCTATACCTCTACTCCCCCTCTGGGTCTGCATGGCCTGTTATAGGGCAAACTTTACCCTTTAAACCTTATGAAGCTGGTATCATTACAGCCAACAGAGTGCTGTTTGTACTATATTATACTAAAAGTTTTTCCAAACTGACAGATCAAAATACTGGCCCCTGCATACCTGGCTGTTTCATACTGACGGATGGTGAGCAGCGTATCTTCAATGGTCTTATTACATAGTGTATTGACCGAAGAGACAAAGAAATTAAGTGCTCCGAGAAGAGTCTCGCCATTCTTTGTGAGGTTTCGCTGTGTCTCTGCATTGTACAGAAACTCCTCCTGCAGCTCTGGAGACTTCTGTGCTAAATCGGAGAAGGCCTCCCCCAATGCATGCTGTAAACACAGGACGTCAAACATATTCTAAACAGAGAATTAAAAATGCAACTGACTGGTCAACATATTCACAACAGTCTGTACTTGCAACAGTCAGTGATACCAAAGCAACACACACTGCACTGCTTCCATAAAGTACCTAACATGCAGTCTACAAGGCAACATGGCCCATATATCTACAAACAGTGATGTCTCAACAAATGCTCTACCACTCACTGCCAATACCAAAGCTACTAGTGAACATTAGCCTAAGCCATTAAATCCTCACTGCCTAGTTCCCTAAGATCTACACTAATGCTAACTTACTACCTTCTTCTTCATCTTCCAAATATCCATTTTCCATTCCATTTTGTCCACCAAATTTCTGTAGGCATTCACTGTGTGTTCTGTCACAGCTACATGGCCTGGCACCAATCCCCTTACATTACTAGATGACCCGCATAAAATATGTGAAAACTATCATCCCTCACCTGAGTTTGCACAACATGAAAGAAGTGACTGGCCAGGGCTCGTGAGAGACGCAGGACATTGGAATACTTTCTCTGCGTGTCTCTCAGCTGCTCGATATGTGCTTCTAGCTCTGCAACATTTGTCAGTGACACACATTAATTCTTACTTTCATTAATGATACTTACTCAGCCTCATACAATAAAGTACTGAACAAACAGACTGTGAAAAAAAAATGGTGCTCTATATTTTCAAGTAAAATTCCAGCACCTCACTACTTCAACTGGATTATACCAGATAGTAGATACTAGGTGGAGGAATCCAATAGCTTTATTCACCTAACCTCAAGGAATTATATGATCATGCCACAGCAGAAAACAGGAGGGCATAAAATATCATGGTTAAATGGTTGGTACAGTCTTGCGTCGCTTAATGACGGGGATATGTTCTAAGAAATGTGTCATTAGGTGATTTCGTCATTGTACAAATGTCATAGACCAGTGTTTCTCAACCGCTGGGCTGCGGCCCGGTACCAGGCCCTGGCATCAATTATACCGGGCTGTGAGAGGTTCTCCTGGAATTTGTTATTTTAGTTTTCCAGGCAATTTTCATGAATAAATGTTTTATAGTGGAAATATTCTGAGGAGAAAAATATTTGTGAATGTGTCGAAAAACTCAGACCCAGAGGTTGGCCTGAGGAAACTACAATATGCTACAAGATTTCATTAGTCCATTGATTGATAACTAATTTAAATGTAATTTTATATTTGTCAACATGCCACACTGTATACATAAGTGTACTAATACTTGTTTAAAAATAACCAACACGATGTCACTTGTGGACTATCCTTTATTTTCATGGGTAGTCGTCATTCACTCTCTACATGTTTCGAGCTTTCGGGAAGCTCATCATCAGGAGATCATTTT
>Ga0136643_10005750_pt1 | contig 17586 bp, 6 predicted proteins | sample TergutLab28metaG_FD_96883 | JGI IMG/M metagenome (GOLD analysis project Ga0136643, IMG submission 96883) | Labiotermes labralis P1 segment gut microbial communities from Petit-Saut dam, French Guiana - Lab288 P1 (version 3) (version 3) | ecosystem: Host-associated > Arthropoda: Insects >... | reverse complement strand
GGTGGCGGCCATTGGCTTTGTATTAAGTGTATTCGCATCTACATTTCATACCTGGAGACCACCTTTAAACATCAGCTGCGCTTAGAAAATAAATGTAAACTGTAAAAAAGGTAAAGCAGTCCCGTTACAGGCCGGGAGTGGCCCAGAGGGTTCCAGGAAGTTAAGGTTCCCAGATTTCTTGACAACGGCACAGGATGGTAGTCAGGTTGTCATCCCTACGCACCGGCCGCCTTAACCCCCAGGAAATACTCCTGGTACTCATTTCTGTTAGCGGCTGAGTCGACCCCAGGGACATAGTGCGATCGGAAGGATTTTATGTCAATGAAAAATTCCAGTAACGTCAGCTGGGATCGAACCAGCGACCTTCCGATTTGTAGCACAGCACCTTAACCACTGTGCCACAGCGGTCCCCAAATGTAAACTGTACGTGTAGTTTTTATCAGTTTTTTTGTACGCTGATCAGGGCTGTATCTACAAGTGGGCTAGCGCGTCTTCCAAATCCTGTGCTGTAGTTTATGGTTTTTAATCTTATTCGCACTGTCGTCTGTGATAATACGGAAAGACAATAGTTACATTACTGTTAAGGTTTGAATAGCGTCGAGTGTCCGTCTGTCCCACCCTGTTAGTCCAAAACAGTGTTACGTTGAAAATATGGTAAATACAAAAAGTGTTCATGTGTCGGGAACTGGCCACTGGGCGCCCGAACTCGAGTGTCTGTCGGAAGTAACCCAGACTAGGACCGTCCGTAGAGTACAAGGAAAACCGACTGTTCCCTGTGCGGTTTGAATTTTTCTCTTGGGGAAAATCGAGATATAGTGTTTATTGTGTGGTACGAACTTATCGCTGGGGGAAACCCCAAAGAATGGCCGTTGCAAGGATATAGGGGGGGGGGGCAGCGCGTGACCTCCCGAGACAGTTTTCTGGGCAGTGGGGACCCATTTCTTTTGGGAAACCCAAATCTAGGGCTGTTGCTGTAAATCGTAGAAACCCCGTCTGTGAGGAATTCGAAGCACCCACCTGCCTGCGCTGTGTGTCGAAAAATAATGACGATACTGGCGAGACAGCCACTGGAGAATTATTGACTTCCTTTGTTGTAGGGAAACTTTCGGGAAAACCCATCGCTTACTGAACACCCAGCGCACGATCATAGCATCGTTGCTAGGAGATGGGGAAATAGTGAGGTATCCTTGTGTTGTCACCACTTGTTACTTCATGTGCCTGTTATGCTTTTGTCTACATATTGAGTCCTGGACATCATGTAGGTTGCAGAGTGCCATAGATCATGTCTGTTAATGTTGTAGGTCGAGTGAATGTTGAATTAGGCATATTTAGGGATTCGAAAATGTTTGCGTTCATTTTATTCTTCTGCTGTTGACTATAACCCTATATAATTGTGCAAGATGAGGTGAACGATTAACGGTGGTGGACAGTTGAAAGGTCGTTTCACTGATTTTAGACATCGTTACGCATACGTCTTACTTCTGCAGGAAGTATGTAAAATATCCAATTAGAGCAGGTTTACATGAAACCAAGCCCCAGTTTTTTGTCCATGAAATGCAAATTACTCTTGCCTTACAGAATGTGTTTTAGGTAACACATTTTCCTCGGCTTAAAGTGAATGATTGTATTGAGTGTGTGACCGTTGGGTAAATATTTCTACTATGATTGTTTCAAAGTATGTTCTTATTTGAGTCGAAACCACCTACTTGACATGATGGTTTGTGTTCCTCTACGTGGCCGTAATTAGCACATGGTCATCAGTGTTGACGTTGAACCTGGTTGGTGAATGGGATACTTGTAGATTGCATTAGCTTTCTCTGGAGTGACAGATGTGAAAGAGAGTACTCCAAGCAATTGAAATGTGTTCTGAACAGCGTTGTCATAAGATCCGCCCAAAAATGTAAACGTTTCTTGGATAATCACGGTTTTGGGTCGTGTTTCGTTTGTTGTTTGGTTTGCAGGGATTACGCAATGACGTAACAATTTTGATTACATTTAATACGAGTAAACAAATTTGTTACAAGAATTTCGTACTGTTTGTTGTCGATCCACTATAGCCGCCAATTTCGTAACCTAATGGAACGAAGTTCCTGATACGGTGACAGTCGCTCAGTCAAGAAATTCCCAGGCTTGTATGGAACCCGAGGGTTCATTACCGTGTTCACATGTCGTGCTTATCTTGAGGGATATAATTAGTCGACACATCATACATTGCGCCTCTGAGTTTTAATGCTGTCTTCCCGTTTAATGTAAAATTTTGAATGATATCGCTGCTTTTCTTCGTATTCATACTGTTGAGTATTTTTGACTGAAACCCACTCTTGTCCGTGCTGCATTGCCTTTGTACCTCATCGTCTTTGACCGTGACTACATAACTCATACTGAGTATTATATCAGATTTATTAAACACGATTCAAAGTGCGTAAACTGAGTAGGTCTGAAACACTTAAACGCAGTATTATATTAACGCGGTAGTCTTCATTGGCAACATGTATTATATTTGGGGAACTGAAAGGAAAGATATTTCGTCTGTACATGTAACACAGAGCAGGGACAGCGTTGTAAGTGTAGTGATTAGGCTACGGGCTGTAAAACGGAGGAATCATTGATCGATTGTCCGCAAGGGCAAGAGATTTTCCTCTGCCTCTAAGTGTCCATCTTGGCTGTGGGTTGTACCCAGCCTCCTATGTAATGGTTTCCGGGGGTAAAGCGGCCACGAAATGAAGCAAACCAGTCGTTTCTGTCTGGTGCGGAGGTTGAGAATAAGTGGAGCTATACCTCCACCCCCACATGCCATCATAGTGAAAACGGGACTACTTTATCTTTGGTGTTGATTGTCAAGTAGAAGGTGGTGTGCCTACGAAGCGTAGATTTCATTCCGTTGGTGGTAATCACTTGTGATAGATTCGTACGTAAACCTTTGAAGTTTGCAAGATTACCGAGAGCCCACTGGGAATCTGTGTACTCCACAACGGAGTACACCTTTCCACCCTAGTGAATTTGTTGTGTGGGTTTTATTTTGAACACAACATTCCCGTAGCCTGCGGGCAAGGAATCGTGGAGGAAAAGATACATGTGCCAAGTTTGTTTTATCTCCAGTCATCACACTTTACTGATTTTTAAATTTTCATCATTCGTGCGAAAGTGATTGGTTCAGTTCACGCTCTTGTGAGTTCTACTGTGTGAGACTCAGAGTGGCTCATCTCCGTTGTCACAGTGTGTTACTGGACTACGTTAATGCGTAGAATTGTTGGAGGTATTTACAGATTGCGCTTCGTTTCTGGATATTCTTACCTTTTTCTTACACTTCTGTGTCATCCTTTCTACACTCATTACAGGCACTAAATTAGTGCCTGGTAGTGGGGTTATCCCGCAACACAGTAGCACAAGCTTGTCTGCCTACTTTGACGGGGTTCCTTAATATGCACACGAAAATGTTCCAGTGTCTCCTGTTCATCCACCCCATCCATTAGACAACTTCAGTAGTAACTTTACTAGCGATAGCGCCCGCTCCGAACTGCAGTGAAACAATAGAAGTGCTTATGTTTATGACATTCTTATAAATATAAATTTCCGTTTTCCCAAGGTTACACGGAAATTTCAAGTAAGCATACATACAGGATGTACACAGAATAGTGTTGGAGATGATATCCTTCGCACGACCGAAGGCAGAACTTGGTTACCGTGTGTGGAGGAGATGGTATTGTGCGTGTAGTTGTAGTGTAACGAAGCCTACGTACACGTGCAATCAGCATTTTTGTGAAAACTGGTATGGCACCGACGATAAAAGTGCGGATGATTTAAACGATTATGATTTTTACCCGTATTACCTCCAAAGAGTACAAAGCATTTTGGCGGGCATGCTACGTCATCCGTGTGGAATTATGTGAATGGCTGCAGTCTAGGCTCCAAATGCATCCTGCCACTGGTCACGGTTGGGGCACGTTTTACACGTGCTAGCAGTGAAAGTAGTTCTCACACTTGGGGGGGGCAGCAAAATCCACATGAAATAAGTAGGACAGTGTAATGTGCTGCAGATATTTTCGGCAAACGCGAGTTGTGGACTACTGAGAAATTACCTGCTTGGAAAACATTTTGTCGAGAGACGTGTACGGGGTTTCTTCGTGGCGTGAACTGTTGCTTTTTGCACCAAGGGAACTAGTGTGAACACATGATGGAGCAACTCCACATTTTGGGAGAGAGATTACGGGTTACTTAAACGAAAATCAGCTGCCCGGGAAGACGTGTTGGAGTGATTGCATGACTAATTCGGTCACCCGGATTGGGAAACTTCTGGGGTTGCATGGCGTCCTATACGAGCGTTCGTTCAGTAACGGTAAGATGTACGTAAGCCTTGTAATTCACAGCGAATAATAGAAGCTGGTGCGGGCGTGAGAGACGAAGTGGAATGCATACAGTGCGACAGTGCGGTGGAGAGACGCCCGGCACCGTGCATGCGGTCACAATATGGTCCTTTAGAAAATCTGATTCATTTGTAAAAGTTCGTTGATTTTTTCTGTGGCACAACATCCCAGCTCGGGCCTAGGTCGCCTGATTTTCGAGGTTTGCATATCATCCACAGACATCCCCGGTAGGACTCCTGTGAATAAATGGTCAGCTCGTCGCAGAGGCCGCTACCTACTCAACACAACACAACACAAACACAAGAGACAACGTCCATGCCCTCAGCTGGATTCGAACCCGCGATCCGAGCAAGGGAGCCTCCCCAGACCTTCGACTTAGACCGCACGGCCACCGGGATTGACTAGTTACGTTGATAGTCTGTTAATAAAGATCTCTTGACAGTTGGTTCTGTGTTCATTACTACTATGCACTAGCATCATTAAACAAAGCACATGTTTCTGTCTCACATAAATTCGACATTCGTGGACCGAATTTTTGGGCCAAGTCCGTCTTGTAGACTCCAGTCCGCAGTAGATATGGGGATTTCGTAAGTTACGAGGAAGATAAAACATCGAGTGTACTTCCCATCCCATCCTCTCTCATGTCAACAGTAATTCGTCGTGATGTATGATAATTTATTAGCACTCATATACAGGAATGTGGGAGTTAATCTTCCAAATTGAAAAGCTGAGCCGTGCACAGCCAGCGTTGGACTGTGGCTGTCGTGTGGGTAGAAGAGTAATGGCTTTTTTACGTGGAAGGAAGCAGTAACAAACGTACCTTCAGAGGTGCGATCAGTATTTGTATCGGCAATGAATAAAAGTGCTGATATTTGTACTTTTTACCAAACGAGTTAACATAGAGGAGTGCTTGTGTTTCGTACCCGGTTCGAATCTCTACCACAGCACCAACTATCCCATTCGCACGATTTACTTCAGTTCTGCTACGCAGATAGCCTGCAACCACTGTCCAATCAATTTCACCGAAAGGGTGTGCAATGGACTCATATTCTGGTGATGTCTAGTTTGTATTTTGGATGGTGACATAGTGAGTAGATGCTTTTGTCATTGTCTTCCTTTACTCCTCTAGGGCACGGAATGGACTGCACCTTCACGTAGCTTGCAACCTCTCCATATCCTTGCCGACTTATCATATATGTGCAGAATTCAGTCTTGGTAGTTGATTCTGCGTCATAGGTTAGAGGATGTACATTGTACAGAATTATTCTCCCATTTCGTCCAACACTTACGTAAGGAAAATAGTTGATACACTGTCGTCAGATGAACAACGAACTTATTGCGTGATTTCAGGTTTCCGCTGCGAATTACATGAGAACTGCGTTCTTCTGGGCTCTTACGCAACGAGTGGTGGTAATCCCTTACCGAATATTCGGGAAAACCTGTCGATCCTATCGTCAAAGTTCAAGAATCCAAGAAGAAAGGAAATTGACCGGATTTTTTACCCTTGAAGATGGGACCGACAGGCTGTCCCGAAACGTCGGCATGGAATTACCACTACTCGCCGCGTAAGAGCCCAGAAGAACCCAGTTTTCAACGAACTGAGTCTTAGCTGCAGAAAAGGCTGTAAGGTCGGGGTAGCGAGTAAACGTCAATTTTTGTGTGACAATGATGCAAACTGCCGCCGAAACATGGATTTTGGTACGTGAGGTGCATGAAGAAGGCAGCAGACTTGAAGCACACTCACAAAATTTCAGGGGATGCTCGATGTCTGGAAGGCTCGTATGGATCGGCGTGTGGCTTCCTATGTAAATTATGTACCTTGAAAGGGGGCAACATGTAGATACGATTATTTTATTAAAAATATTTTTTGAAACTGATAGGGGACCGCGGTAGCACAGTGGTTAAGGTGCTGTGCTACAAATCGGAAGGTCGCTGGTTCGATCCCAGCTGGTGTCAGTGGATTTTTCATTGACAGAAAATCCTTCCGATCGCACTATGATTCTGGGGTCGACTCAGCCTCTAACAGAAATGAGTACCAGGAGTATTTCCTGGGGGTAAAGGCGGCCGGTGCGTAAGGCTGACAACCTACCACCATCCTGTACCGTTGTCACGAAATCTGGGGACTTTAACTTCCTGGAACCCTCTGGGCCACTCCAGGCCTGTAACGGGACTGACTTACTTACTTGAAACTGATATCTTTCTCTAATTGCCACACGTCGTATGTAGTCTACAAGCCGATGGCACATGCCGATCTTAAGCCAGTATCGGCGTACTAAATTAGTTTGAACTCGTTTTAGAGTATTTACCGGAGAACACGCATACATTGTGCCCCGCGGACATACAAGGCGATTCCAGATGCCGCGTGGTTTGAGGAGTGCCTTAGTCGGAGGTTAGTGCGCACACTGCAGTCGCCGTTTCCAATCGCTGCAAGCCATGACACAGTAATGTGGATTTTCCGCCTTTGGCCTTCCCGGCATGCAGATGAAATCCTTTGGGCTCAGCAATAGTAGCAACTTAAAGGACAGAACGGTCGAGAGAGAGACATACGTAATAAAAGTTTATACTCTGCCTTAGTATGTTTGTATCGTTCCCCATGTTCCATGCCGTAAATACAGCGACTGTGATTCTAAGTGACATGAGCATTTTTATAAGACGCGAACTTTGAACTCTCTTGCCTCCACCTTCTTCAATACATGGCACTTTTACGAATGGCCGTTTGCTAGTGATGTGGGAGTTGCGACCCGGAACTGTGACAGTCTATGTGGAGCCCCCAGTCAGTTGGCCTTGATGAATGGGCTGTAGGACCGGGGGGGGGGGGCTTTCATTATTACATGTTGTATACTTTTTGTTTAATCTAGACTGCTGTAATTAACGGTAACATCTTGCGTGTTGGACCGACGTGGATTACGTACCCGCTGACAATCGCTGAAATGTAAAAGCTCGTATAAAAAAACTATTGTTGATTTGTTAACCATTGAAATCCCGGTGCTATATATATATACCAATTGTTGCATCATTACGAAATTCTCCATTTTCCCGCCACACTGGAGTTGTATGTTTAGTATGACTCTCGGAATGAACACTGACTATTTCCTTAAACAATATTGACTGGTAGTTTTGTGTTCTCTGTGAGGAAGGAACTGAATTTTTGTGTGTACTTTATATGAACGTCAGTCTTGTAAGAGTTAAAGCACAGTTGGAATTGATCGCCTTCCGGGCGGTCTTGGGGTAGCTGAGTAACCTTGCTACTGCTGGAAGCATGCCTGCAACTCTATGGGATGGCCGTAAGCGCCCTGGTTGTGCTTGTAGTAACGTCGCACTTACTGCCAAGTGTCTTTCTTCGTAGTCCATAATCTCATTTTAGCCGCAAGGGACAGAATTGCAGCAACTTTTATTAAAAAGTCTCAGTCACGACTGTTTTTTTTTTAAATCCTGGAATTTATCTGGAGAGAGACTGAGGACAACCACGAAGTATATCGAGATTGCTGGTGTCCGAGCCGAGACTGGATCCGGCCATTTCTCGAATTCCAAGTCCTTAGCATTATAGCTACACCAATGCGCTCAGTAACTTTTTAAGTTGAACAACGCGCTTAGACATTGTTGACTTGAAACCCGATTAATAAATTTTGTATATTGGTGAATGGTTATGAAGGCCGTTTAACGGCAATGGTTGTACGTGTCCGTCACCACACCGAGCCGGCCAGTCCGTAATTAAACAAGAGCGTAAGTTGATTTAACGTAAATCTTTCTAGTGGCATTTCATCCACACCGAGTGTACTTTTTGCATGGTTACCATCCGGTCTTCTAGCATTGGGCAGTGGCATTCGTTCCACATTACGTGATTGTATGGTTCACACGTATAGTCACCGACCTGTCACGGCCGAAGCCTGGTTTCAGTCCCGCGTAGTCCTTATGGGATTTGTGGTGGAGAACGTGACTCTGGAAAGGTTTTTCCCAAATGCTTCCGTTTTCCCCTACCAGTGTGACTTCACCATTGTTCCTTATTCATATTTTATTCGTCTACCACCGACACTACGGAATATTGGCAGTTGCCGGCGTAGTGAAAAAATACCCTAGAAAGTAATGTCATGGCTCGGGCTTTAGTGCCTCGTTTTTCGAAAATAAGTGCACAGCATGAAGTTTAAGTTTAAGTTGTTGTTGGAGAAGGACAGAAGGCCCGAGTTGTGTATAATCTCCCTTATTTCCATACCACGTGTATGGGGCAATTTGACAGCCATGTGTTGCTGGAATGCCAATGGAACATGTTTCCAGTCTGGCGATATATTTCGCCTTAATACGGCCACAAACTCTCGTATATAGAGACGCGCATGTTGTTTCGTTTTCACTCGTCCAAGGCAATAGGAAACGTGATTTTTTATTGGCTGATTACAGATTCCGAAATTGTTTATACGTGTGTCTCACAACCTGTGACTCGTAAAACGTTTATTACCGTCAGCTGTAGTAACGTGTATTGTTATCACAAATTACGAAGGCAATACAACAAATGCTGTAACTAAAAATATAGTTGGTCTAGGTGGGCACTACACTTTGTGACCTCGGTGGTTCTAGTATTCGTGTGAGCTGTAGGTTCAGAGGTGCGTTTGTAAATTAAAGGCGATTTGTGTACTGTACATGAGTGCCCTTCCCCCTACTACACTCTGAAGCAAATTTACTACATGTTTTTGTTTGCATTAGAATTCTTCACGTATAAACAATACACAAGAAAGAGTGTGCTCTGGCTTTCATGGAACTTCCTTCAGAACTGCATACTCCTATTTGTTTCTTGATTTGTCAAGTCTTTAGCTTGCCGAGTGGTGGATGATTATGAACAGTAGCGATCTGTTGCGGACTGCTGTGCGAGAGTGTTCGTAAGAGGTGCTAAATGAAATCCCTAGGGACAAGCAGGATTGCTTGTTTCCAGGAATGCAGGAGTTGCTACTGTGTATAATACACGAGTCAAACAGACTACGGGATCAGAGTCCTTGAAAATATGATTATCAGCCGGTGACAGATCCCGGTACCATGTGCGTATAAACCCAGAGCGTCACTGATACACCGTCCGCCTTGGTAATAGTCCACACAGGTATACATTCAATACTGCATACTTTGGACAGTACTTACGTAAACGTACAAAACGTTGAACTTGGTAAATAGCATTACATGTACCATAAATTGTAACCACAGAGTGCAGTTGAACTCCACTTATCCGGTTCTTTGGGACGGCAAGCCATCCGGATATGCGGAAAGTTCGGATAATTGGATTTTTCTTTGAAAATAGGCTACATTAGCAGTTAGAAGTTCAACTGTTACTATTTACAGTATGTACCTCCTTCTGAACCTTTCGACCACGCCTGATTTGAAGTTCTATAAGCCATAGCACTGTACTGTACTTGATGCAATAAGCGGTAATTTCAAGGCAAGTTAGTTCTGTAGAATTCTCGATAAATTAACCCGAAGGGCCAAGCTGATCTGGATAATTGGCGATCCGGATAACCAGCGTCCGGATAAGTGGAGTTCTGCTGCAGTTGCAACGCTGTATACTCTAGAAACATGGTTTGTTTCAGGAGTATAATTGTAAATTTTTTACATAAAAATTATAACCATGAATAATAATAACAATAATAATACGCTATCGGTGTGGGTTTTCAGTCGAATTAGAAAAATTTCCTCGTGATGTAGGCAATATGTTACGGCTGAGGACTGGCCAAGGTTGAAATCACCATTCAGCAGACATATTTCGGATATTCGCCGGATAATCTTGACATTAGCCAAAGTGTTGCGATTAGCAGCGAACAGAAACTTCAGCAAAATTACAGGATGTCAGTCAGAGATAACGTTGTACCTGTGCAGTACATATAGTTGTACGGTGGGCGGGGGGGGGGGGGGAGGTTATGGCTCCGCGCATTCTTAACCCCAGCACTAGTTGGTGGAGAGGGTAGGTCAGCTTCTTTGGAGGAAGCACCCATGGTATCCATTGAATATGAGGCTGGATGGACCCCACGGTTAACTCTGGACGTTTCGGAGAGGAGAAGAATCTCTTATCCCGAACCACGATTTTTCGGTCTTCTAGCACTTGGCCTGGTCACTTGTACTGACTGAGCTATTTCCATTTTTTTTTTCGTGGCAGTAAATAAATCGAAAAAGTTTTAATGGCAGACTATTTTGTCTCTGGTAACAACTACTGTATAGTCTGAGCATTAGCCGGATAGCGATCAATATACGCTCTTTTAACTTTGGTTGTTGCATATCCGAGCCACGTGATTACTGTCGACAGTGGTCGGTTAATCCTGTTATTGACCGGATTTCTATCTTCTCTCGTAGTGTATGTTCGTGTATTAACGTAGTATGTTAATTCCGAAGTACAGTCTTGGTCCAGTTTGCAATAAGAAGTGCAGTTTGAGGTAGTTACAGTATTCGCGATGGATCTTGAAGTTTGTAGCCATAAAATAAGCAGATGACACACAGGCACGACTGCATCATGTTACAAAAATTCATTAGTTTATTGTGCCAGACGGGGTGTGTCTGGTTAAGGATAGAGCTGAGTAGCGTTGTGAACACGGCAATGAACCTGCCGGTTCCGTAAAAGTCATGAAATTCATTGTCAGTCTCAGCGACTTCCGACTTCTGACATACTTATTGATTTGTATAAATTCGCCCAGGAACGAACTGAAATCGCTGGTTGCAAAGAACGTGTATGAGAAACTCAGATCGGGCTGTAGGGCTGTGTACTTTCATGGGTGAGCCATCGTTCTTGACACACGTATGCTTTTCAGTTTTGTTTTGTTGTTTTGTTCTTTCGCCATCGATTTTCCGGACCATGACAGTAATAAGACGTTGTTAACCTTATAACAGTCTCACATCCACCCAATTTCATTCCATTTACTGACTATTAATATATTCTTAAAGGGGTCGTAAATATTCTTCTAGAACAGCAATTATCTAACAAATTACAGGCTCATTTTTTGGTTTAAGGCGGGGAATCTTTAAGGAGAGTGCTTCATTTGCAAATAGTTCCAGTATTACTTTTCGTGGTGTGTAATTAACTTTTTGTCAACGTAGAAGGTGTAGAAATGCGTCTTAAATTGCAATAGTCTCAAATGTCTGTTCTGAAAATGTAGATTTTGAGTACACGTTGATTTGTGGTGTTCACTTTCATGTCTTGTTGACATCTGTTCACATTCAGGAATTCGGGAGCATCATATTGTGATTCTACGCCCGAGGATGTGAGGTTAGTGATGATATTCTTAACTGGAAGTTAAATCATGTAGGTATGTGGTGGTGATGGGTTATAGGACTATAGTGAAGCTGTTATAAAAAAAAGAAGTACAGGTCAGACACGATCAGAGGTCAGGTGGACAACAGAAATACATGGCTTAAACATTCTTCAAATGGGGGGAATTTACCTCAGGGTATGGACTGAAGCTAGTAAAATAATTTTTGAAGGGATGCTGCATTGCGGTCAACTCAAGAAAAATGAGATGACGGGGGCCCTTTCATCTACACTCACCGTACGTGTAATTACAAAAAGGCGGAGGAGCGGGGAGGAGGGGGGAAGAGCTTCCAAGTATGAAATTTATGTTATATGCCAGCCTCTCATGTTATACCGGTGCTCATTTGAGTTGCTGTACAGATTTTAATTGCCAGTTTTCTCTCCTGTATTCAACCTGAACACATTGTTCTCTCCACAGAAAAAGAAAGAAGAAATACAAAATCCCCCGTATATCATGATAGGGTTCAGCAAAAACTGATACATTTATAGCCGTTTCCAATACAAATGAGGCCCCTTTTGTTGTCAAGGTCTTATTCTTTATAAATCTAATTGAATTTTAGAGTTCTGTGCTCTATAAAACATTGGCCTTGTGCTGTATATATTATGCTTCAGACAGAACGAGCGATATTTTAATAAGTTGGTAATCAGATTTTGGTCGTACCCAGAAAGAGATAAGGATATTGGGGGTAAGTTACAGTAACACGCTGTAATTATTGCCGTTTTTAAACGAATTAATTTCACACACACACACACACACATACGTACACAAACGCACTTACCTCAGGTCCTACCGAATATCACACTAATTTAAGTAGGTACTGTTACCCCTGTGGGTATTGGGCAAAAAAAATGTGTTTTTAAGTTTGCTTTTTGGATGTTTCAGTGTGTGTTTAGGCTGCATTATGTTCGTACTTGTTTGTGAAAGAATGACCGGACTGTACCAATGGCCCTTTTCGTTTTGTGATGTATCAATGGACGTTCCTAGGCGAAAAATGAATTTCAGGGGCTATAAACCGAGGCATTGCCTATTTTGTTTCCCATTTGTATTCATGAAAACAGGTGGACTGCATGAGAAGAAGTTAAATGATGGGGTTGGAAGGTGCTAACGAACTACACGCAGCCGCACCAACTGCGGAATGTAATGGCAGAAACTGGTTCATTTTCGGCTTGCTACTATGGAATTTAAAAACATTTGCTGCCATCACACGCCCTACCAGAACGCGAACTGTCATGCTGACTGAAGGTAATGCCTTCTGGGATGTGACACCGTGTATTATGGTCGACTGTGCGGTTCGAGGCAGCACGTTGCTACGGAACATCTTCAAGTTCTACCAGGCTACACAATCACACATCTCAGAATACAGTAGTATCATAATCAATGCCGTGTGAAAATAAATCTCACTCGGTGTGCTGGTTAGTTCATTCGTGATTTTCTAAACCTCACTGCCAATCGGAGAAATGATAAACTTATCAGGGTGACTTTATTGGATCCTTTGTCCCTCAGACTTAAAACCGTATATATTTTGGCGTCACAGTATCTCACGGTAAGATTTTTAATCGTCAGTTTTGTTACCTGAAAGAGGCAAAACAGCAAGAGATGAATTCAGTCTCCACAGGACCTCTGCAGACTGTGTTGTGCATCTCTATCATCCGATGACGCGTCATCGCACGGGGAGCAGAATACATCGAACGTGTTTCACATTGACGACTTTTCATGTAGGTCTGTGTATAGTCGTTTTAATTTTCAGAGTAACGAGTGCATATTTTTTAAATTTTATGAAGAAGCGAGACGCAAAGATGGATATTTATTGCCAGTGACATTGCTTCCACACCCGACGCCATTAAGGTGCGTCCAAACTACTTATACTGGGACTCATGCTCGTGCTTCGGCTTGTGCGTCTCCGCTGATGCGGACGTTTTCACGAGTCTGAGCCCGAGCACAAGGACCGCGATTCGTCGCCGTCCCAAGCTCAAGTGGCTCGGCACAGAGATGGTATTTCTAACAGTGGCTGTCCAGGGCGCGTAATGGTTTTGATATATCAGGTAACAAGTGAGAACAGTCTGGACGCAGCTTGTGGTGGTGACTAGAGCCTCGTTTGTAAAGCCGCGTTGTGTCGTGGTGAGTTCGGCCGTCAAGCGTACGAGGTGTTGAATTTTAATTTTCCCCTTTCAGCAGGCATTGATTGAGGCATGTTGGTGGAGGGTTGTAATGTACGTATATTAAATCGACATGAATTTAATGTAATTCGTACTGTACACGAAGCGCATGAAGCGAACACATTGCACGGAGGTCGTAATCCGCCTGTCCTATTTCCGAAAGTACTGGACAATTCCAATTACACCCATGTGAAGAAGATTAATTTTGGTTTGTATCAGTCCACGTGGCCCTCCAGATTGCGGAAGCCTACAGCTTTGGGCTCTTCACGGCTTTAAGTGCCGCATTATTGTCGGGTGAGTCGTTCTCGACCTTTCGAAGGAGCCTAGCATCTTCATCTTCAAGGGTCAGTGCAGTCCAAAAAGGATTTTTCTTGGCCTTTGTCGCATGCCAGTGCACCTGCAACCTCATCTCACTTGATTGTTTTATAGATACGTATTTTGGTGTCTGCTACGTTAATGTGGGCCTACGCATGTCATATGTAAATTAACTTCTTCAGGTTTCATAGCGTTTCGCAGCTTGAAAAATACAGTATCATGTCAGTAGACTATTTGTATCATATACGTGGTTTAGTACTAAATACAACTACGTCATTGATATACCGTACTAGGTTTTTAAAGTAGGGAATGTGTGTGTGTGTATCAATACCACTGTTGAAATTTTATTCCAATAATGAATACCTGGATATAAATGAAGATGTTCTGCGCTCGTATTTTTTATTCTGTCGAGGGGTGTTAGGGGGGTGTGGGATGTCTATACAACTTAGGGATCAGCTTGGAAGTGAGAACAGACACTGCACATTCAAGAAGACTGATAAGGCCAGGCTTCAGCGGCGCGTGTTGCTTTGGTCGTATTAAACAAGTGTGGGATAAAAGTTCTTTACCACGTTTCGGAGAGACTTAATTCCTCCAGCTTCACGGTGGGTGAATTAGGTTCAGATGAATTATGAAATAAATGATTGGGAGGAGTAACTATGTTTACTGTTGAGGAAGGTTGCAGTAAGTGGTATCTATCCGATGGAGGTCCCAGAACCGTCATAATATGGTATAACAATATTTTAAGACGCGAATTTAATCTAAATGGTACATAAAAACGTATTTCTTGTGTCGCGGTAAACAAATTGTGTCCGTATTAAAAGACTAAGCGACTACTGCTGTTTAGGGAAGTAATCGCTGTTTATTCTGGCGATCTTGTGTGAAACACACAGATATACTTGGGTCAAAATGCAGGTGCGTATTTTTAACGTTGGAGTGGGTGGTGTGTGTAGTAACCATTTTGATTTACAGGCGGAGTGTGTGAATATGCCCGTATCAGAACACCTTTTTTCTCTGGTAGTACCAGCATAGTGGTTGTTGCCTTTCCGTCAACTACGTGGGCTAATAATATCGTACTGAAGTAAGAATTGAAATGGTCAACTGAAGTTTTGGCCGATCCCGGTGACCGTGCGGTCTAAGGCGAGGTCTGTGGCCACTTGATTGTTGCGATCGCGAGTTCGAATCCCGCTGAGAGCATTGATGTTCATCTCCAGTGTTTGTTTTGTGTTGTGTATGTAGCGGCCTCTGCAACGCGCTCATCATTCACTCAGAGGAGTCTACCTGATGTGCGTGTGTGTGTGTGTGTGTGTCTAATTGTGTGTGTGATCTAGAAACCTCAACAATGAGCGGCGTAGGCTCAATTAGGGCTGTTGCGCCGTAAAAATTCCGAAGTTTCGAATTTATGGTACAAGGTCGACATTCCACTATAATATCAGTGGCGCGTATAGAATTTGATTTCCGCAAATATTTTAAACACTACATTCAAGTTCAGACTCAGGCAGTTAATTTTGATGCTGGCACAGACATTACCTTCTTTACCTGCTGATATTTCTTTTACAGATTTTTTGTAGCCTAGCTGGAAGGTTCTGGTGGAGAAGTATTCTTAAGTCCTGTCTGTAAATCTAGTCCTCTGTAAACCGTTTACCTGACAAGTTTGTGTTTACAGTGTGTGATTATTGCTAACTTTCTTCCACAGTTTCACACCTGAGATGTTGATGAAGCTGTGTCCAAAACTGGGACTTGTCATTGACCTCACCAACACCACTCGGTATTACGACTCTAAGGTAAGCAGCTTTTTATTCCTGTAATTTATTGTTGCAGAGTCCTTCTTGAGAAACTGAAAGTCGCTTAGATCAGTGTTTCTCAACCGCCGGGCCGCGGCCCGATACCGGGCCCTGGCATCAGTTATAGCGGACCGCGAGATGTTTTCCTGGAATTTATCATTTTAGTTTTCTAAGCAATTTTCATGAATTAATGCCTTATAGAAGAAATATTCTGAGGAGAAAAATATTCGTGAATGTGTCGAAAAACTCAGACCCAGATGTTGGCCTGAGGAAACTACAAAATGCTACAAGATTTCATTAGTCCAGTGATTGATAACTAATTTAAATGTAATTTTGTATTTGTCAGCATGCCACACCTTATGCATAAGTGTACTGATACTCTTTATGATTATGCCACAATTAATTATTAATACCTACGTTAGTTTAATGTATGAACTTAAAAAATGGAAAGGTATTTATGAGTAAATTTGTTGGGACCGGGCCCTCGTCTTACGAAAAAAGAATTTACCGGGCCGCGGTCTCACAAAGGTTGAGAAACACTGGCTTAGATGGCCAAGAAAACTTCTTTTATGGATCCCAAAGGTTCATTATGTGTTCAAAAGTGTGCCACTGGAGCCCTTCCATATCCAAATAAATGCAGTTCACGCTTTCAGACTCCTTTAATAATTATTTCATTACTTTTCTCTCATCTAAGTCTAGTTACCTCAAATTTTAGAAAACAGAAGTCATGTTATACACTTCTTCTGCTTAGTTACATATGTCACTGATTTGAGTGAAAGAGTAGTGCAGTTGAGCTGGGAAGAAACGTTGCAGTTTTGACTCGTCTCCGATGACGGCCGGAAGCTGTCGGAATTTGGGTATTGTGAGCAGCTGATCTTTGAGTACGTGAAATATTTACGTACTATTGTTTTGTGAGACCGATGACGTCCTACAGAAATGAAGGTTGGAAAGTAAGATTGCAGTGAGACGTATGCAACTGTTGGAGTCGGGTTGATGCTCGTTCAGTTGCACCGAGATGTGGCCGCTCCAGAGGGTGTGTCTGCGTTCTGGGTCGTGTTGGAGTGTGATGGTATCGCATCGCATCGCATTCCGCCCACAATCCGGACAGTGCGCTGCGAGTAACGGAGATTCTGAAGATAATACTGGACGACGTTCGTGAACCCAAAGATGAAATCTGATAGCATATCTGCTGCCGGCTTTGCAAGTCACGAAACATGTAATTCAGTAGTATTGCCCGTTTCATCAAGACAGTCTTGAAGATTCTGTTGACATGATGAAGGCGAGAAACTCACGTGTGTTATTTTGTATTTGTTTTCGAGGCCATACATTATATTACAATAAACATTTTTCTGATCTTCCGTCGTCATGCTTTCGTCATCTTCCTCTAGTTTCTTATTCAGGATTGTTTTTAACTCTTGTAGTAAATACATCGCCTTTACTACATGAAGAAATACTTACTTACTTACTCCATGGTGCAGAGTCCTTCTTGAGAAGCTAACTGGTTTGCAATTAGTCAAGAAATTCCCCGCATTTCGCGGAACCCGAAGGTTCATTACCGCACTCACAAGCGTCCGCCACATGTCTCTATCCTGGACCAGCCCAATCCAGTCCATATACCCACATCCCACCTCCTGGAGATCCATCCTAATATTATCCACCCATCTACGCCTAGGTCTCCCCAGTGGTCTCTTTCCCTCCG
>Ga0136643_10005749_pt1 | contig 17586 bp, 18 predicted proteins | sample TergutLab28metaG_FD_96883 | JGI IMG/M metagenome (GOLD analysis project Ga0136643, IMG submission 96883) | Labiotermes labralis P1 segment gut microbial communities from Petit-Saut dam, French Guiana - Lab288 P1 (version 3) (version 3) | ecosystem: Host-associated > Arthropoda: Insects >... | reverse complement strand
TAACTTTTGTTTAATGATTTTTTTTCATAAATGTTTGTGATTTTTGTTTTGTTTTTATTGTTTCAGTTATTTTGAATTTGGACTGGGGGGGGGGGTCTGATTTCTTCTCCCTGTTTTGTAATGTTCTGCACAATACTGTTTGGCTGTTATATACATTTTTGTTACACAATTTACTTACTGACATTAATTTTGTTTATTGGACATAATGCATTTCCTTGCTTTTTATTAATTGCTAGTCACTTGTAAAAGTTTTATCTGTTTTGTATGAGGGCGTGAGTAATATTTCATGCCACAGTATCTTGCGGATGTGTCAGCCTTCCAATTGGTTTCTTTTAGGTGTGCAGACTTAACTTTTGAATCTCAAAGGTGGAGTTTTCTGCAGTCTTCAAAAAAGCATATGACCCTTGTGTTGACTGAAAGGTAGAGTATCAACACAATGTGCATACATTATGTATTCTGTGTTTTGTATTTGAGATATCTGACAGGATTGCCAGAGCATTTCCTGTTAAAAGATGCATGCTGTTGTGAAGACAATGGAGGGAGCCTAAAGACAGTTTATTGGTTTGTTATATCTACTTTACCAGTATTAGGTATAATACCGTGAAACATTCCCTTGGGTTTTGAACACAATAAATGAGGTGTTACAGCAAAGTATAAATCCTTTGTGCTCAAATTTATGGTTCTTGCTTTGGGTACATCAGGTATTAATGCAAATCGAAGACATACATACCCAAATTTCTCAATTCTGCTTGACATGTATTGGGTATTACTGCAAAGTTTGAAACATAAATACCCAAATTCACTTTTTCTACTGAACAGGTGTGGGAGGGTCAAAGAGTGTCTGGAATCCAGTTGTTTCAAGATACTAACACTGTTAAAATAAGAGTGATTTAGTCTGCAGGCTTATATTGAGAACTGTCTTTGGTATAAGAATGAAGAGACTAAGATATATTAGTGTGTTGCAGTCAGCTGTGGGGTGTAAGTGTGTCATCAGTGCTTATCACACTGTCTCAGGTTGAACAATGGGCAAACATTTGGTACTTATGCATACTAAGGAGTTATTTAGTGGATATGCTTGTAAGTCTGTGCAATTGATGCAAATGTGGCCAAACTTCCACAGTTGCGATTAGATGGGTGTGAGATAAATGAACAGATAACAAATCAAATTGGCATCTCATACAGATCATTTCAGAACATTCTGAAAGAAAACTTGTCAGCGCTGTGTGTGTGTGGGTGCATGCTTGCACAAAATTTGTGCCATGCATTCAGACAGACGGTCAAGCAGAGATTGGGAAAGTGATGTCTGCTGAACTCATTGAATGACCAATGCAAGACACAGACCTCCTGTCGAATCTTCTGTATTCACCTACAAACTGGAGACAAAACGTCAGTTCCCCAATTCACTTAACCATTGTTGCCTTGCACATGCAACAGTGCATTATGTATGTATTGTTGAGACCCATATAACTCAGCAATAGAGAAATTTGTGTGCTTGGAAATGCAACAGTACATTCCTTTGTATTTTTGAGCCACATGTCACTGTCAGCTGCCACGGAAACACGGCGTTATTGAGCTACAAAATATTTTGTTCTGCTGTCTAAAATATAAACTTACGTAAGTCTTCCTGTAAAGTTATTTTTGTACGATTTTAAATCAGTAAGGATTTTCTTCAAAAATTTTCATAAAACCTCTAATATAAAATTTCATAAAAATCTGTCCAGCTGGAGCTGAGTTGATACATCCAGACAGAAGAAGCTGATACACGCTTTTCGCGACTTAAGCGAGCCTGTGTAACGGTGCTTATTGAGATATCATAACATGAGTGCGAAATTCGTTATTAACAATATCTCTTAATTTACTTGGAGTGTTCGACGTCAGGCAGTCGTCGCACAATTCATTGTGCTAAACTTTTGTGCTATGCGCATATCTTTGGCATGGAAGCTTTCTTTAGTGGTCAGATGTTACGGATTCGTATGAGAGTTGATACATTGGAACGTTTATTGTGTGCGTACTATCAAGAATGCATTTTAGTAGCGTTCTCAAAGTTTTGGAATGCGACTATTAATTTCTACGTGTCCGCCCATCCGCATGGAAAACCACAGCTCCCGCTTCACATATTTCCGCGAAATTGTCTACGGCGTTGAGGGGGTTTTCTAAAAGGCGAGAAAATTTAAGTTTGCGTAACATTAGAAAAATATAATACTCCTTGTATGAAACTCAAGGTTTCAATTGAGAGTAATCGGTAGTAATTTCTGCATGCGGTTTACGTCGTGCGTAATTTAAAAAGGTAGAATAGTGCACCAGCGGTCGGGATAGCTGTAAACTAAAAAGGCGAACGAACATTGTTGGAAGTAGGAACAGAATTATCTAACAGATGGCATAATTCATGGCATGGAACAACGATACGGACAGCTTGTGTTCTCTTCCAACGTGTTTCTATTTTATCCACTCTTCTTCCTTCCATCTTCCCCTGCAGGTGCCAAGTGATAGAAATGCAAGTTTCCGAATAGTCGTATTTTGTAGTCACATTAACTTTTACGCATTGCTGGGACTGCGTCATATGCAGCACTCGCTGTTAGTTGCCAGACAGCGGCCAAACCCGCATTGTTCTACGCCTGTGCTATACGTTTTAGCGCTGCTACTGGCGACTGATTAAAACCTGTAACCCGTGACTGTTTACGATCACATTAGTTACTGATAAACTGTGAAGCAATAAACCTTTGAATAGAAAAGAGCAATGTAGGTCGTCACTACACGAGGACATCGATCTGCGACGTTACGCAACGTGAATTGATGGTTTGTTACCGACGTTTCGGGAGATCGTGTTGGTCCCATATTCAACAGTCAGAAGTACAAGAAGAATGACTCTCGGCAACATCCCAGAAGATCAAAGGCCTCAACAACACCGCGGAGAAGACCTAAAACCTCACTACTACTTCTTACAGCTGTAAATTATTACTCTGGTCTTGATACTTTGATGGATAATCCGGTAAGTTTCTTATATGTTATTGAAATTCCCACTTCATTTTAAAAAGTCGCTCATTCACCCCTCTAGGTGAAGGTCAGTTGGGAAGTAGTGTTGCTTGAATTTGTAGTAGAGGCCAGTTGAAATGTGATGGCACACGCGCAGAAACCAGATTTCGTCTTTCGGCGAAACGGGCGAGTCCATTTAAATCGGCGGGGGCGTTAGTTCATTCGACTACTGGCAGCTGAGGTGTGCGCGTCAGCGGTAGTAATGCTGGATGCACCATGTTCAAGACGGTGTCAAAGGTGCTGGCTACCCACTCAAATCTCCAGTTTCCTCTTCACTTCCCCGCGTCGCCGTTTACCATCACTTTTCAACTGGACTCTACTCCTGTTGATGATGGATTTCCGAAATGTGATCTATTCAAACTAAAATAGGGAAATTCATACTAAAGAGAATAGTTATCGTCGAGATTTTACTATCGATGGTTATACTCGTTTTCTGTGACAGTGAAACTTAATTGCCGTCGGTATTGGTTATCACGCTCTTAATTGTATGTACCTTTAAAAAACACTTGTTTGTTGTGGAATTACGTGGTTTAGTTTCTGAGATTTAGAAAAAAACAGGCGTTTTCTTGGAACCGATACAAATTGTTGCAGATACAGAGATACCTCGGCTAACGAAGATAATTCGTTTCGGAATCACATTCGTTAGCCGAAACACACATACAGACGGAAAATATAAGCTCCTGGAATGACCCGACCGTTCATGTTAGCGAGCGCATCCACTAAAACATTCGTTAGCCGAGTCCGAAAAACAGCGAAAAAAATCTTCGTTAGCAGGATCACACGTTAGCCGAGGTATCACTGTACTACATAGGAAATCTTCCGCTCGAAAAGTGTAAACGTAACTACGTATCTTATTGATAACAGCTATTGAAACATTTTGATTACATATACAACGATAACTAAAGTTCGCCCTAGAACAGGCAACGAAGGCCGAGAGGGAGAGTAGAGGTATGTCTACTCTTTCTTTAACCTTGGCGCTAGATGGGGTAGATGGTCAAGGCCACGCCCTGGTCGCTTTACCCCCGGTGCCCATTGTATAGCAGGCTGGGTGGGCCCAGGGCTGGTCCGGACGAGTGCGGAAAATCACGCCCCCAACGGGGTTCGATCCCCGGACCGTCTAGTCCGTAGCGAGTCGCTATACCGACTGAGCTATCCCGGCCCAAATACTACAGGAATATTCCTTAATATTATGTGGAAATTGAATGCTTCTGTATATGAAATCAAGTGTTTTGGAATTTAATGTCTCGGAACAACTAACCAGAACAGACATAATGGTTACATTAATGAAAAGTTTTAAAATGTACCCGCAATCCGTCGTTTCTCTTTGTTAAATGGGGACATTGACAAGGGAGCGTCTATTTAATCGTTCTTCATACACAAAATTTAAAACACATTTGACAGCCGAGGACGATGTGGCTGAGAACTAAAACGTAACTTGACTTTCTAATGTCTTTTCCCTGTCGGATATTTCCTACATTTTGTGGAACTGAATTTCAAGTGCGGCAATTTAATCTTCGCTGCTTGTTGCACGTGAAGTGTCCTATGTTCACCCACAAACAAGCGAAGAAATGGTATGTCAGTAAAAATCATGTGGTATTACTATTCCGTTATGGCAGTCTTCGTTTCATTACAGAACAAAAACTATTTACAAATGCGTATGTACCAGTAATATACAGTTCCAAAGTACGCATGTCTTGCGTAATTAAAAATACTCAAAACTTTTTACGAATCCAAATCATTTCCCCATACATTAGCCAGTGTCTGGGCAAGTAATTCACGCAGGGGGGTATCTGATCTGTGGGAATATTTAGATCTACACACGATATTATACATCGTCCCTGCGACTGTACTCTCTGATAAACGCGACGTTGTGCGCATCGCAGTTTGTTGTTGTGTGTTTTGTGAAAAGTGCTCGAAGCTGATGCGGAAGGGAAGCAAAGAAGGACAGGCAAGTTTTGCCATTTAGGTGGTGTTATAATGATCTCTGTGCTTGGAATGTGTATTACAACGATAGTTACCGATAACTCTTTCATTATTTCATGTCCTAATATCATGTCTTTAATTTCGAAACTTTTTTGTCCTTGTGTTATCCTTTATGGTCATTGTGAGCGTTTTGAACGCTAGTGAGCTCTGGTGGATATTGTTATACCTAAACATATGGCAAGTCTGAACAAAACATTGCAGAAAGTGTGGTGTCAATAGTGCTGGAGTTACGGTAGTGAATCAGTTGAGGGTTTTTAACCCTTAGAAAATCGATAAAATGTCATCGCCAAGTGCAGGGAAGCGACGAATGGACACAGACGTCATAAAACTGTATCCTTTGTATGAAATAGTGATATTAGGTCAAACACCAACCTTGACGTGGACTATCAGCTGATTCTGGTCTCATGGCTGCAGAGTTCACATTCCCAATCATGAAATATTCCGTGGTAGTGATAGTTTTCCCCGTTAGTCCGACATGTTTAATATCCAGTGTTTGTTAAACGAGTGCAGTGTGTTCGTATATTTACTACTCAACTTGTCATAAGTTTAGATTCGTTAAGATATTCGTAAAGAAGAGTGAGTACGTAGGTGTGTGCGAGTAAATAAAAATAATGCGTGTGTATGAAGTGAATTGGCTGTGCATTGTCAGCCCACGAATACTATGGGGGTCTGTTGAAAAATTTACGTATTTCATGCAGCTACTTAGGATTTTTATTCATTAGTTTGTACATATCTCTATTCATAACCGGTAGTACGAATACTAACGTCATTGTTTTTCTTTTGTCAAATACAAGCATTAGTTGTATTTATTTCCATTAGACGATATCCTTTAGCTCATTATATGTTTTGGCACATAATAGTTTTAGGTGTAGTATGTACAAATGTCGATGTTTCTGTATTGTAGTCGTGAGATAAAAAATTACAACATGAACCATTAAAATAGTTGGTTCATTAAGGTGTTTGGCAAATTGTTTATGGATGTAAGATGAAGTTTTTTTTTATATGACATAACATGTTGTTGCAAGTCTTTTGATTGCGATTATGCAGTTAAATTTTCAATTATATGTGCTGAACAGTCACTTGTTTCCTAGCTTTTCCTGCCAATACATCAGTGTTCCTTTGCATCCAGCGTGTATTATAGTAGACATACTGGTGCCATTTTAGTGATGGTTGAAAATGAGAATGATGATTGCAAATTTGTACAAACATTCTTGTCCAAAGATAGTCACTTGGCCCTGAGTTGATGTTGCTTTTATGCAACATTTGATGTATTTTATTTTGTTTCCTTGTTGAGTCATCTCATATTATGTTATTTCTTTTTGGGACTTTTGTATTATTTCCTTCCCACAGAGTTACTAAATAAGGGTAAATATTAGAGCATTTTATATAGTTTCATGTTGACTGTATGATTTAGGACAAGTGTATTTTATGCATTTCTGTTGTCAGTAAGTGAATGAGTGAATGTTGACAGTATATGTGTGTGTGAGGAATTTTGTTATTCCTTAACTTATATCCAGAATTGAAAGTAAACATGAAGTGACCATACTAGGCGGTCTTAATGAGTTTTGTGTTAAATTTTATGGACCACGAGGCAGTAAGTTTGACAATATTCCTGTAGTATGATACATGTCTGTATAGTTTGGAATGCAGTCATATGTAATGCTGTTATAGTTTTCTGTCCCATATGTGGTTGTAACACTGCATTAACAAAAGGATTAATTAGGCATGTTCACAAAATTGCGAAAGGCACTAGGTTTGTCATGTCTGTCTGTCCATCAGTCCTCATGGAAAGTGTCGGCTCTCACTAGACGGATTTTCATGACTTTTGATGTTTGTGTATTTTTCAATAAGCAGTCAAGAAAATTCAAGTTTTGATAAAGTCTGACAGGAATAACAGGTACTTTACCTGAACACCAATATATGTTTTTTGATCATATCTTGCTCAGTTTTTCTTAGAATGAGAATTGTTTGAGATGGATTTGTAGAGAAAATCAAAACACACATTGTGGCTTTGATTTTTTTTTTTTTTTTTGCTATTAATGAGATAATGTGGAAAAAAATGTATAGCTGGACAGGCCACAGATGACAGTGTGGCACATGCACATTACATGCTGGATAACTAAGTTTACATATACACACTCAGAATATATAATACTGCTCTTCCATTGCAACAGGGGTTGCATGAAAGTGCCTCAGTGTTATCTTACACATATATGGCTTGTCTTGTGTTAGAGTTTGTGTAGTATTATCATAAATGTACAATTGGAAGCCCTCCCAACTTTCTGTTCATTGAAATCCTGCCAGCAGCTGCATTCTTGTACAGTAAATTCATCTTCTGTCATGACAGGCAGATGTGTAACAAATGAACAGACTGATCCTGAGTTATTGATCAGCAATAACAGATATTATATTATACACTGAAATGGTCAAAAAGGTGCAGGTTGTGCCGTCTGTTGTCAGATGTGTGACAGCTGATATCACTAGGTACCAAATTTTAAGTAAGGGAACTTGTTATTTTAGATTATATCAAATACAGTACAGGCAGGGTGACTAGTGAGAAATTCTATACATTTATAATAATGGGTATACATGGTGAGTGTTTACTTTTTTTCCTCATGTTGCAATATAATCTCATTAACAATTCTGTAAATTTCATGTACGTTAATTTTGCTTTGTACATCGTATTTGGTAGACACATTTTTATTATTTATATTTTTTTATATCTGCCTGTTTGGTGAATGTGGAGTATGGCAGACATTTCATTGGGACATTCTATGTCACAGAGTTTGGTTCTTGGCATTTTGTTTGGGTCGTACAACTCTGTATATGTTGTGTTTTCATGATAGTTTCATGTGCTGACATAATTTTATGTTTGAGGCTATTCACAGTTTACAAGGAGAAACAACAAAGAAACATAATCAAGGTATGAAGGGATTAAGGAAAGGAAGGAAGGGTGTGAAGAATGAAGATATAATGAATATGATTCACCATCGAAATTTTTCAGGCTTTGATATATAATATTAAGTATATTCATGGTTTGAAACAAAAGGCTGATTAATTACAACACTGTTTCAGCACCATATGAAGGTGGGATCTGGAAAGTGAGAGTTCACTTACCAGAACATTATCCTTTCAAATCACCTTCTATTGGATTCATGAATAAGGTTTATCATCCAAACATAGATGAAGTCTCTGGTACTGTGTGTTTAGATGTTATCAACCAAGCTTGGACAGCTTTGTATGGTATGTTAATGGATATTTTTATGATTCAGTAACATATATTTAGCATGGTGTATCTAAGAACAATAACTTTTGTTGTTCTTATTCATTTCTTTGTTGTATGTTCATGTTGCTTCCTTTATGTCTTATTTGTTTGGAAGAGCAACTCTTCTTTTATTAGTGCCATAGTGTTTAAACATGTCTGATTGTTATTTTGACTGGATTGTGTGCTAGAATTAATTAATTTGCTTGCAAAATCATTGTCAAGAAAAAGAAGCACAATTTTAGGATGTATATGACTGTGTTCATCCATGAACATAGTGTTGAATTGCTTCTACATCCGAAAGTTAATGTCAGTTTCGGCAGTATCAGAAATCCAAATTTCTGAGGCCTATCCATTTTAGGCACACACAAGGGAAATTTTTAAAATTATTTATTTGATGCATTTTGCTTAATATTCATGTAGAAAACAAAGTCAATGCACAGGTTACAATTATACATAAAAGCATGGTCTATCACCACTTCTACACATTTTGGCATGTCTGTGCCATCTTCAGTGAGTTCGTACACCAAATTTAAGACTTGATAAAATGTAGTTAATTACATCTGCAGTATTCATTATTCAGCATTCAGCAGCTAAATTTAAAGTGTAGGGTGGTTTATGTACATAAATATACTGTGAGTATATAACGTAAAAGTGTTGCTTACTTATATTGATTTATGCAGTTTGAGGTAACATATATAAAATACAAAAGGATGGCAGAATTGTGTGTTAAATGTATTTTTGAGGAATTTGTCTATGTGTACACACATTTAATGTTGAATTTGATTGCACTGGAACTAGTGAACAAAATTGTGATAAAAGTTTTATGTTGGTAATTAGTTTGTCAGGTAAATTCAGTTCCTGTTTTTCTACTGTAACTCCTGTGTTTTATGAATCTCAAATCAGACTTAACAGTTTTCCCAAAAATAATTACTTGCACAATATAGAAATTGATACCCGAGAGCAGGCATTTGTGACTCTGAATCTGAGATGTAATTGACTGCAACAGAAAATTCATTTGTGTAGTAAATGAATGCCAGGGTTAATGAGAACACAAAATAGCAGGGAACGAATTAGGAACATTTGTGTTATACTTTGGAATATACTCTGGGGAATCAGGAAAATATACTTGGTTTAGGGACTAGACTCTGGGCTGGGTTGCCAGAATAATGCTGTTTTGTTCAGTGACTTGGCTGTGGGTTTTGGGGGCTAGGATATTGCTGCTTTATGTAATGACTACAGGCTGTACAACTGAGGGATCATGGTTCAATTGCCAGCATGGCAAGAGGTATTTCCCCACTCCAGAGCATCCACAGTAATTGTGGGGTCCACCCATCCTCCTTTGCAGTGGGTACATATGCTTCTTTCCCTGGGAGTAAAGTGGGCAGAGCGTGAAGCTTGCCACCCATCTCCATCTAATGATGAGATTAAGAATGAGTGCTCTGCTACTTTGTATGCCTCCATGGTGTGCAGAGGGGCAATTTTTCCTTATGTTTTACCTTCTACTTTTGTTCTATCTTTAGAATGTTGGGATAGGATCTGGGAGTAAAACTCCGTGTCCATTTCAAGTGTAAAATGCAGTTTGATTTTAAACAGTGTACAAAAGACATAGTTTGTTTCTTCTGTTTTGAGGACTATTTCTTTCATGCATGTTTATTTAGGTTTTGTTTTTATTAAATTTCAGTTGTTCTGGTATTGAGATTGGCTTTTAATAGAACCTTCAGATGTAGTACAAGTGTAGGAGTTTTCTGCTACAGGGTTTCAACATGAATTTTTTGAGATCATGTGTTGCACTTTTCTTGTTTTAGATCTTTCTAATATTTTTGAGTCGTTCCTGCCCCAGTTGTTGACGTATCCAAATCCTATTGATCCTCTCAATGGAGATGCTGCTGCTATGTATTTACATAAACCAGAAGAATACAAGAAAAAAGTGCAAGGTAACAAATTGCATTGTACAGGTGTGTTTTTATTGTAATGTGTGCATTATTCTTTCTTTCCACAGATGTATTTTAATTTATGACTTCTGTTATATGTAATTTAGTTTTACCATCTTTCTAAGTGGTTTTGGAATGTACTTCACAGAGAGTTCCTGTTCATTAAAAGGAGTTCCCTGTGTAGCCATTTTTAGTTTCTATCATCTGTGTGTTCAGTGATTTACTTCATGAAGTTGTTAATGTTTATTATATAAGCCTGTAGACGACATAGTCTTATGTTGTTTTGGAAGGAAGACGTTCCTGTAAAAATACAACAGTTATATGTAATCAGTGATGAAATAGCAAAGTTTTTCTTATTTTAAGTTTTTATTCTTGGCATGTTTGTATGACATTTCTTGTTCCATATTTAACATTTTCCAGATACTAGAAGTGGATGCAAATCTAGGCATTGTCTTGAAATATTTTGTATCAGTATATTCCTAAATTACTTCTCTTCAAAAAATGAAAATGAGTTTTTTTATAATGCATAAAACCAATATTCATACTGCAGACTTTTTAGTCCTACAGGATTTGTTTTGTTAATGTCTTGTTTTGGGAAATATGCAAACATGTTATGATTCAACAGAGTTCAGTTTAGTCTGTGGGCTAACATGCTGGCTATATGCATAGATGCTTGTAAGATTGAATCATATTCTAAATTTGTGTTGCCTGCAATTATAAGTATGTCATCATCATTATCATCATCATCAGCAGCAGCAGCATTGTCAACTGTACTCTCACCATCAACAACACCACAACCATTGCCACCACCATTTTCACACCATATCACAGGACATCCTGCCATGAGCTCGTGTCATTCAGGCTTATCGCGTAATATCTTCTTAGGCTCGTTCGAAATTAAACACAGTTTTGTGTTTAGTATCACTCAAGATGTGTGATAATGTGTGATAATCCCAAATAGCTCTATTGTATAAGTTTTACATTGCATCATTTACCAGTGGTGTGTTCTAAATACTGGTATCACCTTCTCACTGGCATTTCACACATACACTACTTCAGTCAGTATGTCTTTGTAATTCAGTACATTTTTATCTGTGGATATAGCAATTTGAACCAGTAAACATGTTCCTCTTCTACAGAGAGTACCTCTAATCATGTCCCTGACCATGGGAAAATACAGTATGGGTTTGTAGCCCTGAACATGAGACAGATTCTCAAGTATGTTTTGTGAGTCATAGAGAGAGAGAGTGAGAGAGAGTATATGTGAAATTTATTCAGTTAAGAAGGATAATTTATTTTAAGTGCTTTACAGAATGTATATTCTGGAAAAACGTTGCCAAAAATTTTGCATAAATCATCCCGAGTAATGGAAAAAGTTTGAATATAAGGGCCAGTGATTGACAAAAAAAATTTTAAAATGTTATTTTTTGACTGAAGAGAATTTGGATGGTGCTCAAATGGAAGTGAGTCCCTGAAAATCTTGACAGTTTACTGTTGGGTGTGGGGTACCAGAATTGTCTGCTCACAGGGCAACAAGACTTTTTAAGACTTCATAAGATTAGAGCTGTACATCAGCTCCTTCTTCTAAACTGGACAGCAAGAAGCAGGTATGATAGATGGTTTCAAGAAATGATAGCCAATGGAATTCTAGATCCAAAATTCATGTTTTTCTAGTATCAGGTGTGGTTCACATAAAGCAACAATGTGAACAACTAGAGTAACAGTTGTGTTCCATAAATCCATATTCTTTGCAAGAATTGAAAGATAATTTTAAAAGAGAAATTGATAATATTTGACAACAAAGAGGCCAGGACATCACTAGGCTACAGGCAATGAACCAGGGTTCAATTCCCAACAGGAGCAATGCCAAAACTGGCCTTATTGCTTACCCAGCCTACTGTTCAGTGGGTCATGGAGAATCTTTTTTTGTGGGGGGGAGGGGGTGCAGTGGTAAAGTGGCTCTGGCATGAAGTTGAATACTCACTGAGGTTAAGAATGATAAAGCCATACTCTCCTCCCTCTCTTTACTCTTCCTGGAATGGCTAGGTAAAAGTATATTTTTTTATGGCAAGGGTGTAGCTCCTTTTTTGTGTGTGTGTCAAGAAATATTTTCAGAAGGTGTGTGACCTGCTTAAAAGCTGGAGGCCAGCGCTGTGAGACACTTATATGAAATAAGGCATGTTTGAACTGCAGGGGAAAAGTGGAATTCCCAGGGGATGCACTGTCACTATGTAATAAAGCTGCATTGATAGCTGGCTTGCTCAGGGACATGATTAATGATACACAGTATATTCCTGAGTGTGGTGTTTGGTTTGTGGTAGTGTGTAGATTTCTTGTAATTTGTTGGTTCCATAGTAGGGTGACTTGATTATCCTGACTTATTTCAATTCATTTTAGTGTATGTGCCTTTTCTTTTTCACTCTTTCTTTTTACACTTCAACTAAGAGGTATGTTTTGTGTTGCCTGTTGTCATGGACTTTGATTCATGTAATGAATACTTCTCAGACTTTGTTTTTACAAATACTGGTTATAAAACTATATTTTTTTTAAAAAGAGAATATGGTACTACTAGTTCATAGTAAAAGTAATATGATTTAATATATGTTATATCACTGATTTTAGAGTACCCACACATTTGGCATCATGTGAGTGAAGAACTGTACCAGTGTATTTGAATTTTTGGTTGTCATATGGATATCAGAAACTTGTTGAAAATACAGGCTACATGCTTATATCATAAACCATCTTGCTAATTTACTTACTTACTTACTCACTCCATAGAACAGAGTAATTCTTGAAAAGCTAACTGATTCTCAGCTAGTCAAGAAATTCCCCGCATTGTATTGAACCTGAAAGTTCATTACCACATTCACAAGTCCCTGCCACCTGTCCCTATCCTGAGCAACATCAATCCGGTCTGTGCCCCCCCCCCCCTTTCCACGTGCTGAAGATCCATCTTAATATTATCCTCCCATCTATGCCTGGGTTGTCCAGGTGGTCTCTTTCCTTCAGATTTCCCCACCAAAATCCAGTACACATCTCTTTCCCCATACAATCTACATGTCCACCCAATTCGTTCTTCTTGATTTTATCATCCAAATAATATTGTGTGAGGAGTACAGATCATTAAACTCCTTATTATGTACTTTTCTCCATTTCCATATTACCTTGTCCCTCCTAGGCCCAAATATTCTCCTCAGCACCCTATTCTCAAACACCCTCAGCCTAAGTTACTCCCTGAATGTGGGTGACCATGTTTCACACCCTACAAAACAACAGGCAAAATTATGGCTCTGTGTATCTTAATTTTTTTATTTTTTGATAGCAAACCAGAAAACAAAAGATTCTGCCCCGAATAATAGCAAGCATTCCTTGAATTCCATCTGCTCTAATTTCTTCGTGAATAGAGTTTTTTATGTTTAGGTTGTTCCCAAATATTTGAACTGTTATACCGTTTCGTAGGAACTATTATTGTTCTTTATGTTGTGGCTTCCTCCTGCATTCTGGGTTGAGATATAACCATTTTCTTAGTTTTATCAGCATTTACTACTAAACCAGTCTCATAACTAGAAACTAGTAAAGCTTTTGTGTTATAATAAATCAACAAATGCAAATTTCTGAATATGTGATTGAGTTGGTGTATTGTGTAGAATAGAATGGAATGGAATAATAAATGTGTTAAAGCCCTTCTTGTCCCAACCCACGTAGTCCTTTTTGACAGGCCCATTGTGCCCCTTAAACTGATGTCCAAGTCATAGGAGCCCTCTTCCTTTAATATAGTTTCAGATTGCCCCTAGACCTAACCTTCTAACATCCTCAGGGTGCAAGAAAAAGGAACCCAAATAGATGTGTCTGAGTGTCACCAAAGCTTCATACTCACACAAAATATGAGTTGAGGTATCCTCCTCTGCCGCACACCTCCTACCTAAGGGACTGTTGATCATCCTCGTTATGTAGAGGTATCTTCTTAGGGTGTTACGTCCAGTAAGGAGGCCAGTAACGTCTCTGGATTTTATCCTGTTAAAAGGACACTAGCGTAGTCCAATAAACATATTTGCTGAGCTCTCCTCTGCTAAGTGCCTAAGGTTCCTCTTGTGGAGCCCAATAAAAAATGCTTCGTTTTCAGAACCTTCCTTTACATGTCTCTCAGAATACTCAGCATAGGAGTAGGTTCCCCTCATGAAGCCTCTATTGGGAGATTCCCATCAGAAACAAAGCCTTCCTTGACATTTCTAATATAGCTTTCACAGTTCCCAGTAAAGGGTCTGTTCCTCGAGGTTCCCCTCACAGAGCTCACATAGAGAGAGAGAGATGCTCCATTTACAGAGCACTCTTTTACTTCCTGTCAAAGTCCCTGGTAAATGAAACCCCCTCCATTTTCCCCAACCAGGCATTTAGGGAGAGATGGCTGTTTCCAGAGCCTTCCTTTACATATACTTCAGTGTTCCAGTAAAGGAGCCCTCCCTTCATATTCCCCTCACAGAACTCCCACAGAGAGAGCGAGAGTGAGAGATGCTCTGTTTCAAGAGCTCTCCGTCTATCGCTCAAAGTCCCCAGTAAAATGAACCCCTCTCCAGATTCCCCAAAGGGGCCCCTATGAAGAAAGCTGCCAGTTTCCAGAGCCTTCTTTTACATGTCTCTAGGATTCCCCATTAACAAGATCCCCTTATAAAACAAAAGCTTGCCTTTCTCTCAAAATCTCTGGTAAAGCAGTGTCCCTCCAGGTCCCCCAACCGAGTATATATGGAAAAAGATGCTCCTTTTACGGAGCTACTGGTTTAATCACTCATTCATTCTTGCCTGTCAGAGTCCCCAATTAAGGAGCTCTCCCACCAAACTGGGGGAAAACATGTGTGTCACTGTCCATGGAGCCCCATGCGGACAGAAGGCCTACATGCAATGTAGTGTGGCCTGGTTCCCCAAGGGGATCATTTATGATACTACTATTACTATCCCAGTGCCATGCAGCCTTCAGCACAATACCTTCCACCTTGGCTTGGGTAGACTGGAGCCCTGTTAGCCAGCATATGTCCTAGTGACCCTCTACAGGGTGTCTCCTCCACACCTGTTACCACCTCCCACTTGAACCAGGGTACAGATGTCCACATAACACTGAGGTATATAATATTCTTTATTGGACGGACATGGCGCACATACAGGCCACTTGTTTGTAACTTCCTCCTGATGTAGTGATCTTGGTCACTCTGATAATGGCATACTTTCCAAGATCTTTTAGACACACAGTACCAGTAAACACATAAGATTTGTCCATACCCTTTTCATGTGCATAATTTTACCTGGATATGTAACCAGAGAACTCTGATAATTACACCATCACAGTACAAACAATCAGTTAGTGTTTCCTTCTTTACTAATCCACTGATACCCTATACACATACTTAATTTGTCTACCACCAGCAGTCTATAGTTTTTTTCTGTTGGTATCATTAAAGAGAACACCTCTTTTTCATAAGTGAACACTAAGATTCAGTGATGGTTTAAGGACTCAAACATGTTGGAAGTTATAATTGGAGTGCAGAAGTATACACAGTTTGATTGTGTGTACTGTACTGTGATGATATGATTTGTAGCTAGATTACTGTCACTCCATGGTATTTAATTAACAGCTTTAAACTGATAATTGGTGTTTTATTAATTTCCATGAACATACTTCATAAATTGAGTTTTAAATTTTGGTTTAAAGTTTAAATGTTTGTTTATTGTAGTCCACTTCCTTCTGATTTTACAGTTACAGGGATATGAAGACAATATGAGTATCTAACTATACTTTATCATGGGGACCGCGGTAGCACAGTGGTTAAGGTGCTGTGCTACAAATTGGAAGGTCACTAGTTTGATTCCAGGTGGTGTCATTGCAAAATTTTATTGACATAATCCTTCCGATTGCACTATGGCCCCAGGGTCAACTCAGCCTCTAACAGAAATGAGTACCAGGAGTATTTGCTGGGGGTAAAAGCGGCCAGTGTGTAAGGCTGACAACCTTACCACCATCCTGGGCCATAATCATGTAATCTGGGAACCTTAACTTCCTGGAACCCTCTGAGCACCTCGGGTCTGTAATGGGACTGATTTACCTGTACTATACTTTATCATTGAGTTATTTTATGTCCCATTCAATCTTCATTCTAGACATATAATTAAATCAGTTTTTACATTCCTCACTTTGACAGTCTGGTGTTTCAAGTAATATATTAGCATTGCCTGAACATCACAAAAGTGTTCCTGTGACAGAGAGAGAGAGAGAGAGATAGGTGTTTTATTTATTGATACCATCATTTGCTAATATTGTCTAGTGTTGATGGGATATTAATTCAAAATTGACAGCCTTTCCTTTATGTTGTGGTTTTATGCATGTGTGGCAAAACTATTTTCCTTCTGTTTGAAACAAGTAATTCTGAATGCAGATGTTTAGGGAACTATATGTAGAGTAATACCATTTTTTCAGAGTATGTAAGAAAGTATGCAACAGAAGAAGCTCTGCGGGAGCAAGAAAATCAAGGTGTATCATCAGACAGTGAGTCTTCTATGTCAGATTTCAGTGAGGATGAAGCGCAAGATATGGAGTTATAACGGTGGCTTACACCTCAGATATCCATAGACATTTGCTACCTGTAGATACTCTAGCAGCTTAAGCTGAGGTGTGGTGTGTAATGTGTGCTGGAATCATTGAATGTAGGCTCTCATGTCATGTCATTTCTGATGGAATGCTTTTTCAAGTGCACTTGTAATTGGCAACTAGACATTCTTTTTGGTTATTCATTATTAAGAGCTCTAAATTGACTCATGTAACCCTCATACGTTTGGAAGTAAATTTATTACTCTATATAAACTGGGCCTAGAGTGGTGAAACACAACTAAATTATTATGTTTGAAAATTATCATTAACCCTTTTGAAGAGTTTGTACATACAGTTCCTCATGTAAATGAAAGTGTGCCGGACAGTGTCTGCATGTACTCTGATTTTGCTTTGGCCAATAGCTGTGTCACTTTCCATTTAGTTCGTATTATTAATTCTCCTGTCAAGTGTTGCAGTCTTACTGTTTGGTGAATCTAATTTCAGATTGTGTGCTTTCTTAATTTTATGGTTATGAAGTAACACAAAGTCAGCCATCGGCAGCTTCTAGAGAATGTGGACAAATCTTATTTCAGAAGATATAGAATTGTTACCAGTTTTGAATGAGGTGATGAAAGTAGTTTGTTGATTGTTATGTACTGTACTGTGTGTGGATCATATTTGATTTTGTTTGTTGAAATTCTGAAAGTGTAAAAAAAAAAAAAAAAAAAAAATTTAATTCAATTTAAAAAAAAAAAATTAAAAAATAAAGGGGTAAAAAAAAGTGAGAAAAAAAAAAT
>Ga0136643_10005747_pt1 | contig 17587 bp, 14 predicted proteins | sample TergutLab28metaG_FD_96883 | JGI IMG/M metagenome (GOLD analysis project Ga0136643, IMG submission 96883) | Labiotermes labralis P1 segment gut microbial communities from Petit-Saut dam, French Guiana - Lab288 P1 (version 3) (version 3) | ecosystem: Host-associated > Arthropoda: Insects >... | reverse complement strand
CTTAGGAAGTGGAATGGTCTGATATTGGGCTAAAATATTTTCTGCAATGGCTTTAATCTCACTTGCAATGTAAGACGGTTCTAGCACTTTTACTTTTGCGCCAAAACTAAGCAGCCAGCTTATGATATAGCTTTTGTTTGTAAAACCTATTTGCAAAAGCAGACCTTCATCCGTTTCCCGATGAAATTCCGGTCCATAGGTTTCCATAAGCTGATATTTGGCGGACTTATCAAATAAGGCAACCAGTTCAATTTCCTCTGTAAGGTGGCTGTTGAAATCACGCTTTTCTGGCGGGATGTCACGCGTGATAAATTCCTCGGTGTGTGCAGATAAATTCCATAATCTGTTTAATTTAAACAGGCGCCAGTCCTCTCGCTCTAGACAATATCCAAATACATACCAAGAAAACCATTGGAATATAACCAAGTAAGGCTCTATGCGCCTTCTGCCTTCGCCCCTGGCATAATAGTAGTCGAATTCGACTATTTGTTTTTTCAAAATTGCTTGTTTAAGTGTTTCAATTTTAGATGTTAAATGCCCTTTATAATAGGATGCCAGGTCTATTACAATCGGTTCTGATAGTGAAACAACAGCCTCTGAATTAGCCCCCAGCTTATCCAAGGTTTGCTCTATGTGGGACTTGTGAGAAACACTGCCGATTCCCTTTACGGCGGTAATAATTTCTGATAACTCTCCGGCAGTTAAAATACTCTTATCCAGCTTAAAGCCTTCGGCTATGGAAATACCGCCGCCTGCGCCTTGATGGGTTACAATGGGTATGCCTGCTTGGCAAAGGGCGTCAACGTCTCTGTTTATTGTACGCCTGGTTACTTCAAATTTTTCGGCCAAATATGGAGCTGTTACTCTGTTTTTTTGCAGTAAAATAGTAAGTATGCCCATGAGGCGGTCAAGTTTCATATTGCTGATTCCATTCCTTTCAGTCGGGGGCCCTCATTAGGCCAGGCATGCACTGCTTTTACACTTTTACATGCTTTTAATTTTGCGAATTATACAACTGGGCATATACACCTTTTGCGGCGCACAGTTCTTTATGTGTACCTTCTTCTACAATGCCGTCTTTTTCCAGCACAATAATTCTGTCGGCATTTTGTATTGTGCTTAAGCGGTGGGCTATTATAAATGCAGTCCGCCCTTTGGCTAAGGTGGTTAGACTTTCCATTACGGCTTTTTCGCTTTCATAATCTAGGGAACTGGTGGCTTCATCAAAAATTAGAATTGGTGGGTTTTTTAGAAAAACCCTTGCAATACTTATGCGCTGCTGCTGCCCGCCGGAAAGTTTTACACCACGCTGGCCAATGTCCGTATTGTAACCATCCGGTAAGTTTATAATAAACTCATGGGCATTTGCTTTTTTTGCCGCTTCAATTGCATCTTGCTCTGCGCAAGATAAATTTCCGTATAGGATATTTTCCATTATGGTGCCGGCAAATAAAAAGGTTTCTTGACGCACAACACCTATTTGCTTACGCAAAGATTCTTGGGTAACAGCGCGTATATCTTTACCATCGATGGATATACTGCCCATTGAAACATCGTAAAAACGCGGGATAAGTGAGCATAGCGTGGTTTTTCCTATGCCGGAACGCCCGACTATTGCAATCGTTTCCCCTTGCTTTACAGTTAGGTTGATATGATTTAAAACCGCATCACCATCTGCGCTATACCTAAAGGCGACATTAGCAAAGTGCACGTCACCTTTTACACTGTCTAAAATGGCGGCGTTTTCTGCATCTTGAATATCGGGCACCGTATCCATAATTTCTCTAAAACGGCCATACCCTATTAGTCCGTCTTGAACCTGCTCTACCATAAAAGCAAGCTGAGGTATTGGCTCTGTAAGGTAGGCGGCGTACATTACAAATATCAATAAGTCTGTCAGTGCTAACTCGCCCATTGTAATCCATATACCGCCGGCAGTTACAATAACAATTGTAATCAGTGGCCGAAAGAAGAATTGGATGGGCTCAAAATTTAAGGCTTCGTACTTATAAATTTGCTTATGGCTGGTATAGAAATTAGCGTTTTCTTTTTTAAATTTGGCAATTTCGGCCCCTTCGTTGGCAAAACTTTTTATAACCTTAATACCTGATAGGTTTTCTTGCACAAAGCTGCTTACATTGCCAAGAATCTCGCGATTTTCTTTTTTTACCTTCTGCATTTTGCGATAAAACGGAAATGAATATGCCACCATTAAAACAACCGGGATACAAACAATAAATGCAAGTTGCCAATTTATTGCAAACAGGATAATAAGCGCGCCTATAAACTGGATGCCATACATCACAATGTTTTCTGGCGTATGGTGCATCATTTCTGACAAGCCGTTAAGGTCATTTGACAGTCGGGTCATAAGCTGTCCGATCTTTTGGTTGTCGTAAAAGCTAAATGGAAGTTTTTGATATTGCCCAAATAACTCCCCCCGCATGTCTCGCTCAATTTTTGCACCCATATCATGTCCTTTATAGGCATAAAAAATTGCAAAACCTGTTTGTGCAATAATAATTGCAAGCATCACTGCGCCTATGCGTATAATCTCGCCTATAACATTGTCTCCGCCAAGCTCTATTACTGTGCCTGTAACATGCCGCACAAGAATTGGTAAAGCAAGTGCCAGTGCAGCAACAAAAACTGTGCTAACCAAATTGGCAGCAAGCAACCCTTTGTACGGTGTGTAGTATGTGGCAAGTTTTTTTAAATTTTGAAAAATATAAAACCCTCCTATTTGCCCATTATAAAGCAACTTATTCAGTTGGGTGCGATTTGCACCCAACTGAATTTATTTTCGTAATAACCCCAAACAGCTTGTCATATATTAACACATATATAATGGAATGGGGCGTTGTCATGAATATAAAAGAAAACATACGTGCTTTTTTAGGTGGGGCAGTTGCGCGGCAAATCGATTTAATTAATTTAGCAGAATTTAATAAAATTACGGAAATCCGTTTGCGGGCCAACAAGCCCATGATTGTAAAAATAGATGGATGTGACTTTGCTATAAACTCAAAACTAACTTCCGTAGGACCAAACACATACCACCCAACCCCGGATGATATTTATGAAACAATGGAGCGTATAAGCCGCCATTCTTTTTATGCCTTCGAAACGGAGTTGTCTATGGGTTATATTACGCTGGCTGGCGGACACAGGGTTGGTGTCGCCGGCCAGGTGGTTTTGGAGAATGGCATGGTAAAAGCCTGGAAATATATCAGTGCAATCAACATACGCATTGCCCATAGCGTTGTTGGCTGTGGGGATAAAATTTTACCATATATACTGGGCGACAGCGGCCTGCTGCACACAATGATCATATCGCCCCCTGGCTGTGGTAAAACCACCTTACTTAGGGATATTGTTAGGCAAATATCTAACAGGGGCATGACTGTTGGCCTAACAGACGAGCGATCCGAAGTTGCAGGTTCTTTTCAGGGAATTCCGCAGAACGATGTGGGTACACGCACAGATGTTTTAGACGGCTGTCCAAAGGCTATTGCAATGGTAATGCTGCTGCGGGCCATGTCCCCAGATGTTATTGCCGTAGACGAACTTGGCGGAGAAGAAGATGCCCGGGCAGTAGATACTGTGCTTAATGCGGGGGTAAAACTGTTATGTACCGCCCATGGCGCAAATGTTACCGATGCCATGGAAAACCCGGCTTTATCAAAAATGCTGGCCCGGGGTATATTTGAGCGCTTTATTGTACTTGGCGCGAAAAATATGCTGGTTGGTGTTTTTGACAAGCTTGGGAAGCATTTGCACGTTTAATTTTTCAATCCCCACTCTGCAATTTTTCTAATGCTGGGCTCGGGGTGTTTGCAGCACGCATGTACCAGCTCTTTTTCTGTACCGGCATTTATTAAGGCACGCAGTGCGTTGCATTTCCATTTAAGCAATCCGTCTTTTCCAGGGCGGTTAAACCGTGGGTGTATAATGCTTGTGTATGTTTCATTGTCCATGTCTAGTATTTTTTTAGGATCGGCATAGCCGTCATATTGTGCCAATAGAGGAAAATCTTCTTCACCGGTAAGTTTGCCATTGTTTGCCGGGCATATGTCTTGGCAGGCATCGCAGCCATATAACCACTCGCCCATATGTTTCTTTACTTCGTCGGTGTGCAGTTCCTGTTCAAACATTAAGTATGTTAGACATTTGCCATAGTCCATAGAAAATCCATCTTCAAGTGCCTTTGATGGACAAGCCGCTACGCACATTTGACAATTTTCGTTACACTCTGGCAGTGTGGTTTCGCCATTATATTCGTCATAGTCTAGCTCCGCATTTACAACCCATGCGTCTATATGGTTATAGGAACCGTGCTGGGGCGTGTAGAAAAAATTATTGCGCCCAAATTTGCCAAGCCCGGCTTTTACAGCAGCCCATCTAATGGGAAACTCGTGGGCATTTAATATGCGCATTTCCGATACTTGCAAATAGGCTTCAAACTCGGCTCTCATGCGGAAACCCGGGCCATAAGCAACATCACTATGAAAGAGGTAATACTTGCCAAAGTGTTTCTTGAGCTTAGGCGGAATTTTATATTGACTAAACCCCCTAACACACACGATAATTGACTTAGCACCTTCGGGAGGCGTACCAAAATCTCTCATCCACCCATAAAGTTTTTCGGAATTTGGAAACGACTTAAACCGCTCGCTTAAAGCGTTGTTAAACTCTTCAAAAATATTAGCCGGAATTATGCCGCATGCGCTATAACCTAGCTGTAAGGCTTTCTCTTTAACTGTCATATTTACACTCTCCATCTATTTTCATGGGACGCTGTACGCGCAAATACTTTTCATAAGTCTAACAAACCATGCGGCACTAGTCAATTCGTACCAGCATTAGGCATAATATAAACAAAAGTATAGACAATTACTTTCACCTGTTTTCAAGTAAATTGCTATAGTAAAGTGAGGTATGTTAAATGCAAACACCCGAATTGCTTACCAAAGGAGATACCGTTGCAATAGTAGCGGCTTCTGGCATATGTGACAGCACAAAACTTGCAAATGGGGTAAACGTAATAGAATCCATGGGACTTAAAGTAAAAGTAATGCCCGGCTGCTACGCCTCCCATGATTACTTGGCAGGTACAGACCATCAACGGCTGCAAGACCTACATGAGGCTTTTGCAGATGTCAATATAAAAGGTATCTTTATGGCGCGGGGCGGTTATGGGACTGCACGTCTGCTCCCCTACATAGACTATGCGCTCATTCGTAAAAACCCTAAGGTAGTGGTCGGATTTAGCGATATTACCGCGCTTCATATCGCACTAAATCAGTTATGTGGGCTTGTCACATTTCATGGGCCAATGCCCGTATCCTGCCTTAGTGATGCTGCGCTGCACCCACAAACCCTTGAGTCCCTTACAAGCGCTATTTTCAAAAGCACAAAAAAAAGCGGTACGGCCGCATTTCACCGATTGCATGCAGTGGTATCTGCTTATACATCTCGCAGCCGGGTGCAATTTCCCATGCAGACAAAACAAATCCGCAATCAAACGTCTTTTCCTAATATATTAGAGTTTTTGCCGCCAGACAGCAATCTACAAACGCTCTACCCCGGGCAAGCAAGCGGCATATTAACCGGCGGAAATTTAAGTGTCATAGCGTCTACCCTAGGTACACCTTATGAAATAAAAACCAGAGGACGCATCCTGTTTCTAGAAGACGTTAATGAAGAACCTTACCGTGTTGATAGATTACTTTTACAATTAAAACTAGCTGGAAAGCTTAGCGCAGCAACAGGTATCATATTTGGAGACTTTTCACCGGAAACATTAGAAACATTGCAGCTTGCAATAAACGAGATAGTTCTAACAGAAAAAAAGCCCACAGCATGGGGCTTAAGCTGTGGGCATACATCGCCAAACTTTACATTACCACTCGGTAAAATGGTTGCCATTACGGTGTAATAACTACTCAACTACAGTTATTTCAGGTATGTCTGTGACGGTACCCTCTTTATCCTTTTTTCCAAATAATGAACCCAGCTTTGATACGATGCCCGGTATCATATCTATCATTTTGTTAACACTTTCTTGGTTTTTAACATTTACTAGCTGCACCGTGCCGCCAGATATTACTACAACTGCAGCCGGTGTCATTTTTGCGCCCATTCCGCCTGCGCCGCCATCTTTACCTTTTTTCTCGTCTGTTGAAGCGGTAACACCTGTGGCCATACCAAATGAAACGTCCACAAGAGGAACCAAGGTTACATCACCCATAATTACAGGCTCACCCACAACTGTTTTGGTAGAAACAAAGTCATCCATTTTAGAAAATAGCATTTTTAAATTTTCTGTCGCACTATTACTCATGCAAATCTTCCTTTCTTAAAATATATACGCTAATTAATTATTTTAACATGTCCGAGATTAATATATGAATCGGTTTTTTTAACAGCAGCCCTATTACCGGCAGTAGTAATCGGGCTATATTTATGCTTCCCCTTACAACAACCCTAAGTTCTGCCGTTGTGTGCGGGGTATCAAAATTACCTGCCAAACGTACATTTTTTCTTATTTTTAATGTTTGGGTAATGGCCTCGTAAAATCCAATAAAAAGCCCTGTTCTGGATGGGTCTGCAAAACCTACTGTGCCTGAAATATCAAAATACTTTGGTTTTAGTATTTTGAATATCTTTCGTAATGCGTTTACACTTAAGCTAATGATAGTTTTTAGATTAGGGTATGTCAATACTGTATTTGCATTATGGTTTATTCTTTCAATTTTGTCCTTAGCTGATTTGAAAAAGCGTTGAAACTTAGATGGTCTGGCTGTTTCATCTGGCTTGTCTTCTATGGGACCGCTTTCAGTAGATTCATTTTCGGCAGGCATGTCTGTTTCAACATGCGCTTTGATTTTCTTTTTTCTCTCGCCCACAGCAAACCAAAGCACACGTATTTTAAGCTGCCCATCACCATTTTTGTAATCATAGTAGGCACGAATAAGTTTAAACAAGTAACTGACGCGAACACTTGCATTGGTTCCGTCTTCTCTGGCTTCTCCATTTTCCATATTCACGGTGTAACGTATAGGGATAGCCAACAGCACTAGCACAAGCAGTAAAACAGAAACGAACAGTGCCAAAACCCCTAATATTAACCATAAAATTATCCATAGTACAATCATAATTTATAGAATGTAGGCTGCGGCCGACGCAAATATACCGTTGCAGCTAAAATAATTATAAGTGACGCGGTAACCATTAGTAATGCAATAAAAATAGAAATATGAATAAAGAAATTAAGCGGTACCATATTTATTAATAAATCTACACGTGGGTCAAGTATCCAGTAATCGTTATCAAAAAATATATAATGAAAAATATCAAATGCCCGTTCAAAATTTACAGCAATAACCCCTACCAGTATGGCTGACAATATTAAAAAACATGCAAACACTTCTCTCGCGCAGCGAAATAAAACATGCAGCACATCATATTTTAACAATGCCATACCCAAAATAAGTCCTATCATTACAAAAAATGCGATGTTACGTATCATAAAAGCAATGTCATATAAATCTAAAACATCTATCATATGCCGTATTTCTATGTCGCTAAAAAATCTGCGCTCTTCACCTGCAACTATGCCGTAAACGTCTTCCAAGCTTTCTCTGCGGCCGCGCATATAATCCAGCAAGTCAGTTGTTACGCGCATTAGCTCATCTTTTTCTACCTGTATGGTTTCTGCCACGTTAAGGCGCTCATACTGCCATCTAAAAAACGGCATAAAAAATGTAGGAAAGATAATGCTTTGACTAACGACCACCAATAGTAAACAAATCGCGATAATGTATCCAAAAAGCCAGCGCATTTTTATCACCCTTCACTACAATAAGTTTTTAATTTTTTATATAGTATCAAGTGATGGCATTTTTGTCAAAAAATCCATACCGTTTAACTCCACTCTCCTGTTTTAGTAAATGTTTGTCGCATATATGGTATGGTAAAATACCATTCGCCTGCCTCTGGCTGTTCCAGCCACAATAGGTGCAGCCGCTTTTTTTCTTCCGTCATATAAGGAGAATCTAAATATCTTGGCAAAGTGTTCGCGTACTGCTGTAAAAGTTCCTGACTATCCTCGTTAAGATGTGCTTTAGTTTGGCGATACAAATCAATTAGCTGTACGCCAATGCGTTGGGCAGTCATATAAGCGCAGCCGGTTAATCCTTTTTCCAGATAAAATTGATATCTGTCTTCTAATTGATCAATAATATCATAACGCTTTTTTGAAAAATTATCCCTCATGATACTGGACTTAGAGTCCACTTGATAATATATTTCTGCACTGATACAAGCGATCCCATTGGCTTCATAAACTAAACGGTGCATGACGGCTTCGTCTTCATGGATTTTTCCTAGGGGAAAGCGTATTTCTTCAAATAACCGCCTGTGGTACAGTTTAGCACATACCATTCCGCCTAAGCGAGAATCCCTTCCATCCTGTAAAGAATGCGAAGCATCTGCCCGGTCCATGTTGATTGTCATAAAATAATGGGCATCTTTATCAAAGTCATCCGATGTTTCTAACGTACAGCCCCATTTTATTTTGCATTGCACCATTTCGCAGGAATGCGTTAAGGCGATTTGCAACAGCATTTCAATGTAGCAGCTTGTAATAAAATCGTCAGAATCTACAAAAATAATATATTCCCCTTGGGACATATCAATCCCTTTATTTCTGGAATAAGCCACACCTGAATTACAATCATTGGTGAACATTTTAATGCGTGGATCTCGTTCCATATAATTTTTACAAATATCGGCGGTACAATCTTTAGAACCGTCGTCTATCAAAATAAGTTCCCAATTAGGATAAGACTGTTCTGTAATAGAATTTATGCATTTTTCAATATACTGCTCACGATTGTAAAAAGGTGTAATTACGCTGACTACCGGCGTGTTCGTTGCATTATATCTTTTCATTACATCGGCTCCCCTGCGCTTATGATTAGCGTATGGTAACATGACGAAACTAAATAAGCAATCAAAAGACTTTTCATATCATTCAATATATTTTAAAACTAATTCCTTGCTTTTTTGTTATAGTTATCAGATAATTATATATAGACAATTCACTTAAAAATTGCTATAACCCAAAAGGAAGGAATGAATTAACCATGGCAAAAATAACATTTATGGGCGCTGGCAGTACCGTATTTGCGCGTAACGTACTTGGGGACTGCATGGCGTCACCAGCTTTAGCAGACAGCGAAATTGCCCTGTACGACATTGATGGCAAACGCTTGCAGGAAAGTGCAACAATTATTAAGGCAATAAACGAAGGGCTTGGAGGCAAAGCAAAAATAACCACGTTTTTGGGCGTAGAAAAGCGTAAAGACGCCCTTCGCGGATCAAACTTTGTGGTAAATGCAATACAAGTTGGCTTATACGATCCGTGTACCATAACAGACTTTGAAATTCCTAAAAAGTATGGCTTAAGGCAAACAATTGCAGATACATTGGGCATTGGCGGCATCATGCGTGGCCTTAGGACAATTCCTGTATTGGCAGATTTTGCCCGTGACATGGAAGAAGTTTGCCCTAATGCATGGTTCTTAAACTACACAAACCCAATGCCAATACTTGCCGGGTTTATGCAAAGGCACACAGGAATTAATACAATTGGTCTTTGTCATAGTGTACAAGGTTGCTCCTATTATCTTTTAAAAGACCTTGGCATGGAAGACAAACTTGATGGCAGACGAGAATTAATTGCAGGGGTTAACCATATGGGTTGGCTTTTGGATATTACAGATAAAGACGGTAACGACCTTTATCCGGAAATTCGCAAGCGCGCTGCCGCAAAAAATGCTGCTGAAAAGCATTACGATATGGTCCGCTACGAGTACATTAAAAGAATGGGTTATTACTGTACAGAGTCTAGCGAACATAATGCGGAATATACACCATGGTTTATTAAATCGAAATATCCGGAACTTATTGACGCGTTTAACATTCCGTTGGATGAATACCCACGCCGTTGTATTGGACAAATTGCCGCATGGGAAAAAGAATATACTGAACTATCTCAAACAGCAAAAAGCAAGCCACACCAAAGATCTAGCGAATATGCTTCCTATATAATGGAAGCGATGACAACAGGTGTACCAATAAAAATTGGTGCAAGTGTTATTAACAAGGGCGGGCTCATTGAAAACTTACCACAAGATGCTTGTGTAGAAATACCTTGCTTGGTAGACAACTACGGCATCAGTGGTTGCCACGTAGGGCGCCTGCCTGTACAGCTTGCGGCAATGAATATGACCCAAGTGAATGTGCACCTGCTAACGATTGAAGCAGCAACGACCCTTAAAAAAGAACACATTTATCAAGCCGCAATGCTTGACCCGCATACTGCGGCAGAACTTTCTATTGATGATATTTACAAAATGGTAGATGAGCTAATAGAAGTGCATGGAGATTGGCTACCCAAATATAAATAATAATGTAAGGGCGAACTTTGTGTTCGCCCTTTACATAAAAACAGGAGGATTCATAATGGTTAAAACAAATGCGGATAACTTACCGGTTATATCTGTCTCCGGCGTAGTATGGCACCCAAAAGGCGGTGGCGCCGGCCGTGTTACAGTAGATGGTGACATCGCTTGGATTACCGGCACAGGCGGCATAACTTACAACGTAAAAATTGGCGACTGCTGCATGCGTTGGGTGGCAGACCACTTAGAACCCGGTGTAACCGTACGCCATAAAGACGATGACCATAATCAAGCATTAGCAATGCTTTCATGCATAGGTAACGAAGCAACTGTTAAAACCGGTGATGCCAAAGGCGCTAAAGGTTTCGTAACCGGCAAGCATGGCGGATGTGAACATTTAATCGTCTACTTCCCAGACGAAACACTTGAAAAAATGGATACAGACGACAAGATAACAATAAAAGCAACAGGGCAAGGCATGGGACTGCCTGATTATCCGGATATTACCTTGCGCAATGTGAGTCCTGCTCTTTTAGCAAAAATGAATATTACAGAAGCTGGCGAAAAAATAAAAGTAGGCGTGGCAAAAATTGTACCCGCAGACATTATGGGTTCCGGACTTGGTGCGATAGGTACAGCACGCGGCGATTATGATATAACTTTATTCTGTGATGAAGTGATAGAAAAGTATGACTTGGCAGACCTGCGCTTTGGGGATATTGTAGCTATCCAAAACGCAGACAACCGTTATGGAAGGTCTTACCGAACAGGGGCTTGTACCATTGGTGTCGTTGTGCATGGCAACTGTATTATCCCTGGCCACGGCCCCGGTGTAACCACGCTTATAACAAGTAGACTGCCGATGATTGAGCCTTTTATTGATAAGAATGCCAATTTGGCAACATATTTTTTACAGAAATAAGGAGGTTTATGATGGGAAATAAAAAAATTGCAATCTCAAGTTTTTGGCCGCTACCTGCGGAATTATTAGAGAGAATTAAAAATGCTGCCCCAGGTTATGAATTACTAGACTTAGGATCTAACCCAACAGATGCACAGCTTACAGAATGTGAAATCATGTTTGGCAGTGTTGTAAAGCCTGAGCAAATTAATAAAATGATAAATTTAAAATGGGCCCACGCGCAAACTGCCGGCGTAGAAAGCTATCTTAACCCGGAAGCAAAGCTGCCAGAAAATTTAGTGCTTACAAATTCTTCTGGTGCGTTTGGCGTTGCTATTGCAGAATATATGCTGACAGTAACCCTCATGCTATTAAGAAATGCACGTGGATATATAACAAATCAGCAACAGGAGCTTTGGCAGCCTCTGGGTAACGCACTCAATATTTACGGCAGCCGAGTTGCCGTTATTGGCATGGGGGATATTGGCGGCAGATACGCCCAAATATGCCATGCACTTGGGGCTTCTGTTTGTGGTGTGGTACGTAGTCCACGTGCAGAAAAACCTTCGTATGTAGATGAACTGCTTACAACGGAGCAAATAGATGAGGCTATAAAAAATGCGGACGTTGTAGCACTTGCACTCCCTGGTACAGGAGAAACCGCCGGGGTTTTGTCTCGCCAGAGGCTTTTAGCCATGAAAAAAGGTGCGGTCATTGTTAATGTTGGCAGAGGCAGCGCAATAGACCAAGATGCCTTAATCGAACTTTTGCAAAATGGACATTTAGGCGGCGCAGGCCTAGACGTTACCACCCCAGAACCATTGCCAAAAGGTAATCCGCTTTGGTTGCTGCCTAACGTTGTGCTTACGCCACATACAAGCCATGGCGGTCGTGATAATACGTCAGAATTAATAATAGGAAAATTTTTGCGTTATCTGAAAGATTATTTAAATGGAAACCCTTTCGAACGCGTGGTTGATAAAGGTGCGGGGTACTAATCACATCGTACCCATATACCCTGGCCGTAGAGAAATTGAAGCCTGGGTGGAGCTTGGCGGCAGAATAAACACAGCAAAAATACGCGCCGAGTACTATAAAAATAAAGGATGGGAAGTTAGAATGAGAAACCCATTTTTACGATTATTTTTAGATAATAAACGCTATTGGCCCGGACTTTTTTTAATGTCCCTTCTGGCACTTTTGGCCGGATTATTCAAAACCCGCGCCGCCACCCTTTGGGGCGAAGCCGTAGACTTTGGTGTCAGTGGCCAAACAAACCTTATGATGCTTGCGGCCCTTGGCATGCTGGGCTTTATCGCACTAGATGGACTTAGAACCGCCCTGCATTATACGGTTATTGGGCAGGTTACAGAGCGCATGTTTAGGGGCATAAGAATGTCCCTTTTTTCCACCCTTGCAACAGCAGACACAGCAACATTGGAAAATCACACACGTTCTGGTGATATCGCACTTAGGGCTTGTGAAGATACGGAAAGATTATGCGACATTATTGCTAATAATTTTGGGCATTACTCCCGCTTAATTTTCCAGGCTGTTTTTGCCATTGTTGTATGTGTTTTGCTAAGCTGGCGGCTAGCAATTGCTTATTTTATTTTGCCTCCCATTTCCCTATGGCTGCTTGGGGTTGTAAGCAGACCTTTGCAACGGCTGCAGTCACAAGCAAGAGGCGACTCCGGGCGGTCTGCAGATATTGCCACAGGTGCACTTGCGGGTATTTCTTCTGTAAAAGTATTCCGGCTTGAAGGGGAACTGGACAGACAGTTTGCATCCCATGTAGACGCCGCTTATGAGCGCAATGCAAAAGCCAATCGTATTGGCATGGGAATGACAACCATTAAATATGTTGTAAGCGTTTTACAAACCTTAGTATTGTTTATTGTTGGTGCATGGCTGGTTTCTCGCGGGTTAATTACTATTGGTGCGGTTATGGCGTTTATTGCACTTGCTGTATATGTAACCGAGGCCTTTGGCTTGGCGGATAGTATGATTTTTCGTGTGAAAGATGCCTCTGCCCTCGCCGGACGTATATACGAAGTTTTAGATCTACCATTAGAGAAGCAGGGTGATGAGACTGTCATTCCTACTCCGTCAAGTGAATATGTAAAATTTAATAATTTTAATTTTTCTTACCAGAACACAGAAAATACCAATGTTTTAGATAACTTGAACCTCACTGTACATGCGGGGCAAAAAATTGGGATTGTAGGCGCCAGCGGTTCTGGTAAAAGTACAATTGTTAAACTAATTTGTAAATTATATGACCATACTAATGGGGAATTTATCCTTTTTGGCGCGGACGGAAATAGCATAAGCATTAAGGATTTGCGCAAAGAGTTGGCGCTGGTAAGCCAAGAACCGAGCCTTTTTGAAGACAGCATTTTAGAAAACCTTCGATACGGCCGTCCTTTAGCTACCGAAGAGGAAATTATAAATGCCCTAAAGGCCGCAAACATATGGAACTTTATCGAAACCTTACCCAATGGAATTTATACAAAGCTTGGAGAATTCGGATCTCAACTATCCGGCGGACAAAGGCAGAGACTATCCATTGCACGGGCGTTGCTAAAAGACGCAAAGCTTATTTTATTGGACGAGGCCACCAGCGCATTAGACAGCCAAACAGAAAGGGAAATTCAAGCAGCGTTAGATACTTTATTAGAAGGCCGTGCAGCAGTTATTGTTGCCCATAGGTTAACCACTGTACAAAATGCAGATTACATTTACTGTTTAGAAAACGGCACATTAATAGAAGAAGGTACCCCGGCAGAGCTGTATGCAAAAGGCGGCTATTACTACGAAATGTGTAAAATGCAGGAGGTAGTGTGAAAGAAGTGAACTTCTTCTTTCATCATATTATTTGCGGTTGACCCAGGGAGGGCTTCGCCCGACTGAAAGGAATGGAATTAGGTATGAAAAATATGAAATTATTCTCTATGCTATTCTTCCGCAGCTTTGGTTACATGAAACCAATGATTGGCAAATACTTTGCAGGCTCTGCCCTTGCTTCCTTAGAATTAGTCATGTTATTTTCCATACCACTGGTTAACCGTCTGCTGGTTGAAATGATAACAACGGATACAGCAAACAACATGGGCGCTGTAAGGCAGATTTCTTTGATAATGGTTGGACTTTTGGCGCTAACGCCCCTTGTCGCAATCGGGCGCTATTGGCAAAATCTATGTTCGCAAAAAACAGCCGATAATATGAGAAAAGCATTATTCTCCCATATACAGCGCTTGCCACTGTCTGTTATTTCCAAAAGACAAACAGGGGACTATTTAATGCGTGTTACAAACGATGCCGCAAGAGCAGGCACTATGTTTAGCGGGTTTGCGGTAATCTCACTGCTGCGATTTCTTGTGGTAACCACTGTAGCTATGATCATTCTTATCATTGCAGATTGGCGCATTGCCATTCTTGCGTTGGTGTACAATTTGGCATGCTTTGTAGTGTCGCTGTTATTAAACCCCTTAGTAAACAAATTGGAACATGACGCACGGCAAGAAATTGCCGCTTCGTCTAATGTTGTACTTGAGACCATGCGCGCTATGCCTATTGTACGTGTGTTTGCCCTGGCTCATATCTTGGCAGAAAAATACCGGAAACGCTGCGAGGCAATTAGACAAAAGCGGGCAAAATTTCGTGCAGTGAACGGTATAACCTATGGAGTGGTGGATTTCTTTTCATTTTCCTCTCAGGCGGTGGGCTTTATTGCGGCCATTTTTTTGCTGTCTCGTGGGGAAATGGAACTTGGTGAGGCTGTATTTACTGCCAGCTTAATGGCCCTTGCTTCAGATGCTATGCTTAGGTTTTCTACATTTATACTGCTTATTCAACCGCCACTGGTTGCCGCAGAACGTGTGTTTGAAATTATGGACGAACCGATAGAGGATTCTACCCCACCGATTATAGGAAACGACATAATTGCCGACCTAAAAAATGTGTCATTTGCCTACGAGGATGGCAAAAAAGTACTTGACGGCATTAATCTGACTATAAAGCCCGGAGAAAAAATTGCAATTGTCGGCAGCTCCGGCAGTGGAAAAACGACACTTGCACAAATAATCGCCTCCTTATACAAGCCAACGGAGGGGGAAATTATTTTTTATAGTGCAAATTCAGTTGGTTGCGATTTGTTACCAACTGAAACTAGAAATTTAATTGCATACGTTCCCCAAGAACCTGTTTTGTTTGATGGAACCGTATTTGAAAATATTGCATATGGTAAACAACATGCCACTGCACAGGAAATAAAAAAAGCCGCTATTGATGCAGGCTTGGAAGCATCCATTTTAGATGACCATGTTGGAGAGCGAGGCAGCCAACTATCCGGAGGCCAACGCCAGAGAGTGGCCATTGCCAGAGCAATGATTAAAAATGCACCCCTACTTATTTTAGACGAAGCAACCAGCGCACTGGATAGCGATACAGAAGCACAAGTACAAAAAAGCCTCGAATTGTTAATGCAAGGCCGGGCCAGTATTACAATTGCACACAGACTGTCAACAATCCAAAATGCAGATAGAGTTTTGGAAATAGAAAATGGTAGGTTTGTATAGAAAAAGCCTTTTAATTGATTGACGGAAAAAGAAAGCAGTGATAAAATTTCCGCACACCATTTACTTTATTTATTGCAGGAGGGAAGGCAGGTGGTCTTATTAGTAAATTAATTTACATTGCCGATGATGTTGATTTAATGCGAACGGTTGTTGAAATGCATTTAACAAATGAAGGCTATGTAGTACGGGGCTTCCAAACCGGGGATCAGCTGTATTTGGCTTTCCTAGAAAAAAAGTGTGATTTAATAATACTAGATATTATTATGCCCGGTAACGATGGATTTAAGGTATGCTCTATGATACGAGAAATTTCTGACGTACCCATAATCATGTTAACCGCACTGGATTCGGAAGCGGACTATGTCACAGGCATTTCCCATGGCAGTGATATCTATTTAACAAAGCCATTTAAATCCGCAGTGCTTGCGGCACATGTCAAATCCCTACTGAATAGATTCCAAAAAGCCCAACCTGTTATTACGCAGCAGGACGGCAATGTAACAAATTTTGGCAACCTAGCCATATATCGAAGTCAACATATAGTTAAATGCCTTGATATCGAACTAAAACTTACTTATACAGAATTTAAAGTACTTATATATATGTTTGAAAACCATCCAAATGTTGTCTCCAGGGAAGATCTTTTGGTTAAGGTATGGGAACGAGACCAGCATGGAGATACGCGAGCCATTGATGACTTAATAAGACGGATGCGCCGCAAATTATCGGACGCTGGCAGTACAGTTACTATAGAAACCGTCTGGAGGCATGGATTTAAACTAGGGATAATTTGAACATAGAAATTGCGAGGGAATAAATCCCTCGCAATTTTTTTATCATATACTCTCAACCGCAGCGCGCTGCACAGTAAGACCGCTTACATATACTTTCATAAATTCGGTAAAGGCTTTTACGTCTTTTTCACATGGGGTTACGACTGTTCCCTTTTCGCTGGAAAATACTTTATCTAAATATGCATCTAATGGCTCGCCTTCTTTTTTGCGCGCTGCATAAGCTGCCAAAAGGGCAATGCCCCATGCGCCGCCTTCTCCGGCAGATTCCATTACTGCAATAGGCACATTAAGCGCCGCGGCCATTAGATTTTGTCCAACGCCTTTGGTTTTAAAAAACCCGCCATGTCCAAGGAGTTTTTCCAACGTTACATTTTCATCATCAAGTATTTTCATACCAATTTTTAATGTGCCCATGGCAGAAAGTACTAAACTGCGCATTACATTGGCTAAGCTAAATTTAGAGTCCGGCCTGCGTACAAGTAACGGCCGCCCCTCGTCAAAGCCGGTTATAGGTTCGCCGGAATAATAATTGTATGTGAGTATGCCACTGCAATCCTCATCCCCTTCAAGTGCTTTTTTGTAAAGGGTTTCGTAAAGTGTGTTTTTGTCGGTTGCTGCGCCAAAAACACCTAAGGTTTCTTCAAATAATTTTGCCCATGCATCAATATCCGAACAGCAATTATTGCAGTGCACCATTGCCACTGGCGCACCAGCGGGTGTGGTGACCATATCAATTTCCATATACACTTTTGATAGGGGTTTTTCAAGTACAGCCATTGCAAAAATGGATGTTCCGGCAGAAATATTGCCTGTACGTTTTGCGATGCTGTTTGTTGCAACCAT
>Ga0136643_10005737_pt1 | contig 17595 bp, 7 predicted proteins | sample TergutLab28metaG_FD_96883 | JGI IMG/M metagenome (GOLD analysis project Ga0136643, IMG submission 96883) | Labiotermes labralis P1 segment gut microbial communities from Petit-Saut dam, French Guiana - Lab288 P1 (version 3) (version 3) | ecosystem: Host-associated > Arthropoda: Insects >... | reverse complement strand
CGGAGACAAAGCGCGGCCGGGGCGTGCTGCTGACCACTCACCCCCTTCTAGTGCCGCGGTCATGGAAGAGTAGAGCTATACCTCTACCCACCCTCTGGGCCACACTGGGCCTGTAACAGGAAAACTTTACCTTTTATTCACTAGTATATTATCTAAGCTTTCTCAACAGCTATCTGTAATGATTCTTGGTCACTTTTGTTGCAAAACTGATTCATTTTACTTCGGTACGTGCTAAAAGCCCATCCAAAACTACATGTCCCACCTGCTGTAACACCGATAGACCCAGCATTATACCCACACAGTGTATATATAGTTTCGTAAGACGCTTAGTAAGTAATGACATTTTCCTATACTACATGCATCTAGCGATCTTTACAACGGACAAGAACTGTCTTCTGCCAGACAAGAACTGATGTTTTATACCCAAGTCCACAAATCCCGGCAGCCAGGTCGCCGTGGCCACCAAATTCCGTGTGGCTGTGCGTAATACGTGTGGACCCTCAGTCTGGAACTTGCTCCATATCACCCTCCTTTGTGTCTGTAATTTAGCTCGCCGTAAATTTTGAACGGCCGTGCCCTGACAATGTTCTTGCTTTGGACTTTGTCCATCGTCTGTTCTTTAATGAAGCGATAAGTTTTGGAAGCCGGTTCTGCTGTCGTCTTCAGGCAATAAAAGCACCTAATGTGGCGGACTTCTGTCACTTCCGTACATATTTAACAAGTTTCATGCGATTATTTCCAAATATCCGCACAGACATCTGTAGTTTTTATGCCCATCACTCACGCTCGATTTAAAGAGTTGGCGTGTGTTGAAAAACTTTCGTACAATTCACCAATATCAAGCTTCGTAAAATATTCTGTTGTTCTCAAATTGTTGAACGCGTTTCCAAAGTTTCTGTTGAGCGAGAACCACAGGCTTTAAACAGTAAGGCAACTGAAACTGATGGAATGTGAATGCAGTATCACTCAGTGTCTGGACTTAATCATCCAGTGTTTCGATACACTAAAAACTAATCACAGCATTTCGGAGACTCTCGGTGAGATTCGGGCGAAATTCAGTACATGTTCCTCCATCCTCTCAGAGACAGCACATAACTGTAATGTCAAATTGTTGCATTTACCAGAAATGGATGATGATGTCCGTGACATCACTTGGTCAGAGCCCTGAAGAATTGTGTGACAGCAAAACCTGTTTGAAATGACACGCTATTCAAATAGCAACCACCCCACCTAAACATTCTTTTTGGTCCTTAGAATTTGGAAGAAAAATTAATATTGTATCTCTTAGTATGAAATGCTTAATTAGGAAATGGCTATCAAGAACTTAATGGAAAGTAGTCTGCTTTACTGTTCACTTCATGTTCACAAAATACTTTTCACCATTGCTTGCTCAGCTACACTGAGCCTCTGCTTGGATTCAGACCCCAACATCCTTGCTCACTTAATAATGTGAAACCACTCAATGTCCAAGTTTAAACCTGGGACTGTGTATTCAAGGGTGAGCATATAAATGGACATAATGACCATGAACTCAGTTTATGTAATTGAAGCAATCTGGACTTCTGACTATAGAAAGTTTAAGAGCTGTAAGGCAGACAAGTTGTTCCAACTACCCTCACAGTAGTTATGGTACAACAGACAAGCCTCACCTTGCCTGACTGGTAAACTGCCTTTTGAAACCGTTTAAGTGGTAATTTTGCTATTGGACTCAGCACTCAGACAGCCCTGCTTATTGGAAAGTGTTCATATGAGAGCGGGCCATAAGCCGTACTGACACTCGTCCAGTGCCATCCCTGAGAAAAGTCTGCACGAACTGCTAGATGCTTTTCTCAGTACCCAAAGCTGGCAATTCAACACATAGGAGAGTTACACATGACTGAGCTATTTTCTAAATGTCACTGACATTTTTCTCCAGTTCCACTGAAACTGTTTAGCTGCTTCTGTTTGTAATGCATGTTTGACAAACAAAACAGTACCATTAATACGCTTACAGAAAGCATAAAATAAATTTGTTGACCAAAAGCCTCCAAACTCTACAGCCATATCAGTCAACATGTGCCTGTCGCTGTACCACAATTGCAGTCTAAAGTTTATATACTTTGAGTATTAAAACTCAACTGAATACCACTGTTTCAGCATTGCTACGCCGCTGCTACTCATGCCGTTCACGTGGCGACCTTGGCACATGTAAGGATCCGTTCACACTGAACCTAACTCTGGCAGAACAGGAGAGAGGTGTCGAGGCAGTGCCATGCGCCTCAGGATGGTGTGGGAAGTTTCTGGAGGGAGGCAATTCCTTCAAAGACGATGGTGAGATCCCCATTGAGGTTCAAACAGAATTAAGTGTAGACACCTTCAGTAATTCGTTACTTTCGTCCTTGTGAAAACCAACATGCACATATAAGATGCGAGAAAAAAGTTCCCTGGATGATGCAATATAACAATTTAAGGCTTACTTTAGTTACAGATCGATATTTCCCCCATCAGAGAAGTCCCGTTCAGAGTTTATACCAGGCCCAGCACCTGTTACGTAACCCTGTGCAGTGCAATTCAGATCTCCGTGACATTATCACATCTTCACCATGTTAACTGGACTTTATCTTTGGGAACAGGAAGACCTTACAAAGAAGTTTCTGTAGCAGTTGTACCAGCAAGCAGATCATTACCCATCGATACCATGTAGCTCCACTTTGTTGGTCCTGTACACTACATTGTTTATTTAAAATCAATCACATATGTTAGACACATACCTCAATATGAGCACGCAACATACTTATCTTCCTTTAGTGATTTTTACTGAATCACATGTACCATCTCAAGTTGCTGTATCGCTACTCTGTGCAAGTCATTTGTGCACCACGTACAGCTTTCCAAGAATATATCCCGTTTATGTAAAAATACGGTTTATGACAAATTATGTTTGTGAGCACTGCACAGTCTTGATGCAGGAATTTGGCAGGAAAACAAGCAGACCTGCATATATTTAACTTGGTTCAACCTCAGAACACATGATCCTCAAATGATCAGACAGTAAACACACAAACAGACTGATAGATACTAGTTTAGAATATATTACAGCCAGGCAACTGTGATAAGTGGATCACTGTCAACACGGCATGGCATGTCCTCAGGTTGCGGATAGAGGAATGGCCTCCATATATGAAGGGTAACTGCAAGTACATTGAATAAGCAGTCGCAAAGAGCAGACAATGGGTAGTCCTAAAGATCGGGGTTTGAGCAGGGTGCTAGCAACTCCTCACTGTACAAATTTACTCTGTTATGAAACATTTCATGATGCCTCAGGCAGCCACTTGTGAATGTGGTGACAAACCTTCAGGTTCCACAGAATGTGGAGAATTCCTTGACTAGCTGAGCACCTACTAGCTTCTCATAAGGACTCTGCTCCATGGAGTTAGTTAGTTAGTTAGTTATAGCTAGGAAATGGTCCAACAGATTCACCGGAGACATTTACTATAGACACCAAATCTCTGGACATAGAGGTATGAAGGGTCCCTCAGCTGCAAAAAGTGACACTGTTCATTACAGCACTACTGTCATGTTACAGAGTATGGAGTAGCAACGCAACGCATGTGTCTGCAGCGTGGGCCATCAGACAGCGAGGAGAGGTGTGACTACATCACATGGAACCACAAAAAAGTGTACATGTGTTTCTGTCAGGGGGATCTGTGCAATGCAGCACTCTCAGTCAATGCGGCGACTATACTACTTGTCACACTTACAGCACTACAACACATAATTATAGGATAACAGGGACCTCCTAAACAATATAGAATCACTTTCTCAACACAGAATTAAAGTAACTCATTAAATGAAGAAACGATGGAAGTCCAACCCATTTTCCAAAACCTGTACAAAAAAAAAAAAACAGTTTTTATACTTACTGATTTGTAATTTCTAAAGTCTATGTCACTCTTCTTCAACTCCATACTCCCTGCCTCTCCAGTGCGTGGAACCTCGGTACAGAACAGCAGGTATCCACCTGGCAGAAAACACTAACTGGGCTCCTTCAATGAGAATTGTTACATGAATTACAGTAGGTGTTTATGTTGTTACAGTACTGCAGAACATAGCAGTGCATCCTGGCAGCCACCATTTTTTTCCCCACAATCCCATATGTGACTGAAGTACTTGAACATTTTTAACATTCACAGATGCACACATGGTGCACACAACAATGCATAATGCTCTCCCGCTTCCTCTGCTGCTGTATTCCCCTCCTGCCACTTGTCAACTGAAGTGCTTAGTCACTAGTGAAGACTGTAACAGCCCAGAGGTAACGTTTCCAGGAAACTCTGAACACAAAGGGATCTGTGACCATACTGCCAGCATTATACTAGTGTGATTCTCCAAACCTAACTACATGTGAAGCCCTGTGCCAAGTCCAGAATTTATGGAAACTTGTAAACTAATTAATTTCAATCCCCAGCCAGTTCTTCCCATACATAAGTAAAGGAGGTGAGGGTGGGAGGGATTTAACTTCCACTTGCCTGCCTACAACAGACAGTGTCTGCAGTTTCATTCCAACCATGAGGAAATAAAGTACCATTTGATATAAAGCTTTATTAACAAATAACTAAATTCTAACAAATAACAACAAGAAACTTACAAAGGTAACTTTAATCTTCCATGGTTGGTATTTAATTTCAGTGCATGGATTACAAAAAAAAAAAAGTATTATATGAACAGAAAAGGATAAAATTATGAAATAAGTGGCATTTTGTGAAAAATAACACTGAGTTATTGCAGCATGTCATAATAATGCAGTCAATTCCTTGTTTCCTCAATATGTATGATGAATTTCTAGGGGTGTTTTCTCACACAAATGCAGGACTTTAAAATGAACTAAGAACAATACATTATCTCATACTGCTTCCCCAGCGACTGCTGCGTTTTTTATAACCATTGCCTCTTACATTTATTACTATAAAATTTCAATGTTCCAGCTAAACTGTTGATTTACTTCACTTTCAGTTTCATCCCCCAAGAGAATTTTCATTGCCTACCTCTCTGGCTCTTTTAAACAGACACAGCCATATAAGGATGATATAAACTACATTTTACCCATTATATCATATCTCAAAGGATAGCCAGCCATGTTGCATTACTGTGCGTTTTGCCTCTGCTACATGTTACTGGTGCAAAACAATGGCAAAAGTGTGTGGAATATCTGAGAACTCCTACTTGTTATCTTTTTGTCAGTGATGTTGGCATGGTCTAAAATGTTGGTGCGCGCTCCCACTGTGGCTGATACAACCCACAATATTAACCACAAGGAGCTTGTTCATATGAACACCAGTTACAAACATGTGTCTTCCAGACTTCCCCAAATGAAGCTCTATTCAAATAGGAAACTGACCATCAGGTACCCGCTGAGATGCTTACGGGAGCACCTGTAATCTAACACACTTAAACACAATCTGATAAAATAAATAATGAAACAATTTCCCAGTTCACTACACTTATCACATGGCTATGACTATGGAAGTTGGCATGAATGGAACAGCTAGACAATGGAGGGGAATACTGGGAAGTGAGCTGCAATGGACAGTGTGCAGATGTGGAGGCACCAGTCCATGGGTCTTCTTGCCATGGCCTATGTACAGCTACTGAATATAAATGCAAGACAGGAACCATTAAAACATGTCACGATTGATATTTTTTAAACTCACCAATTACATCTGAGTAATTCTTATCGGGATAATGATGAGAAAGTGTGAAATAAAAGAAAAATTAGCATATGCAAATATATAACTTACAAACACAAAACAATATGACTTTTTAGTAGCATGAATATCAACTGGTTTCTTTTCATGTGTTGGTGCTGTCTGCATTGTATCAATGTGAGCATCACATTTCCCACCACATGTTCTTGGGCATGGCATATCACCATTAAAATTGCATCTGTGATGTGTCTGAAGGTCCAGAATGTTCCTTATATACTGCCACACAACAAAGACCAGTGGAGTTAGGCCTGTTGACAATGGGGACATGGCATGAAACCACCTCATCCCAGTCACTGGTCTGGGAAGCAATTATCTAAAAACTGACAGATATTGTAACCCTGCTGCAACATGTGGGACAGCACACTGTACTAATATGACGTGCCACACCACACAGTCAAGTTTAGTTGTGTCCATTTGATGTTCTGTGTTTGGATGACGTGGCTCTCTACCCATATCTGTAATCATGCCTGTTCACTGAACTGTTCACAAGAGACACTGCCTCTTCAGTGAAGCATTTGAATTGCAGACAAGTCTTAGAGTGTTCACTGTATGCAGCAATGATGGAGCGTCCTCTTGGCATTATGGTCTGCAGGCCTGATGAGCTGACATGAAAAATGGAGGCATGCCAACATGGACATGTGAGCATAGCATGAATTACAGACTAGGGAAATGCAGTACCTTGCTTGCTTGGTTAATGTCCTTGCATGGAATACAAACAGATGCACGTCTAAGGCACTCCTAATCTTCACTGGATGTTCTGGATATCTTACCGCTAAGAACAATTCCAGCCTTTTCAGACATCTATCCCACTTCACAACCAGTTGTGATTTGGTGCTGAACTGAATATTAAACGGGCTTAACTACTTAACCCTGTGTCAATCCACTCTAATTGTGACTATGCAGTGATACACACAAATTATGCATGCCAGTAAACCAATGACATTAAAAAAAGAGATACAGAGAGTAAAATTGCAACATTTCATGCATATGCTCTAGTATACTCTTTGGACATCTTGACTTCAAAACAGGACCCTTGCAATGTCCTCAAACATCGGTATCAAACTCTACATGATCACCCTTTGTAACTTTGTTGTCCCGACATGCTCAGTCTGGTAGGTGATCCTCTTTCGGCAAACAGGTGTGGTTCACCGAGTCACATTTAGTTTTAGTGTTTTTCTTTTTACTTATGTTTCATTTATTCATTTTATTCTTGATATAAAATAACGGAGCACTATATCCAGTTAAACAACTAGATCATTTCTAGGAAACTGACACAGTCACTTCTCTGTACTCTCACTTACACCACACTCGTATGCGACTGCTTTCACACTGGATTGCTAGCATCCGTTAACTGCTCTCAGCCGTTTCACCGTTTAAATCTCTCCTCTCCTACCTATCACCAACGGTTCTGAATATATGACAGATTAAACCCAAAATGTACAGCTTGAACCGTCTGTAACTGACGCCAGTAAACCTAAGAAACAAATATATAAAAAATGTTTGGCTACAAAGCCAACTTACTCTGTGCAACAACCCACAAGACCAAAGATCTCGAGATGAAGGCGGAGATTTAGGCTATTCAAAAGTCATGTTGTTTTTGCTTTGCAGTGAATAATTTTCAATATGTGAATTTTTCTTTCATTTTGCATCTTTCTCACACACCTGGTCTCTCATGTATCAGAAGGCATAATTTGTAAGTGCATTTGCAATGCAGTTGTCATGTTTGTCAGTCTTGGAACATGGTAAATCCCACCAGAAACATTTTAATAAAATTCCACATATGCAATATTTACAAATACTTGTCAGCACATTCCAATTTCAGTTAAAACTGGACAAATGTAACAGACAATTTACAAGACCTAAACATATTTATATCTCACCATTATTGGTCTCTTACAGCGAGAGAGATTTTGTCTCTTTGAGGTATGAAATGAGACTCAAGAAACAGTTGATGATCTGAACATAATGTTCAAGCATTGCTGACTAAATCTCAGTATTTGTGAGACATCAATTATGATAAATTGTAAATCTGTTGCTAAGATGTGCAGAAATCTTAGATTTTGAGTTGTGTACATCATAGAGGGCACAGTCACAATACATGCATTTTCAGTGTTTTAGTGTTTTTCAAATCATTCACAAATTTAAAATCTAGGAACAACAGCACTGCAAACACACCACAAGTGTTATGCTCAGTGGACATTTCTTAACTTGTTACTATACATGTATGTCAGTCTGTGAGTAACAGTGTGCAGTTGGACATCATACATGACCTTGTATGATCCCACTGGATGACACAGTATTCAAAGTGGATGATTGTGTCTCCCACCTGATTCCCAGTGACTGTTTCTTGTACAGTAATTTGAACAACACTGACTTCACAACAGCCATGTGAATTACTCAGTCATTGCACATGCATGCACGTCAACTCCACACAGCTATGAATCTACAGTTTGCATAACAACTCTCATCAGTTTTACATCTGTAAGAAAGACTGGATAAACATACTTGTACTGGATCACAATTAAAAGCTACATACCAATGCCATCATATTTATTTGTATTTTACCTAAAAGTCCTTGTTCTCAGTTCCTGGAATATTTAAAGGAACTTGGGTGGCCTCAAGTATAGGAATGAGAATAGAACATGGCAATAGCGGGATCCTCGGTCTCACAAGTGATCAGCACATCGCGGAACTTGTCCAGCAACTGAAGCAGCTGGGAACGTCGGATATTTTCTAGGTACATGATCTCTTCCAGATGATGGCAACCCCGCAGATAGCCCTGACGACAGAGACGTACCAGCAGGTGCAGATCCTCTGGATTTGTAGCAGCAGGTATCCTCAGTATAGCAGCACGCTCTTCATCACTGAAGTCAGCTAGTAAATCCTCACGAACCAGACTTGACTTTTCTTCCTCCAGAATGTTCACAAAACTCACCTGAAAATATGATTGTTGGTTTAACAATGTTTCCTCAGCTACAGAAGTCATATACAAACACATGGTTAGACCCACCATTCTCAAATGTTATTTGTCCATGATCCAAAACTGTAAATCGCATTATCCTGCACTCAGCACTCCATCACATCACCACAAAATTACTGACAGTATTAACATTCAGTTCACAACCCATCAGCATGTTGCCACCCAAGTCTGGCCACAGCCTGGAGCATGACAGACCCTGTGCTATATAACTGTGTCTGGAATGATATGGAAGAAAAACTCAGTTTGCAGCCAGTTAATGGGCAACAATGTGAATGAAGGACATCAATATCCAGTAGTTGTGGTCATCACAACAATGCAGTGTTTGGTACTTCTGCTGTATCAGATATACCACCTATCTCCAGCTGAAAAACATCTTACCAGTTCTGTGACACTTCACAATATATACCTACACACAAAGTACGACACATTTACTATGACTGAATTTAACATTTCTCCATCTTTCATTTTTAATTTACAAGCTCAAGTGACCAAGTGGCCCCAGTGCACGTTTTATTCAAGTTAAATTCCTCAACATTTCAGTCTAAATTACATCAGCCCACAGACAAGAGGGTGACTGGCAGCTACTGTATGCTGTATTACGTCACACACTTCTCTCCCACCTCTGTGCAAAATATGTCACAATGTATTTCTCACAACTCCTGTGCCTTGACTGCTGTAAGACTCACCACAAACTATTTCTGGCAACAACAAGAAACTTATAATAATACAATAATAAACCTAAGTTCCCGTTTAGTATACGCAATCATCACCATCATCAGCTCTACAGCCCCGGGTAGGCCTTGACCACCTCAGTATATGCAATGTAAAGTAAAATGTACAACCACGTGAAGTTTCCTTTCTGCTAAAACTTTAAGATTTCCAACATCTGCAAAAAGACAGCATCCATCGCTAACGATTCTTATTGCTGAACGCATCTGTAACCACAGGAATGTTGGGTTATGAAATATTAGTATTATGTGCTTAATAAGTGGGGTGACAGAATGGGAAGCAGACAATGCTTGGAGATTTCCCACTGTGCTTCATTGTAATCCTATATGACAAGGTCAAGTACTCAATATGAATGATGAACCACAAGACTGGTTCACTGATGTCAAAAACCTCTGTCTAGCTACTCTCAAAAATGTGTACATTCTATTATGGCGCACTAGAGGAACCTAACAGTGATCATCCAACATCACATCCTTTCACCAAAGTAAGCTAGAAGAATATACTTAGGTACACAGAAAATGGGCTTAATGCTTGGCAATAAGGAAACACAATTTGTGTTTTACACAATTAACAAAACACACATCAATACATATGCATAATGAATAAAACCATTACCATCCATATTTTTCACACAAATATTGTGATCACCAGGGCTGATACTTTGACAGTTTTATTCAAGACATCTACATTAATGTGTATCGTGGTTTCTTTACTTTACTCAAAATGTGCATGAATCTGCATATCTGACATCTGCCTTGTGTCACAGCTGTTACATTACAGTGTCCTGCAATGTAACAAGAGGCAATGGGGTTCTCTGATCTGCCTGTGAGCTTTACAGCTAATAATACAGGGGTGCAGCACAATTCAGCATAGCTGCTCTACTGCAAAACTGGGTATTATGGCTAGCCAATCAGCCCCTTTACACTTACTCACCTGAATTTATGCTTACATCTGTTCCCTGCCAAAATTCTTTGACTCACCTCCTTCCCTCTAAGTTCCTCCCTGTACTGAGTCATTAACAAAAAAGCCCATAGCCCATTTGCTTGCTCTGCCACATGCCCCACATCAAGCAATGTCCTCTACTGTGTGTCTTACTCTTCTACTGCAAAGATGGAGGCAGCAGGTTCCTCCAAAGCACTAATACTTGTCTATCAAACTATACAACATCACTTCCAACAGTGTAAACTCCACGAAGATTCTTTACTCCAGTCCGAGTGGTAAGGTAAGGTAAGGTACAGTAAGGTAAGATACAGGTAAACTTCACCCTATAACCTGCCATGAAGGCACAAAGCAGGAGGAGAATATAGCTGTACTATTTCTTTACCCTTGGCGACAGGTGGAGGTGGGTGATTTCTTGCCCCCACAAGGATTCAATTCCCAGAACATCCAGCCCACAGCAAGTCACTATAATGACTCTTCCCACCCCACCCAGTCTGAGAGGTGGCAAGAAATCTCCTACAGAAAGAGTTAAGTGATTAACTGACATATCAATCACTAGTACCTATCACTGTTGTGAGGTACAGTACCTCGTCAGTGGAAACCAATGAGCCGCTTGTCTGAATATGGAGTCCATTCAACTTATTGCCAGGTGTCACTAGAACATCATCACTGATGTTGGAACTTAGGTCGCTTTCACTGGGTGCCCGCCCACTCATGAGACCACCTACGCTGACACTCAACTGTTCATCTGGGGTGCTCTGGTAACTTCCATCCCGCGTGGAGTTGCGATGCAGACCATGGCTGTGCTGTCGGACCAGACCATCCTGTAACAGTTGAGAACACCATATATGTACTTCAAACACAATTAGGACCCTAAATAATTTTTCAGTTAATTCACTATCTAGAACTAAGTATTCAATTTTCTGATGAACAAAGCATGTACCAGCAAACAATATTAACAGCAATTCATTCTTATTGCATGAATGATATCTACGGTGGTGGGTTTATCACAGTAACGGTTAAGTGCCGTTGTGCATGATATGAAAGCATATGGTGGAGCGGAGGTACAGCTACAGTCACTTAACCTTGGCACTAGTTGGACATGAGTCATGTTCAAGCCCCAGCTGCTTTACTCCTGGACAAAGTACACCCAGTACACATGAAGAGAAACTCGGTATGCCCCAAGCCGGTCTGGACATTTTTTATAAGAGAAAAATCTCCTGCCCCAGCCAAGAAATGAGTAACTGCTTGGTCATCCAGCCCACAGCCTGGTCACCTGTCTTCAATGCCATACAAGATGTGAAGAAGACTAAGAAAGATGTGGATTTAAGGAACTTCAAAGTATAATCTCTCAACATCTAACTGCAAACAAAATTACCTCAGGCAGGGCACCTGATATCCAAGCCAAGATACACTCCCATTTTCTTGAATACATACTGCTGAAAAGGACTCAAGTTATTCAACAATGCCTAATTATGCAATACTGCAACAACAACTGCCAACAATATGCCTCTGGAATCCTTGGCACCATGAAATAGAGTCTTGGAGTACTTTTGAGAATTTCAAATTATTCCCAACAATTTTTTAATTGTTTGCTGGTGACAGGAATGCACACGGTCGCTTCTACTGTCAGAATCTAATAAGTGTTGAACAGTACTACCTGTTTATAAGTGTTCACGAATCATCAATTGGGCAGTGTGGATGTAAATAATGGCGACACCTTGAAATAATATGACTTTTATTAGGATTCAGGCATTTCATGTATATCAAAACATGTTGTGAAAAATGTTGCAAGTAATTCGCCCCTAGGAGAACAGCTGTTCACACCTGATCACCGTACAGTCTCCAATGACACATACCTGAGGCAGACTCAGACCATTGGCTGTTGGCATGAAGTATACATAAGTGTGCAATTGTAGCAATAGTCGGTGCTGCAGCAACCACACCACCATCTGCACAAGCTGTGATTGGTGTTGCGGATGGTTCAGGGGGTTCATCTTCTGGCTGATAGAAGTTGGCAGTGAGAAGTCGCTCATCACCTGTTGGGATGTACATGGCATCTATGTAGAGCAGTGACATACAACTACATCAACATGCTTCATGTACTGTGTTACTTCTTTCTTGTTCTTTCTATTTGCATCCACACTCCAACCAGTTATAAATTAACTCTGGCAATACTAAAAATCTGGCATGGGAAACATAAAATTTCTTGCACAAACACTCTGGAAACAGATAATGAAGAATGTGCAATGTTTATTCACCTTACAGCTAGGTTTCTGTATGCCACTGCACCGATTTGTTACTAGCTATATTCAAGCAATTTGGTTGGGTTGAGATTCTAAAAGAAATCACCTGTGTTTGAAGTACAGTGCACTGAAACTCACATCAATAACAAGCCCCTACCCACTACAACACTGGCATGTATACAGCTTCCAGGGTGATCAACCTGAACAAGTATTCACATGTACAGTATTTCAGTTCTCCTACAGCTATGGCCCAAGCTGGTTTGAAAACTGTCAACATAAATACTTACACACACATATATTCTGTGGATCCGTGTGTTACAAAGACAGCAGGATGTGGACAAAGTCATAAATACACATACATACAAATTTACAGTGTAAAATACCACAAACATTTTACAAGAACAGTACTATAAATCATCTTTACACATTTTTACACATTAAAAAATCAACTTCAGATTGACAGAAGTGTCCATTTAGGTATTTTCTTAAGGCTGTTCTAAATTTTGCCTTGTCATACTTCTGGATTGTTAGACTAGGTGGTAAACTGATGAAAATTGTTATGCCAGCATAGTATGTACTTTTTTTAAAACAAGACAGGCTGACATTTGGTCTTTGAAGATGGTGCTTACTCCTTGTATTAATATTGCGTATTGATAAATTTATTTGAAAAATTTCCTGATTAATGATAATGAAGCTCATTAATGAAAGTATATTACCGGCAGGGAATCTCTAATTGCTTACGTATACTTCTACATGAGGTTCTGGGTTATGCACCGGCCATAATTCTGATGATTTTCTTTTGTACAGTGAAAATCTTCCCACTGTTTGAACAGTTAACCCATAATGTATTCCATATTTTATAACAGAATGAAAGTATGCAATAGTAAATTGATTTGAGAGTGTTAATGTTGCTGATATGGACCGTCGACCTAAAGGCATAACGTGCTGCACTTAACTTAGGAACCATTAGTTCAATATGGTTCTTCCAATTTCTATGGTTGTCAGTTTGCAAACCAAGAAATTTTGTATTTACCATCTCCTCTGCATACTTCACTTTGTAACCAACATAAAATGTAGAATGTAGTAGTTATATATTTGCAGTATTACTTTCCTTCAGTGCCTACTACACATCCAACTGTATGATGGACAAATTTGCTGTACAGCAGTGACAGTAGGTGGGGGAGGAAGGCAAACCATTCATTAGCAAAACAGTAAGAATTATGTGGCTTTTGGTTTTGCTGGTCTGTCCACTTAACTTCAGAGCAATGTGATGATTACAAGTATGTTGCACCCACATTTCATAAAAGAGCATCCTTCCCTGATTTGCAAAGCCATAACACATTTTCACCACTTGATGGACCAAAACAATAAGCAGACATAATTTACGATCTGATCAGCACAAACTACAGAGATACTCCTGGGACCTAGTTACAAAACAGCTTAACTTATCATAAAAGACACATGCCATATGGAAATATTAATGCCTGCCTGTGCACAGACAGGGTCCAGAATCTGCTACTATGAGTCTCCGAAGTTCCTCTGTCAGCTCACACTATCAGTCACACTGTGCCATTGATGGTGTCAGGTGACAATGAAGTGAGTATCAGTGAAATGGTTATTCTTAGCAACAACTCACTTTAGTTTGAAAAATCTAGAAATATTAGTGGTCATACTCCCTTGCATCAATGCACATACAGTCACAGGTAATGAGTTACCAGTGCAGAGGTATTGTGTTGCTGTCCAATACCTTCACAAGATGGAGAGCAACTGAAGCACAGTACTGGTGTCTACACTGATGGCACACTCTTGTGATATGGACAACACAGGCTTCATGGTGAAAATGTGGGGGACAAATCAAGATATAACATCTGACCACTGCCTTATTCGCTGCAAATGTCTTTGGGTGAAGTTTTTAAAACAGTTCTGACACACTTTTTCCCCAGTTTTGTACCAGGACCTGTGGTCTGAATACACCTCTGTCCTGGTTCATGTGGAAGTACAATGGTTGTCACATGGGAAGGTACTGACTTATTTTTCTGAACTTTGTGTTAAAACCCAACCATCATTAGCACTCAAGGAGCAGAAAGAAGTACACAAAAGCACTGGCTGATAATGACTGGGTAGATAAACTGGCATACCAGTTATATATTTTAAACAATTTAAATGAACTCAGCAAGGGCCCAGTAAATCCTCCATGTCTCCTTTACTACCAGACAATTTGTTGCTTGGTGCTTCAAAAGTGCTTATAAAGTTGATCCAGAAACTACAATAGGACAAGCATGCATTATGAGGGAGTGTCACTGCACAGTTACGGTTGGCTGTGACAGTTCATCCACATGACCAACAACAGAACACACCTGACCTGCAGGCATAACAACTAGATATTTCATATACCAATTCATATCCCAGGATGAGATTTTCAAAAATGTACTTCATGAACCACAACATGTTTCAGATAAAATGTAATTAAATTTTATTATACAGTTGTTCATAAATTAAGGTTAAAGTTCAGGGCAAAAAACTGTGACACACCCTGCAACACTTGGTGAAAAACTATAGGAAAGGCCCCCATCAGGAGGTTACAAATGGTGCCGAAAGAGGACAAGAGTTCTATACATTTTGGTAACCCAAATGAAAAAATATTCAATGAAAACTTAAACAACTTTGAAGTTATAATCTTACAAGACCCCAAGTTATGTCCACAGTTACAATACAGCAATGTGTCACACCTGTAACAGGTTCATGCCTGGAAATTGTTCCGAGAATCGCTCTACAAGGGGAGAGTTAACATGTGTTGGAGCATCTGGCGCAATGACATACACATTGCTCTCACACAGAGGATAAATAACAGTTGCCTTAGCCCAGTACAGAAGGTGGCCAGCCAGCTGGAACACCTGTGAACAAAAACAGAATCATTCAATCAGTTGGTGTCTTGAACTTGGGACAGTCAGGTGTTAACAGACAAACTGCTTACATGTTACTTTAACAAATAAAGGCAATATGACACAGAACCCCAACAAAAGATTGCTGTCAAATAAACAGAATGCAATTTATGACACATGAGGTTCTACACGGAAGTGCAGTCTTCTTTGTTAGGACTCCATGCAGTCTAGCATATGGGAAGAACACATTGTCTGTATGATAGAGACAAATACAGGATGTTGCTATGAAATGTCTGTAGCCACCTACCATACAGTACAATGTCACAACCATACAGCCCAATACAGGACTGCACTACTTGCTGCATATGTCCACCGGTTTCTTAAGTAGCTCTACAGAGCAGCGTCCATAAAGAGGAAGTCCGCAACATGCAGCTGGTCTCTCTGAAACCTGAATGTTCATTACCACATTCACAAGCACCCACTACTGGAACCAATCTGGAATCAGACGTATCTAATCCAAATGCTAACAGCTGTGTGATTCTAAGACACACACACACACACACACACACACACACACATGCACAACATGATGGTAAATAGAGGAAAGCGACTCTTTCACTAACAGCTACTCATGCAAATGCAACAAGACTCAACACAGGGAATGAAAATGTGAAACACACAGTGAACACAGTTTCTTCTCATCTACTCACTTACTTAACATTTTCCATACTAAGGCAATGAACACCTGTGGTACTGTCAAAAACAGACGTGTAAGGATTTACAGGATAACAAACTGAAATTGAGTGACAAAGGCTAGGGTGTTGGGTGGCTTGACAGTCATAGTATATGGAAATACAAACAAAATGTAAACAATGGCCAATACGTATCCTTCAACAGAGGGTAACTCCTGTGAGAAGTGTAAAAATGTTCCAAAACCAGCCACGGTACAAGACTATACCAGACAAATGGTGTATGTGGATAAACCTTAGCATATTGTCAACACTTAGACCACTAACTGAGAGACCTGTGTATGTACTGCCACTGTGTTGAACTTTTTATTCTGATCGGTTTTATCCTGCTCGCCTGCTGTATGCAGTCTTAATGCAAGGGTAGGGGAGGATGTCTTAACCCCATAATTGTTCCTTAGTGAGGTTAAAAATTGTATCCTGTATATTTAAAAAAAGAAAAAGGACAAAGGTCAAATGTCAACAGACAATACAGTCTGTGTGTCAGTCCATTTTTTCACACCACACTGCATTGCTGGTGACAATGGAAAAATGAGACTATAGGGATGTGGGACAAGTAGAGGGGTATAGATACTTCTGCCTCATTTTGATGCTATGTACAACAAAAGCGGTAGCTTGAAGACAAGCATACATTTAATCATTTCTTAGACCATCATGGAGTATTAACAAAATTACCTTCAGACTAGAATAATTCAATCAAAAGTAACTCTTGATCTTCAAACCCTAAATCTGCATAATCGACAAAGATTCTGAGTTCTCAAAACTACATGGCATCTTCAAAAACTTCCTGAACTTTTTTTCTGGCAGTCACTAATATGAGAGAAACCTCTGAGAATTGGACACTGTGTAACTGGTTGTGACATATAAGCATACTGACAGTCTTGACCTCGCTCCCAGCAAGAGTTGTTACTGAGCAGGGAACACTTTTAGTTTAAGAATATTATAAACAATATGAAAGCATTATGGCATAATAGGAACAAGTACTTTCTTGTGGTCATTAAGAGCAATATTATCATGGAACAGTAAATTCCCTTCTTGTGTATAAAGCTAATTATGTGAATAAACATTAAGTTCTTAAATTTCAGACTTACTCCTTCCTTATACCATGTGCAAACAACGAACACTCCCACTCAAGTGTGTGTGTGTGTGTGTGTGTGTGTGTGTGTGTGTGTGTGTCTACAGCAGTGTTTCTCAACTGCCAGGCCACGGTCTGGTACCAGTCCCTGGCATCAATTATAACGGGCCGCGAGAGTTTCTCCTGGAATTGATAACTAATTGAAATGTAATTTTATATTTGTCAACATGCCACACCATACACATAATTGTACT
>Ga0136643_10005736_pt1 | contig 17597 bp, 9 predicted proteins | sample TergutLab28metaG_FD_96883 | JGI IMG/M metagenome (GOLD analysis project Ga0136643, IMG submission 96883) | Labiotermes labralis P1 segment gut microbial communities from Petit-Saut dam, French Guiana - Lab288 P1 (version 3) (version 3) | ecosystem: Host-associated > Arthropoda: Insects >... | reverse complement strand
TTTGATGTATTTCTGACCGTGCATCTCAGTATAATCTTAACAACTGACGAACGTAATGCACAAATTCTTGTTTTTATTAAGTTAATTATATTCCTCTACATGTTTCGAGCACCGTTGTGGCCATGATCAGGAGGCCAAATTGTATTGTCCTGCGCACCGGACGGCCACCTACAGAGGGTGACGATACCAGATGCTGTATAATACATTTTTACCTCCTGATGATGGGCACAGAGGTGCTCGAAACATGTAGAGGAATATAATTAACTTAATAAATACAAGAATTGTTCATTAAGTTTGTCAATTGCTGAGATTGTTTGTGAAAGTTGTGTTGTTCAGCACACACTCATATGTATGTATGTGTGGATGTATGTACATGTGTGTATATATATATATTCGAGATTTAAATATTGAGTCATAAACTTGTGCCTGAGACCCCTGAAATCAAACTCGGCCATCTCTATTTCGGGTCACTTCAGCAGAGCAGAAAACCGGTTTCATATTCTTGCCCCGTTGGAATAAGAGACGCTTTTTGTAGGCTGATGCTCGCTTTGCGCTCTTAAAAAACAAAAGAAGTTTGAAATCCATAAATATGTATTTCAATCGTTTTCTTGTAAACAACTAAGGCTGTTTAACCCCAAGAGATGGAGATTCCTAGTTTTGAAATCAACTTGCCTGGACATAGTGAGATTTGAAACAGTTCTTTACGCTTGTAGATTATTTGTTTTGCGCTGAACCAACCCGGTAATGCTCTTCTGTAATATTTTTTCTTTATTGCTGAACGTGAAATTTAAACAGTGCCCTTATCAACAGTTTGTAATTAAACGTTTGTTACGTTTTAATCAGTGACAAAAGAAAACTGTAAAAATTAGCAATGATTAATTGATAAAGATCATCATTAAACACGGCTATTTGCATCATGTAACAATATGGTATTATCAATGAGCTGCATATTTCGTCTTAAGGAATCCACCATCTGGTTTTGTATAAAAACGTAAAAGGGAACTAAAAATGTAAATATTATATTCATACGAAGCCTGACGATAGTTTTTTGGGCCGAAACTTGTAGCTCATTACTAACAACATATTGTTACATAGTAAATATATTTGTGTTTGATGTCCTTTATTAAAGGATGCTAAATGTGAGTTGTAAACCTAAAGCTACAAGCGTTTAAAGACGTTTTTATTTTGTGGAGAATACAGAAAGGGTTTAATTTTTTACTAATAGACGTGAAAATAAATACGTTGCACAATATTTCAGTCATTATTGAATATAATATCTTACATTTCTTGATTTTTTGTTGACCCAGGCGACAAACTTCAAACTTAAGCAGTCCTGGTTCAAGTGCACGTTGCGTGTGACTACATTAAATTAACTTTAAGATCAGTGGAGTCTCAAAGGTGATTTTTTTTTGTATAACTCGTAGCTGTTTAACCAGCCACCTTTACATGTCAAGTTATGATCCAACAGAGCAAAATGTTTTCTCTCGAAGTCACAGTATTGTTGCATGTTATTTTATATTCTCTCGAGCACTGATCCAGCAAAGTCTTTCACTGACATATGTTTTTGGTAATAATGGTACGGACGTTAAGAAGTTCGATGGAACGGCAGGATCCTCTCAGTACTTAATTTCATTAAAAATCTGTCAGTCAGTATAGCCTTGTATAGCCCTATATGCTACTGTCTCTGAAATTGAAGCACTGGCATGGGTTAAGTATCTAGCCTTCCGGGCTGGCAATTTGTCTAGCCTCTATTTGTGATATTCATGCGTAAGCCCAGATGTACTAATGAGGGGGAACGAGAGAGGAAAACATAAAAGAGCGGTATATTGTGTATAGGAAAAGCAAACTATCCTGTACATCTCCAGAGCTGCCACGCATCAGTAATGTTCAACCATTCGTAAAATACATCTTTCATTTTTTATTATTCTTTTAACAAAAACGAAGAAAAGCTTTCCAGTTCTCTGTTTGCTTCACCTCACCCCCATCTCTGCCTTTCCGGGTTAATTTCACGCTAAAAATGGTAGCGAAAGACATTATTGTTGCCATCATGTCTCACAGGTCTATGCAATCAGTACAGCAGTTGCTGCCTTATTAAAAGCGAAGCAATTCAGAGGGTAATAATTGAAAAGACGTGAAGAATAACAATAGCAATAAAGCAAGCAAGGTAGAATATTTATAGAAAGACATGTTTAAAGTGGCGAGTAACATACTTTTACCAATACAAACCCATTTGGGGGGGGGAGGGGGTGTCATGTAACAAACACTATTAAGGATTTCAAGCATCCATGTTTGATATGTGGTATTATCAATTATATTGTCGAGTGAACTTTTGTTTATATTCTGGGTTGTGATGCAATGTGAACTGGTCTGTGAATACCAACATTTCAGAAGAAAATATTGTCGCCGTATTCAAGACGATCACCTGTCCTTGATCCGCCACTGCTGTACATGTTTTGTTCTCCAAAAAAAGATTGAGTCTTGCTTCCCAATACACGTCTGCCTTGGCCTATAAATGGGCCATTTTTTATTCTCACGTTTTCTCTGCACCACTTACGTGATATGGGCCGTATTCTATTTCCACGCCTTCTCCTGTCGACCTCCTTTGCAGCCCATTAGTATACCTACATTTAAAGCATGTATTCATGTCAGAACATTACTGGCGCCAGTAAAATTTTGTGTGCCGAAAGACGATATATTTAATTTTACAAAAGTGAGGAACTTGAGCGCGATTATGGAGTCAGATTTCACTTGTGTCCAATGACGGGCTTTTGTAAACACGGTAATGAACGTCCGGGTTCCATAAAAGACGGGGAGTTTCTTAACCACCAAAATGACTGTGGACTTGATGCTTTCGCTCATCTGGGATGTTGTGTGGCGCACGTCGGTAGTTACTTAACCGACGTTTTGTGACAACATGTCTGTCCGATCTGCAAAGGCCGAGCAGTGCGAGAAGACTGTGGACTTCTGAAGAAAGGTTCTGTTGCACGTAGTTAAAGGCTGATTTCAAAAATTAAAATGAAACAGTTCGTAGTGATTAGTGTGATGATGTAATGTGATTCTGACAGTTTATGCTTTATGCATTACTGGTTGTGCTAAAACCCGTGAGGTCTAACCATTAGTTTATAACCTTAACATGTATGCCTAGAGTTTGGTCGGCACGTGCCTTGGATAGTTGACGGTTAAAGCTGTATATGTGACGAGGCCCAATACATTTTAGTAAACAGAGGGAATAGCTTTGCGTAATAAGGACCAACAAGATGCAATTTTTTCTCTTAATTTATTGCAATAATCATCCATTACATGTTTCGAATAGATTAACTATTCATCATCAGGAGTTAGTTTACTGTATATGCAGCATATGGTATTTATCATCCATCTACGTTGACTGTGGATTTTTATTGACATAAAATCCTTCCGATCGCACTATGGCCTTGGGGTCGATTCAGCCTCTAACAGAAATGAGTACCAGGAGTATTTCCTGGGGATAAAGGCGGCCGATGCGTAAGGCTGACAACCTACCACCATTCTGTGCCGTTGTCACGAAATCTGGGAGCCTTAACTTCCTGGAACCCTCTGGACCCGTCCGTGCCTGTAACGGGACTGATTTACCTCTACTTACGTTGACTAGACACTAACACGATCAGAGTGGAACTCCACTCTGATCGTGCTGCGTATACAGTAAACTACCTCCTGACGATGAATAGTTAATCTGTTCGAAACATGTAGGGGATGATTACTGAAATAAATTAAGAGAAAAAAGTGCATCTTGTTGGCCCTTATTACGCAAATATATCATGATGCACGGTCTACAGAATGTAAAAAAAAAAAAAAAAGAATAGCCTATCGGATTTTTTTTTTAATTCTTTGGGACCCGTTATTACGAAAATCTTGTTGAAATGTCCGCCGCGATGATACGGGTGTAGCACCATCAACACTTCCAGTCTGACGCTCACCGGTTACGGGACTTGTGTCTGTCGTAAAGTAATTCACACTTCCATTCTTTCGTTCTGATATTTGACACATATTAAAATGGTTTTTTCTCTCATGTCGTTCTGCATGACTACTTTACTCTTATTTGACTTTTCTTTTTTTTTTTTTTTACTTTGTTTTTTTTATAAAATGGGAAGACTGCAAACGACGAATGAAACTGAACACCATTACCCCTCCCTTCACTCCCCGTTTCCCCATTATTTTGCTGTCTCATAATATCGTCAGGAATCAATTTGTTCTGACATTTTCATAAAACGACTCCCTTATTTCCTGTACCACAGTGGTTACACACCATTGCCTTGCCATTTGCTTCTCACAAAACTAAAAATGTTTTCTCTTCAGCACAGGCTGCAATTCGTAACCAAGTTCCTGGACATTAACCTCTCTTTACAACCCATTAATACGCAGTAATTACTTACGTTGTTCATAGTTCTAGTTACGAATTACGATTAAACTGGAATAATTTTTTTTCTTTTTAATTTTAGTTCTTTGTGATTGCCATTTTCGCGCTTCTCATGTATTGTGCACAGAACACTTGAAAGTTTCCCTGCCTCCTTTGTATTGAATCACTGACTGCATAGTGCAAGTGCTTCTTGAAACTTTTGTAGTTGGCCACTTGGTCAAGACATTTTTCACTTTTCTGGTGTGTCAAGGTTGAATGCCGTGTTTCTCGCAGCGTTACTCTTTAAGATTTCACCCGGTCCACAAAGCTGGATGTATGAGAACTGTTACAAAATATCGTGGTAATGAGGGTGGTATAGGACTGCATATGCGTACTACAGTTACTGTGACTTCACTCATGCTTCTGGATATACTGAACTAGCTAGAGGCCTGTTGTCTCATCATATTCACAAAAGATCACTTTTGGCGCCGGTCTAGTCCAATCCCAAAATGTTATTTCTCTCAAAATTCGCTTTAGTATGTCCTCCCCTGTATGCCTTGGTCTACCAAATAATTATTTCCCATTGAGGCTTTTCGACTGAAATTCTGTGTAATTTTTCCAACTCGCCTGTATTCTGCCTACCTGATACTCCCTTGTTTTTATCGCCTGATATCTTACATCATTTTCGAAACATGTTCAAATTTTCAAAACAGCTGCATTCATATGGTACTGTAAAACTGTACTAACTTTGAAAGCTAAATTTTGTAATGGCGTTGTTCAGTTGTTCAGCTGGCAAATTTAACCGATTCGGCGTGCGTGATAGTGTTAATTATGTTCACATAAATCACTGCTTTGCATGACAGCTTCTTATACATTGCAGTCTAGGAATTAGCATAGACATAATGTCTTTCCAGATCTGCTTATTGTACTGATCTTCCATCTAAGGGCTTATATCACTTGTCATTACAAAAACTGGAATTTTGTGTTTTTTTTGCACCTTCACTGGCTCATACGTGTTTGTGGGGTGTCCCTTGCGCATAGGGATAATGTTACCATTTTGCGTCTGAATTAATGTTACATTTAATTATTTATTTCAGGGAGGGGGCTAAGGTGAGGTGGACGGAGCGTATTGCAAGCATTGTACTGAAGGAGTGTGTAAACAAAACAATCATCTGAAAATCTGAATTAAATGGACCTTGGATAATGAGACTGTGAAAGTGTGGACTAGGTTCGTCTAGACCAAAACAGAGCTCGTTGATGGACTGCCGTAGAGACGGTATTGCACCTTTGGGAGGGAGAATCTGTGAATTTGCTTCACAAGCGTGGCTGTTTATGCAGTTAGTTCAAATGGGCTTCATTTATAAGGCCATTAATTTATCTGACAAATATCGGTTGCAGCTTCCTGTCGGATCTTTTATCTTTTGAAACGTAGCCCCCTCAACCTACGGCCCACAGACGCAGCGGAGTATCGGCTCGAATAGACAAACGATAGTTGTGAGATAAAATAAGGAACCTGTAGCTACTAGATGCATCGTCCTCCGAAGAGTAATGACTCAGAATTCATTGCCATTTATATTTCATAGTTGAACGTTCTTGTTTTAAAGGTGATTTATATAAAATGGATAACTGTCGAGTGTAATGTCAGTTGTTGGTCTTGTTGTTCTTGTTGTTGCTGCTGTCGTCATCGTCGTCAGTCACCTGAATAGCTCAGTAGGGTGACCGGCTACGGGCTAGTTGGCGGGTTATGATTCCGGAATTAAATGGTTCCCTTCGCCTCCGCCTTCAGACCATGTGGAGTGTATACACTCTTTCCTTTACAGTGGATAACGGGACGTTTTTCCCTGGGATAACGCAGTCGGTACAGAAAGATGGCCATGTACCTCTACACAGGTAACAAGGTGCATGAAGCTGTATCTCTTCCGTCCTTACATCGTCATGCCGTGATACTTAATTCAATTGTACTGGTATGCACAACATAGCATCCTCTATTTTAGGCATAGTAATAATTGTGGTTGTGGTCTTGTTGTGTTAGTTTTGGTATTTGTAGTTCGGTATTATTTGCCTAAACATTTTTTTGACTTAATATTGTTTCCTCACAATTTATTGCCCCAAGAAAGAAATCCGATAGCCAGCACAACAGACCGGGAGAGAGGCTGAAGTTGTTCTTCGATGTGGATGAGTTTGTTTCTGCTGCAGCATGAGTTCAGCCCAGTATTTGTATTGGACACCACAATATATTGGACCTATAATACGATTTTATAAAATAAAAGTATAAAAATTGAAAGAAGTCTGTAGAGTACGAAGTGAAGTTTTAAAATTGGAGAAATAAAAGAGGGTGGAATTGGTTATAGAACGGGAATAATGGCCGAGGGGAGTAAAAGAAAACCGAGTCTCGAATTAGGACGGTGTAATCCATGGGAGTGTGGTGGGGAGGGATGGGGGTGGTTGAAGGAATTGCTCGGGTTGCGCCTTCCACAAATGCCTATGCATTATATTCGCCATAAAAATCGTAAGAGGGTGAAAGAGGGGAACGGAGGTGGAATGGATGGGAGGAGGTTTGTTCAGTTTTCTCTTCTTATTATTCAATTTGTTACCGGTATGGAAATTATTCTACTAGTCTTCTGAAAATTATCCTCCAGTTCCTTTCAGTGGCTACTAATATGCATCGTTTGATAGAATACATTGTTTCTTACGAGGATTGATGTTTTTGGTATCTTTCGTTATTCCCGCACTGGTTGCAAGAGTAGCGTTAGTGGTGTGACTGTTGTAAGCGTCAAATGTTGCGTCGTCTACAACAGTTGGCCAAGCGCCATTGTACAATGTAGAATTATGTTGCAGGTGGGCAACTATAATCGTTAACACAACTGAAAAATAGGTGCGAAAGAGTCAGCCTGTTGCAGTTGGCTTGAAACAGCCGAGAGAGGATAGAGTAAAACAAGAAATAGCAACAGAAATATTAAAATGCGGCCAGTGGAGAAAACGTGTAAATTAATTTTAGTGACTTTTACGTTAAATAGAAACACAGAACATGTCTGTTGACAATGAAGGAATTAAACATCGTCAAACACAACTAATGTGTTTTCATGTTTGCACCGTGCATCAATGATAATTAAACACTTTATTATGCAACTAATGCACAATATATAATATGTAGATACAATTAAAATTATAAAGTATTTAAAAGTGCTCCAACATGTTTCGGATCACAGAGGATACATCAGCAGGGAGCCTTGTACAGTGCTTGGCTAAAAATTACGAGAATGAGTCTATCGTGTCCATTGACAAGGACAAGGTCATGCTGCCATAACACCGAACTTGTCCATGTCAATGGACACGATAGAATCATTCTTGTAATTTTTGGCCAAGCCCTGTACAAGGCTCCCTGATGATGGATCCTCTGTGATCCGAAACGTGTTGGAGCACTTTTAAATATTTTATAATTTTAATTTTATCTACATATTATATATTGTGCGTTAGTTGGATAATAAAATGTTTAACAAGTAGTGTGTATTATACACGTACGCATTGTTACGGCAATATGTTTCGACCTAATTTGATTATCTTCAGGTCAATAATTTAGTATTCATATAAAGTGCTGTATACATTTGTATAAAAATATTAATAATTGAGGTCTGTATTTTTTCCACTTAAACCGGTACTATTTGCTCTATCAAATTTGTTTTGATAATCATTAAAATATGATAAAAGAGGAAATCCTCTTTTAATCCTATTTCATCTTTCCGGTTATTATAAAAATAACGTTGACACAGCAATATGTACTGGTTTAACTATAAAAATTTAGATATCAGTTACTAATTCCTTTCAGTAAAATTGTATACATTTTATGAATTTTGTATTTATGGTCTGAAGGTCACCAAATTAGGTCGAAACATTTTGCAGTAATAAGGTATATAATATATACTAGTTGTGTTTGACGTTACATACTACCTTCATTATTGAAATCAACTCAACCAGATGATAAACATAAAAACTCTTTTAACATAGAAGATTCTTAGAAGTAAATCCATCGTGATGGGAAATGTACACGGGTAATGGAAATAAGTAATTCGTACTCGCCTTGAATTGAATGAATTGCTAATTTAAGTGATGTTGTTTTTGGTGGATGGAGTTGGCTGAAGATCGTATTCATTGTCTGTACGTGGTACTGTCAGTGTCGAACCTTCGGGACCTGGCGCAAGAGAGTAAGTTAGGCAGTTCAGTCACGGCAATCAACCCATGCGCCGTGCTTGAAAATATTCTGCTGAATACAGAGAAAGTAGCTTCGGTTGCCAACGGATTAGTAGCCAATAAATAATGAAATCTTAGTTGTTCTGTACTGAGGTGTGTTGCCGTTAGGTGAGCTGCCACTATGTCACTGTATTACCGAATGCAGTTTTGTGCGGTTTAAGACGAGTACCAGCCGTCTTCCACAGCTACGACACTGGGGTCATTCTGTGTGAGGTACAGGCCCTCCGGTGGGCGGATGTACCGTTCAAGGAGTTTTACCTCATTTCGATAAGCAAGATTTAGAAACACGTTCAACCGCAAGCCTAAGGCCGCTCTGGGATCTAGCACCATAGAAAGACATAAAATCAAATCACAATAGAAACGATCGGATTTGATTATTTTATCTGTTGAATATAATGTGCCAGCGTTCACTTTTAAGAGTACTAAGATCTGCTTTTTTTTTTTTTGCCAATATGGTAATGAAATTGTACTAATTTATAAAGGTTTAAACACAACTGGTAGGGTTGGAATTAAAATTCAACGTAACGCCTCCTTTTGCACGGTGATAATGTTTATTTGCACAAAACGTACATGTAATAACTTAACAGAGAATGGCATATTGGATGCTTGGAGCGTAAACTGGAACTCATTAATATGGCCGACGTTTCTATGGAGCGCTTTTCGATTAGGTGAATATTGAAAGATACACAGCGAAAAATGCTTTCTAGTTTCTTCGTGTAGTGTGGTGACATTCCGGCAATTGATATGGATGTGCAGTAAGCAAACATACATAAACGACATTGTGGCTTGCAAAAGAGTCAGGAAAGTATTTAGAAATGTTGACCTATGTTTTGTTGAAGATGTTCACTTTTACATTGTTACATTAAGAGGAGCAATACACGTTTCATATACCACTGTTGTTGTAATAAGATGATACAGATGTAAGGTATAGGAAGTTGTGCGGCCTGGGGGTTGAAGGGGTGTGGTAAGAGGGGTGAATAAAGGCGAAAAAAGGGGGGAGGTTATATACCTCGATCTTCTCATTATATCGTTTCATTTAACGTAAAAAATTGCCATCATTTTTTAAAAAATTAAGTGGTTAGAAGGAGGGATGTGAGAGAGAAATGGTATGCATTGGGTTATTCTGCAACCTATAGCAGGGCGACCGCTGTACTCTACGGTGTGCAAGTTTTGGAAAATTGGAACGCCTTTAATCCGGAATATTGCTTAATTTAAATGAGCCCGAGTTATAAATTATTGAAATTATTTCTATAAAGAACGGAGGTGGATTGGGGAGGGGTAAGAGGAAAAGATCCCATCAGAATCCATCTTTCGCGTTCGAAGACGCTATTACTTCTTTTTAAAAAAAGTTTTCATTTTTTTTTGAGTTAATATCATGTCTAACTTAAAATTTACTGCAACGAATATTAGAAGCTTCTTATGTACAGTCCTTTCTAAAAGTATGCGGATTCGTTTCAAATGTGAGTTCCTGGGTGTATGTGTTGGCAGTGTGGAATGTTCTGTCCTGTATGTCTCTGTTTCTGTTACATTTGTGCAAACGGCAGCAGGAATGAGAAGTTTGATCCAGTACTGGAGTACTTGTGTTTCGTCCAGCTTTTAGTTATAATTTCGTATGTGTGGTTGGATATGTTGTTCTTCTATGCAGCACAAAATCCATCGTTGTAAAAATAGTCGCACAGTAGATGACACATTCCATAAAATCATAACGTATTAGTGTTTATTTTATTTCGTTAAGTACTGGCCTACATTATATCTTAAATTGTTTGAAATAATAGTATTAGTACTTAACAATACTCTAACAATCCGATATAAAATTGTTTTTATTGGTGTAAGTGTTGTCAGTAAAATCGGTAATGGCGTTGCGTGTTATCTTCATATAAAAAAGGCACAATATTTTACTGATGTGAAGTGAAATAGACTTTGAAAAATCGAGTCTTTTTGGGGTATGACGCATTGTAGACATTGTATATTTGTGTTCAGGTACCAAGACTTTGGACTCAGCTGGCTCATTCTTCGGGCTGGTCCAAAACAGCATCGTTGTTAGAAATTTGGGTCTCGTAAATTTAAATTTGCCTGACAGGTCTGGCTGTACATCATCGGTACCAAATGCAGTCATGCAATCCGGCAAATCCTTCTACCATTTTCATAGCTGAAAACTGCGTACGAAATGACACAGCTTGCACATTACACATTTATTTATCGTGCACTTTGTGACAATGACTCGTACGAGCGTCAAAGAAATATATTGGCTAAACGGGTTTTGGTTTCAAACTGGTATGCTGAGCGAAGACATTTAATGGTTTCTGCGCAAAATTTTCCTGGCGTATGGAGTGTCTTCTCTTTCTGTCGTTCACCTAATCCTCTGGAATCTAGCTGGCTTTGATGTATGAAAGATATGTCCCTGTTGAGTCTTCGCCCTCTTTCGTTGTCGATGTTTTCAAAGATGCTTAAACCAGCTCCGTAACTTCACAGGATGATAGAAATAATTAGGAATTTGACGCATATCTATATCGTAACACATATCGCACCGTTGTTCCCTTTTTATTTGATTATCTGCAGAATTATAAATGTTTTTTCAGTGTATCTTTTCTTCGAACAGTTTTCTGTCCGATAAATACTTAACTACGAGGGTCGTACCGAAAGTCATGAGCAACAATTTTTTGTAAAGACACATGCTTTATTATAGACAAACTATTGTGTCCACAGTCACATGCCTGTCGTCTTGAATGATCTCATCCACTCTCTCCTTGTTGCGTTCATTTGAGGCTGTTCGAGGGCGAACGCTCCGAGGCTGATCTTGGATGCTTGTGTTCCCATCTTTAAAATGTTTCACCCATCTTCGAACACTGCTGGCACCCATGCACACACTTCCAGAAGCACGCTGAAGTCTCTGGTGAATTTCTGCAGCAGGGATTTCCTCTTTAACGAGAAATTCGATGACAGCACTCTGGCGAAACGATATATCGTCGTCGGCCATTTTGTTATGAGTGATACTGGTCACGTTGTGCAAGCTATTGACGTCACAAGACATTCAAGGATAACACAACAGCTGGTTCCATCTACCACCTTACTCACCTTCGTCTGCTGTTCCCGGTTTGCATGCTCATGACTTTCGGTACGATCCTCATAGTTTCGTTGGAGTTTCGCATAGGCACGTTCTGCAGTGCCTGTTGTTACTGTCCGGTGTCAATGTATAATGAAATACACTGACAAATATAGGTAAGCCTTTCCAGTGTGAAATGTCTTCAACGTGTTGTACTTCCCGCGGGTCTTTATTTCTGCAGTGGTTACTTACGGAAAAACGTACAGACATGGCGTATCTAATAGGGAAATTTGTAACTTTTGCTTGAGAACGTGCCAAAATCGCAACTGTACACGTACATTCCCTCGGCAGGCGTCATGCTCACGGTGACAGTTTCCCTATCTCCTCCTCGAACGACACAATCCCCAGGCTGGGCAGCCACAACTATGTCACTTCCTGCACATTCCTGCCGCAACCTTTCTTGTACAATGTACCACTTAACCGGCGTGTAGTACTAAAGCAGTGTAATTTCTCCACGTGAGAACAAACGATAAATTTGCTTTTTCTTCATAAAGTCCCGAATAAAATTCTGTGAAGTCAGAAAAGCAAGTTAACTGGAACAGACGTATATCGTGCTGATTGTCTTATGTATACTTATATCTTCTGTATATCTTGCATATATCTTACATAATTTCGCGTAGTTTTTAAACATAAGTCGGTGGCGCGAACTTCTGCTCGGGATACGACCGTCAGATATTGGTTGCAACTCCGGCACTTTACGTGATTTTTCTCAATTCTCCGGCTGATTTCTTGGATAGTATTTTACAATAGGCGACGAATGCTTCCTAATCGTGTGGTGGTGATTCAACGAAATTGTAACTGCTGTCACGTTATTACAGCTTTAACCTGGCACTTCACCGTGCAGTGTGTGCCAGGAGGTACTCGTATAGCAGAGCGACCCGGTCTGAATTTTGCCACCGATAAGCAGTCCTGACGTTATTCAAGGATAGATAGAAGATACGGTAAGACGAAGAAAAAGACGTAAGCAGCTACTGGGTAACCGTAAGGAAGCGAGAAGATACTGGAATTTGAAAGAAGAAACGCTAGTTTGCACTCTGTGGAGAACTCGCGTTGGAAGAGGCTATGAACCTATCGTAAATCAGTACGTGATAATGATGATTATGATGACGATAATAATAATAATAATAATAATAATAATAAGGCAGTCCTGGCGAAGTGTTTTGTGATTTCCCCTCTGTTCGACTTGTGATCGTTGGTTTTACGTATGTGTCTGCATATCTTATTCAATAATAATAATAATAATAATAATAATTTATTAGTTGAGTTTCAAATACATTTGTCTTGGATGTGTCTGGTAACACCAAGTTTTTGCCAGTGCACACCCCCTGTATTGCTAATGCCTAATGCGCTACTTATTGTGATTTGAAAAGCTCCTGTCTTAGCCATGTTGCTCATAAACTTTCAGTCGTACATACGGTGTCATTCTTGCTCTTCTCCCAACCTCATTTCTGCTCTCTTGGTCTACTTTTTCCATTTGTATTTAATCCGTATGTCAGGGCACCAAAGTTTCTCTGTTCAGTGGCATGTTGCATGTTTTATTAATATTGACGTAATTTTCTTGTGTATGAAATATTGCTCACATTTTTTGAGGAAATCGTCCGAATTGTTAATAAGAGTGTACCCTGTCCAACTTAATGAAATTAGTGTTGCACGTACGTGACGTCTTTGTAATGAAGCTATTGCTGAGTGCGGAGTTCATTTTTCTTCTCTTGTATCCTATTGGACAATACCCACCGGTCCAGATGCGCTTAATCTTCCACATCCCCTCCTTAGCCCTTCACCTCCAATTGTTAACAGCGAAATACGCAGAGAATCTTAAATTTGTTCCCCTTTCCGCCCTCTGGCCGATCTTTTGGAGTGTAAGTGACATCTGCTGAATGCTTTGAGTAAACGTGCTTTGTTTGCAAACCATGTATTATTCAAGTGTAAGTAAAGAAAGGAAAAATAAGAACCACTTGTACTGTGCTCTCAATTTGCAGCTCGCAGCTGAAACAGGTAAGCATTTCACTCCTTTTCATTAGGCAGAGAAAATACGTTGCAAGTGTCCGCGTGTTATGTTTGCTGTGTGTCAAGACAAAATTGACGGCAAATCCGCGTTTAAGGTCACATTTTAGGGCAAGGTGTACCGTAAGTACGTATTAATGACAGTGACTGTGTTCAACAACATTTCCTTGCTATTATTCGGAAATAAGTGGAAAACTAATGATCTTCTAAAATACATTTTCCGCTTCTTTAAACATGTTTTTATTTCATATATTATAACTCCAGGGTATAGTGTCTCATTATTATCTGGTATGGAAATATGGAATGTGTTTTTTACTCCTCCCCCCACTTTCTCTGAAGAAGACTTGATTCCGTGGAGAATGTGATCAGTTTTTCCCCTGCAGCTTGTGTGTCTTGGAATCGTAGGCAGCCTCGCTTTGCGGTATTCTTTCTGCTGATGCTTTGCTGAAGAAGTCATATATTTACATGCACGTCACGTGTAATTGAAAAATCACTCTTAATTTCTTCTCGTTGGTAAAATGATATAAAATTCGGGAATGAATTCTAAACTTTAACAAAATGTATGCATATTATTAGTACACTAATGATAACAAACACCGATCTCAGGACAGGGAGAAATCCTTCAGTGGCTTATTGTGATAGGATTCGACTTTACTCTATTTTAACAAGATATGAGATAAACTTTTGTTCCATACATCCTCCCTCAACCCCCAACTAACCTCGCCCTTCGCCCCTCATAGTCTCATATCTACCTACTTTTAAAAAAATACAAACTTTTTAAATCAATACGAACCGAGCATCTGATGAACTGAAACCAATTTTATGTACCGACATTGCTTCGTAAAACTGACACATAAGCCAAGTGCCCTCAAGTTTGCATTTTTATTTGTATACCGGAAAATGATTTTGATATGAGTTTTATGAAAAGGTACTGCTTGAGTACACTGTAACTTTCAGTCCAGGATTTTCATTGGACAGGGTCGTATGTAAATGCAGCTTTGCGGATGCATACCACCCCCTGCCGTGCCTGGAATGTCGTAGATGATACAAATAAACATCTTTCCACCACCCTCCATCATCAAGAGTAGCAACAACAAACAACGTATTAAGCTGTTGATCCGTTCGGGTTACAGTGTTTTGTAATTTTAGGATGGCTACGGAATTCGCCTTTTCAAGGTTATTTTCCAAATGTTGTTGCCACTTTCTGAGAGTTTGCTTCAATATTTTAGGGGTATCTGGTATTACCATTTGTTTTCTAATATCTTCTTCGCGATTAGGATCCGTTGTAAACATGTTATTGATTCTAAAATAGTGTTAGAAAAGAAATATTCATTGATTAAAATAGGAGTATTTACTAGCAGAAGTTTTTATTTCAGTGTATATGTAATCAAATGCAGTTCCGTTAGCTGATTAAAAAGCATTGAATTCCTGAAATAAGACTCTAGATTGGTCAGTGGGATTAATGTTTATAGTAATTAGTCTTCTTATAGATACTAGGTATGAACACTCAAAAAATTAGAAGATTTAAGTGGTTTTATAAAATGAGATTCCAGAAGGGTTACTACCTGTTCTTTGTAGGGATGTGATTTTGTTTACAATCCTCAAGCAAGGAACATATTTCGATAATCTGTGAGAACAATTATTCAGGAGAACAATGGCATCTAAGAAAGAGCAGGTAAAGGAGTACAGAAGCCACATAATTAGAAATTTTTAAGTTATAATGTTCATGTAAAATTGGTCATGTTGAAGGCACGGGATGATAAATTATATGAATGTTGTTCGGAAAACCCGACTTTGGAGATTCCTTGTAGTTGGAATGATAAATTTAAACTCGAGCGTAGAAAACGAACATGTGAACGTAAGGACTATATTGTACCAGATTAAAGTCGAAACGAATATGGGGATTTTGTGAACACTGTAATTAACTTCCGGGTTTCAGACAAATGTGCAATTTCATGACACCTTGTGTAATTGTTAGCCTAATAAGAAAGATTTATTAGTTGGTTACGTATATTATTACATACATAATCTGTGGGCCGGGTAGATCAGTCGGTATAGTGACTGACTACGGGCTAGACGGTCCGGGATCAAATCCCGGTGGGGACGAGATTTTCCGCCCGTCCAGACCGCCCGTGGGGCCCACCCATCCTCCAGTAAAATGAGTACTGGGTCTTTCCAGGGGGTAAAGTGCGACCGGGGCGTGCTGCTGACCACTCACCCCCTTCTAGTGCTGCTGTCGTGGAAGAGTAGAGCTATACCTCTACCCACCCTCTTGGGCAACACCGGGCCTGTAACGGGATCACTTTACCTTTTTTATTACTTACATAATCTATCCTTGTTTATTCATGGAGTCATTTGTTAGGGGTCTTCATAATATGTTATAATTTTACATCTTAAATTCCGAGACCATATTCACTCTCTAGATTCCATTCAGAAGCACAGTGCTGTTTCTGTTTTATGCACTGAACTGTACTTGATAATCGGCGTTGAAGAACGTGCCAACACGTGATCAGGAATTCTGAGTGCACGAGTAAGAGTTTTCCGTTGGTGAGTTGGAAAGCTAAAATGGGAATACATGTGCAAAATACGTTTACGCGTAGATATTATGGGTTTTCTTAACAAAAGTTTTTTTTTCGGATAAATGTTACGTGCTTGCTGCAGATGACAACGTGACAATTACGGTTCTTTTACTTATGACCATAAATAACCTGATTAACGTACGTTGTATACGAAGGCGCGGTTACCATGTGTATTGCACACTCCATGGAACTGTAAAAAGAAGCAAAATGTAACATTACCGTCTGTCCGGTTTTTCCCTTCCTGGAAATGAAATGGATGTTTTTAGATCACCGTGCTGTCTGTGTCTATGTGTGCGCCCCCCATTCCCACTTTTCAACCACGTGGCAGATTTTAACGAATTTTGGTATGAACAGTGTGCGAATCGAGACACCCCCAGCATCCCACTTTTTTTTATTTCGTACATGGAGTAATAACAAAAACAGTGGCAACCCTAATTTGGCCGTGCGGTCAGTATCTGTCGTTTTACGCATATATTTCGATGAAATTATTCAATATCGTATTAAATAAGAATCAGATCAATGAGATGTGGTATGAGTGGACTGCTTCTCACCACGGCTTGACGCATCCTCAGGTTGCAGATGGCGGCGATTATCTCTACATGTGGAGGGCATGTGAAATGCTTTGAACTAGCGTGACCGTGCGCAATAATCTGTATAGAATAATTTCTGTTTTTCCTGTATCCTCTTAGTGGCGCTGTAATCGAGCGTTCGGAATTCCCCGAGGAATTTCCGTGCCGAGTTTTTCCCTGCCCTAACAACGGCGCTGTACTGGATTTTTTTTCCTAAACTATGTAACGTCATGGAGAAATATGCCGACTTTTTCCCGAACCTTAGCATACAACAGAAAAGTTAATTTTCCTAATTTTCCTTCATAAGACGAACGACTTTCCTTTTGGCAGATTTCCGCTGTCATATATATATATACGTAGGCTGATTGAAAAGTTTCAAGACTGCCTCTATTTCTCTTTCCCGGTGTTAGACGTGGCAACACTGCACTAGGGATTGTGAAAGTCATACATTGACGTGTCTGAACCTATAGTTGGACAGTTGTGGCCTTGAGAATTTGGTCACAGCGAGTGGAAACACCTAGTACGTTTTGTCATGGCGGATGAGGAAGACGTCTGTGTGAAAATACGGTAGAGGTGTGTGATTGATTGTGACGTGCGACGAATCGTGGATTCATCATTATGACCCATTGTCAAAACAACAGTCAAGTGTGTGGAAACACTCAAATTCGCCACCACCCAAAAAATTCCGTTCATCTCTCTCGGCGGGTAAAGTCATGCTTCTG
>Ga0136643_10005732_pt1 | contig 17604 bp, 13 predicted proteins | sample TergutLab28metaG_FD_96883 | JGI IMG/M metagenome (GOLD analysis project Ga0136643, IMG submission 96883) | Labiotermes labralis P1 segment gut microbial communities from Petit-Saut dam, French Guiana - Lab288 P1 (version 3) (version 3) | ecosystem: Host-associated > Arthropoda: Insects >... | reverse complement strand
TCTGGCCATTATCTCCGTAACCGTTCAACTTTGGACATAGGTGTTTTGGGTTATATCGGTATACTTTAACATAGGGAACACCCTCCCGAAGTCTGGCACATTCCTCCTGGGACACCCTGTATAGAGGAATCGTATAAAACTATTTGCATCTCGTTAACTGATAAACTGAGGTTCCGTTTGTTTATCATTTTCGTCATATTTGCCCTATTCATTAACTGCATATTAAACGGACGTTTAAGAGTACTTAATTAAAATGTCACAATATTTTTATGATGGTTTAATACACTATCTTAAATGTGTCGAATTTGCGTATTTCTTTCTTATTGTGACAAATACCATATGTAAAATGAGAATTTGTTACAGTTGGCAATAAATCGTCTTTCCGTAGACGTTAGCAGCACTGAAATATTTGTAACGATTGCTACGAAAACACACACAACATTTAAATAGAATGCCTCGAAATAGATTACCCAGGGTAATGAAATACTACTCCCCAACGGGCAGAAAGAATCAAGGTAGACATACTGAAGAGACTTGTGGATACTTGAGACTGGAACGGGTCAATAAGCGGCCCAACTCCATGACAGATATGATGATGATGGTGATGATGATGAAGAGGATGATGATGATGATGACAGGCGAAGATATTTGGCTCGGAAAAAGCCGCCCGAAAATGAGCAGAGCAGTTCTTGTGAACATTAATACCGAACAAAGAGGAACGTTCTATATACAGACGTGCCTGCTCCATTTATACGGATAATCACTTTAACAAAATTAAGAATAAACCAGTTCTTGATAATGACTATGTTCGGAAAATGATTAATTCCAAAATGACAAGGGAACATAATTAAATTTGGTAGAATGAATACCGCGGAAACAAAGATTAATTTTCGCTCCATAATCCATGTAGAGGCATCACACGCAGAGTGCAAGGCACCAGCCGATTAACACGTTTTACGTTCTATCACCCCGCCCTGACAGAGTTCATTTTGAAACCCGCATCTCACACCCCCTGTTACATTAATACAATAATTCCGCTCGTCTTCACAACCATAAAGACCAAGAGGGGCGTAAAACACCCTACAAGGAAAACTAGACCTCAAATTCAGTCTTTCATTTGTCAGAAGACAAATGTGAGGTCTAGCGTTTAGCATATTTAGGTTGAAGAAATCCAACGAGACGCAACAGTATGCAGATGTTTATTTATTTATTTACTGCTAAGTTACTCTACGTGTTTCGGGCGTCGGTCCCAAACCAGTCCTTATTTGGTCACGTTTGAGGAAGCTTGTTTCCCAGATAGTATGATCTGTACCAGAGGCTGCAACTACAGTTTTATGTACTCCTGATGATGGGCGCGATGGACGCCGGAAACATGTAGAGTAATTTAGCAGTAAATAAATAAATATCTGCATACTGTTGCATCTCAACCTACAACTACGATGCACGGAACCACGAACATAAAAGTTAGAATATTTTGGTCAATTTTTTTTTGTATGGTTATATATGTTTAAAACGACTGTACTCTTTTAAAACCTCTAGTACGTCAGAGGTCGATTTTGTGCTGGAATTTGCAGTGACATCCGATGTAATCCAATTGCGGCAGATGGCCGTTAGATAATGCCACGCGCTGTGAGAATGGTTACGCATCTGGCATTTGTCAAAGTCTACTGCATTCTCAGTGAACCCTTCGAAAGGGGTAAGGTTACCTTTTGGTCATGTAATTTGTGTCTGTCAAACACAATGTTTCCTTCATATTAAATTGAAATAAAAGCAACAATTTTCATAACATCGTCTCGACGTGTAGATGGATTCGTGTATGACATTAAGAAATTAAGATTTATCACAATCCCCTTCCGAACTGTATTTTTCGAAAAGAACAGTGAAAAAAAATACTCGAAACTATTTTAGGGTCAAACATGTTTAAACTTGAAATATGATCAGTTCTGTGACCAAAATGTTTGCACTAACCACGTATAAAAGTCAGATGCAACAATTAACAGTCCTGTGCACTGCATTTTAATAACAGAAGTACTCCAATGGAGTACAGCACTCAAATTTTGTTTAGTCCCGCCTCTATCGTTGTTTAGCATCCTTGCCAGTTCAACGCGTGTAGTACCAACTGTCATGCCGTACTCCATCCTAGCAGACCTACAGAGATGCCCATGTGAGTTCAATTCAGTTTGTATAGCCTACGGCAGCAGTCCACTTCCAACACGTCACCACGTGTCACACCAACCACCCAAAACCCAACCACCCGACGTTGCATACTAAAGGGACATGCTATGGAATTTAAATTCACACTTGATCAGATCGGCATATCATATCGCTCTGGACTTCGAAGTTTCGCTGTCCCGACAAATCTGTCTTTAGCCAGCGACGGGTTAAAACGCTACCCAGAATTTGGAACTATCTTTGCTATTAAATTATAAATCAAGTGAGACGACAAGATATGTGTACATGTTCTGATCATGAAGGCTGTCGATCATAACCCGCAGGATTATTTATTGACCTATATATTATTATTATTATTATGTTGTTGTTGTTACTAGCAAGAGTAATTCAACCCTTCATTAATAATGTCCTGATACAACAGCCAAAGTCCAATTATAAGTACAGCACAGTAACGTAACAGGAATAAGAAACAAACAGGTAACAAATAACATGGATATTATTACAATTGTCAAAGTTAAAATGCTTAATAGATATTATTTGTATATATATATATATATATATATATATATATATATGTCCCAGGAGTTAAGGTCACTACTTCGGGATTTAATTCCAGAGCCGATTCTCAGTCAAAAACGTCATACACACAGGGGTCCGATTGGCAACGGTTCAGGAGTTATGAGTTTTTAAATTACAGTAAATAAATTAGAAAGGAAACAGAAGCACTGTGCATTTATTGAGCTATGTTGTTAAATGTACAGTTACAGACTGGCCGTTCAACACTCAAGCAAAATTTTCTAAGTGCCCTCCATCTGCTTGGATACATTTTCTGACTCGTGTGACCAGAGAACTTGTAACCTTATGAAGCACTGCAGCGTTGTTGATGCTTCTTGCAGCGCTGAGAATTAGCTGGAGTAGTTCTTCTCTCGTGTTCACCTTGTGTGCATACACCATAGCTTTCATGTAACTCCACACATGGTAATCTAATGGGTTCAGATCCGATGATCGTGGTGGCCAACCGCCTCGACCAGTCCATCGATTTGGGAATTTATGATCCAGATACTGCTTTAAGAGAAGCTCCCATTAATGGAATCGTGATAATCCTCATGGAACTGTCGAAAGCAACTACCAACATCGCTTTTCCGTAAATGTGTGGTGTGGTCTGGTGTCATTGGTGACCAACTCACTGGTCCGTACATTTTTCCGCAACGTCTGATAGGTGATATTTATGCCAACTTTTTGCAAGATAAACTGCCAGCACTCTTAGATAATGTTCCTCTACAAATACGACGACAGATTTATTACCAGCATGATGGAGCCCAGCCTCATTTCAGTCAAGTCGTAAGGCAGTATCTGGATCACAAATTCCCAAATCGATGGATTGGTCGAGGCGGTGCACAGAATTGGCCAGCACGGTCACCGGATCTGAACCCATTAGATTACCATGTGTGGGGTTACATGAAAGCTATGATGTACGCACGCAAGGTGAACACGAGAGAAGAACTACTCCAGCGAATTCTCAGCGCTGCAAGAAGCATCAACAACGCTGCATTGCTTCGTAAGGTTACAAGTTCTCTGGTCACACGAGTCAGAAAATGTATCCATGCAGATGGAGGGCACTTGAGACAACTTGTTTTGAGTGTTGAACGGCCAGTCTGTAACTGTAAATTTAACAACATAACTCAATAAATGCACAACGCTCTTTGTGCCTTTCTAATTTATTTACTACACTTTAAAAACTCATAACTCCTGAACCGTTGCCAATTGGCTCCATGTGTGTCTACGACATTTTTGACTCAGAATCAGCTCTGGAATTAAATCCTGAAGTAGTGACCTAACTCCTGGGACACTCTGTATATATATATATATATATGACGACAGCTCAGTTTCACTCCGATGAATTTTAATAACAAAATCAATAACCATGTAAACAAGAAGAAAGAGAGCTTAAGAAGAAAACACCTTAGCATTAGTAATAACAATACGATACCAATATAGCTTTTCGTACTTTAAGTAGAATAATTAGTTTAACCAATCATCTCTACAGACGGCATTACCCGCGGATGAGCATCTACCAGAAGGACAGTTGCAATGTTTAGTATTAACTTTAAATAAAGCAAAATCTTTTTACTTAATGATGATGATGATGACGATAACAGTAATAATAATAATAATAATAATAAAGGACAACAAATGGGAGAAGCTAAGTATAATTAAAAACCATGAATAAGGCGATAATGTCAGGAGAGATCTTAAAGACATGGGACACGAGGGTACAGACTGATTCACAAGGCCAAGCATTGAGAACAGTAGTGTGTTTCGTCAACACGGCAGTGAAACATGGTGTTTCATAAAACAGTGTGAATTTCCGGCTAAATAAGAGACTGTTACCTCCCTAATAAATTTTCAGATACACGGCGTTATAATAAGAACTACAATAATAATAATAATTGAATTATTTATTAATGATGCGCCGACAGAACAGCCATAATAAGGCCAATTACAGACATGGTAGAGGAAACGTAAATAAAACATAACCAATAAACTACAAAAGAAACCACACAATATCTGTTTACTTGTTAAATTAAACCGATTAGGAAAAGAAACTTGTTCCTGAGTATATTTTAGTAGGGTCCAATTCAATTCAATTTGCACAGATACACAGATACAGCACAGTTACACCAGACAACAGAATCACAGAAACAAAGAGAGGTAAATGTGAGAGCTGACTGAACAATGTAATTCAAATCTATTCAGTGTTTTACCAATAATGTGTTGATACAACAGCAAAAAGCCCAAATAATGGGCTGCAAAAGAACATAAGAGAAAATAAATGTAATAGTCCAAAACGTGAATTTATAGACCCTCGAATGTGAAACCGATAGGTTGTCCCGAAACGTCAGTACGGAATTGTCAGTATATCCTGCGTACTAAGCCAGAACAGCGCAGATCTCATGAACACATAAGATAATAACATGTAATGAAAAATAACAATACGAACACAAAAACGGTTAGTACCTATACTTAGCATAATTAAACTGTTAATCTGAATAAACTTTCCAAAAAACATACTACTAACCCCAATAACAATCTGTCACGATTAATGATTTATAAGTTCGCGAAAGATTACTAAGCGAGCAGACGTCAATTTAGACAGGTTATGATGGAGCATTAGATGCTATAATAATCGAGATGTTTCCAAGACAAAATCCAAGCGATGTGTAGAATAACTGAAGAAAGCCGTATAGTCAGGTCCTGACTGAAATTGGTACAGCCTAACTCCAAAATCAACTGCAGGGCCAGAGCCTACACGGCAGTCTACACACGTTTTATTTACAGGGCTCGTAAATATCGGATATATGGAGGAAAGTTTCAGAAGAATATTACATCCAGTTACGAGATTTAATGTTCTATTTTATGTTCACCGTTTTCACACAACATATCTTCCAAGAGATAAAAATCGACACACACTAATATACTTTCACGTGCAAGACGTGTGTGTGTGTGTGTCAGTATATATGTATCTATTTGCGTAAACATCTCAACTAAAGATGAAACATGTCCATAAATTCGGGATCCGAGTCACCATTCATCGACCATGTAATATATTAGTCAAAATTGCAGAGTAGAATCTATTACATCACATGGGTGACAAGACCTATATAAACTTTGAAACACCCTACGAAAAAGATTGAGTATACTGATAACTTTATGCTGTATCCACTAGTAACAATGACACTCAACTAGCATAACACCCTTTAAAAATTCAATGCGAAAAGTTTAAAAAACAAACTTCTTCGATGGAAAATGATTAAAAACAAATTTTGTCAAAAATGCTTAACTTCAATTCACACTACACAACAATTACATATTTGAGTCCCGCCTTAAGCAATGTTACGTAAATGTGGTTGTTATTTGTCCTTCAGATTTAAAATACAAAGTTTTTAGTGACCAGTGGTTACCTTCAGTACTACCATGGCTATCACTAAAACCTCTGCATTTAAAAAAAAAAAATGTTTGCATAATACATACGGTTCTCACATGAAACAGTGTTTGCTTTCCAAAGGAGAATCTATCCATTGGCCTGCACAATGTAAGCACTTTGTGTTTCCTGTGAAGTTTTAACTCACTCTTCACGTATAACGTCGATTCGTTGTAGTCTTCAAAGAGCTAACTGCTATGGTTTCTACAATAACGCCACAAAGTAAATATTTTTCCTTCGTACGTTCTAAAACGTTCGTTTGTACTTTATTAATTCTGATTTCGGAAACGTAATACAAGGGTGGAAGAGCGCTGTGGAAAATTCTTTCAATGCAACGTACTGACCCGAATCCTCCAACCACGTCTCTGAAAAAGAAAAGCCATCTGTACATACAGTTTCCACATAGACACAACATTACACAATAAATCACGACACTCCTGGAACATTCCCGCTACAAAAATTTCACAATCCGATATTTGTTGTCAGCAAACACAGTCACTTGCTCTGCTACCTATGGACACCAGCCATAATCACCAAGACTGACTGCACTCTAGACACAGAACGTTTTCGCTTACCACACTGCTGCGTTCGTGTCCGTAGATGTTTGACTAAATTGTTACATAGGGGCAGCAGAGCGACACACTTTCAACCGTGACGCTTTTAGGTAGCTTATAAGGATATTACAATTTTTTATTGGCGTGTCATTTGCGAGATGAATAGTAAAATGATGTTCAAACGTGCAAGTTTTTCTAATTATGATCCATCATGCAATTCATTGATTTTTTTTCTATGTAACCTTCCGATGCTGTCGCGGACAACAGCAATAGGTGAATGCCAGACCTTACGGAATTATTCTGAACATTTCGACCCTGAAGATAGGGGCATTACAACCTTCGAAACACCAGTACTATCAATCCGCACGGCGTAATAACCCAACATACTTGAATCTTTTTAGGCTTTTGATCTTCCTTTACCATTTCGTAGCAAGTTACGAATTTTCAGGAGAATTTCTGAGCAGTAATATTAACAGTAAACAAACACCATTCTAATTGAAGCTCATTACTCAAATGACTAAGTTACTCCAACGAAGTAGCTAAGGCGGTTAGTCTGCGACTTCTCACCTAGAGGTCCGGTTCAGTACCACATTTGTAAAATGTGGTGGACGAAATGACACCGGGACAGCGTTTTCTTACGGTGTTTCAGATTTTCATTTCATTATCACTCCACCGTACTCTTATAATACGACACATAATCTTAGCAACTGACAATTGTATCTTTCTCTTTCTCCGTCTCTTTGTTTTTGCAGTGGGGTTTAGTCCTAACATAGTCAAACTGAATGCAGTGAAGAACTTAACCATACAAGAATAGCCAATGCAGAATGTACCATACATTTTTAACGCAAAAATATGTGAAAAATGTCTTCCTATAACAGTATTTCGCTTTAGGGTACATTAAAAATGTACACAACTGCAACGCAAATGGGGTCTATATTTGCACCGTAATCCAGTTGCCATGGTAACACACAGCTTCCTTCAATGGTAAGTGCCAACTCATGAGAGGTTCATGCTATCCAGTAGCAGCAACATATGACTAACGTACTACGCACTCGAGGACATACACACACATACAAGTGCATAGGGAGTAAATACGGTATTTACATACACGTATTGTCATGCCTGGAGGAACTGAATGCGCTATTGGAGAGCAAGGGGTGGCCATTACAACAAACAGGTGTGATGGTTCAATCACAGTACTGGTAAACAAGCTGTTGACACACAGCACTGCGGCAGGGCACAAAAGGAAATTGAGCTTCGGCACAGAACAGGATTATGTCAACACATAGCCTTGTATTGTTGTAGGCAGTATGGGGAAATATTTACTACACGTCTACACTTCACAGTCAAAAATAATTAACAGAACCACAACAGACAGGGCTTCTTTTACATAAAGAACCACCACATACAAAGTGCCCATTTGACTAGCGACAATAAAATAGCACGGCGTTTGATATTAAATACAGTTTAACTCAGTTATAACGACCTCGGTAAGTGCGACGCTTCGACTATAACGTCATAAATTCAGGGCCACCAACTAATTCCCCATAAGAAACGGGTTTTTTCTGCCTTGCTTAGTACGACATACATAAAAGCATCTACGTCGGATATAAGGACATTGCCGGTCATCCGTTCTGGTACAGGTTCCCATGAAGTAGGTCATTCAGAGAATTTAATCATCTTCTTGTCCTTGAAAAGGCAAGCTGTCTAAATCTTTCAGCAGCTGTATCAATTCCATACCTGGAGAATGAAAATAGTAACAGTTATTCACTTTGTGCGTGAAGTTGCCCTCTACTCTTCTACTCCTGCAGGTAACAGGAGACTGGTACAGTGATAACAAGACTACATTCACTAACAAAATATTTGAACGTCAAAGAAAAAGCTACAATTATTACAGAAATAGAAAATGGGGGGGAAAAAACCCGAAACTGACGAGTGTCGGGAATTTGGTCTCGTAAACTCTACGATCCAAACGATTTGTAAAAAGATAACCAAATTATTACGAAGGGGTGCTGGTAAGTCCTTAACCTGACCTACTTCCCGATATCGTAGGACGGAATCGATAGTGTGACTGGAAAGAGGGGTCTGTTCATGTGCCGAATTGCAAATCTTTTCTTGTTACAGAGACTGAAAGGAAGGACGTCAGGCGACGCGCACGATTTCAACAACACGGAGACGCACGCTGTCACCAAGTTTTTTTTCTTGCAAGGCAAGGCGCCGAAGGAAATTCACGCCATTCTGATAGAAACATTAGCAGAACATGCAACATTGTGTGCCACCGTCAAAAACCGGGTGGCCCAGTTTAAACGTGGTGATTTTTCCACGTGTGATGTGCCTCGTCCTGGACGACCCAAAACAGTGACCACCCAGGAGATTATTGATCAAATTCACGAGCTGATCTTGGAAGACGCCGGACTTCGGCTAAATCAATAGCTGAACAACTGGGCTTCTCACATGAGCGTTTGAACAGAAAGATCAAGAATAAAACTATTTCGAAAGCCTGAACGAAGAGACGTCGATGAGGAGCTGCTTAAGTGGCTTAAGCAAGGGAGAAGTGAACATGTGCCAGTGAGCGGTCCTCATCTAATGACGACTTCTGTTTTACCTAAATTTTAATTGTAGGTTAATGTATTTTAGAGCAAATCTGTACGGAAACGTGCAATTGTAGCAGAGTAATTTTTATTTATAGATTTTAATTGTACGTAGTAATTTAATTTTGGAATTGGTCATATCATTAACAATAACTAATATGCCTGGAGGTCTGTATTTTGTCTTGAAGTGTTTTTCCTTCACTCTCAGCACTCGCTTAGAAGACACAATCCATTCTGTCCCTTCGAGTTCCTTATAACCGAGTTCGACTGTATATACTGTAATCGCCCTTACTGGAAGCTACTTGTCCATACGCATACAAAGTCACAGATTCTACACTTTTCGCAATCAGGTACGCTTACTTTGCAGGTGAGTGCATGACGAGTCCTATCACTTGTTGACTCTTACGATACGGACGTCATCTTCCCGCTAAGTTGTAGAGTACGAATTATGAAACTCTACGAAACTTCCTACTTCCTCCTGGAACTTCGTCGCCTCCCGTCAGTATTACCGTCCGTACGTCACGAGACAAGTAAAGGTATGAAGTAATTTTGGTTCACAGAGCAGCTCCTCACAGCGACGGCGAAGATAAAAATCCATGCCATTCGGTCGCTATCGCTTAGACCGGCTAGCTGAGCTGATCAAGCGCCCATACTTAACTTTTAGGGCTTTGAGGTTACTTCATGTACCATCAGATTGGGCATGAATATGTAATATTTCAGATATCACAACAAGCAGCGATTATTTCCCTACACAGCATTAACGGTGTGGTTTTTATAACCGCGAAGCCGTGTGTTTACTGCGCGGTACAAACAGACTTCAAATAAAATTTAAGATAATTTTTGTCTTCAATGTTTAAGGGCCCTCAGATACACTTCCGTTGCATTCTACGTTCAGACAGGGGATTGTAATACTGTTTAAAGACATGTAAACGTGACATCTATGCAACACGTGAGAAACCTGGTTAACCTGCCGCGCGGTGTGACGGTGAACAACCGAACATTCGTCATGACGTCATGATGTGTACGCGAGTGTGTTCTGATATTTTGGTTTTTAAAATGGCATGTTCATTCGATACACATTAGCGGGATTTTTGCTCATGACATCATAGTGTCCTGTTACGTTATTACAGGTAGATAATTAGTTAATAATTTTAACAAATGGGTAAAAATTAAAAAATAAAAGGAGGAGAGAACAAAGGAAATATAAAAATGAATTACATAGAAAGAAACAAAGAAGAAAGGAAAGGCAGACGGATGGATAAAAGGAAACAGATGAAACTAAAGATGGAAAGAAAAAATATAAGAATATGGAAAGGGATTGAGACTTAGGCAGCTCAGAGGAGATTCCAAATCAGTGCCTTACCGATATGCGCGTACAGGGTTACTGCTGCTCCAGTCTGGTTGAAACTATGTTGAGTCTTGGAAGTTCGGTTTTGTTATGTTTGAAAAATGAAAATTCGCGTTTTAGAGGATATTGTTTTGTAATTCGAAGTGTGAGAAGCAAAAAATGACCAGTTGGTGGCTGTACTGCCATATACGTCCCGTTTCAACGTGCAACACTGTTATCCTTCCGGCATACGTACTCAAAATGCAACACATCTGAAGTTAATCAATTCGGCATTGTAAGAGCGCCGTATGTGGGAATGGTGAAAAACTGCTGATCTTGAAGGAAAAGGGGAGTATGAACTAGAGTCATCTGGTTCGGTACTGGTTGCAGTGCGCAGTTACTGTAAACCTTATACGGTTCTTACGGTGAATGTCTTCACTATTCGGGCGATTATTAGCTTCACGTGAGGAACTCCACTCCGCAAGTTCCTTGAAAGTGGGGTCTAACGATTAGTCCCCCAAGGAAAAACGTGAGTATTATATATATTTAAGTACTAAAGAAGAAGAAAAGAATAAAAGGAATAAACGGTACTTGATTGCGACAGACGGAACCAGACGAAGATGCATCAAGTTCACAACGGGAACTTTAAGGGGTGTCATACCCATTGTGTTAGTTAAAACATAAAGAAACAATTACGCATGGGCATGACCGTCATAACACAACTATATTGTCAGTTATACTTTACATGTCAACTAAATGTTCCGGCCAATACTATTTTGGCCATCATCAGGTTGGATACAATTATCGCAAAAAGCTACACAATATATAATATGATACAGTATAACCACCAGTGTTGATGTAAGTAGTAATCAACCGCATTTTAGTTTTCCATTGGGACGACAATTCCATTTATTTTTTTGAATTAGTTGCACCAAACCTTCTTCGTTACACAGTTTATAATTCAGGCTAAACTCTAATAGAGGTAACAGAATGTAGCTACAGTTCAAGTCACAACCATTCAGTCTTGTGAATAAAACCTTAAAGAATAAGGAACATAAACCCTGCTGTGTAGCTTGATCTCTTGTTTTAGGGCAATAATGAAGATTCGGCGTCCTTGATAAGTACTGATGAGAACAAACGGGAGTGAGATGAAACAAAAACGACAATGAAGAACACACACTCTAAATTGACACGCCTGTTGACACTGTTTCCATAATTTTATTAGCATAATTAAATCTACAGTTAGTATACGGAAACAAGAAACCCAAAATCCAGAAACGAATATCTCCGACAAGCATATTTCAGAGTTGTTTAATTAATAATTTACAATTCCGGCATTTAACCGAGTCAACTGGACCAAATTTAATGCGGATCCTAAAGGTAACTGGTATTGACTGGCGTGAAAGAAGATTGATTAGCAACTTGTACATGGCGCAGAGTGTTACAGTACGACTGAACCGAGGGGAGACAAGAATTGTGAAGATTGGAAGAGGAGTTAGAAAAGGATGCCGTTTGTCACCAATTCTGTTCAGCTTGTACAGCGAATGCCTTACCAACGAAGCTCTAGAAGGGTTTGGAGACTTCACAATACGAGGGCAAATCATTTATACTGTGCAATATGCAGATGACCTTGTGTTACTGGCCAAGGAAGAAAATGTGCTACAGGACATGACTGATAAACTAACTGAAATTGGAAGATGCTGTGGAATGGAAAAGAATGTGGAAAAAAAAAAAAAGTAATGAGAATTTCAAGACAACCATTCCCAGTAAAAATTATGATAGACCAAAAACAACTAGAGAATGCGGAATCTTTAAAATATTTGGGTAGCATGTTAACAAATGATGGAAATTGTACTTGTGAAATTAAATCTCGGATTGCTATGGCAAAAGCTGCATTCAACAAGAAGAGGGCTCTTTTTACTAGCACATTGGGCTTAAAATTGAGGAAGACACTAGTAAAATGATACATTTGGAGCATAGCTTTATATGGTGCTGAAACTTGGACGCTTCGGGCAGTAGATCAGAAACACCTGGAAAGTTTTGAAGTGTTGTGCTAGAGGATAGATGCAGAAGATCAATTGGACCGATCATGTGAGAAATGAAATTATTATTTAGAGTCAAGGAGAGAGAAATATCCTGCATGAAATTAGTAAACGGAAGGGTAAACGGATTGGTCACATTTTGCGTAGAAACTGCCTTCTAAAACAGGTTATTGAAGGAAAGATAAAGGGACAGATAGAAGTGACATGAAGACGAGGAAGAAGACGTAGGAAGCTACTGGATGACCTTATGGTAAGGAGAGGATACTCTCATCTGAAGGAGGAAGCTCGAGATCGCACTAAGTGGAGAGCTTGTTTTGGAAGAGGCTTTGTACCTGTCGAAGACAGACTACTAAATGAATGAATTCTGATTGGCTTACTTGTTTCTAAGCACAACTGGAGGAATTAAATAATGCTGAGCGCACTGTTTTATCACAAGAATTGTTTGTTTAGTTATCTTCATTTATTTAAACTTTTGACGCCTAATGTCAACTATAGCGGTCGTACCGCACCGCTAACCTATAAAGTTGCATTTTATTTATTTATTCAACAAATATAGTCACTGAATATTTTAAACATGGTATATACTCTCCGTTTTTTTCTCTTCAAAATGCTTTTGTTTCATAATTCTAAAGTATTTGGTTCCTGCATTATTCACATTTTATATACAGGTGTGCTAACATTGAAAAAATAATTCCGGCACCAAAATGTTAATACTGATTCATCTCATGACACTTGTAATTGCACAGATTACAGAAAATTATCCCTGTTTTGTCATTATATAACCAATACTAGAACTTCGAAGAATTTTAAACGTTCTTATATCAAATATTACTATATTTAATTTTCCTCAGAACATTTGAAAGGGAAGTTAAAATCAGCTGTTGTGATTCGGCAGTTTGGGAGAGAGCAACGCAATGCTGCAGTAAGAGCCAAACGTGAAAAACATGATTCTTTAAGACAGAACAGAGGAGGCGAGCCTTATGTAAGGCTACACGCACCTTTGTACACGAAGTAAATTGCAGAGGATCTGATTACTTTGTCGTAAACCCTACAAGTCAAATTCGGGGTAAAAAGAGCCAGGTGTTTCCTTGCTTCTTTAAGAGACACCAACATCGTCTCTGCATCCGCAGCTCCAAAGACAAAACATGGAATGAAACAGAGACTCATAAACAAACGTAATGTGAGTTAGTTTAATTGTATACTTTTCTGGACGGTTTCTAAAAATACGACTGCAGCAATAATGCTAAGGTAAAAACAAAATGCCGCCTATACTTATTACAACAAGAATTCACGGGAAAGACAAACTCAGAGAAATGAAGACAGTAGGAAATGCTTACTTCTCCCTACTCACACTATAGCGTGGGAGTTGGACAATGGATTACTTAATCATTATCAACAGCCGGTATGTTACAAAATACTAAACATCATCACGAACCAGAAGTCCACAAATAAAAAAAATCTTGGAGCAACCTGAAAATTGAAGGCGACGCACGGTAGCCATAGAGCAAGTTCCATACTGAGAAACCAAAATTAGGTACCACGTTAACAAATTTAGTCGTCTGGGCGACTTCGCACACGCTATTTGTCCACCCCTGTCCCGAACTTGGATGGATTCTTTGGCAAGAAATACACGGCAGGAAATGAACATCATATTTTTAAGCGAGAATCTAAGGAATCTCTACAGGTGAGGTTCAGTGACAACAGTTGCACGGGCGAGAGCATAGAAATGAGTTAAATTTCATAGGACATAGGATTACGAGGCATCATATGGGACAAGGGCGTCACTAAACACGCAAATGATTATTATATATATAGAGAGAGAGAGAGAGAGAGAACGGATAATGAATAGATTCGAAATAGCGACAGAATATTCTGTGCACATGGAAATCATATCAGCAGTTACGAGCAGTCTGTTGCTGATATAATTTCGTACCTAAAAGCATGGCGTCACGTTTGTGACTCTGCTGTTGTGAATATACACTCACCATCCGAAGGATACGCACAATCCAATTGTCTCGATGTTGTCGAAATCATGCGCGTCCCTGACATGCTTCCGAGCCTGTTTCCTTCCTGGGCGGGCTAAGAACTTATCAGCACCCCGGTATTTACAATTACTCGGTATACGCATACACGATAAAGTGCAAGCAGTATCTCTCTAGCGTAATATGAAGCCGGCTATTTCTACGTACTTGTTAAGTGATGAGGGATTTCCGTAGTCTAAACCGACCATAAGCCTGATCACTGACATTGCCAGACACTGACTGTCCAGTCAGTACTGTGGACACTGCCCAGGACGTGCTTACTCGACCATAAACGAAATTGGCAGGTAATAATGCAAAGAACAAAATGGTAATCATACGCCGTGACTTTGTAATGTTCTTTTCAAACACAGGTGCATATTGTGTTGTAAACAGCAAATGATATTCTTTATTAAAGTGTAAACACAATTACAATTTCGTATTGAATTTTTAAAAGTTTACTCTTCTCCTAGATTTGTTATGGCCATTCAATAACACGGCATGCAATGGGAACTACAAGCGTATGTAGTTAGCCAGGAAAAAAAAAAAAAGATGAGTACAATAATCTGATCCAAGACATCAAGGGTACATGCAATTCGAGATATGAACACGCACGTTTTGACGAAAGTATAATATTAAAATGGATATTAGATTATTATGCTGTGAAATTGTGTGCCGAACATTAACTGTCCTCGAAGAGAATCAAATAATGAGATTTTGTGAGCAAGTTGAAGAATCCTCTGGTTTCATAGCTCTTTGAATGCTCTTATCGTCCTAGTAATGTAAGCCTGGCAAGGAGCGCTCTGTATGATGGGCTTATTTTAACTGGTACAACGTTTGTCTTGGTAAATAATTCTTTTTCATTTAGTGTACCAAATTAAACAAATTGATACGAATGGTCACCATTTTGTGAAGGCGTCTGTTTAAGCCAAATAACACAGAAAATGACGTGGATAATCCTTTCTTCAAGACATCCTCCATTTATATGGATTTCACTAAAGCCACCCAGAATGTGGAGATTTGTCGCCTCTCAAGGCAATATCTATCTGCATATTTTACTCCTTCCATTGAAGACACGATGTGATTTACCTTAGGGAGAAGGAAAAACATTTGATTCCGTTGGCTCGTAGACAAAGAATGTCAACAGAAATGGTAGGGGGATAAATGAAAACGGGGAGTGAATGTAGCAGCTCTAGAGCCGAGCTGTGGTAGTTTAGAATAATGACAGGAAATTAGGGAAGTGTAGACATCCATAAAGGTCTCAAAGAATTTATTGTATTACTGAACGTACACCTACGCCTGACGCGTCTTGCCCTGAGGATCCATCTGAACCCATGCAACACACTTAGCAAGCATGTGGCTTCATTTTCTTAAAATATAAATAATTCGCGCAAGTTTATCTGATTTCTCTTTCTTACATGCTGTAAACTGCGCTTGAATTTCTGAGAACAAAGTAAAGGCTGATATTTTTCACAAGCTAACGTCTATAAGATGACAGAAGCTAAATCTATGTGTTTACACAATTTAACAGCCCGTTATGTGTCTAATTTAAAGTATTACAGATTCCGACGACTTCATAAATTTGTTAGACAAAACGTCAAATTCCCGCATCCTTCGCCGTGCTTATGAAATTACGTGTGTTTTATGTAAATTCATAACCGACGTCCACGTGAATTTTGTGGTTATGTATACGATCTATCTATAAATTAAGTTCCACCCGCCTTGTTCCCACATTTCAATAATTCCTGCCTTCGAAACGAAAGTTAAATATGGATTTTCGAGTCCATTATACTGCTTTACTGCGTAATGAGTATCACATAACAAATATTCAATATTTCCGGCAGATGCACCACCGCACAAAACTTCAAAATTCCACATTAAGTGGCACTAGCTTCGCTCACAAATACGAAGCTAGCAAGTCCGCGATGTGGGCATTATTCTTTGACAGTGGTAAAGCTAAATAAGTACACGTCAACGTTAGGAAGGCGCACAGGGGGAGGAGAAATAGTCTTCATTCATATTTCGGTTCTAGTTTAAGGTAACAGATCAAGTTCATGCCCAGGCCAGTTTAAGTCATGCAAATAACACCCACACAAATAAAATTCGAGGCCAGGTGTGCTCAAGAACCGGTCTTCACGTTTTGTAGACGAAGTAAATCTGTTGGTCTTCTGGATATCGAACCACGGACCATGCAGCATGTAGCGTAGTACCTACACTGCTTGTACAAAATTAAAATGACAACTATATGTGAAATTAAGTGTTTAATGACTATCGAAAATATTCCATTAATTTAAAAGAATTCGAAATGCGGGAGGTAAGATTGGAATGATGACAACGGATGTTCATACTTCCTCGTAAAACAATAAACGTAAACTAGAAACGTAGCGGGTGACATCTAGAGAACTAGAATCTGTAACGCGTCCATCATGGGATAACCTCTCAATAAAAACAAAGTACAAATCGATTGAAATAACTTCAAAGCGAATTCAAGTTGCAATCTCTTCTGTTCTCCTTTTTTTTCAGCCATTAAAGAAACAAACGGGAAAGAAAGTGGATGGAAGTTGACGTTACTGGCGAACATCAACAGAACTGGGGTTAAGAAAACAATAACGATTATTCCGGGTGGCCAGGAGGAGGTCAACACATCGATACGAGCGACCTCTCTGAATCCATTTCAAGGAAGATTTTAAAGCTTGCCCACGACCTGACATGTGAAGCAGGGACATGCGTGCATCGGGAATATCAAGCTTGATGCTGTGCAGAAGGAGCTGTAGTGACACAGTCCTGTGTCTTACTAAAACGTAATTAACCTTTTGACGCCTAATGACAACTATAGTAGTCGTACCGCACCGCTAACCTCTAAAGTTGCATTTTATATATTTATTCAACAAATATAGGTACTGAATATTTTAAACATG
>Ga0136643_10005731_pt1 | contig 17605 bp, 14 predicted proteins | sample TergutLab28metaG_FD_96883 | JGI IMG/M metagenome (GOLD analysis project Ga0136643, IMG submission 96883) | Labiotermes labralis P1 segment gut microbial communities from Petit-Saut dam, French Guiana - Lab288 P1 (version 3) (version 3) | ecosystem: Host-associated > Arthropoda: Insects >... | reverse complement strand
ACCATGCATCTCGATACATCCGTGTAATGAAAACCAACTTGATGCACTGTTTATCCTCAGTTTCTTTCATCAGTCAACCTCTACATGCTTTGGGCATATTTGTAGCACATCATCAGGAGGTATACTGTATGTATACAACAGTTGGTACATGTTGTGCTTTTCAGTTGACTGTCTGTTGGCTGGCCGGCTGGCCGTTAATGCAAAGCCCTAACCAACAACTTACGCCTAAGTTCCCTGTGTTCAACAGACAGTCAACTGAAAAGCACAACATGTACCAGTTGTTGCATACATACAGTATACCTCCTGATAATGGGCTACTGATATGTCCAAAACATGTAGAGGTTGACTGACAAAATAAACTGAGAATATTTTTGTACCATTTTTCTTTCTTTTGTAGAAACACTGTGATAGCAGCTTCTTTTATTTTTTATCTCTAACTCCTTGAACATTATGCTCAAAGATCTGTTCAAAGGTGGCAAACAATTTTGATTCACCTATCCATTGAAGGGTCTGAGTCATGTATTTTTATTCTTGGGACAACCCTGTGATTTTGTGAAACTGCACAGCATTAATTTGCAGAAGTGAGGGATGAGTGTATTATGGAAAAAATGGTATGCTATGAAAATAGTAAAACACCCTGCAAAGTACAAGAAACTCTTCACGTACCAGTACATTCCACATAGGTGCTAGCCATACTTTAAGAAATGTTTCAATTTTAAAAATGTATCACAAAGGGGACAGGCCAGAGCAGAAACTCAGCCATGTACCAAGGGTAGGCATCAATATGAATACACTCTATGCCACAAGAATCATGTCAGATTTCAACATTACAGAATTATTTGATTCACTTTCACATGAAGCAAAATTCTTTCTGATATTAGGACTTCTACATGCCAAGGGCTATTCAAATTCCACCATTACACTTACCTTTAATGCAGAGACTTCTTGTTGGTTTGTTTGGAATGAGGAAAGGTGGGGGGAAATACTTGTTTCCTGCCACAGACTAAACTCCATGAATTTGTAGACAATGTGCATGGGTGTAGAACGGGTGAGTTCCTGGATCAATTTCAGCCTGAAACCAATGGCATCCCCCAGCCCTGGGAACAGCACATTCTTCAATTCTTCAATGATTCTTCCACGGCTGTCAACAAATACCCCTGATCATACAAACAGCTGAGAATTACAGCTAACCTATTAATGTTTGCAACATTCTGTATCAATTATCTATAACCCCTTTAACATAAATGTGACAGATAATGCCATATCACAGTCACGATATCCCTGTTTTTAATTTCCAAAAACATACTGCACACTTACACCTCACGTGCTGTACATGTAATCCAATTTGATAAATTAAACCAAAAGGCACAATGTGTGTAGTGTGTTGCCAATAGTCTGTTTATTAAAACTGACAGTCAAACCAATAACAAAGAAAAGTATGCACAGTCTAATACAATTCTGTATTTACAGTGTGAAACGAAATGACAATACAGATGTAAAACAAGTGAAAAAGTACCACATATATAATCGCTAAGTTTCCAATATTTAAAATTCATACACATACACATTTTTATACACAAAGTAAATGTTACTGAAGTGGTAAATACCCACTGTAAGGTCAGAGGTTGTGACAAACTTTATACAGGCCAAACAGATAAGACAAACTACAAGATAAAGTTTTCCTTGTCCACATCAGGAAGGCATAGAGGGGGTGAGGAGGTATAGCACCACTCTAACCTCAGCAGTGGATGGACATCAGAGGTTAACTGAACTGGCTGCTTTAATTGTGGGAAATGAACTGTGTACACCTTGAATGGAGTCTGTGTGGGTCCCAGAGTTGATCTGGCTGATTTGGGGACGACAAAAATTCTCCCTACTAGGATTCGAAACCTGGATCATCCAGCCCATGGAATAGATGCCATGCTGACCATGCTCACAAAATTGCAACTGGGAACAGGCCGTGATGGCCCGGCCCTGGCTGATTTACCCCCCCCGGAAAGAAACCCTGTACCCACTACACAGGAGGTTAGGTGGGCCCCAGGGCCAGTCTCAAATGGAAGAGAAAATCTACTGCCCACACCAGGATTCAAATCCAGACTGTCCAGCCTGTAGCAAGTAGCTATACCTACATCAAGAAGGCGTATAGGGGAAGCAGAGGTACTGCTCCACACTACCACCAGCATAAGATGGACATCAGTCCGGGGAAAGAACCCCGTTACTCCTTAACAGAGGGCTGGGTGTGCCCCAGAAATTGCCTGAACGATGTGAAGAAGGGATAAATTTTTGTCCCTACCATGATTCGAACCTGGACCATCCAACCAGTACAAAAGATGCTATACCAACCATGCTAAGTAGGCACCTAAAACGTCACCCTAGAACAGGCCAGAAAGGCCCGGATCTCACTGCTTTACCCACAATAAGAAACCCTGTACCCACTGTATGGGGGATGGGTGGGCCCAAGGGGTGGTCTGGACTCTTGCAGAAAATCTAGTGCGCCCCCACCGTCAAGCACGTAGCGAGTTGCTATACCCATGGCACGAGGGTGTACAGGGGTTGTAGAGATACAGCTCCACTCTGAGCCCAGCACTAGATGGATGTCAGTGTTTAAGCTCAAGTCCCAGCCACTTTAGTCCAGGGAAAGAACGCTGATACTCAATAAATATAAGGGTGGAGAAGAATAAATTTTTTTCTCCCTACTGGGATTCGAAACCCAGACAATGAAGCTGGTGAAATAGACGCTAACCTCACCTCGCTACCTAGGCTCCCAAAATTTTATCCTTTAACAGATCATGAGGCCCCAGACCTGGCTGCTTTACCCTATGGAAAGAAACCACATACACATTGTCTGGAGAATATGCGTGCGCCAGGGACAGTCTGGACTGGTCTAGAAAATCTAGTGCCCACACCAGAATGCAAACCCAAGACCATCCAGCCCATAACCAGTTGCTATACCCTCGTCATGAAGGCGAACAGGGGGAGTAGAGTTATAGCTCCATTCTAAGCTCAGATGGACATTAGTGTTCAACTTTAAGCCCCAGCCAAGTCATTTTGGAGTAGAGAAAAACTTTTCTCCCTAACACAATTTGAACCCTGTACCATCCAGCTGGTGGAACAAGTTTTATACTGACATTGCTCTCCAGGTTCCCAAACTTTCACCCCAGAACAGGCTCCAAGGGCCCGGTGCTAGCTGCTTTACCCCCTGGAAAAAAACATTGTACCCAATGTACAAGAGTTAGGGTGGACCACAGGGCGAATCTCGGCTGGTGCAGAATATCTAGTGCCCACACTGGGATTCCATCCCCAGACCGTCCAGCCCATACTGTCACTATACCAACATTATGAAGGTGAAGAGGGTAAGAGAGGTACAGCTCCACACTAACCTTAGCATTAGATTAACGTCAGTGGCCAACTTCACGACCCAGTCAGTTTAATGCGGGAAAAGTATCCTGGTATTCCTTAACAGAGGGTTGGGTGGGGTCTAGACCCTGTCTGGGCATTTTGAAGAAAAGAAAAATTTTTTCCCTACCAGGATTCAAACCCTGGATCATACATCCAATAGAATTAGACTCTAGCCACTTTACCCCCGAAAGGAAACCCTGCACCCATTGTACAGGAGGCTGGGGGGGCCTAAGGGCCAGTCATATTGTTTTCATTTGAGAAAAGAAGTACATGTAACAGCTACTGCATCAAGGATAACAAATGTTTACACCAAAACACTTGTCACAGAATGGGACATTTGGTGATTAATTAAGATAACCTAGCAAGATTCCAACTCCCCTAACATTTTAACAATGAACTCTACCCTACTCCCATCTACCGTGTACTAGTCAGAACAGTAAACTACCCAACCTAACAAGGGCCTATTTCAGTTGATGCAGAGCACTCTCTGAAACATCAGGCCTAAGATCCCTGTGTTCAACAGGAATGAGGGATCTATCTCAGCAAACTGTGAGCAGTAACTAAAGTAACACACCTTGACACACGCACACCTGGTGGACAGTCCACAATTAGGACATACACAGCATATCGGTTGACCACAAGACTTGACATCCTTCAAACCCCGAACAGACAGCTTCCCTTTCACAAACGTAACTGCAGGACTGCCAAAAGAAGAAAAATTATGTAACATACAACTGCAAACTTTAATACAACATATATTTCTTTATTACTGTCCATAATTTGTTTATTGATATGCATTAATGTATAAATACAGATCAAAACATGGTGCTGTGATTAAATTATGCACTGAAAGATAGACACTGACCTGTCAGTTGGTACACAGTTCATGTTCAGTAACTGGATGAGAAAGAACTTGCTGGTCGGCCTCAATCTGATGTAAAAAGCCTCTGCATCCATATATACCACAGAAGAATGTCATGGATCCTTGGCCAGCACCATACCAAAATAGTAATGATTACTGATGTTCCACTTATGACCAGAAAACATCTGGCAGCAACTTCCTTCAAATATCAGTAATCTTTACTGTTTCAACACAGCGCTACACCAAGGGACCTTACAAGGAAGGTGAACTAGAAACAAACCCAAGGTGCTGCTTCCACTGTCCAACAATGCTGTATCCTTTGTTAGGTGGAGAATCAATTGGTCTCTTCAATGATGTGTCTTCACTCCTGTTAACATACAGTAAAAAAATCTCAACATTACTATGTCACCGAGACTGGGTTCACTCCCTGTCATTCCCCTCTCTACAACACCAAGGGCAAATTCTACAAGAGCTATACAAAAGAAAACTGAACAGTATATCAAAATTTTCACATAGATGTAGGGTCACAGGTGCTCCAAATGTTTTATCGACTTCCTATACTCAAAACTTCTACTGCTGTAGCCACAGTTACAGCAACATGGTATTCTGATTTATCGCTACAGAGCAACACAACAGGCTGAGCAACACTTCTACCCTCACTACACTGCCTGATAAATAGTATTCGAAGATTACAAGAAAATATTAACCTCAGACCATAGACAAAATAATGAGCATTTATCACTTGCATCGACATACATGGGCTTAAGGCCTATGCTATAAAAATGTGACAAAATATATTCATGTTTCATTCAATTTTGTCGGAACCGGTTGAATATTTCAATATGTATTTCTGCAGTCCAATCCTTCGGCATCCTGTAGTAACAGGCGAAATTAACTCTTACCTGCAAAATTTTAAATCCACATTCTTCCTAATCTATGCTTATGATTACAGACAACACAAGACATCCCCATCTTTCACAAATTCCATTCTGATTAAAAAACAGCCTAAACACACGACATTCTAATACTCCTCCATTTGCCTTCCTCACTCAGATAAACGACGAGCACAGACAGGCAGTACCATGGATTTACATAACCTGCACATTTTGGCAAAGATTACAGCACGCCTCGCGGTTATTCAACTCACAGAGATGTCTTGGCATTGTGTCACACTAGTTGTGTCGAAAGTTATAATTTTATAAAGTCAGTTGCTGTATTCCTACTCCTACATCGACCTCTTTCATTGGAGTATATACAAATGTAAATACATGTTATTAGAATAAAATTCATACATAAATAAGAATGATTTGAATGAGTTTAATGTTAAGGGAATGAAGGTACACGAAAGCCGGCATTGAGTATGCATATTTCATTTACAGTAGCCGGAAGCTGGTTATCCATATCGCCAATTACGCGGATCGGCTTGGCCCTTCGGGTAAATTTTTCAAGAATTCTACAAAACTAACCTGTCTTGAAATTATCGGATCAAGTGCAGTACAGTGTTATGGTTTCTGGAACTTCTAATCAGGTGTGGTCGAAAGGTTTAGAAGGCAGGTACAAACTGTAAATAGCAACAGCCGAACCTCAAACTGCCAATGTAGCCTATTGTAAAAGAAAAATCCAATTATCCTCGTTTTCTGCATATCCGGATGGCTCGCCGTCCCAATTAATCCGGATAAGTGAAGTTCTACTCTACTTACATACATCAAACATAAGCGCACAGTGACGCAATGGCAACCAAGCAATACTGAAGTTACAGTTTACCCACTTATTGATATTTACTGGTATCCGTGGATAACATAATACTGAACAGAAACACAAGAGAGCGCCCTTGTTCGTAAAGTGACATTGCAAGCAAGTGGAAATCAATTGCATTAATATATCAAAATACTGCATAAGAATAACTTCACCATATTTCGAAGCCATAGCTATAGCACTTGACAGCATCACTTAAAGGTATTGTGGGAAGAACACGTACAAGACAAGGCACTCTGACAGATTAGTTCCAGTGTTTTAGTGGTACACAGGCGGAGAAAAAGAGGGGTGCGAAAACTTGACTCCGTTTCGAAATAATGACGTCACTGAACAAACAAGACGTTCCGAACAGGTTTGTAGGCCCCAACTCAACATTCCTGTTGCATCGATTTATATTCCCACATATCTGCTAGTAATTTTTTTGTAGACCACATTGCGGGTATTTCGGATTTTGAATGTGTTAAATTCGTCGCACAGACTACGTAACGAGAAGCTATATAATCTGTACCCCTCACCAAATAATATTCGGGTGAACAAATCAAGAAGAGTGAGATGGGCTGGACATGTGGCATGTATGGGAGACAGGAGAGGTGCACACAGGGTTTTGGTGGCGAAATTTGAGACAAAGCGACCACTTGGAAGACCTAGGTGTAGATGAGAGGATAAGATTAAAATGTATCTTCAAGAAGTGGGATTGAGACATGGATTGGATTGATCTGGCTCTGGACAGGGACAGGTGGCGGGCACTTGTGAATGCGGCAATGAACGTTCGGGTTCCATAAAATGCGGAGAATTTATTATCTAAGGGCCCGTCAGATTTTCGGGAAGGACTCTGCTCCGTGGTGACAGGTGATTTAGTATAACTGAAATAACAGAGATGAGAAGCCGCGGCAGGAATTACTGTTTGCTTTAACAGCAGCATTCTACTGCACTAAACAGAGTGTTTATTCACAAGCTAACAGTTGCATAGTTTGTCAAGAACTTTCGCGCGTTTTATGGAATCCGACATTTAAGTCGCCGTGTTCACAACATCAAGATTTATTTCAATATTATACTGCTATTTCAGTGGTTTTGTTCTCTTCCGGATTTTTTAAAAAAATTTCTTTTTTTTTTTAGAATTTCCCATGGCTACATGTCCCATCCATCTCATCCTGCTTGATTTCGTCACTCTAATAACATTCCGTGAAAAAAATACAATTTATGAAACTCCTACATACACATATACATCACATAGATACATACTATAACTTTCCACCCCTCCCGTCGTCATCCGGAGAAGATTTGAACTCAGCACCTTCCGGATACAAATCACAAGTGTCACCGCTTCACTTGCATCGCTCGGTGAAGGTACCTTCTTGTTTTAAACCTGAAGTTATTTTTCTATACTTCATGAAAAAACTATTTCTGATTTACAGGGTTACGTCTGTAGACACCGAACTTATCTGTCCCTGAATATGTACTTCTGAAGGAACGCCACACAAAGAAGCTGGGAAGGAAGAATTTGTGCTCTGAATCTGAAGATCTAATCAAACCAACCAGCTAAACGCACTTAAGACTTCGTTTTCACTCGACGAATAATCTTGTCCTTTCCACCACACTTGGTCTTACTTCTCAGCTACGCTGATAAACTTGCATTCGGGGTTAGTGGGTAGAGAGGTGGCAAAACTTACGGAATTCCATGGAATCCCTTCTTTTTTGGAACTCGACAAAACATCTCCACATAAACCCTTTAAATTCGGTACCAGCAAAGTGATACGTGACGTGGGTTCACATGCGACCACAGTTGAAAAGCCGGAGAATGATGGACTAGGGGTAGGCAATGTGTCTGGCGTTTGCACCACGAGGGATCTGAGTTCACGGTTACTGTCGAATCGACACGGCGTAACATTCCAGCAAAAGCTTAAAACCCCTGCATGTTCCGATGCTACGTAATTTCGGTCATCAAGGTGACAGGCTGCTATAGTCTCTATACACAGGAACGCGAGCTGTAAGTTCTCATTGTGATAACAAACATGTAAAGTATAAGAAGCATAATATTCATATTTACTGGCAGCAATCAGCCAAATCTTCCATTTTTCCATGCACCAGACAAAAAGACGAAGATGGCAATAATATATATAACAAAATATATATGAACATAATTAAATGAACAAAAATTATACAAATAAATATACAAATAAGTAAATAAGTAGGAAATAAATAAGAAAGGAAATAAATCAGGAATAAATATACCAATAAACGTTAGCGAACAAGTAAACAAAATGGGTAAATAGAGAATTAAATAAATTAGTAAATACAAGAATAAATAAATATTAGGCAAATTAACACGTAGACTAAAAAGTAAATAATTACAGTCATAAGTATTGTATAGGTAAATATTAAAGGAAATAAAAAAAAACAAAATAATTTAAAAACAGAAAATAAATAACGAATTTAAAAAGTAGAAAGAATGAATACGTAAATAAGTAAAGAAATAAATAAGAAAATAAAGCAAATTCGTACATACATATGTAAATACAAAGGGGTACAAATTAGTAAAAAAAGAAGTTAATTAATAAAATCGTGAATAGGAAAATAAATAAATTTATACATAATATAAGCTAACCAAACTAAATCCATAAGAAAATAAATATTTAAATATGTATTGAATAAGTGTATATGCATAATAAAATAAGACCTAGATATGAAAGTAAGAAAATAAGTAAAAATTTAGGTTCACGAATAAAAGAGTAAATATTTTGTAAATAAATAAGAAATAACCAAAAAAGAAAACGAATAAGTGACAACAGTGTAAAAAGGAATTAAATATATATAAGTACATAAATATGCAAAAACTACAAAGAACAAAAAATAAAGAAAAGTAAGTAATACATATATACACACACGAAATAAATGAATAAATAAACGAATAAATAAGCAAAAAACATGTACAGAAATAAATATATCAATAACTTGGACAGCAAGTAAATAAATAAGTGTATAACTAAAACAGAAACGTTTAAAAAGTTCAGAAAGTGTGTCAACAATAGGTAAATAGCAAACATGCATACACATAAATCAATAACAAAAATACATAAATATGTAAGTAAATAAACAAAAATTACAAATAAATAAGTACATAAAAATACAATCAGGAATTTATATATAAGTAGGTAAATAAATATAAAATGAAGAAATAAGGAAATGTATACATGAGAATACATTTCAGTAAAGATACATGGAAATAAAGTAAATAAATAAGAAACTAAATAAGACATGTCAAAAGTACATATGTGCATGAAAGCTTTAAAAAAAACATAAATAAAAATAAATATAAAAGCAAATCAATACAGAAATAAATGAACATACACATTTTTGAAAATAAACTTCAAATTAGTAAACAGATAACTAAATAAGCAGAGTACTTAAATAGATAGTAGGTAAATACATGAATAAATTAATACAAAATTAAATAAGTGCATAAAATAGTTTATTAAATTAAATAACAAACATGTAAGTTAATATATGAGAATAATTAAGTAAAAATAAATACCGTAGTACGTAAATAAATATTTTCTAATATATCAGAAATTTTATAAGTACCCTAAACAAACAAATAACAAAGGAACAAGAAAATAAAAAAGAAATAAATATGTAAATAACGAGTACATAAATATGCAAACAATCAAGTAAGGGAGTATATAAATAAGTAAACAAGATACTTCGTAAATACAAAATCGTATAAAGAGGTCAACAAAGAAGTAAATACGTATGTGAATACCTAAATAAATTGACACATGAATAAATTAAAGAAATATACTAAGCGAATAAAGAAAAAGTGAATAAGAAGTAAGTAAATCAAGTTAAAAATTAAATAACAAATCGATTCATAAATAAATGAGTAGATCTACTAAAACAATGAAAATGAATTAATAAATAAAGAGGTAAGAAATTCAAAGATCATTCAAAAATAAGAAATACATAAAATACAAATAAAACAATAAATACAAAATATATATCGAAATGAGTAAACAAATAAACGAATAAAACGGCAAATAAATTGGTAAAAACATTAGCATATATGTCTATATATATAATCTGTAAACACGTATTTAAAGAAATACGTAAGACAGTACGTAAATAAACAAATAAATGCATCCATACAAAATTAACAAAAGAAACTGACAAATAAAATTAAGGAACTACCAGATAAAATGAATACATCAGTAATTGAACAAGTAAATAGAGAAGTAACTAAGGGAAATAACTAAATATAATGGTAAATATACAGGAACATATATAAGTAACAAAATATGCAGAAAAGGAAGTAAGTACATTGGGATGTAAATAAAAAAAGTTAAATAAAAGGAAAAGAAAAAAGTAAACAAATGTGTCCATAAATGAACATAAATAAACAGCAAAAAATAGACAACTGCATAAATAAATTCATACGTACACAGAAAAAGAAATAACTGATATATATAATAAAAAATAAATGCATATAAAGAAATACATAACTAACAAAATTAACAAAGAATAGAAATAATAATAAATAGCTAAATAGGCAAATAATAAGTAAATTAGTAAATAAGTCAATAAATAAGTACGTACGTACATAAATATAGACGTAACAAAATAAATAATTCAATATATAGAGATATGAAAAGGTAAAGAAATTATACACAAACAAATACTGAGTAATTATAAAAATAAATAAATGTTTAACTACATATATAAACATATATGTAAATAAATAAATGAATGAATAAATAAATATGTATACATATGTTAATAATAACCGAGTGGATGAATAAAAAAAAATATATATAAGTATATATATATATATGTAATATAATAAACTAAATAAATACGTGAATGAATACTTAAATATATAAATTAACGAAAAATACAAATAAATGTTGAAAAAACAGGCTAAGTAAATAAAATGAATAAACAAATAACCTGAACTCTGCTCACCTAACCTAACGTAACGTAACCAGACATAATCTCACCTAACCTAACCAAACCTAACTTACCCCTCTCTCACTTAAGGTAACCTAATCTAAACGAACCTAACCTAACCTAACCTAACAGAACTACTCCCTTACTGTACGACAGACACTACCGATGCACCTGATACCCATAAATCTACAAAATTGAAAGAAATTGAAGTTACTTTATTTCAAATAAGTGTCTGGATTTGTCACTGTGAGCTTTGCTGTACGATTCCGAAGTAATGAACTCTTTTTATATAAGTTTAGTACGTTAATTCATTTTAAATATTCGAATCAACTTGTCGGTGGCGTAAAGGCAACGGATCGATAAGGTGATCGCTGTATAATATCAGATATAATGAAAACAGAATTACGCTGTAACTGGAGATAGGTGATTAAGCTCTCAACTGGATACGCCACGTAAACCTATTACTGCTTCACGTATCTCCTTCTGTGTGGCATATGGAGGCTACTTATTTAGGAAGCGCCCTTCGTTCGTTCGTTCGTTCATTCATTCCAGACCCCCTTTTCTCCCTTTCTTTCTTCGGTCACTCTTCCTGATTTCACCTACGCCATTCCTGTTCTGTACTCCGGAAACCGGCAATCCTTTAACAGATTTTTCAGAGTTTCCTGAACCTCCAGACAAATGTCTAGATAATATTTCAAATTAGGCGACGGACGCTCTACTTCACATCCTTCCAGTTCATCTACACACTACATGTTCCGCCCTTCGACACGTTACAACCTGAAATATTCACAGCATAATTAAATAAATAAAAAAGTAAAATAAATACAGCGTGTCCTGGCTAGAGGTATACAAAAATACATGCTTATGTTTTAGTAACTAAAAGCTTTATGAAATTTATATTTTCAACAGTGTACAGAGTAACTCAAAAAGATTTTTATACACGTCCGTACACTTCAATGTGGGCACCTGTTGTAGCTCGACAGATACTGCACTCTAAACGATATTCAAGCTCTTGCCACGTGTTTAGCAGCATGTGAGGTGTTATAAGCTGAAGGCCCTACTGCCTGGCCCCCTAGATCTCCGGATTTGACACCATTAGACTTTTTTGCATGGGGGTTTATTAAGGACGTTGTGTACAGGAGAAAAGTTCGAGATCTGGCTGATTTGAGACAACGTGCAGTGAAGCAGTGGAGCTTATAACACCTCACATGCTGCTAAACAAGTGGCAAAAGCTTGAATATTGTTTAGATATCTGTCGAGCTACAACAGGTGCCCACATTGAAGTGTACGGACGTGCATACAAATCTTTTTGAATTACTCTGTACACTGTTGAAAACATACATTTCATAAAGCTTTTAGGTACTAAAACATAAGCATGTATTTTTGTATACCTCTAGCCAGGACATGCAGTATACAATAAAAATTTCTTTTTTTTTTTTTACTTTTTCTTTCTTCTTCCATTTCTTTATTCATTCCTTTTCTCCTTAGAGTCAACTTTACCTGAACCCTTTTCTTCATTTCATATTTACTCCGTCTTTCTGTTACTTCTCTCTTTCTCTCTTAATTAAGTAATTTATTTATTTATTTATTCTCTCCATCTGTCTTACGCTCATTTTATCTTTCTCTCTTTTTTTCCCCACATCTTCTTATGTCGTGGTTTCTCTGCACTTATGGAACACTTCGCATCCGCCGCAGCACATCCGCCTCTCCAGCTGAATAATCGCGATATGTTGGCACATCATGATGACGTGGCTTCTATACCAATACGTTTCCGGTACTATGGGCTAAGATATTCAGTAATCGGGCGGAGCCAGACGGTACCCCATACCTCATGCAATATTCATAACGCCACTATTGGTCGGAATGTATGCTGTGCGGAGTACAGGCATCTTTAGTATTTTGTGAACAAGTTTAACGACAAGACAGGCACATTGCTCGCAAGGCAGTGACACTTCAATGTATATTATAATTATAAATGACAGAAGAGTGACTCATAATAGATGGAACGCAACTTCTCAGAAAAATTATAAGAAATGCCTGTATTTACAACTGCACGGAGCAACAATTCCTGAGAACCTAACAGTCGCTCAGCTGGTTAAGAGAATCTTAGCTTTTTATGGAACCCAAACGTTCGGCACCGCGTTCACAACAACAAACTTCTGGTCAATGCCCGTTCGGCACCGCGTTCACAACAACAAACTTCTGGTCAATGCCCGTTCGGCACCGCGTTCACAACAACAAACTTCTGGTCAATGCCCGGGGCCAGATGAGGACACCTCATAACCTCACGCCACATTCCTTGATTATTAGTTTTGGTTTTATTTTCCCATCTAAGCTTACGAAATTTCCAAGTGGTCCCCACCCTTTATACTTTGCGACTAAAATTCTGAATACATTTCTCTTCTCGTCCTGCGTTCTGCAGGTCTCACTTATCACATATTCCTAAACATGATCCCAATATTAATATTTACTGAATATTACAAATTTGGAAGCTGCTAAATACACAATTTTTTCCACATTCCTTTTCCTGCCGTTCTCTCTCTCCTGACCGGTTTTCTTCTTTTTCATCGAGCCTTAACCCCTCCCCCCCCCCATTTTTGTACGTGATATTAACATTACCAGCAAATCAACTACCTTCAGCACTGTTCTAAACATCACCACGTGCAAATTCTCTTCTCTGACGCTAGATAATGTCATCAGATGCAGAAAAGCAATTATTCACATTCTGAGGAATGGCATTACAGTGAGAGGTATCACTGTAAGATGTGTGGAAGTGAAGACAAGAGTGCACAAACCCCAGGCACCAAGTCGCCGTGGCGACTACATTTTGTACTAAGACATGTGATATTTGTGGGTCCTCAGTATGAAACTTGCTTCATGTCTTGCTTCCTGCACGGACAATTTTGAGATCGCTCCTAGATTTTTGGAAAATTTGTGACCCCCCACCATTCCAAGATTACTCAACACACAATTGACTTGGAGGAACCGAGGAAGAAATCAAATAAATAACCTGGTCATACAATCGAACCCGGGATTTCCTATATTCGAAGATAACGAACGGCGAAGTTCAGAATATCGTGATCTTTAATGGTGATGGGTTATAATCAATGGATTGTTTATAACGAGGTTTCTGTGCAAGGAGAAAAACTGGACCAGATTTACGTAACACGCTGTGAAAGAACCTGGTCTATCACAGTCGCTGGAAGGTTCCTATATGACAGATTATGGCACTCTCATAATGTAGCAGCAGCAGCAGCCGTGGCTGGGCGATTTGTCACGGAGAAATCAGTTTGGTAGCGGACGAGGGAGGATTGGTCGCTCTATGTATACGTACAGCGATATCTAGCGAGGGTGCCAAGGGAGACGAAGGGTGGGCACAATTCAGTGATATACCACTGACACAGTCACATGCAATCACGGAATAGCATATCCCATATATTTCGGACCGCTGCAAAACATTGCTCAAGAGCTAAGGGCATGGGTTTTTTTTACATGCTTTACTGTTTGTTTCTTTTTGTTACATAATTATGTAAGCCACAAGTATATACACCACGGATTATAGACTTTCCTCAAAGACCCGTAATACTTTGCAGGCTTACCACCTGTGAGATTACCGTAATTTCCCTACACTATATAATACCTGTAGTTGACAGGGTCGTTAAATACCACACAAGTAGACAATTTGGATAATTCCTGTAATAACCCCAACACTCCTTTAATGACCGGAATTAATGTGCCACTGCAGCCGTGCGGTGGAATGGCATGTTGTAACAGAGAGAGACTAGTCTGACGTCTAAGCTAAGCCGCTTTCGTAGATAGAGAAGAAATTACGCAAGGCAAAGAAAGACAAACCTAACGCCTAACCTAAGCCCATCTCGTACCGAGGGAGGGACACACTCATAACAGAGGGAGACTAGTTTGACGTCTAACCAAAGCCGCTCTCGTACGGAGGGAGGGAAACACGCATAAGACAAAAGAGACTGGCCTGACCTCTAACCTAAGCCCACCTCGTAACGAGGGAGGGAAACACTCATAACAGAGAGAGACTAGCCTGACATCTAACCTAGGCCCCTATCGTAAGGTAACACAGTGGTAGTGTTATAACAGGGAAGGTCTGAAAGTTTTGTTCTATTAAATTTTGTTATTAACCCTATCTTGCAAAAACAAATATCTCTCCCTGCTAAATCTCGTATATCAGATATGGACATTTCATTGTATCCAGTGTTAAGAATTTAGAGCCTGGTTTACGGCAAGAAACACGAATCTTATCTATACTTCAAAAAGAACATAATGACGCAGCTAACTTCACTATTCTGAAAGGAACAGTCAGTTCACGATGAAACGTACATTAATAACATATCAGTTGGATGCAAATTTTTCTGAAACTTTTCTGTTTTGGGTAAAATTCTATAATTGATGCTACATTACAGCAACCCAGGTATTTGCTGTCCTCTTGCTACAAATAAACAAGACAGGCATTGTGTGTCTAACGCAAGATTGAGGCGCGTTCGTGCAACCACTGTTGCTGTGGAGAAGAAATAAGAATTACACAGTCCGAGTTTGTGTTTGTAGCCTTAGGTATCCATATATAAATATACAGTGATGTGTCAGTCAAACACAACAAAACTTTATTATGTTTATTAATGTACTAGGGCAACATGTTTCGATTCTTACAGAATCATCTTCAGGCCCTTCTAAGAAAATAGATCCTTACTTAAGATGTGTTGGAGATTTGGTGCGGCTGGGTTTGAGTGGTGTCCGTGTTGCAGGCTAAGCCTGCAACACGGACACCACTCAAAACCAACCGCACCAAATCTCCAACACACAACGAACCGAGAACAAAACGACAGACGTGGTAATTCAACAGCACAGTCGCAAGCTCCTGATGATGGATATATTAATGTCCGAAACATGTTGAGTGCATAAGAAGTGAAATAAAATAGCAAGTGACATCAAGTTCCTCTTTTATTCTTCAACTAAACAAACAACTCATATGTTGGATTTTTACGAAATTCTGAATGGAGATTATTTATAAAAATTGTGAATCAAACACAGACTTCGTAAAAATCGGTCGAGTGATAGTCATACTTTCACTGCAGAAGCGAATACATTTCTTCCAGTACTTCCCACATTTCTTGAGATACAATAATGACCTTCGGTATAGAATAATGCTACGCAAAACCGCTACGCATTTATAAGCTGTGTAAATGGACAAAGTAAACCCCATACCTCTTGTGAAAGGTAAATCAATCCCATTACAGGCCTGGACAGGCCCTGAGGGTTCGAGGAGGCTGAGGCTGCCAGATTTCAAAACAATCGGCACATAAAGGTAGTAAGGTTGTCAGCCCTACGCACCAGCCGCCTTTACCCCCCAGGAAATATTCCTGGTACTCATTCCTGTTAGAGGCTGAGTCGATCTCAGGACCATAGTACGGCCGGAAAGATTATGTCAATGAAAAATTCCAGTGACACCATTGTGAATCGAACCCGCGATCTTACGGCTTGTAGCGTAGTGCCTTTACCAACTGCGCCACCGCGTACCCCCATACCTCATGTCATAGGATAAATAAAAATTTTCCTGTGCGTGCAGCATTCTTTGTCTAACAAGGATGAGATTAGGCACAGCAGATGTCCAAGGAAAGATACTTTTTGACTATAAGCATCGTAAGACTCGGCATATTTAGGACCGTACTCTGCTCACAGGAGCCAATAAACATCTACCCGAAATTTTCACATTTATTTTCGGAATGCAGTGAAATTCGGCGGCAAGAGCTCTTCACATTTTACTAGCGTGCAGCTGTGGCTTTATCCAAGAGTCGGCGCAGGAAATTCCATAATTCCCAAATGGGCGTAAAGAAATTACAACTAAGCCAGCATCGTGAAATCATATGCCATTTTAAAAGGAAAGAACGCCTTGCTAAACTACGTGCACTATGTCACGGAGTGCGCCATTTACAATCTTGTTAGACGCGTTCGCAAAATTGCGAAAAGCGACTACTAGCTTCGTCACGTCTGTCCGTCTGTCCGTCCTTTCTCAAGGAACAACCCGACTCTCACTGGACGGATTTTCATGTAATCTTATTTAAGGATTTCTCGAGAATCGGTCGAGAAAATTCAAGTTTCATTAAAATTTGACAAGAATGACGGGTACTTGACACGAAGATCAGCATACATTTATGACAGTATTTCGCCGAATTCTTCTTAGAGTGAGAAATATTCCAGATAAAGTTGTAGAAAAAATCAAAACACATAACCATTCTTTCTGCAAATACTGTCTTTTATGAGATGTGTGGAAAAAGATTGTAGAGCCAAGCAGGCCACAGATGACAGTATCAAACGTCAGCACTACTTTTTTTTATATAAAAAAATAAGGCTACATGTTTCGACCCATCTGTCGGTCATCTTCAGGCCTACATAGTAGACTAAGTCATTGGTGCTGTGTGCACATTGGGATCCCAATATGTTTACATTAACAGAACACATAAAATCTGGTAAGTTTGTTGAAGTTGAAAACAAAAGACCAACTTGATGTCACTTCTTATGTGCTCAACATGTTTCGGACATTAATATATCCATCATCAGGAACTTGCGACTATTCTGTTGAATTACCACATTGGTCGTATTGTTCTTGGTTCGATGTGTGTTGGT
>Ga0136643_10005729_pt1 | contig 17608 bp, 11 predicted proteins | sample TergutLab28metaG_FD_96883 | JGI IMG/M metagenome (GOLD analysis project Ga0136643, IMG submission 96883) | Labiotermes labralis P1 segment gut microbial communities from Petit-Saut dam, French Guiana - Lab288 P1 (version 3) (version 3) | ecosystem: Host-associated > Arthropoda: Insects >... | reverse complement strand
TATATATATATATATATATATATATATATATATACACACATACATACACACATACATACATACATACATTCACAATTCAAGACTACTTCCTATTATTTATGAGGTCCTTTTCACAATGCTGAGTAAAACCAGTAAGCAAGTAATTACCGGGGTTTCGATAGGGCTGACTAATAGCTACTTTTTGTGAGCTTCAAAACAAGTTCAGTTTAATTTCAAAGAAAACTGAATGGTTACTTTACGTGAATGTGTATACCACTATTTCCTCAACTCGTTATTGCTCACCAAAATACATGAAAATTGCAGAGTTATTATTACTTGCTTACATACACTGCAGCAGCGCCACCACATAGTTTCTCCGGTTAGTTTGAGAGACCAATATATTCACCTGCAATTTTTAAAACTTGTCTGCTTTATTTCATGTGTAGAACCATATTCTAAAAATCTGTATCTTCGAAATTGTAAGACTGAGCCATAGAAGTGCAATTACGGTTTTATCATCTGTGTGGGTTTTCTGTTTGTCCTTCTAAACAGTTCATGGCATCAATTTTATTACACTGGATTGAGCTTCTCCATTTTATTGCCACCAGATTGAAGTACTCGAGACCTCTGCTTTCGTTCACTCTGAAATTACTACTGAATTTTGCTGTCATTCCATTCTCTCTCGCTCTCGAAACTTTACCTTAGCGTTTCGTTCCATCCTTACATGTGAGATTCGATTATCGACAACAGCGACGGAGAGAAAAGCTTTCCGGAGTCAGGGTTAGGACGAACCGTTGATAAAAGGAAAGACGACAACGACGAAGGTGACTGAGTGACGAGTCGAACTGAGTGAGACAGAAATTGAATTAACTTCTCTTTTATTCTACGTTGTCTTTTCCAGCCAACAAAGAGGCAATGTTGTCGTAATAGCTCCAGGTGACGTAAGGTTACGTACTTTCCCTGCGGCAGATTCTTCATAGGGATTCAGTTTTACAGCTCATAATTGTGTTGCAGACTTATGTGTACAGTACTTATAAGAACCTATCGAATCTCAAAATAGTGAGCATTAATTAAAGCTTACAGAATTTTGTTTAAATGTCCAGCTCTTGTGCTCCGCTGCTGAGCAAAGCTCTTTACTTACTGGGGCTGGTGGAGTGTCACATAACGCAATGTGGACTTCAGTAATGGCTAGACGAGTTTCGTATATGAAATGTATTTACTTCGTTGTACTGCAGTAAAATGACAGTGTCTGTGATATGTGTTTCACCGTATATAGAATTCTGTGTAGCGCAATTCTTTCGTCCTTTCTTGTCAAGTGAAACGTGAATGAGTGGTACGTGGAAAAATACGAGGGAGGCATCGATCCCGCTTTGTTTGATTTGATGAACGAAAAATATCCCATCTCTTATATCTCTTCATATTCTTCCCTTTTTTTTGTATATCTTTCCAGCTTTTTCCTCTCTTCTTGATGTCTCCTCTTACGTGGTAGCACCGTCTTGTTCTAGCGTCTTACCCTAGGTTTCCTTCCTTCAAAATACAATGCTTGTGTGTTAGGTACCCTTGCTTTGTCCATCAGTTTATGTGCCCAAACCACTGTATTATTTTTTTTCTACGCCTATTAATAAATTTTGGATACTAATTAGTGCTCTGTCGATCCCGGTGGCCGTGCGGTCTAAGGCGCAGGTCATCAGCTGCCCGACTGCTGGGATCTCGGGTTCGAATCTAGCTGGGCATGGATGTTCGTCTGTTGTGTTTATTCTGTGTTTTGTTGGTCATAGTCACCTTATTTTCTTTATTCATTTTCAGTCCTCCATTTCTTTATAGCAAGGCTACATTCATCTAAATTCAGTAGAATTTTCTCGTCGCCTTTCCCACAGATCAGCACGTCCATTTTAAACAATAACGTCTCCATGTCGGTCCTTTTGTTCTCTCCTCTGACTGCCGAGCAGTTTTGTCAATCATTACATTAAAATAGACTGCCGAGAGGACAGTTTCTTGCTTTACTCCTTTACTGTTACGAATCAACCTGCTTGTTCTAATTCTGTTTTAACACACTTTTACAACCGGCATACGTTACCTTCACACTTCAGATATTAAGAAGTTACGTTTCATTCCAAAAATCATGTGCCTTACAAAAAATTGAAGCAAACGATATAATGAACTGTAGACGTTTCTTTCTAAGTGTCTAAGAGCCTAATCCAGTGCTTATGTAGACTGACGCACAGTAGTTTGGAATGGTGCTGTCTTCTAGCAGATCTTACAGTTCACTTTGCAGTTATTGGTCGCACCGGGTCTTTCCCGGGGTAAAGTGCGGCCGGGACGTGCTGCCGACCACTCACCCCCTTCTAGTGCCGCGGTCATGGAAGAGTAGAGCTATACCTCTACCCACCGTCTGGGCCTCACCAGGCCTGTAACGGGAAAACTTTACCTTTACCTTTACCTTTTATTCGGGAGTGAAAATCATCAAAGAATATAGTCGCATACAGAAATCTAACTTTTGCCGAGTAACATTTCTTAAAATGAAACGTCACTTACCTTATCGGACAAACTTCCACAGCTCCAAATACAGCTCAGCTAAGTAACTTGACTTATTACGAACGTTAATTCGTCTACATTAAAAACGATACAACTCCAAATAGGTATATTCAGCATTATAAGACATAATTACGAAGCAAGTCACTTTTCTATAAACAAAAGTGACTAAACTGCAAAAGTGACGATAACCAACAGCAGTTACCTCTTAAACAGTTGTTACTCAAGTGACAAGTGACACTTGCTGATACGTAGTGTTTAGTATCAACTGAAGAAAAAAACGATAGTAATGATCTGTAGCAGAATATTTTATATTTACCCTTGTGACGCTTTGCAGTATAAAAACTCACATCTTGTGTGGAGCTGGGGGCTGGTACAACGGAAAATAATAAGTTTTGATCTTAGGATGGAACATTCCGATATGTTCAATGAGTCGACAGAGAAAACTGTAGAATGTCAGTCACAACAGTTTTTAGACGATACCTTTTAATGATAGCTTTACGAATATAAATGATAAATTTAGCACTTTTAGACAGTGGGGAGGTACTGTCTAAAAAATACGTATTAGTGACCGACGTCTAAAATTTGACTTGTGTCACTTATACCATCAATTTGCGATATCATTATCCTTAACTCCCTGTACTTATATTGTACCCTTTATTTTCGCTCTACGTTTACTTTACATTTGTTATATGCTTTACTGTTAGCAGATGATGGTCGTCTTCCGAACCTACTCCACGACTTCCATATATTATTCCATATATTAATTGCAGCGTCTTGCTACTGATACTTTTATCTGTCCAGACAATACTCTGTTTTAGGGCAGGCGGTGAGCCTTACTATGTACTGGGCCTTGTTGGCAGTGTTACCTAGTGCAGTTTTTCCTCTTCAATGTGGTAGTTAGGGGGATTGGTTACAGTGTGTTGTGCAGAACCGTGTTCCTCAACTTCTTACGGGCACCATAAGATTACGTGAACGCGGGTGCTTATGGACCCGCCTTTCCCACCCCGGTTACATAAAGTACGTACGTATTTATACATTAAACATTTACACAACGCTTGAATAGCTGATGCTGTCGGTTTCCTTGTTGGTGATTGGGTACCCGCTCCCATTTAACCGCATGTGTATAAAATTTTCAGCCTTCGTCAGGTTTTCTCCCGTATGTTTCATCATTTTGAAACTCATATACACGTAATCAAAAACCGCCCTAGGGAGAAAGGCATTGGGCGTGGGGTGACTGTAATTTGGCTCTTAACCAGTGTGTACAGGGTTCAAGAGGGTTGACCGTGAACGTGGACATTCATCTTCGTCGAGAGCCGAATTTGGTATGTAGAACTTCACCCGATTAAACGTCTTTAACTGGTGTTTAAGTTTCCTGTCACTCCTTACATGTGAGTAATGTGTAATACCCTTGTTGTACCTGTTAAACTAACGGAAGACTCCGTTAACTCACATACATACCTGTACGGTTGAGCTTAGTTTAGGAAGCTAGCGACTCGAAGTTCAGACTGTACGTCACAGTTTTGAGAATACATTATGTAAAGTTCAGGTTCTGAGCTCAAAGCGTGGCTGAACGGGCAACTTGTATAATGGAAACTGGAAGGATAGCACTTCGATATAGGACAAGGCAGTGGTAACTAACAAGAAGGAGAATGGGAATATGAGGTGAATGCATTGAAGGAAGAGGGAGTGTGGGTAGAAAGGTAGTTTAATGTTGGAGGTCGCTATATAAAGCAGCTGGAGTTTCTGGCTTTATACCCATCATCATCCGAAGAGCAGCACCAAACTTTGTGTCTTCTCTTAGGACTTTACGTCGCTTTGACTTACCGTTTACCCACCGTTGCGCAAACTTATATAGGCGTGACTTGATGAAAGGTAGGGGGAAGAGAGAGGTGTCATTGTGGCAACTGTAAGCTTAAATGTGGTCCCTTCTGTTAACGGACAAAGGCAGACAATGAGAAAATCGTCGAATGAGTAAGAAGGTGTAGATTAGTCAAGAGAAGTTCCGAAATGTTAATCGGCGTGGTAGAGAATGTTGTTGCTCTCTGGAGAGTATCTAATTGCTGATGATTAAACTCTTAAGCAAGTAGCCTAATTTAAATTACACGGAAAATGTTCTGCAATTTTATTTGTGCAGGTACAAGCCGCACTTTTCCGATTCGCCAGAGCTTTTGTTTTTTCATACAGTTCGAAGGTTCCTGCGTATTATAACAGATAGCTGTGTAAAACGACTATGTAACTTATTTTTGGTTGCAGTTTGATGAATTTATTTCAACAAAAACTGAGACACTTGCATTTGAGGGTCTGTAACTCAAGTTGTTTACTTATTAAATTGTTTAAGATGTACTTGCGTATTTGGGAACGTAAATTGCTGAGTTTACTCATGTCATTACGTCGCCCGATTGATAGGGATAAAACAAAAGTTTATATTTTGCACCTCGTAGCTTTTAGCGTGGCATGATAATTACCATTATTTTCGTGATTTCAGGCTTCCGCCTCGAAACAGATTAGGACTGCGCTCTTCTGGGTTATTAATTAGCAAATAATGGGGGCCGATGGTTGTCCCGAAACGTCGGTAAGAAATTACCACTAGCTGCGTAATGACCCAGAAGAGCGCAGTTCTCACCATTACTTTCTTTTCAGTTTCATTTTGCTTCTTTTTATCCCTCCCCAATAAGAGTGCTCGATCAGATTCTGTGCTGCATATAGCTTTTGCCGAACTCTGTATTCCAGATTTTTATACGCCGATACCATTTGCTTGGCTTTGTATTGTTTATGCTGCAGACCCCCTTTAGATTTCCAGTAGACATTCTTCCCGAGCCAAATGGAAGCCAACAGAATAAATATTGTCAAGTGTATAGACAGTAAAACAGGTAATGTTCTTACATTGCCTACTGTAGGTTAGCTGTCAGCACGGAAACAAAATACCGGCAGACGTCACGTTTTTGTGCTGTGATTACATAGCGAATTTCATATTACACAAGATGAAAATTTGTAATTGTCCGTACCAGTAGCTTTTTAAAACTGTTTTGCAATTAGGTGATCACTCGCCTGATGCGGGGAAGAGTGAAAAATGCGCATAATTTTGTCGTGAAAGACCAAACCAGGGTATCGCCTAAAGATTGGAGGTGTTGGTCTATAATAAGACATCATATGTTCCACCCTTACAGTGACGGTCGGACAGTAATTAGGGTGTACAACCTAGAAGTCGTGGTTTGATTCCCGGCAGGGGTAATAGGGTTTTCTTCAAAGAGCCTAGGCCAGATATGGGGCCCACTCAGCCTCCAAACCGGTGGGGCCGGCGGTAAAGCGTCCGGGGCATAAAGCTGACCACTCATATCCGCCTATTGCCGAGGTTCATAATGCGATGAACCGTACAGGCGTGTCTCTGGCATGTACAGGGACATTATCTTTATCTTACTGTAACGGTGCAGTTTAATAGGGAAGACATGGTAAAAGACAGCCAACGGCAATGAAAGTTTCCCCGAAATTGCGTTTCTGTTAGGCAGAGATTCGTAGAAGCAATTGTCCTTTGCGGTGCAGTACAGCGGTGCTCCGTACGACATACAAGCAAAACATGACGAAATGCCTGTAAGGTATCTTCAGTGCATCATTTTTGGTACTTTCTAAGAAATGTCAATGAAGCAATGCGTGTACGTCTCTAATCTCTGTGAAGATGCACCTTCCTTATGTTCTCATATAAAGCAAATTGTTTAGGAACATCTGCCTCTCTAAGAACGTTACGCTAATGTATTGGTATTTGTGTAGACAGCTTGCCGTCGACACAGTAAGTAGTGATTCACAGAAAGTGGTTCAATTCCTGTCCGTTAATGTATGTGATTCTTCGCCAAAATATTTTCGGTGTTTGCTGCACGTAATAAAACAACCTCGAACCAAACTGATGCAGACAAAATTGCACGTGCACAGTTGAATGTCGCGTCTTGGTAACTGGGGGGGATTGTCACTTCCCTCCGCAACTCTGCCGTGCGTCTGGGCGGTCGAATGAATGGGCCGAGTCAGATTAAAGAGCAAGCAGTAAGTGGCAACCGATAGTTGTCAGCTAAAATAGCAACCGTATGCTGTATAAGCATGTGTGAGATCTGTAGATACAGTATGTTACGAGTATGTATAAACTGTGCACGTTTCTCATTCACCACTTACTCACTGATTCCTTAGAGCAGAGTTCTCATTCAGAATACGTGTAAAATGGTCGCTTAGCAAGTCAAGAACTAAGCCTACTGTGTTTATGGTACGCGAATGTCGAGTGTCGTGTTCACAGGGAGTCCGTCACTGGTCCCTGTGTGTGCCTCACAAAACTTCACAAAACAAGAATAATTATACAATTGCATGGACAGTCACCCAGGACATATAATCTAATTGTATCTGCCAAACAGGCTAATAATACGAGTAAACAAAGAGAAACGTTTGAGCCATTGTTTGGACAGAACTGCCGTTATCCAAAGAACGCTGCGTTAGAGTAGTTGTATTCGGGCTTGGTATTTAGGTTAGAAGTTCGGAAGACAGCTATTTTGACTGATGTTTATCTTGGTTTTCCTTAGTATCTCCAGGCAAATTCCAGGTTACTGTCCACCAATATGTAGGACAACGGCATCCTTTAAACGAGTAATATTTCGTCTGACAAAGCAAGGTTATAATACCAAGAAAGTAAGGGCAAGTTCAAGCGTCTTTGCCGAGTCTTGCGCGGAAGGCGTGGATAGAGCTAGGAGTGTGTGTGTGTGTGTGTGTGTGTGTGTGTGTGTGTGCATTACCTAATAGTGAGTTTGGTCGTGCCAATTCTTGTAGCCAGTACCTGTTTTTTGTCGGGTTAACAATTGATCTGTCCACACTCCGAAGACGGAGGACCAGAAGAGGAGTATTTGCTGCTTCTCTGACATGGCAACAGTGTGATATGCAATGAACATCATCAGTGGCGTAGCTAGGTGTTTTGGTGCCCGGGGCGAGTAATCACAATGGCCGCCTCTAACAAATTATAAACTCAAAAAAATTATTTAATTTCCTTATATTCGGCTGAGTAATTTACAGTTTGTTGAGCGCAGAAATAGATTTTTTTTTTAATATTCATTTTGTCTACCCCCTCCTCCCGCACCTACGCCCCTGAATATCACAGGTCGCTGTTGTCGTTTTCCATACAGATAAGAGTAGAAATACATATCATGTTATGGTGTTTATCGTTATCAGAATAACGCAAAATCGCGGTGTGACCGCGTGGAAATACGATAACGATTCGAGAGAAAACTATGGAGATGGGTACGAGAAAACGGAAATTTGTTACTGCGTCGCGACGCACTTGTTTGGTAACAACCCTGGTACTAACGGCATCAATTAACGAGCCTTACTACTCGATTACATTGGTGTTACATATTCATGCAGGTCAGATAACACTAGGACACGTGAACCGAGGAATTTGTGAAGAGAAGGCCCGTGTCACACATATTACATGCGTTACGTATGTTATATCCACTCTACCCCGAGCATGAAACAGTAAACACAGAAATAGCGTCTCTCAGATCACACTGATTGGGTATACATCGCTGTTATGTTGGTCTTGCTCGTTTTCCTCATGAAATTCAAAACAGAATTGCCCTGCACAGTGTTACTGACTCAACATGCATAATACTGATGTCACATTAGCAGAAACTGTTGCCTCAGTGATTTAATAAAATTAATAAAGTTAAAATTTCCATGAATAAGGCACTGATGCGTAATGGTAAAAATGGTAATACTACTACTACTAATAATAATAGTATTAATTCTATCATTAATATTTTTGAACAATGAAAAACTTGGCGATCGGAAACCGATTTTAATCACCGATATCACAGAAGCTGAAACTGCTCGATGTAGTTTATCTCAGTATTTAACCAACTTGATGCACAAAATTTGTTTCACAATAAGTTTTAGTTCATGCTTCTACGTGTTTCGAGCACATGTGCTCATCATCAGGAGGTCAAGATTGCATTACACAGCCTCTGGTATCATCACACCTATAGGTGTGCATCAAGTTGGTTAAATACTGAGATAAATATACTGCGATGCACGGTCAACAAAACGTAAAAAAATGTTCGATGTAGGTACACGGCGAACAGAGTTGAGTTCATATTGTCGTATTTTTTAAAATTAAAATTCGTTTGAACATTTTTCAATCATTTACGTCTGACCCCTTTTCCAGTGCACATGTCTTTGTGTATGTTACTGACCAAAAACTGTTTTCCACACGCCTGCTACATGTGTGACAAATCTAAGTCACTTCCTTTCATTGCCCTCAAACGCGTATTGCTTGAGAACTGACGTAGTTCTTTCTCTGTTCTCCGGTTACCCCATCTAACTTAGTCCAGAGCGTGTTGTAATACGCACAGACTTTCATATTGCCCTTGTAGTGACGTACGAAGCTTCACGTGCGGATAAACAGCGGGTAAAAGGTAAATGCATGAGTCAGGACATGAAATATCTGAACCATTCTTAAAGTTATTCTGTTCTCGAATCTGCTATTAATATAATTTTATGAGTTTTATGTACAAAGTACCCACAGTGCTTGCCGGGGAGGTAATAACGTATGTCTGTCCGCCTTTCTGTATCATATCATAAGGTAGCAAACAGATTTGTATTAAATTTTAATTTTGCTTCTTGGGTCAAAATAGATTCTGCGTTATATTGAGATTTATGATGGTACGAAAAACAGGTAAGCGTACACGGTACAACGTACAGCCCCGCATCCCGTTAGGATCTAAAACATTTGTTTATGAAGCATTGAATATTTGTGAGCTGCTGTCTGTTTCTCTGTCTGTGTCTATCAGTATCTGTCCATCTGTCTGTTTGTCTGTGTACCAAACCATCCATATCTATATCTTTATACGTATTTGTCTCTCTTCTGTCTTTCTTTCTCTCCGTGTGTGTGTGTGTTTGTGTGTGTCTGTGTATGTAGGTTTCGTTGTTTTGTGAATATTAGTAGTATTTTTTTTATGAAGATATCTGTTAATAATGCCGAAATCGGAGTTCCGCGGTCACCCCATTATTTCTGTTCCAGTATTCGTATTATGGTAAAATAAATTGTGGTTAATTACTATCTGTGTAAACTCAGGAATCTCCCATATTTTTATTAATTATTGTTGACTTTGTTTTTTATGTTATGTTTAGTGTTTTGCGAATTGGGATTTTAAGTTTTATGGAAAGATCTAGGTAGTTTATGGTATTGTTTTCTTTCCATTGACAGAAACACCAACAGTGTAGACATAAGAATATATAGAAAACCTACACATACTGATGCTACCATACAGTTTTCTTCCAATCACCCACTGGAACACAAACTTGCATCATTCAATTTCTATACAAACAGAATTTTGACACTACCAATCACAAAACAAGCTAAACAACAAGAATGGAAGATCATACTTGCAGTAGCCCAAAATAACAGATTTCCATTACAAATCATTCACAACCTGAAGAAGAAACTGATGGACAAAAAACAAAAACTCCCAACCACAACAACCAAAAAATGGTAACATTCTCAAATTACAGTCCACTAATATGTAAAATGATTAATCTCTTCAAACCCTAATTTAAATATAGCCCTACGTGCCACAAACACTATACATCAACAACTCGCTGATAAAATAGTTAAGACCAGCACAAATTCCAGCGGGATAAATGAACTCAAGTGTAACACTTGCAACAATTCATATGTAGGACAATCGGGAAGCTCAATAGCAACAAAGCACAAAGAACACACGATACATAAGAAGTAATAACCCGATTTCAGCATATGCATTACACATACTAAACAGTAGACACGAATACAGCATTGCAGAGGAAACCCTGGAATTATTGAAACCGTGCAATAAGAGAACAAAAATGAATTGTTTGGAAGCTCTATATGCAAGCCTTTCACCAATGTAACGTATTGATCGAAGAACAGAAGGTCAGTGACATAAATCACCTATACGAACTAGCCCAACACGTCACAACCGGTTACGCATTCCCTGACTCAGTGTACTTCCGAACAGTGCAGCATACACACAACAAGTAGGGTAAGTCCAACCATTTTTGATACGATTTATTTGATTTTGAAAATCCTATTAATACAATACTTGATACACTGTTATTCATTACAGACATACTAATATATGCAGCCACATCACCACCGAATTAGTCACACACCGATGTACCATAATTAACTATTTTAACAAAATGTAACTTTAGCAAGCACGGATACTGAGCTCCCTTAAGATGGTGTAATTACTCCGAAACATGTCGGAGCTATTTTAATGTAAATTTTAATATTGTTTTTAAGACAATTACTTGTGCATTCGTCGGTGAATATATAACTCTGATGATATCAAGATGCACGGTACGAATGTGAACATATTATTTGGAGAGTTTACTGAAATATGTTGACATATTCCAGTTTCTGTCAAATTGGCGCCAAAATAATAATAGACTTTTACATAAATACCTATGTGCATTTCTTTGCGTACTTCGAGAGTAAATCGCTGAATTTTCGCCGGTGCTAAAACTATTCATACGAGAGTTGTGGAAGAAGTGGAGTTCGTATTTTGTGCCCAGTGTGCACTTCTTCAGAAGACTTAACGTGTTTTGAGGTAACTAAACATGCGTGTACTGCGGCGAACGTACATACTTTGCGCTATGTGTGTATTTCTTAACTTCCTTCGTTATAGTTTATTTTTAACGAATTATAACGAATATGTATACGCGGTAGCTTATCCTCATTAGTTTGTAACTGCATTAAGTGAACGTCGGAGTCAGAAAAAAAAAACAAGCGTTTATCTCGTCATCCATGCAAGATTGATATATCGGCTTTAATTCTTTTACGATAACCGTGAAATAACCATGTTTTGTTTCCGGATTTGCATACAGCAATAATGCCTTTTTTTTTTCAATCGGCTATTTGCGTCTCAAGTACACAGAAGCCCATTGACCATAGATTCAGTTAATGCCTTCAATATATTGGATTTTTGTTTCATGATGTCCTATTTAATTCCTGCTTCATCTGCTGTCAGCTGGAGATTAATGTAGTTTCTCTTCTGTTTAAGTGCTGTAACTTTTCTTGTCATTATGGTCGAGTAACCTTTACATCGCTACTCATTTGTATGCTTCCTAATCCGCTAGAATGCTCTCTGCATTTAGTGTTGTTTTAAAGCCATTGCCCTGTAATTATGGTGTCTCCTAGGATGCTTAAATTAAACATCACATTATGGGTATTAACCTTCCCTGTAATTAGGTGACGTCCTTTAGGTCTTGGTTTTAAAGTGACTGCGCGACTTCAAGTTAGATTCTCGCGGAATTAAGAGCAAAAGAACGAACGTTTAAAACGGTTTAAATGTGTGGGATTGAGCGGTAATTGTGTGTGCAACCTTCTGTCACTCAACTAATGTCTGCATTTTCCCGCGCATAGTGTGTTTATGTTTCAGTATGATCCGCACAGTAGACACCAACTATTTCCCTGCACAGTATTAACAGATTGTTATTTGTAATGGACATGCAGTGTACTCTCAGTGAGGTACGAACCGAAGTTTTGTGTGTAAATTATACGAACGCTAGTGTTCATAGGGATGACAATTCTTATCTCAAATTCAAGATTTATTTTCAGGCTACTGCAAGTGGGCGACCAGTGTGACAGATGGTCACTTATACACCAGGATTACATTTACTTCATTGCTTGTAATTAGATTTAATGTCGTAGATGTGTGATGTATATTTGTGGTCACAAGGTTTAGGAATTTATGTCCATGTACTCGTGTCCGGTAGTAGTGCCATGAGAAACAGTATATAAAACCATCGTCGTATGTATTATGTTTGTGTTGTTTTGTGCGCGTTTTGCTCCTGTGTGAAGTGACTAGACTTTGTGATACTGTCGCTACTTCTTGGCATTGAAGACGGGTATGTCGCTTGAACACAGTATAAACAGTAGTCTGAGTTGTCATAATAATATTAGGAGTACTACAGTGAACTTTTTCATGTTTTATTTGTTTTGTGCTTTCTCAGTCTTATTTTGAAATAGCCCCATTCCTCGTTTTCTGTGTTTGTGCATAGAACAAGAAACCCGAACAGCACGGCATTTCATTATCCCATGCAACCATTGTCTCTGTTTTTACATTCTCTTCTCATTGCTGTGGATGAAGAGGAATGCGATTTTGTCGTCGTAGATAAACAAGTTATGGTTGCTTACGAATAAGAGTAAAAGAATAAGAACCTCTGTGTGGAAATAAATTGGAACATCCGAGCCGAATAAAACATTTGAATTGCAAATGGAAATAAGACATAGACATTGGTGGAGAAAGCGAATATTTAGCAAAGCAGGACGCTGAGAAAGAAAGGTTGAATTTCAAGTGTGGGAAGTGCAGTAAGGGAAGAATACTGTAATTTTCGGAATGGGTAGAGCTAGGTTGGGTCGGGACTTAATCACGTTTGTTTTTAACATTTCTGTTGCCCCGCAAAGTCCGCTGTTTGTTAACAGGATAACAATGTCGAGCTGTGAGTGAGTGAGTAAGTACGTGTGTGCGTGAATTAAGTTGAATGTTTGCGAGAGAGTGAGTGTGGGTAGGTCTGTGTGTTGTGAACTGTAAAGTGGTCAGAGGAATTGAATCTACTGTTTTGTATTAAAACAAATCGGAATTATCGAAAACTCTGTATGTGTGTGTGCATTATGCATGTAGTATAGGGCTAACGTTCGTAGATTTCGGTATGCACATAATGAAACGCTGTACTTATAGCTGATAACTTTATTGGTTAGAAACGAAAAATGCAAGCCGTAATCTTATGTAATTAAATTCCAAAAGGGACGAGGGGCATTCCATAGGACTGCAGACCAAACATGACTGAAGTGTTTTATTTTAACTTTGGTTTTAACCTTCATTATACATATATGACTAATGTGTATTTCGCCAAGCGTTTCAAATTTTATTTGCTCTGTATATGTTTGCGATTGTCTGTACATTTAATGAAGCGGACAGGAAACAGTACTTTATGGCTTCTATCAAAGCAGATATTTCAACGGCCAGACATTAGCAGTCAGCCCTAGACAGGAGGTAGTATTACAATTTATTTCGAAGAAAGGGGCGAAGAGGACGTGGACTGGATTCATGCGGCTCTGGATAAGGACAAATGGCGTCCTATTGTGAACACAGTAATGAATCTTGGGGTCCTTAAAAGTCAGGGAATATCTTGGCTAGCCAAAGAACCGTTAGCTTCTCAAGAAGGACTTAATTCTGTAGACTTAGTTTCTCAGTTAATTACTGAGTTTCTTTATTTTTAGTAAACGTGATGTCATCTCAACAATTTTGAACTTATTTTTTCGCAATAAATTTCATTCACACATGGGATATTGCTGTGGAAATGACTTGCAGCAGGTGGTAGCGCAGAAGGATATTAACTTTCGAGAGTGCCACGCATAAACCGTGACTACAATGAAACAGTTCTTTGATTCAAGAGTAGAGTATTCCTACAGTATTCTCAGTAGTAAGGTAGTATTGTATTACATGATGTGTGCGGTACGTGCTTAAGTAAAAGGCTCTTTGTTTTTGCTGGTATGTGTTTGATTGTTGACATGTCAGGCACAAACCCCCTCCAAATGTTCCTTAATATTCGACCGGCTAAGTAAAGTTCATTGGAAAATTTAAGTTAGTCCTGTCGTCCAGCCAGAAGCCAGCCACTGTTCTGACTATATAACCATATGGACCATGTGCTTAGTTCAGAATAAAGCTAATGCAGGCCTATAATTTCGTAGACTCAGTTTCGTCCTCGTATATGAACCAAAATCGGCGAATATTTCTTCCTAACGTTTTGCATGCTTTTATAGGGTATGGGCACTTTAGGCTACGCACTTAGACCACGCCGAATGCGTGCTGAAGGGACCAGTGATTTGGGATGTTGGTTGTTGAAATTTCTTTTGTTTGTTTGTTTGTTTGTCTCACTACAGGCGGGATGTTGCCTCGTGCCTTCTGTTTTCCAGGTTTGTGATCCTCGTTTGTAAATATTTGTTAGGATGCGAGGTTTGAACTTCTTACAGCGGCGATGTTAAAGGTTTAGTCTTCTTCATGTTACATTGTGTCTTCGGATGCGACATGCGACACGTAACATTCTGGAGAACTTGAATATGCGTTTGGTATGGCACCTTGTACGAGGATCGGTCGATTGCGAGGCCACTACCTGCACAGCGCAATGTGGATACGTAGAATAGGTGTACAGAAATCGACTCGCAAAGTGACATTCAACCATGACTGTAACAAATGGATACGACGCTCTTTTCATAAAGAAAGAATACTCACAATAAATCTCAAACTTTTCACTTAGTTTGGAAGGATACGAGCCGATCAGATTGGCCAAGTGGTCCAAGATATGTATCATCTTCGACGACTCGAACAATGGGAAGGATCATTTGATTACGGTAACATCGTATGTACCCTTCAAATCTGTTTGGCCTTCTTTAAAATAGGGGGGTAGAACAAAAGTATGGTCTTGTCTCTTCCCATGCCACAAGAAGCAACCTAATGAGCAACATATGTGATAGCTGGAGGAGAATCGAGTGCTGAAGTAATGCATTTTTTACGAAGTCTTTCCGTCTCCAGCATGTTACGTTCAATCAAGATAAGAATCCAAGCACTTCTCCTGTGCAACGTTCGAGGGATGCACAGGGGACACGAGATATAAGGGAAGCTGGAAAGTAGGGTTGGTTCTGTCGGGGATACTGCGTGAATCGTTCTCATGTTGGGATAAAATGTTGACAGTCGTATAACACTGCCTTTAAAAACCGATGTTTTCAATTTTGCGTTTTTTAAATTATATTTTTGTAGTGTTAAGCCAACTGAACGCAGTAGTATGGATTTGCCTTTGATGATCTGTTGCACAGTTTATCTTTCTCTTCAGTACAGTTCATGTTTTAAATATAATTTACTCTTAAACTTCGTGAGTATGTAGTAAATCTAAGTGTATATTACTGTTTTACGGCGGGTTTAATTTCATGTTCGTTCTTTTCATAAAATGAACACGTAAAGGAGAATTTGTGGGAACATATTCATCATATAAGCTTAAAAATGCCAAATAAATCTATTTCACATTTGGGGATGTACACCAAAAATTGTCCGCCGAATTTAATTTCCATCAGCATCAGTGTGCCCTAGCTCTTATCCACACCAGCCTTCCCGGATTGCTCAGTGTAACTCACAAAACTGCACGACGTATGTTTCTTTCTAATTATAAAATAAAAACCACCTGATACACATAAATGGGCGTGAAACCATTGTACCTGGATGATTTTTGTTTTGTCACTGTTGTAAATGAAGTATGATGTAATCCTGAACCGGTTGAAGGTGAAGCTCCTTCAACTTTTGTTTGAACCAGTTGTCTTGCGAATCAGTTGTACTGCTATTCATTTTAATGTTTATGTTGTTGTTTACATCCGTCAACAGTACTGTTTATGATACAAAGCCATGGAGTTGCTTGCTTCTAATTGCTTCCGCCAGCAGGAGATTTGTCCCTACATTTAACCCTTCGAAGACTAAGCGTTTGTGTTTTAAGGTTCCTCTGGTTCAACCATTTGTCCGTACGGTACGAGCAGCATGCAGATGAAGAAGAGTATGGAACCTTGGAAGAATGATACTATAAAGGGAAAACTACAGCACTCGGTGGAGAAACCTGCCTCACTGCCAGTTTTCCCACCATAAATCTCACATTAACGGGCCCGGAATCGAACCCAGGCTTTCGCGGTGTGAGGCCGTCAACTAACTGCATGAGCCATGACCTGACCTCTAAATATTAATTGAAGGTACTTTTCTATCCAATGTTCCCAGATTTTCGAAAGAGCACTGGTTTTTGGAATGTTTCCAGACTTCGACCCTTTGTCCTTCTGGTGAGCGGAACGTGTCGTTGAAGATGAGACAGGAGCATACAGACCTCAAATCTCACATGGACTAACTTTGGCTCGAACTCTGGCCTACGTGGTGGGAGGTCGGAGGCTAACTGCCTCAGCCATGGCACGGTCATTGAGTAGGGTTCACGTGAACTGTATTTAAAGTCGTGTAGTAAACACACTACGTCTCGATTGTAAAAGCCAATCAGTTAATGTTGTACAGAGAAGTAATTGCTGTTTTTCTGATAACAATACGAAGCACAGAAATACACTCTGTGGGCAGAACGTGGAATATCTTAATGTTAAACTTGGTGGTACGCAAAACAACCATTAGGTTTTAGACCATTAAGATATTCGCACTGACTGAGAACCTGATTGAAAAATACATTACTAAAACTGGTAGATGAATTCTGAAAATCAGTACCCTGCAGTGGGGTGATATTAATATGGGCGAGTGTCACTGGTCCCTAAGAAGCTTTTGAGCGTAGGCTGTTACTGAATCTTTAACGTCCTACCGTGCATATTGAACTGTTACGTAAATAATTAAAGAAAATCTGCCAGTTGTATTTGAAGGATATATATTTTGTATTAGTTTGGAATAAGGTCCAACTGAGTGATACGAATATTTGTGTAAAAAAGATGGCTGATGTATATCAACTTTCCTGCACTTTTTAAGGCGTAGTGAATATGTGTTAGGCTACACGTTTTCCAGGTTTGGTTGCTTGCTGAAGAGTATCAGGGATGACAAGAGCTGTTTCAGCTTTTTTATTTCAACACACTGAGATAATAAGCGACGTAGTGACAAGCAGTCTGTCGACTGACATATGTGGATCTGCAGTAATTGGGTTTGTTTTCATTCTCGCGTTTTCCTTCCAATGTCATATTAAGCCAGTGTTTCTGAGCTGTTGACTAGCCCAGCGCAACCGGTCCGCAAATTTTGGTTATTGTTGTAGTCTAGCATGTAGTATCTGGTCATAATTGGAACGAGACAGGTAATGTACGTATAAGAGTAGCATTGAGACTCGTTCGCCTGACCACTTTTACCGTTGAAAAGGAATAAATATTACATGTTCTGAGTGTGTGACTCTAGCCTTACTTATCCAGCATACAATGCTCATGCACCGTGCTATGTTGTCATCTGTGGCTTGTCTGGCTCTAACATATTTTTCCGCATTATCTCATAAACGGTACGATTTTCGGGGGGGGGGGGGGGGG
>Ga0136643_10005728_pt1 | contig 17609 bp, 13 predicted proteins | sample TergutLab28metaG_FD_96883 | JGI IMG/M metagenome (GOLD analysis project Ga0136643, IMG submission 96883) | Labiotermes labralis P1 segment gut microbial communities from Petit-Saut dam, French Guiana - Lab288 P1 (version 3) (version 3) | ecosystem: Host-associated > Arthropoda: Insects >... | reverse complement strand
GAGAAAATCCATATTTGGTTGAAATCTGGCAAAACGTCGGGCACATTACATGAAGATCTAAGTACGTTCTACTGTTGCTGGCGACATTAAATCTCCACAAAAGCGTTTTCTTCGAGTAGAATGGAATCAGGCGGTTAGGATAGCCGAGATGGTATAAACGTTACGCGAACCCGCCGTAAAATTACGTTCTACGTAAAGTAAAATGTAAAGTAAAATTTCGCCCTGTAACCTGCCATGAAGGCCCAGAAGGAAGTATAGAGGTATAGCTCTACACTTCCTTCAACCTCGGAGTAGACGGGGGTGGGTGTTCAACGCAAAGCCCCGATCGCTTTACGCACATAAAAGAGACCTACCCATTGTACACGAGGCTGGGTTGGCCCCAGGGCCTGTCTGGACGGGTACAGAAAATCTCGCCCGCACCGGGATTCGGTCCCTGGAATGTCCATTGCCTATCCTGTCAACATTTATCGAAGTTTTATTTATTTCTTCCCTTTCTTTTGTTATTTTGCCATTCGATTATTAAAATGGCTAATTTTTTTCCACTCATACGCGCACTTGTTTCTAGTCTAGGTGCCCAGACAAATGACCAGTATGTCTGACATCGTGTTTCTACCGCAGGCGAGATCCTTCTGGACGGTCATCGCGGAATCTCGTATAACAGCTCGATGGATATGGACCTGTTGCCAGATAAGGACCCTGAGGGGCCAGAAGGTGAGACGGACGTACAGGCGGACAGCGACTACGGGTCGTACTACCCTCACCACGAGGGCTACATGGAGCCCCTCGAAAAGCGGTCGGCCTCGCTCTTCTCGTCCACACCAGCTGACCTAGAAACAGGTGGAACCAGTCCTCCACTGGCGGAGGACCAGCAGGTAAGTATACACAAGTTTGTGTCTTAAAATTCGGACCTCCACTCATGAAATGTTTGCATGTACTTAACCAAAAAAAAAAATCCCGACTACGTAAAGAGATTTTTCTGTTCTCCAAAACGTCTTTGAGGCCCACCCTACCTCCTATTCTGTGGGTGCGTGGCCTAAGCTTGAAGCTGACTGCTCACTTCCACCTAATACCAATGTTAAGAATGAGTGGAGACATACCTGCACACCCCCTCCTCATATGTCTTCATGGTGTGTGTGTAGAGAATAGTTTTATCTTTTAGCCCAGTACTCTGTCCAACACTGACAAATTATATTCAGGTACACAAATTCGCGTTATTTAAAAACAATTTCAATCCAGTCACAGAAGACACACAGATGCCTCTATTAACAGTCTATAAATTACGGAGTGTTCCATTCAAAGTGTTCCTGAACATGGTAGCTGTTATAGGATACGCCGTTGGATGCAGGGTTTCTGTGCGATGAAGCTATCTAGGTTGGGAAATGGACGCTCTGTATCACGATATGTCCACCGCTCACAGAGAGACTGCGGGTTCATCAAATGGACTTTTAAATATTATTCCATTATTCAAGAAACATACTGAGGCATGTACCATACATGTATTTCTATTAACCTAGAAGACCCCCTCCGTTCAGGCCTTATGAAGAACGTGAAGGAACAGTTTTTCCTTTTACGAAACCTAATCCAAAATTAGCTGTCGTAGAGAATCTGCCAGTGACGTATACCTCTTGGCATTTAGTTCTTCTGAGACGTGATGCCATTTCGAATGGTAAAGTTACCGCCAGTAGACTGTATAAACTCTTTAAAAAGAGGCAGCAAGCTACCCAGAGATGTGGTTAATTACTGTCCAAGTAACACGGCGTCATGACCCAGAAGAACTGAATCATTATCAACACCGCTGTGATAACTTCAAATGTCGCATATATGCATACATTTTAAATGAAGATTCGCTCAACAACCAATCCAAAACCCATACAGAACTACATATTCATTTGTCGCTCTTCGTGAAACTTAGTTATTCTGACATGGAAAAATCTTTCGCTATAGCCAGATTTTTTACACATAACGGCACATTAACCTGCCAGCCGCTACCCTGTGATACTATTAGTATCTGCGTATCTGATTTCAAGGTTTGGACGTAAATTCGCATTTATATACCTGGATAAAAATTCACAACCGACTGTATACGGATGTGTGTACAGGTAGAGATAGTTATGTTGATCGAATCCCGGTGGGGTGAGGTTTTCCATGCCGTCCAGACTGGTCCCAATGCCCACCCAGCCTTCTGTCAAAGGGGGGTGGGAAACCGAATCTTTACCGGAGGTAAAACGGCCGGTGCCTGGCGCTGACCACCTACCACATTCTAGCGCCGTGGTTGCGAATTGGTGGAGTTATACCTTGCCTCCCCTCCGTGCCTGCATAGGCATGCTATGTGGTGACCTTTACCCTTACAGTTAGTCACACAAGAGTTTCAAAATGACGGTGCCTGAGCGACTCGTGCCGAGACAGAAGACAATTCCAAGTTTGCGGTGTTGTAAGCATCTGCTTGAGCTTTTCTGTCTTACATTATCTTACAACATGGCAGCGCTGTGCAAATGTGTGCTGTTCTCCTATTCTGCCTCGAAATAACACCTTAAAAACAAGCCTTTTGCTTTTATGTGCATAATGGCATTTGTGTTCCTTGTCGTCAGTTTCTAAAAACTCATTAAAACGTAAAAAGTAAATATTGCTAATTGTGGAAGTAGCGAGATGATTCGGACAGTTGGAATGTCAAAAGCTGTCTTTAATTTTACTGGTTTACATTTAATCCGTTGCTACCGAGCAAACATGTCACCCGCCGTTTTTTGTATTTTGTGGGTCGTTAAGTCAGTTATTCATAAATCCGATCAAAGTGTCGAGTTGTTAATTAGCTAGTTATTTAATCATCTAATTTCACAATATCGCAGGTAAAGGTGTTTCGCTTGTGATGTATTAAATAGCATTAATTCCAGTCGTAAGCCTTCGATAATCCATCTTGAGCTGTCATCTGGATGAAGATATATTCTGCCCAATTCCTGGATGTATACGTTGCAGTCCACGCCAATGTTATACCCCTTTCTAGTCCGACTATTGCTGTAAAATCAGGAAATCCAAAACAGCTAATTTTACCCTTCGTATTAGTGGTGGTAATATGGTCGAAGAAGTAATTTTCAACTGTAAGACATAGGTAGCAGACTTATGAATGGCCACGACAAGGAGAACAATATGGTTTCCGTTTTGAGACCTACATCTTGCTACCAACCTGGATCTGAAGACCAACTTGTGGTCACGGTATAACAACCGCGGGTGGAACTCTGGTACATGGAGATCTGAACCCGCCAACTTGTTGTCAGGACGATGAGTTCCACGAGAACCTCATCTATCGTGGCCTGTTCCGCAAGCGGAGCGTGTCGCTAGAAGACACGGTGGTGTCGTCCACAGCCAGCGACCCAGACATGGCTGCATTCCAGCATCATAGGGTTGCTGCGGTCGGTACCAGCACTGGGCCTGACGATGAGGAGGAGGATGTAGATGAGATTTCTGAGGCAAGGTCAGCCCCACCAGTGGTGCAACACGACGGAGAGGACGTCAGCGAAGAAGACGCAGACACCATGGAACAGGAAGCGATACAAGAGGTATTACTGTTGTTGGCGTCATCATAAGTCGAGGGGTTGAGTCCAGTCCCTAGATTACTAACGGCATTGTATCAATTGCACAGTATAATTAGACTGCTAACCTATACAGATTCAATACACGAGAGAATTTTTGTTTTGATTAATTTAAATTGCTTTAATTTCTTATGTATTTCAATAAAATCTCCGCCTCTTTGTAAGTAACGCACACTTATAACAAGAATGTATAATGTAATACTATCCAGAACGTACGAAGGATATACAATAAGTAAGTTTCCATAGGCAATAAAATTCAATGAGAAGTCTTAAAACGAATATAACCCAATTACTCCACTGAAGAATAATTATTTTTCAACGTCGTCTCCGAAAACGCTGATACCATGAATTTTAACTCTCGGTTGCTGTAGAATTCGGACTCGTATGTTCACGCCATTTCACAGCCCGTGTGTACTTCCGACGTACAACTCCAATGCAGCCCATTATCTCTAAATGTAATGTGTCGATTTCCCAAAATCAATTCCTTCATTCGTGCTGCGTTCACAACCGTCTGTTTGATATGCTGGGCCGAACCGATGCGATCATCATCACGTATGTACTTTCGAAGATTTTCGAATTCTTTACGCCATTTTCTGACATGCTACATTCCCGTTACGCCGTCGCCGTACATCTATATCAAATGGTGGTAAGATTTGAAGGAGAAACATTTTCTACCCATCAAAACCCAACGAAACTCTTCGCGGCACCAAGTTTTCAAAGTCGTTGCCATTGCGTAACAAGTTCTCCCTCAGCTGCACCTGACTCTTGCGCCATCTGTAACATTTTATGGCTAATGCGAGTGCTGCCTGCTAACCTAAAAACAGAACGTTTGCTTAACACAAATGTTTTAGGCTACGGAACCTTACTTATTGAACAAGCCTCGTCTGTGTTTCATTCCTGTTTTAAAGAGTTTGGACATTTGCGTTCCTTGAATTTTTCTGCGTACTTGGTTTTCAATATCTGTCAAATGTTGTTCGTCATGTGTGATTATTGTTGTCATTGCTGTTGTTGTTGTTGCTGTCGATGTCGTTATTGTTGTATTGTTATCATAAACACCACTACAGCTACTAATATTATGAAGGAACAGCGTGGTCTCATAATATTATACTGGAAAATTATCTGGAGAGTTTTGAAATTGATTACCGTTTAGATCTGTGTGCAGATTTTCTTCTCACAGATTGAAACTCTCGCCTTCTATCCAACATACAAGTTTGGGACTGATAAGTATCAGCACCTCTCCCATGGCTCAGAGCCCACATTTGGCTGTACATCCTTCCTGCTGATCAATATTCATATGATCACCTACCCACTGGAATGTAACAGAATCTGCAATATGGGTGTTTTTACATCAGCAGTGTTTTCTAAATACTTTCCTACATGGTCAGCAGCAAGGGAGATAAGATAGGCCATACCTGGAAGCCTAGACAAAATACTCTTTTGTCATCACAGTTCATTAATTTCACTTGAATGAATAACATGAACAAATTGTTAAAACCCCACACACACATACATCAGTCCTCAGATGCTGTTTGGACCCTATAATCAAGAACACAGACTGTTGTTATATTTCTGAAGATAATGGAACCATAATATACAGCTTAACAAAGATGTGTATATAGAAATCACAGCGAACATGACTGTCACTAGCCTACAGGCTGCAAATCCTCAAACTGCCCTTGAAGTGACAGAGTTTCAACGAATAATAGTGTTTTATGAATAAATACTTTTGCACAGGAAAGATTTGATTTATGTGAACAACAACACAGATGGATTAAAGAGTATACCCTGAAATTACGTAATAAGTAGGCCTACCCCTGTACCACTAGGCAACATCTTACACTTCTGAGACCAAAGGTGAAGGAGGTGGAAAAATTATTTGATGAAAATATAGCATTTGTCTGAACTATTAGGGGACGCAAATTTTACACTGCTCGAAACTTTAAATCCAATCTCATAAATTGTTAAATTAGTACAGATAATTGCAATCTATAAATGCATATTATTGTTTTTAGAAACAAGGCCAAATACACATTCTTCTTGTACATCTTCTCCTTCTTCATCTTCTTGTACTTTTTCCTGTTTTATGCATGTCCTCACTATATGTGCTCTGTAGATGTCACAACATCCATTCCACATACTTTTCAATGTAAGAAATATTTACTGTAAAAAAGGTCAGTGCAGTGTGATATCTGTATGTGATTATGCTAGGAGCAGTCTGTGATAACAGGAAAGCAATAGCAATATTTAAGGTTATTTTTCGGACTTCATCCAACATTTTCCTTTTTCATATTGAAATCACACCACTTCAAGAATTTATTCTATCTGCATCTTCTAACAATTATGATATGAAGAAATTCATGCTGTTAGCCCCCAGTGTAATGAAGTATATTCTCATATCCACTAGAGGAAGGGGAGGGGGGTGCAGGTAACAGCCCTTTCACATGTTTGAACCACAAGATGTAAATAAAAACAGTCTGCTAAGCGCTGAAGTATTTGTATATAAATGGGTTGGAAAATATAGTCCAAAAATGTATCCTTATACTTTGTATTACACCATTTTCAGCCAAATTCAAACTCTTTATCAAGGGAAAGATGTACACAATATCACACATAAATTTGTTAAGATTTTTTAATAGATCATTCCATTCTTATTTGCTTTGCCCCAGCAAACCACACTTGTAAAATAGCAGAAATTTGTACCTGCATAAGTGATACATATATTTTCCAAATTCCTCATTTGTTATTTTGCGTACATATTTGGTATCAGCATTCATTTACCGCAGATAAAATATATTATTGCAAAACTGATCACATAACTAACATCACATTGCACTGATTGTGAAAATATTCTGTTCAATGTGTGTAATAGCTCAGAATGTTACAGTAGAAGTTGTACACCACAATGAGTTCTTCACTGCATGTCATGTTCCAGTTTTGTCTATGATTGGCCATTTTTGTAATTTTTGATAAACAATAACTTGAGTGTAATATGCAGTATGGATTGTTATTTAAAAATATATAACAAATACACTTTTGACAACATTTTTTGTACACCCAGCATATTAAATTTCATCACAATCTGTCAAGTAGTTTCAGAGATAAATCAAGCTTTAAATGTATGCAAATGACACATGGAAGTGTTTTCTTACAACACCAGTTACAACATAAAACCATTGACGTCGCATTAAGCAGTGCTGCGCATATTGTGTCATGTTCACAGAAGACTAAGGACCATGTGTGTCCTCAGGCACAGGAGAAAACAGACAAGGATGCAGATCTGCTGCCACCTACAACACCACTGACACAGCCATCCTCTCTGTTTGCCTCAAGTGATTCTCTAGCGAATGACTTGCGTGATCATAGTGATGGAATCTGGAATGAATCACAGGCCACGGTGAGCTGAAAGTTTGTTGAAGAACTTATGACACACCCAACTATTCCAAACCGTGCTTCTGGATAATGCGTCTTATTCATCCTGTATTAAATCAGATAAAGAACAAAATAAATATGCATTACACGTTATTGATGGATGCAATACAGAACCTATGGACCAAGCAGTGAGTTTATTTCAGTTGCCACAACTTTTTAATTAAAATATAAAAACACTACATGTTTCAGCTTCCTATTGAAGCAATCGCCAGGCCAAACATATGGTCTTACATTTGGTCTCATCATAGGTTTGATAGAAAACTGAAATGTTTAGCTCACTCATCTTTTGAGAGACACAAGAAATTCTCTGTCATTTGTTTTCTGAATTTTGTACAAAAGGATGACCCAAACGAAAATAAAGAAACAGAGTTTTCAATATAACCGCTGAAATACCATAAATATTTGTATAATTCAAACAGCTTGAAGGTAGCCTGCATTCATATTGTGGCCAGGTTGCAAAGCGGTCTGAGACAGTGTTTTTCAGCCACTGTGATTTGCCTTGGTTAGAAGGCAGACAGTGTTGAGGAGGCCCGTCCTTTCTGGATCTTTGGATATAAGAAAGGATAATTGATCTCACAAAACCTAGCTGTAACAACTAACTTAACGGAGCAGACTTTTAAAGTGTCACTTATATATTCACCCATACAATTAATAATGTGCAACAAGAATTATCTCATGACAATGCAAGGCCATTATCATGAAACATTTAATAAAACTTATCAGTTAGTAGGCAGTTTTCCAATAGCAGTCAACCAATAGCACAGCTTCTGACTCATCTTCTCATGATCATGATGGGGCAAGAATTTGTCATGCCTGTGCAAAATTTTCATCTGGTATAGTTCACCAGCAATATTTTTTATAATTTCAAATAAGCGTAAAATTGACATTTAGATTAGCAAACATAATGAAATTTAAGTCTTGCAATATTACAGAATAAGAGTCCATGTCAGTGTTCATGTAATAGAATCACTGGCTTTGAAAGTCATTTAATTTTGTGCAAAAAAGTAGTACACCAGCCACAATTGTAATAATTGCAGTAATTACAGTTTTATTAATTGTTTTACTACTAATATGAAGGATTTATTACACCAAACTCAATGTCAGGTTGTAAGAAGAATACTTGCCAGCTCCATGGCATACAGTTCTTCTTGGAAAGCTAACAGTTTGTTAGCTACTCAATAAATAACTCTCTTTTGATGAAATCCAAAGGCTCAGTACCTACTGTGTTTATAAGCTCACATTTTATTAGTCCTGATCCTGATCAATTCAGTTCAAGCCCTCCCACCCTTTCTTATTATTATTCATTTCAATATTATGCCCACATCTACACCTAGGCCATCCAAGTTGTTTCTTTCTTTTAAGTTTTCCCACCAAAACCATGTATGCATTTCTCTTGCCTTAACATCATCAGCATAGTCCAAAAGCTGCTGTATACCACTTAATTAAGCATATTCCCAAAATTTCGGAAGGCAACAATTAATTTCATCATGTCTGCCTCCCTGTCTGTTTGTCTGCGTGGAACAATGCGGTTCCACTGGACAGATTTTCATGAAATTTTGTATTTGAGGATTTTTCAAAAATCTGTCTCGAAAGTTAAGCTTTCATTAAGATCTGTCAAGAATAATGGGTACTTTACATGAAGACCTCTGTACTTTTATGATATCTCATTGAAATATTCTTAGAATGAGAATGTTTTCACACAAAGTTATAGAGAGAATTACAACATACATTTTACATGCAATCATATTTTTCCAAAAAATCGTGCCATGTATGAGATAATGTGGAAAAATATGGCCAAACCAAACAGGCCACAGATGACAATATAATAAATTTCAGATTCTCATAGTGATTCATATCCTATCAATATTACTGTCATGTGGGATGGGACACTGTATAGTTTGGTAGGTAGGCAACAATATTTCAAAGGAATCTGATACCTCCATCTTCAGACTAGAAGACCAAATTACACAGCACCACATCCAAGAAGAATATAGCTATTCATACATAAAGAAGGAAACTGAAAAAGTATTATCGAATAACCCAGAAGTATAAACAAAATTAGTGACTGTTGCAACCAAGATATAAATAATAATGAAAGCTAATGATAATGATGATAATGATAATGACAACAACAACAACAATAGCAATAATAATGATGATCTATTAATGATTGCAATCATATAAATAAAGGAAATGTAAATTAAATGGTATATAATACAAGTGCAAATTAAGACAACATGTAATATATAAATGAAGGACTAACTTGTAAAGACACTGTAGGATAACAAAGTTTGCTCATTGTGTTTTATTATTACTTGGCAGCCTATGGATTGTTTACAAGCACAGGTATTACCATAATAATAGATATTTTACTTTAAAATTGCAGGATTCTAACCATTTTGATATCATCCCAAATACACTGACCATGCACACAGGTAACTTTCATACAATGAAGGTAACTGCCTCAAACTGTAACAGCGTTAATGATATTTTTACTAATTTCCTAGTCTTCTACATGTACCACCCATCTTGGCCTTGATTTAAACACTAAATATACTAGGTGAGGAGAAAAAATTGTGAATTTTTTCCAACATCCAGTCTTCTCTCTCTCTCCGCCCTATATATACATATATATATATATATTTTTTTTTTTTTTAACTTAATTTGAGTATGCAGAACCTACATGAGGTGTTATGTTGTGGTAACATGCAGGCAGTGCTCTCTACTCTAATGTATAACTGCACACAGTCAGCTGTTATCTCAACATGTTACTGGTTCAAACAGGTACTCCAAGTAGCTGATGCTGATATCAGTGCCTTGAGTGGTGCAGAACTGAATTCTCTATCAACTTCCGGACCTGGCACTCTGTTAGCCCTCACCCCATCATCAAGACGCAAACAACTTCTGCTTCTACAACATCAGCAACGCAGTTCCATGGACACTGAAGCACTTGATGAAGAATTGGAAGCAGAGTTTGATGCTCAGGTATAATTTCTCTAGTTATTTAATGATTCTGTATTAATTGCAGAGCTTCATCACAGAGATTAGGGATGAAATTGGAAGAACTTTTCACCTTCTGTGACACATTTTAAGGTATTACTCTGCATTTGCCTTTACGAACCGCAGAAACATATGCAAAATATCAGTGTGTAACAGTATTTTAGATATAAGAGTGCAGTGCTCCCATACCCGATTTGGTGTTTGGGTGTGTGCAGATTTGAGGGTAATCAGAGCATGACTGGCACTTCTTTGGCCATAATTCTGATGGTAAGGTAGTGGTATGTGAACATGGAAGCTTATGGACCCTCCCCCTGTCCATTGCTTAAAAACAAACATTTCTAGTCACCAAATATATACATCAGGCACGAACCCAAAGTGACGGGGCCTGCCAGAAAATATTTAAATTAAAAAACAACAATTTTGTAGGCATATTTTATGAAACTTTTACACCATTTACCCTACAGTTGAAATTACCATTGAAATCGGCTGATGACTAGTATATTGGGATTTTGAAAAACATCATGAAAGACTTAGGAAGTCTTAGATGAACTTAAGAAAGAATCAAAGAGATTAGACCTTGTGATTTAAATTAGTTCAGTGAGTCTTGAAACATGTAGTTATACGTATATAAATACAGTCACAAACGATGTTAAGTTATATTTATGACATAAATTTTATAACGTAGTTTTTACAGGCAGACATAAATTATATAGAGCTCTAGGGTCAAATCTAGGTGCACAACCAATGCACACAGTGCTTGGATCTTGGATAGTTATGCTGCCAGCTTCTATGGCGGTGTGTGCTTACACGTCCCTTTTTAATCATGTATTTGAATTTCTCAGCACTCCAAACATTTTCCACCAAATATTTAATTACATTCAATCACATGTAGGTAAAACCAAATTGGCCAAGTTGTTACTCTATTTAACTTGAAGTTCTCACACAGCAAGGGTCAGATAGCTATGTGAATGTGAAGTTTCAAAGTCTGTCTCTGTCTCATTCGTCAATGGTTACTATGATATAGCCACAAATTATATGTTTTATATTTTTACCTACCCCCATATGAAATAGTGAAGTTGTTTTACTTTCTCAAAGCTCCCCAGGTTCTAGAAAAAAACATCACTTTGTTAGAAGGTCCCCAGGCATCACCCATTTTTCCTTCTATTAAGCGTAGCATTATGGTTGAAATTAGTAGGGAACAATGGTGGAAATACACTACCAGGAAAATCCCGTCTGAGTGTTATCACAAATATGACATAAACTTGACAGGGATTGAACCCAGGAGACTGGTGACTAACTATCTGAGCCATGTATTTGCCTACCTCATTATACTATCAGAGATGGCTGTCCTGCATATGTTTCAGGTGAGTTGGGGAAGCAGTGGGTGAGGTCAGGTGGTCAGTAATCACAATACTTATTCCTTGAAGACAGTAAACTGTTGCCTGTTATTGAGGACCATCATAATAAGGTATGAATAAATCCTGGAGTAAACTGAATCCAGTATTCTCCACATGAGAACATCATTTAAAATTTCAGGTTCCACAGGCCCCTTCTTCACCCAGGATATGCATTGAAGCCATAACATCCCTCAAGCCAAGTCCATCAGCAACCTTAACACCCAACCAGGAAGTGCCGCAGATGCAAGAGAATCTAACAGGCATCCGAAGACGGCCTTCACCCTCTCCTGAAAGGTAAAACCTCTGCATTCTCTTGTAAAAAATTGTAGATTTTCAGACTTTACACCCATTAACTCTTAAAGACATACTTGTTAGCACCATTATAACTACGGCAGATATTGTTTGCTGACTGTTATATATTTAATGGAAATGACAATTCAAGAGTTGATTCTTTCTTCTTTTCAGATGTATAGTTTATGAATCCATGTTTTCTTGTAACATTTAGCCTTCATTAAAAAGTTTTAAGATTCTAGTCTTCTGGTGTCGTATAATGTGTCCTCTGGTGAACAGCTTACAATGTGTCATCTGGTGAATAGTCTAGGGCATGACATCTTTTGAATGGCCTACAGCATGTCATCTGGTGAATAGCCTATGGAACGTTGTCTGGTGAATGCCAAGGGCATGTCATTTGGTGAATGACTTAGGGTGTGCCATTTGGTGAATAGCCTAGGATGTGTTATCTGTTGAATAGCCTAGAGCATGTCATCTGGTGAAAGTCTAGGGCATGTCATCTTTTGAATTGCCTACAGCATGTCATCTGGTGAGCAGCCTATGATGTCTCAGAGGATTGTATTTCTTCTATGTTCGGGGACTGGCATTCCATTATTTACTTGTCAACACATTGTAAAATCCCAGAAAACTTACAATCTTCTTCAACACTGCTGTGACATCTTTAGTCCTGGTAAATAGAATAAATCAAAGTACTTCATACAGAAATGCATTAACACAGAATCTGCATCTTCACATACAAACAAATACAACTACATCTTTATTTTAGTAGCATGGAACCCAATGACAAACTCAGATCACAGGACTATATGGCCTTGGTTAACATGCAACTTATTCTGGTTTCAAACCCATCTGCTGCCATTAATTTCAAAAGAGGCACAAGAACAGACAAATCCATCTGTCAGTGTCAAAACGACTAATTCTGCGAACATGAGGGAGAAGCATCTTTGGAAATAGTCACAAAATTGCTACATCAAACAGTGGAACAAATTACAATGCACAGTTTCAGACAGTCATTTTAACAAACAGTTAACCAGTTATCTTCTACCATTCACAGACAAAAGGCATTGCTCTACCAGTGTGAAGTCAGTTTATGTCTCTTTCAGACTGGACAATGCAATCCCTCTGTCACCTTGTCCAAGGGACAGGGTCCTCACTCCCAGCCCCAGCCACCCACGAAGAGAGCTGAGACGTAGAAAGAGCCCCCTTCCAGGCTCTCACACCCCAGACTCAAGTCGTGATTCCACACAGCAACACTCATCATCACTTGAGTCAACAGAGGGCACAACACGTGGTAAGAAGTATTTTACATATGGTAATATTCAGTCTTTAAAAAACGAATTAATGAGATTATGTATGCCAATTTGGCTTCAAATACATCATTTTGTATGACAAAACTAGCAGAAACCATTAATGAAGAAATGTGCAAATTTTTCTCATCCACTTATGTGCACAATTTTCATGGTACATATTCTGATTATATTCTGTCCCATATAATGTAAATATTTTAACACTGTCACACAGTTGTTAACATGTAAGGTATGTGTTTCATGTCAGTTTTGGGGGTATGTTCATGATCTAATCCAGACAGAACTTCATGTGTCTGCTTTTCAATAAGTTTTCCACAAAAAAATTTTGTGTGCGTTTCTTGATTAGCTGACTGTTGTAACCTTCATTTGACTACATTATCAGTACCAGAGGAAATGTATTAAATCACCAGCTTCCACATTACCTAATATTTTACTTGTTAAATTACAAACATCAGAATATAGTGTGTAGCACACCTCTTTTATGTTAAGAAGGCCCTGCATTCATATCTCGCCCAGGGACCAAGTATTGTGATTGAGTATATAAATTTATTTGCTTCCAATTACAAATTTAGTAAATTCATGTAACTGGTTACATGTTTCGGCACAAGTTGTGTTCCATTATCAGATCATTGCGAAAGATAAATTTCCAAATAGACCCTAACAAGATAGGTGCATCTGACTGTGACATTCGTGACACATGTAGCCTATAATGGTGTGCAACTTATGTTGAAATGAGTAACAAATAATACCAAAATGAAAAGATTTACCAGCAGAATATCAGTTCCTACTGTGGTCTGTGAGGACGCAACAATATGCTATCAATGAAAGTGTGATAGCTGGGTCTTTCATATTTTGCTGGAATACTGCATCAAATCAAGGATGGCCACTTCCCTTTATATAATTTGCAATTTATTATGTATTAATTAATCATGACATTATTTGATGCAATGTAGAACACAATATTGACAACTGTCAAATAAACCGTATGTAAATAAATATGATAACGTGTTTGATACTGAATTATGTTCTTGGGGATACAGATAATAAAACTATGTTTAGAAATTTGAGAAAATACAGTAAACTGTGAGTTATCCAAATTTAATGTGGGAAAAGTAGGGTCAGAACAGCTGATAAGTGGGTTGTTCAGGGTCTGTTTCCTAGAACATAGTTGAAGTTTTGGATGCGAAGTTAGGAAAACAGATACCCGAACCTAGGAAATATTTTAACACAAAAACACACATATGTGGTATAATTTTGATATGGTATAACAAAAACCCTAAAAACAAGTATTAAGGCCTAAAAATATTTACCGCCACGTAACAAAGTTTTACCTTTGTCATGTAGGCCTAAGCCTAGGCTAGCATAAGTGCCATCTCTTAGTAAATATAGTTCTGTAGGCTACAAGAATGGCCTCCACAAAAATGCAGTTACCTAAATGCTAAACTTAATTTCGAAACAGAAAATTATTTGGAGTCATTTAGACAAGTGTTCTGAAGTTTCAGAATCAACAATTAGGTGGCTGAGGCGCTTGGGATCCTTGATCCTGAAGACAGTGCTTGCAGATGTTAAAGACATTGAAGATGCAACAAGCTTGGAAAAACAAATGATCTTTTGTTGTACAAATTTTGTATTCCACCTATGAATGATCATCTCTCAGAAGGTTACAATGGCAAGTTGCTACTGCAGGGATCGTTTGATTGAGAGCTGAATGACTGAGGGTTTAATGTGATGTCATGTAATACTGTTACAGGTTTCGGACCATTGGTACCTGATCTCCTGCTGTTATCTCGAACCGACTCAGGTGGCAAGACAGGCACTGACTTGTCCGAGACATCTACCTGCACAACTGAAGACTATGTTACTGCCAATGAAACAAATAATTCAGGGACAGACACCAGCTCACGGCGCAGTCTGGCCCATGCTGTGGGTGTACAATCCTTTGGCAGTACTGGAGGAAGTGTTGGAGCAGCAGATGGTAGCTCCTTTGAGAGTGCTTCTTCTATCTACAGTCTTGCAAGAGAAATGACAGAAGATCTGATACAGGTTACAAAATTTAATACTAATGCTTGGTGACATGCATAGGTTTATTTAACATGGAGCTAGCAAATATGTTTTGGTCCATCATTGTCCCCATCTCCTGAAGAATCCATATCCACTGCAGTGCATTCCTATTTCAAGTAGAAACCATTTTCTGCATACCAGCATCATACTTTAAATAAACAGGATAAGGGGTCAATGGGGTAGCAGAGTATATTTCATGAGTTGCCTCTTATTGTGATAGTGCTGTAATAATATATTCAGGCGGTACGCAGTTCAAATATTATCTTTGCCTGGTTGTCTACCCTACTGCCTGTTATAATTGTTCAATTTTTAATGTTAGGTGTTGCTCCAAGGATGGGCATTTGGATTTTATTGTTTGGTGACGTAGATTTGTTCAGATGTTTGTTTCAGAGTAACGCGAAACAAACTCAGATGAACCACCTGTTCTTCATCTGGGATGTGATTGTCCTGTTTCTTAGCATCACAGTACTGAAATTCTGAAGCAGGAATAACATTCAGATTAAGGAATTCATTGCTTTTCTTCAGTCAAAAGATAAAAGAACTTGATCAGCATAACGCTTGTACAGTGCTTTAACAGAGCTCAGTTGGATAGCGACTTGCTATGGGCTGGATATTCCGGGGATCAAATCAAATCCCAGTAGGAGTGAAATTTTCTGCACCCATCCAGACTGGCCCTGGGGCACCCAGCCTCCTATACAATGGGTATTGGGTCTTTCCCGGGGGCAAAGCAGCCAGGGCGTGGCATTGACCACCAAACCCTCATCTAGTGTCAGGATTAAAGAATGAGTAGAGCTGTACTTCCACTCCCTCTCTGGGCCTTTGTGGCCTGATCTAGGGTGAAATTTACCTTTACCTTGACATCGGTTTAACTGCCATTATTATCATACACAGGGTTGGCAAGATTGTAGAACAAAGTCATAACATCCTTTGCATTTCTATTAGGACCACAATGTGAAACTAGACCCACAAAAATTACACTCTGTATTCATTTATTTTTATATACATGATCTTTTAAACGAGATTAAATAACTTCCATTGTTGAAATAATGTCACCAAATAATCTAGAGAAGATTTTTATATCATAGTCTATGTATGAGAGACAAATTTTTGTTTCCTGTAATTTATTTTTCCAAGATTCCCCAAGTTACTAAATCATGAGAGTGTTGCATGAGGACTTATCCGATGGCAGAACCCAAAAATTGGAGATATTATGGTAAAGAGTATGAAAATTGACTGTAACAAAAGATAGGCCTAAACACCTCACATCACACTCACACTTGTACTGCTTTGTTGAAACTTTAATTATATAAATTTATAGCAAAGGGTCCTTCTTAAGAAGTTCGTAGTTCTGCATGTTCATTCAATGGGTCAAGACGTTCACCGCTCTTTTTAAATCCAAAACATTATTGCTGTGTTCAAAATCAGCCTTTTGAGATTATCCTTAGCCAACTAAATCCTTCTCATGTCCTTACACCTATCTCCAAGATCAATTTTAGCATCACACTTCGATTTATAGCAAGCCTTTCGGTTTTTTTTTCTTTCAGAACCTGTGACTGACATAATAATTTGTATTTATGCTCTTACACAGCCAAATGCATGGCCTGTCAATCTCACCCTAAAATATTAGGTGAAAAGTACATATTTTCTCAATTTTTCCATTTCTGTTTTCAATTCATCAAAAACTTGAAAGTGCTTTCAGCTTTGTGCTCTTTATTCGTTTTCATAGTCTGTAAATTTGTATACACCCCTCTTGCTGTGTCCAAAAATTAAAAATACTTCCATTACATCAGGTTATTTCCTGTTTCTGGTATTTGATGCTACAGGTTTCCTGTTCACCACTGCCCATTCAGGAAGAGAGTGACCTACCTACAACACCACAGTTGGAGAGTGAAGACAACCAAACAAGTACCACCCCACGTGTCAGTGTGGATATAACAGCAGCCCAGGAGCAGCTGATGGTATCTGCAGGACATAAGAATGGGGCAACGTCCCCCAGTGGAGAGAGCAGCAGTAGTTCTGGCAGGTGAGTTTCAACACCTTCTTGTCACAGTGGGTTAATGTGAATGTGTTGCACTAAGTAAACACACAAAAACATACGTGTTTTATCTTGTGTGTTATGAATGAACAACATTAAGAATGTAAAACAATAAACACAGTTTGTTCACCACATTGTTTTAACTGGTTAATTTTATATGCTGAGGCTATTTTGTAACTGTGACTTATACAGGATGGGGCATAAAGATCTCCCACTTTTCGAAGGGGCACTGTGCGGGCTGTAGTGGTGGTAGAGAGGTGGGGATAGTGTCATGCGGTTGGTTAGCCTCTACCGTTGTCAGTACCCATAATGGGTTGGACCGGTGATTATCGGGGCTTTGTTGTTGTTCCCTGGGCTTTTGATCTCTTTAAGGGGAGACGTGAAGTGGCCGGCACGGTCACCAGATTTAAGCCCATGTGACGTTTTCCTTTGGGGATACCTAAAGGAAAAGGTTTTCAAACATCGTCCTCGATCTCTTGAGGATTTGAAGGAAAGGATCCAACAG
>Ga0136643_10005727_pt1 | contig 17610 bp, 13 predicted proteins | sample TergutLab28metaG_FD_96883 | JGI IMG/M metagenome (GOLD analysis project Ga0136643, IMG submission 96883) | Labiotermes labralis P1 segment gut microbial communities from Petit-Saut dam, French Guiana - Lab288 P1 (version 3) (version 3) | ecosystem: Host-associated > Arthropoda: Insects >... | reverse complement strand
GCCGAAGCGGCAGTTGTACTCAATGACTTTTGGCCCTGCGTCAGTCAGCATCAAACCGAAGTAGAGGCAGCCTTTGAATGGACAGCCTTCGGCTTGCATCGCGCGAATTGTCGGCAGAAAGATTTCATCCATGCAACGCGCGGCGATATCTTCGGTGTAGTATGGGTTTGGGGCAATCGCTCCCATGCCGCCTGTATTCGCGCCTTCATCGCCGTTGAGTGCGCGTTTATAGTCCATCGATGAAAGCATCGGGCAGATTGTCATCCCATCAGAGAATGCAAGCACGGTAACTTCCGGCCCTGACATATGCTCCTCGATAACCACACAACTGCCGCTTTCGCCGAATATCTTATCAACCATGAGACTGTTCAAAATTTTGTTTGCAGATTCAACATCTTGCGCCTGAATCGCACCTTTACCGAGCGCAAGCCCGTCTGTTTTAATCCACAGCGGGTAGCTTGCCTCGCGGACATACTCGCGGGCGGTTTCTACGCAATCGAAACTCTCGTACGCGGCAGTCGGGATTCCGTAGCGTTTCATCAAATCCTTGGAAAACGCCTTGCTGCCTTCAATTCGGGCCGCCGCCTTGTTTGGGCCAAAGCAAGGGATGTTGTAAGCTTCCATTGCGTCAACCATACCCAGCACAAGAGGGTCGTCAGGCGCGACTACAACAAAATCTATCGCGTTATCACGCGCAAATGCAGTCATCCCAGCGATATCCGTAGCCTTGATGTCCACGCATACCGCGTCCTTGCTAATGCCGCCATTCCCGGGAGCGGCGTATATCTCAGTCACTTTCGAGCTTTTACGCAACTTCTTAACCATGGCGTGTTCGCGTCCGCCACCGCCGATAACCAGTATTTTCATCCCGATGCCCTCTCTTCCCAAGTTTACAGTTTGCGGCGGGGGCAAGCCCCCACCCTACAACCACCCCGCCGCCGTTGGCGGCACCCCTCCCAGGAGGGGAATTAGTTACTTTAATGTTTAAAGTGCCTCATGCCTGTGAACACCATTGCGATTCCGGCTTCGTCGCAGGCTTTTATGCTTTCTTCGTCGCGAATGCTGCCGCCCGGCTGGATTATTGCCGTAATGCCCGCCGCCGCCGCTGCTTTTACGCAATCTTCGAATGGGAAGAACGCATCTGATGCCATCACCGAACCTTTTGCGTTCTCGCCTGCGTAGTTTACGGCAAGCTCAAGCGCGGTAATGCGGTTTGTCTGCCCCGGGCCTATGCCTACGGTCTTCTTGCCGTTGACAAGCAGCACACCATTTGATTTTATATGCTTCACAACACGCCACGCGAAGCGCAGTTGCTCCATTTCGCTGTCGGTTGGTGTACGCTTAGTAACCACTTTGAGGCTGCCCTCACAGAGAATTTCTGTGTTGATGCCTTGCACAAGCAACCCTCCGGCTACACGTTTCATGTCGAGTGCCGAGCTGTCGTTAGGCTCTTGCACTCCCGGCAGCTTGAGCAGACGTATGTTCTTCTTCTCGGTGAGAATCGCTAAAGCCTCTTCTTGGTAACTCGGCGCGATAATAATCTCAAGGAAAATCTCGGCAAGTTTCTTCGCAGTCGGTACGTCAACCTCGCGGTTAAGAGCTACAATGCCGCCAAAAATCGATACCGGGTCGGCATCGAATGCATTTGTGTATGCCTCGAGGATTGTATCGCCGTAGCCAACGCCGCAAGGGTTTGCATGTTTGACCGCAACCGCACAGGGAATGTCACTCGGCAAATCTTTTAATGTGTCGAGTGCGCCGCCTGCATCGTTAATGTTGCAGAAACTAAGCTCTTTCCCATGGAGCTGCTCAGCGTTCACCAAACTGCCCGCCCCTGCGGTGACCTCTTTGTAGAAGGCCGCCTTCTGGTGCGGATTCTCACCGTAGCGGAGGTTTTGCGCTTTCTCGTATGTAAGCGTCAATGTGTCCGGCAAAGCATCTGTCGGCAGCTTTGCCGCAAGATAGTTTGCTATCATCGCATCGTACGCCGCGGTATGCGCAAACACCTTGCAGGCAAGCTCGAACTTTTTCTCGCGCGAGACCTCGCCGTTTCGCAGCCCTTCAAGCACCGCATCGTAGTCACTTGGGTCAATCACCACGCAGACGTCTTGCCAGTTCTTCGCCGAAGCGCGCAGCATCGACGGACCGCCTATATCTATGTTTTCAATCGCCTCTTCAAGCGTAACGCCTTCTCGCTGAATTGTTGCTTTAAACGGATACAAATTGTTCGCAACGACATCGACCTGCACCGAGCCGATTTCTTCAAGCTGGCTCATATGCCCGGCATTTCCGCGCATAGCAAGTATACCTGCGTGAATCAGCGGGTGCAGCGTTTTTACGCGCCCATCCAAACATTCCGGGAAGCCCGTAATGTCCGAAATGTCGGTAACTGTCACACCTGCATCCTTAAGAGCCTTGCCGGTTCCCCCTGTGGAGACAATCTCAAAGCCCAGTCCCTCAAGCCCTTTCGCGAACTCAACAATACCCGTACGGTCGTACACACTCAATAATGCTCGTCTTCTCATCTTAACGTCTTCCCCCAAATTCGTCATTGCGGGCTTGACCCGCAATCTCCTCTTTTAGTTTTTGACTGCAAAACATCGCTACCGCCTTTGGCAGGATATCCCATTCCGCTTGTTCCATTACCCTGTGTTGGAGTGTTTCCGGCGTATCATCCGGCAGCACTTCCACTGCTTTTTGAAGCAAAATTCGCCCACCATCCACAACATGGTTGACAATGTGAACCGTAGCCCCTGTTACTTTTACGCCGTATTCAAGCGCGGCTTCGTGTACGCGCAGCCCGTAAAAGCCGTGTCCGCAGAACGACGGTATCAACGATGGATGCACGTTAATTATTCTATCCTCGTACGCCGTCAAAACTTTTGCGCCAAGTATGCTCAAAAATCCGGCGGTTACGACTAAATCGATGTTATGCGCACTCAATTGTTCGAGCAACGCCGCATCGTACTCGTCGGCATTGGCAAAGTCTTTGCGGCTCACAACCACCGATGTTATATCGGCCTTCGCAGCGCGTTCCAGAGCAAAAACCCCCGGGCGCGATGCGACAACCAGCGCAAGTTCGCCGTTTTCAAACATGCCTGCCTGCCAAGCGTCAATCAACGCCTGCAAGTTTGTACCGCCGCCGCTGCACAGAACCGCAATCCTTACCATAGCAGCTCCACGCCTTCCGTGCCGCCTCTAACCTCACCAATAATAGCTGCTTTCTCTCCGCTTGCATTCAGCAACCGCACAGCTTCATCCGCATCTTCCGGCGCGGTAATCACGCACAGGCCGATGCCCATGTTGAACGTACCGAACATATCGTTTCGCGGGATTTCTCCGCGCTGCTGAATCATCTCAAAAATCTTTGGTACTTGCACCTTGGAAATATCGATAACTGCGCCGTTGCCTGCCGATATCGCCCTTGGTATGTTCTCGTAGAATCCGCCACCAGTGATATGGCTGATTGCCCGAACATTAACCTTTTCAAGCAATGCGAGTATTGGTTTCACGTAAATTCTTGTAGGTGTGAGCAGCTCTTCTCCCAAGGTTTTGCCAAGCTCTGCGTGATACTGCGCCAAATTATCCTTATTTACATTCAAAACCTTGCGCACCAATGAAAATCCGTTGGAATGCACTCCCGACGACGCCACACCGATTATAACATCTCCCGGCTTGACATTGTCCTTGTTCAGAATTTTCGACTTGTCGGCAATTCCCACAGAGAAACCCGCGATGTCGTATTCATCATCCGGCATTATGGCCGGATGTTCGGCAGTCTCGCCGCCTACCAGCGCACAGCCCGCAAGTTCGCAGCCATCTGCCACGCCTTTGATAATCTGCTCAATCTTGGTCGGCACTACTTTGCCTATCGCAATGTAATCTAAGAAAAACATGGGCTTCGCGCCGACGCAGATAATGTCGTTTACGCACATCGCTACCGCATCAACGCCGATAGTATCGTGCTTGTCCATAAGCAGCGCGATTTGCAGCTTCGTGCCTACTCCATCCGTACCCGAAACCAACACAGGATGCTCCATGCCGCGAAACGCCTGCAAGTCAAACATGCCCGCAAACCCGCCGATGCCGTCCATCACGCCCGGCACTTTCGTCCGCGCGACATGCTTGCCGATAAGCTTCACAGCCTCGTACCCCGCATCTACGTCCACACCCGCGGCCTTGTAGCTTTCATTCATGAGATTACCTCCAACTAATTATTACAATCTATTCTTACTTTATGTATTCGCAGTCATCTGCGCATCTTACTGGGTTTTCGTCAATGTATCGCCATATCTTTAAATAATCATCTTCATCGCGAATAATATGGTCGTAGAATGAGCGTTGCCAAATCGACATTCCAATCTGCTTTGTTATCGAACCTTTGAATTGCTTCATTACTCGCGATATCGTAGGGGCGAACTGAGTTCGCCCCTACAGTTACATCTGTAGTGACTACACCAAAAATTTTGCGCATATCTTTTGTGCAGATAGTTATGAAGTACGCACCTGCAGTGCTGTAATCGTATTCTTTTAACCGTAATGACTTTCTTGTAGAGAAATCTTTTTGCATAAGCTCACCCATGCTAAACAAAATAATCACGGATTGCTATTTGCCATCCTTGCGGATTTTACGGTCGAATTCGCGTCGTTTTGCAGGAGCAGGCTTGGCGATTGGATACTCGCCTGTGAAACAGCCTACACAAAAACCGCAGCCTGTTGATTCGGCTATGCGTTTTACGCCATCAACCGAGAGGAAGGCGAGGCTGTCCGCGCCGATATGTGTACAGATTTCTTCAACCGACATTCTACATGCGATTAGGTTCTCTTTGCTGTCCACATCTGTGCCGAAGTAGCACGGATACATGAACGGCGGTGCGGTTATACGCACATGCACTTCCGTCGCGCCTGCGTCCCGCAGCATTTTGACGATTTTCCCGGTGGTAGTGCCGCGTACGAGGGAGTCGTCAATCATGATTACGCGTTTGCCCTTAACGGTCGGCGATATCGCGTTCAGCTTTATGCCAACCTGCCGTTCGCGTTCACGCGCTGTAGGGTTTATGAATGTGCGCCCAACGTAACGGTTCTTCGTGAAGCCCATGCCATACGGAAGATTTGCCGCATGAGCATAACCGATAGCCGCATCTATACCCGATTCAGGCACGCCGATTACAACATCGGCATCCACAGGCTGTTCTTCAAAAAGAAGCCTGCCCGCTTTGCGGCGTGCTTTGTGTACGTTTACACCCTCTATAGTCGAATCCTGACGGGCGAAGTAAACAAACTCGAACACGCAAAGCCCTGTCGGTTTTCCTGTTCCCGGCTGTACAACGTGCAAGCCCTTGTCGTCAATCATTATGATTTCGCCCGGCTCGACATCGCGCAAAAAAGTCGCGCCCAGGCTGTCAAACGCGCAGCTTTCCGATGCGATAAGGTAGTCGCCATCACGAATGCCTATGCAAAGCGGCCTGAAGCCCTTGGGGTCACGCGCGGCAATTAACTTCTGCGGAGACATAACAATAAGCGAGTACGCCCCCATAATTTCTGGCATAGCCGCCTGTACCGCGCTTTGTATCGATGGCTGTTTGAGTCTTGCTCTTGTAATCATATATGAAATTACTTCCGCGTCATTCGTCGAGTGGAAGATCGCACCATCCATCTCGAGTTTGTCACGAAGTTCATTAGCATTGGTAAGGCTGCCGTTAACGGCAATCGCCATAGTTCCTTTGATGTGGCGGACAACAAGAGGCTGTGCGTTTATCCGGCTCTTATGCTGGTTGCCGACCGCATAGCGAACATGCCCTATTGCCATATTCCCGAGTCCAAGTTTCTCAAGCGTTTCAACATCGAAAACATCGGAAACTAAACCGATATCGCGATGATGTGTAATCACACCTTCATCGCACACGGCAATACCGCAGCTTTCCTGCCCGCGGTGCTGCAGCGCGAAAAGTGCAAAATATGCCTGCATTGCCACATCCGCACCCAGGCTGGCACTGTAAACACCGAAAACACCGCATTCTTCCTTGATTTTGTCAGAAAACATTTTACCCTCACAATACATCAATATTCGTTAAATCAATGCAGACGCCATATATGGCGTCCTTACGCGTAGGGCCACGATATATCGTGGCCGCATTTACCCAATTTACGTTAACAATAATTTCGTGATATCCAACGGCGCGATAATTGCACCGTCTTTGTACACACGCATACAGCCGCCTGAGATTTCATCGATAAGTGCGACTTTACCGTTAGCTCGTCCGAACTCCAGCTTGATATCGTAGAGTTCTGCGCCTTTAGCCGCAAGAGAATCCTTTACAATAAGGCAGATTTTGCGGGTTAGAGCCACCAGCTCGTCGTACTCTTCGGGTGAGAGAATGCCGAACAGAGCCAGCCCCTCTTTTGAGATGATAGGGTCGCCGCGTTCATCGTCCTTGAGCGAAACCTCTACAAATGCAGGCAGGTCCTGCCCTTCTTTGGCATACGCCCCATAACGGCGCATAAAGCTGCCTGTTGCCTTGAAACGGCAAATAACTTCAATACCCTTGCCGAAAACTTCCGCAGGCTTTACCGTCATAGTGTTGTTTTCGACATCGGCAGAAACGTAGTGCGTAGGAATTCCCGCCGCCTCTATTTTTTCGTAGAAAAACTTTGTCAATCGCAGGGATGAGTTGCCCAAACCGGCAACCGTCACACCGACCTTATTGCCGCCCGGGTCGAATGTGCCGTCCTCGCCGACAGTGCCGTCATCCTTGAATTTCAATAGGAAGTAACCATTGTCAAGCGCGTAGACGTCCTTAGTTTTGCCTGTATAAATATGTTTCAAAACGGCCTCCTACTCTCCGACAACTTTCACGATTTCTTTAAGTTTAAGCGCGCGGTCAATAGCCCCTTCAACTGTTGAGTCTACAACCGTGAAATGCCCCATCTTTCTGAATTCTTTCGATTCAGGCTTGCCGTAGAAATGCACCTGCACTTTAGGGTCGAGATATGCTTCTTCCACGCCCAAAAGCCTTGCCTCTCCGTCGCTTTCGCCAAGCAGGTTAACCATTACCGTTGGTGAAATCAAGTCTGTGCTGCCGAACGGCAATCCCACGATTCCGCGGATATGGTTCTCGAATTGGTTCGCAAAGCAGCCTTCTATCGTATAATGCCCCGAGTTATGCGGGCGTGGTGCAACCTCATTCACGTACACATCGCCGTTTTTCGCTACGAACATCTCTACGCAGAACGTGCCTACACCTGCGAATACTTCCATCACTCTGCCGGCAATTTGTGTCGCTTTCTCTATAGTTGCTTCTGAAACTCGCGCAGGCACAATGGATACATCCAAAATACTGTTGCGGTGCATATTCTCAGCAATCGGGTAAATCACTCTTTCGCCGTCAATCCCGCGGCATGCCGTTACGGAGATTTCCATATCAAAGTCAACAAACGCCTCTACCATCAGCTCTTTCTTGCCGCTGCCAAGCGTTGCAAATGCCGTTTCAACTTCCGATTCATTGCGGATTAGCGCATTGCCCTTGCCGTCGTATCCGCCTGTGGTAGTCTTTAGCATCATTGGATAGCCGAAGTTGCCCTCCTTGCCGTGTTCTCTAATATCATCAACAGTTGCTACTTTAGCGAAAAGTGGTACAAGTACACCTTCTCCTTGCAGTTTCAGTTTTTGCAGATACTTGTTTTGAATAGTCTTGAGGCTTGCTACCGACGGATAAATCACATGCCCTTGTTTCTCTAAGTTTTCCAATGCTTTCGCGTTTATATGCTCAAACTCGTACGTGATAACATCGACCTTTTTGGCAAGCTCGGCGTAACCCTCTTCCGTGTCGAACCCTGCTACGATTTGCTCGTCACTGATACTGCTTGCCGGGCAGTCCGCCGCCGGGTCAAGTATCACAACGTAGAATCCAAGGCGTTTCGCTTCCAAAATCATCATCTTGCCAAGCTGTCCGCCGCCGATAACACCAATTTTCTTCTTGAGTATGCTCATCCTCTTACACTCCCATTTCTTTCAAATAGTTTTTGTATCCGACCTGTTCCAGCCTGCCTATCTTTTCGTGAACCATGCTGTCAAGGCCATCTTTATACTCACGCAATTTGCGCTCTATATCTTTATCATATACCGACAATATCGATGCGGCGAGTATTCCCGCGTTCTTCGCGCCGTTTATCGCAACCGTTGCAACAGGTATGCCCGGTGGCATCTGCACGATAGAATATAACGAATCTACACCCGACAGCGCGTTCGACTTAACCGGCACGCCGATTACAGGCAGCGTGGTGATAGCCGCAAGCATACCCGGAAGATGCGCCGAGCCGCCGGCCCCCGCGATTATCGCACCCAAGCCCCGCTCAACCGCTGTTTCGGCATACTCGTAAAGCCTCTTTGGGGTTCTGTGCGCAGAAACAATTGTCAGTTCGTATTCAATGCCAAGCTCGCACAAAAAATCTGCGGCCTCTTTCATCACAGGCAGGTCAGAGTCGCTCCCCATAACAATCCCAATCTTCATAATCCCCCATACGCCCTCTCTTTTGCATACTTAATACTAATTCCAGATTAAATCCTTGAAGACGAGCGATGCGTAGCGTCAGATGACGCGGAGCGTTTTGAGCGATGTTTGAAAGGTTTTTAATCGGAATTCGTAGAAGATGTAATTATATATCAAAAATACAATGAATGCAACAAATTGCGATGCAAAAAATTTACTCTTTCCTCTTGCATTTCTTGTCAAAAAAGTTCATAATAAAAAATGGATTATAGTCGCGGTGGAACAATTTTAACCGCTGATTAAATATAATTGTGGAGGAATCTGTATGTCTGTTTTTTCGTTGTATGTAGAGAAAAAGCCGGAATATGCCGGTGAAACCGCTGCTGTACTTGCAGATCTTAGGGGGTTTGTAGGCACCGGCAGTATTAATGGTGTGCGCATTGTGAATCGTGTTTTTGTTGAGGGTATCAGCAAAGCCACTTTCGATGACATCAAGAACACTATCTTGTACGATACTGCCACCGATATCGCATACGATGCCCCTCCGGATTTTACAGGATTTCGAGTGTTCGCCTCCGAGCTGCTGCCCGGACAGTTCGACCAAGAAGCGGCTCTGTATGCACAATCTATAGCTCTGGCGATAGGCACTGCGCCATCGGAGGTTCGTGTCCGCTGTACAAAAATATTCGCGTTCGCCGGTGATGTTTCTGACAAGGACTTCGCCGCAGCAAAAGCATGGCTTATCAACCATGTTGAAAGCCGCGAAACCACACTGACTGTGCCTAATACGCTTTTGATTGAGTATGCCGATGCTGAAGACGTTGCCGTCATCAGCGGATTTACAACATTCGGTACTGACGAGTTGAAGGCTTTGCTTAAAGACCTTTCCCTCGCGATGGACTTAGAGGACTTACTGTTCTGTCAAGCCTACTTCCGCGATGAAGAGCAGCGCGACCCTACAATGACAGAAATCAAAATGATTGACTGCTACTGGTCCGACCATTGCCGCCATACGACATTCCTCACTCATCTTGAAAGCGTAGAATTCGAGGACACAGCAATAAAAGAAAGCTACGACAGATACTTGGCGTTACGCGCAGAACTCGGCAGGCAAGACAAGCCTGTCACCTTGATGGATTTAGCAACCATAGGCGCGAGAGTGCTGAAAGCACGCGGAATCCTGACAGATGTTGATGAATCGGAAGAAGTAAACGCGTGTTCGGTCAAAATCAAGGTAAATGTCGACGGTAAGCCGCAAGACTGGCTGCTGATGTTCAAGAATGAGACGCATAACCACCCAACCGAGATAGAACCATTCGGCGGAGCATCAACCTGCCTTGGCGGCGCAATTCGCGACCCAATGTCAGGGCGCAGTTATGTCTACCAAGCGATGCGCATCACAGGCGCGTCAGACCCACGCACAGAGTTTTCACAAACCCTGCCCGGTAAACTCGCGCAACGCAAAATTTGCCGCACCGCCGCCGCCGGATACAGCAGCTACGGCAACCAAATCGGCGCGGCTACGGGGCATATACAAGAAATCTACCATCCCGGCTACGTAGCCAAAAGGATGGAGCTTGGCGCACTTGTCGGTGCGGCACCTGCCGAAAACGTAGTACGTGAATGCCCAGCCGCCGGAGATATTGTAATCCTGCTGGGCGGCAAAACAGGGCGCGATGGCTGCAGCGCAGCCGCGGGGTCGTCAAAATCGCATACCGCAAGCTCACTTGAGACAGGCGGCTCGGAAGTTCAGCGCGGAGACGCTCCCGAAGAGCGCAAAATCGTACGCTTATTCCGCAATCCCGAGGCAACAAAGCTCATCAAACGCTGTAACGACTTCGGCGCGGGCGGCGTGAGTGTCGCAATAGGCGAACTTGCCGATGGGCTGGATATAAACCTAGACAAAGTTCCCGCAAAATACGGCGGGCTTAACGGCACAGAGCTTGCCACCAGCGAAAGCCAGGAGCGTATGGCAATCGTCATCGCGGCGGAGAATGTCTCAAAGTTCACAGAACTTGCCGGTGCGGAAAATCTCGATGTTGCTATTGTCGCTACTATCACCGATAATTCACGAATGAGCATGACATGGCGCGGCAAGACCATTGTCGACCTTGCGCGTTCGTTCCTAAGCTCGAACGGCGCGGCGAAACGCGCCTCTGCCAAGATTTGCTCACCTGCTATAGAAAACTCTCAATACAGCGAACTAGACCGCAAGGCTTTCACAGAATTCATGAACGGCTTAAATATGTGTTCGCAAAAAGGCCTTGTTGACAGGTTCGACAGCAGTGTCGGCGCGGCAACAATGCTTGCCCCGCTTGGCGGCGTACACCAGCTCACGCCTGCGCAGGTTATGGCGGCACGCGTGCCTGTACTTGGCGCAGAAACCACCACATGCTCGTTAATGGCATGGGGGTTCGACCCGTTCATATCCGCACAAAGCCCGTACCACGGCGCAGCGGCGGCTGTTGTACACTCAATAGCGAAGCTTGTAGCCGCAGGCGGAACACGCAAGAAATGCTGGCTCAGTTTCCAAGAATATTTTGAACGTCTTCACAACGACCAAACTCGCTGGGGCAAACCGACCGCTGCGCTGCTTGGCGCGCTGGACGCGCAAGTTGGGCTTGAGTGCGGCGCAATCGGCGGGAAGGATTCAATGTCGGGCAGTTTCGATAACATCGATGTACCGCCAACCCTCGTTTCATTCGCTGTTTCCGTGGCTGAGGCCGATAACATAATCTCGACCGAGTTCAAGCAAGCCGGCAGCAAGGTGTACTTCCTCAATCCTAACTGCGGCACATTCGAGCAATTCGATTTCGCGGCACTCCGCAGTTTCTTTGACAATATCGAAAAACTCATCGCAAGCGGTAAGGTTCGCTCTGCGTGGGCAGTCGGTTCGGGCGGCACGGCTGAGGCTATCGCGAAGATGAGTTTCGGCAACCGTATTGGCTTTGCCGCAAGCAAGCCATTAACTACAGAGCCTGTATTTGGCGGATTCATCCTTGAAGTCGATGAACTGCAAGGCTTTGAAGACAGTCTCATAGGCGTAACCACAAATGACGCTGCTATCACACTGTCAAACGGCGAAACAATCGACCTTGTACATCTTCAAGCCGCATGGTCGCAAACTCTCGAAGAAGTTTACCCAACCTCAGCGGAGCAAAGCGCGGCAGTAAGTGCTATCAGTTACGAGAGCAAAGCACCTCTGATATCAAGCACAAAAGCCGCTTCGCCAAAATTCGTACTTCCGCTGGTAATCGGCACAAACTCTGAGTACGACCTTGAGCGGGCTATCGTTAAAGCCGGAGGATGTGCAGAATCCATCGTGATTCGTAACAACAGCAAGAATAATCTTGAATCGAGCATTCACGCATTTGAGCAAGCCATACGTTCGGCACAATGCCTTGTGCTGCCAAGCGGCGACATTTCTACAAGTTTCATAGTGTCGTTACTACAGCACGACGCTGTACGTGATGCAGTATCCGAACTGCTCGAAAAACGCGATGGGCTTGTTTACGGTGTCGGCGCGGGATTCCGTGCGTTGGTGAAGTTAGGGTTGTTGCCGGGCGGTGAGTTTGCGCGGACGGCCAGTGGCCGCCCCTACACGGTTACCAATAACGTTATCGGGCGGCATCAGGCGACAATGGTGAATGTGCGGATTGCGTCGAACAAGTCTCCGTGGCTTAGCAAATTCAACGTTGGCGACTGCGCAATCTTGCCGTTCTCAAGCGAATACGGACGTTTCATTGCCGATGAATCTCTTATCAAAGAATTAGCGGTAAACGGCCAAATTGCAACACAATTCGCAGACCTGTGCGGCGCACCTTCTATGGATGTACGCTTTAATCCTGGTGGCTCGGCGTATGCAGTCGAAGGGCTTACCTCGCCCGATGGGCGTATTTTCGGGCGTTTGTGCAACAGCGAACGCACTAACAGCGGCCTATTTGTAAACATTCCGGGCAATAAAGAAATAGATGTTTTCGCCGGTGCTGTGAACTACTTCAAGTAAGCCTACTCTGCTTCGCGAGAATAAATATTTTTCAAATAAGACATACAGTTGTCATATTTATTGTGCTACGATGTAGAAAACCTGAAAAGATGTTGCAAATGAATCAAGTTGTCAAAAGAGCAAGTGAACTCATTAACTCTATGTCGGAGTACAAACTTGGAGGCATGGATGGCTACGCCGCACTTTCAACGATAGATGAAGACGGCTACCCATCCGCCACAACATTTTGCATCACAAAGGCCGACGGAATAAACCGGCTGACGTTTAATACAGGATTGGACAGACCGTATGCCGGGCGTATCGCCAAAAACAACAAGGCTTGCGTATGTATTAACTCCGGCACTTACACGATAAATCTTGTCGGTACAGTCGAGGCGTGTACCGATATGGAAACAAAAAAAGAGAACTGGTTTCCGTTCTTTGATGACACTGACCACTGGACAGGCATTGACGACCCAAATCTGCTGATTCTACGCTTCACAACGAAACGCTACACAATACAATTCACAGACGACCCAGGTAATTATGCGGCGGGCAACTTATAAGATAAGCAGCTGCCCAAAACAAACAAGCGACCTTGAGGAATTGTTACATCCTCAAGGTCGCTTTTATACGACATTATAATTCCCCTCCTTGGAGGGGTGCCCAAAGGGCGGGGTGGTCATCCAACCTTTACACTTACTGCCCCGCAGGGCTGGGAGCTTTTGCCGGAGCGGCTTTTGGCAATGCAGCCGGGTCTTTAACCAGCATTGCGCCAAGCAATCCTATAAAGGCTACTCCCGAAAGGACATACAGCACCATCGGAAGACCGAAGTTATCTCCAACCATGCCAAGGAGAGGCGCGGTAATGCCGCCGACGCTTACCGAAAGCCCAAGAGTTATGCCTGTCGCCATGCCTAAGCGGCTTGGCAGGTATTTCTGCCCAAGTACCACGGACGGCCCTTGTCCAAGATTGAGTACCAGCACCAACGGCACAATGAGAGCCGTTGCAATCCATACATTATCTGTAAGCGTGATTAAAATAATCAGCGGGAACGGCAGCATAAACGCCATGCGCACAACACGGCTAAAGCCGATACGGTCGGCAATGCGTCCGCCTATGAACGCCGAGGCCGCAGCTGAAAGTGCCATAACCGTAACCATCAGGCCGCCTTGCTGTTGGGTTTGCATAAGCACCGCAACCCAGTAAAGCGGGATGAATGTAGTCAATCCGCCTTGTACAACAGAACGCGAGAAGATAGAGATACACAGCTTGAGCATTGCAGGCCAGTCGTCTTTCTGTCCGGTAACATCCAATACTTTACGCGCCTCACGCAGTGCCGATTTCGACATCTCCACAAACTTGCCATGCAAGACTACCAAGACTGCGACCATCGCTATGGTTGGTATCATCAGAACCGCTGTTCCTCTCATACCAAGCAGTGACACCGCAAATACGGTGATAATCGGCCCTATCGCAAACCCAAGATTTCCGCCCACAACGAAGTTGCTCATACTTCTGCCTTTTTCATTGCCGGCTACACAGTTCGCCATGCGTCCGCCCTCCGGGTGGAAAATCGCGTTGCCGAGGCCTACGAACATAACAGCCCCGAATATCGCCCAGTAGTTTTCCAAGAAACCAATAGCCGCGATACCAAGCCCTGTCATCATAATACCGATTGCCATAAGCTGCGGCATCTGCTTACGGTCTGCAAGTGTTCCCAACAGCGGCTGAATCAGCGACGACAAAAAGCTGCCCGCGAACATCAGCCCCGCCGCCGAGGCATAATCAAACCCGCGATAAAGTACCAAGAACGGCAATAGTGCCGGTATCGCGCTTTGGTTCATATCTGCGCACATATGCCCCAGCATCATTAGATAGCTGTACCATTTGCTGGGCTGTTTTACTGCCTGTGATTGCGTTTCCAATTTTATTCCCCCATTTACCCAATTATCGCAATGTTATATTTCTTTGAGATAGGCAACTTCTTCATCGGTCAGATTCCGCCATTGCCCTTTTTTAAGTTCGCCCAGTTTTAGCTTGCCTGTGGCTACACGCCGCAAAGATTTCACTCTATGTTCCAATTGGTCGAAAATCTTTCTGACTTGGCGGTTACGCCCCTCTTTTATCGCAACCTCGACGAGGCTCGTTTCTTCGCCTGCTTTCAGCACTTTTACGTTAGTGCGCGAAGTTTTGTAGCCATCAATTACCATGCCGTTGCGTATCTGCTCAAGCTCCTGTTCGCTGAGCTTGCCCTCGATACGTGCATAGTAGGTCTTTCGGATATCGTGGCTTGGGTGCGTCAGCTTGTATACCAAATCTCCATCGTTCGTGAGGATTAACAGCCCCGACGTTGCGCAGTCAAGCCGCCCCACAGGCACTAAGCGTACGCCCTCTATATCAATCAAGTCCAATACCGAAGGCCGCCCGAACTGCTCAAGCGCGGTAGTGATGTACCCTTCGGGTTTGTTCAGCATTATGTATACGAACTCTGCCGCAGGGCTGATTCTCACGCCATCGATACTCACGATATCATCATCGGCTACTTTTGTGCCAAGTTCCGCTACAACCGCACCGTTTACGCTAACCCGCCCCGCCAGGATGATATCCTCGGCCTTGCGCCGAGAGCATACTCCGCAGTCCGCGATGTATTTTGAAAGCCTCATTTGTTTGTCCTTTCGCAAATAACTATACACAGGCGGATAAAGAGTCCGCCCCTACATCATCCCACTATAGCATAGATTCTGCTTTATAGCAAATTTTCTGCAACATTTTTTCGTCTTTTACGTATATACTAATGTTATGACAAGCATTCTCAAGTTTTCGATAATTGCAGCTATTTTCGCGGTATCGCTGGCGGCTTGGCGCAGGCCATTAAATCCGCGCGATGCAAAGCTGCTGTCAGCCGCGCTTGCATTCACCGTAGTTGCCGATTTCTTCATGCTTATCGCGCTCAACTACGAGGTTGGATTACTCGCGTTCATCTGCGTGCAGATTCTGTACAACAAACGCTACGGAGGACTTAAACCTTGGCATTCGGCGGCACTGGCAGCGCTTTTTTATGCGCTTGCCTATTTTGTGTTTGGGGCAACTGTACTTGTAAGCCTCGCGCTGGCATATACCGTACTTTTTGGGTTTTCGCTTACAGCAGCAATACGCTGTACTGTATCCGGCGTATATCCCGGCCCAAATAAATATTTAGTTCTCGCAGGCATGCTCGGCTACGCAATCTGCGATGTTTTCGTCGCACTGCTAAACTCGGGAACACTCTACGCGACGCAGCACGAACATATGATTGTACTGATAATTTGGCTGTTTTATATCCCGGGAAAATTCATGCTTGCGGTAAGCGGTTTCAAATATTCGGAAAAGTTTTTGCAAACTTCATGACAACTTCATGAAAAGTTCATGTTAAAACTATATAATCAAATCATCGTTTCAGACAATTGTAGGGCGAGGTGTTTAGGCTCCTTTCCCATAAGCTCCTTTTCCAAAGGAGCTGGCGGCGAAGCCGACTGAGGATTATCCCGCCGCATCGCAACGGCCTTGAAAGTACAAAATACTGTCAACCCATTCAGAAAGGACTGAATTAACAATATGAAGAAGAAAGTTTTGGTAATTGTCGGTGTTTTAGTAATCGCAGCGGGTATTGGCGTATTTGCCATGAACAGAGCGCAAACTCCCGACCACACTGCTATGATGGGAGGCGGCATGAATACCGTTGTAACCTCGAGAGTACACAGCGGCGACATCCGCCAGTCTATAACGGCGAACGGCATGGTCGCACTTGAGCGTATCGAGCCGATATTCAGTTCCGCACAAGATGAGACAAGACTTAGAGTGGCCGAAGTTCTTGTAGACGTTGGCGACTACGTAGAAATAGGCCAGACGATTGTTACATACGATGTCGAAGATACTCTGAACACGCTGAATCGGCAAATCAGAGAATCTGAAATAAACCTTGAGAACCAGCGGTTATCCCTGCGCGAGTTCACAATGGGGCCTTCCGAGCAAGAACGCCGTATAATGCAAGACAGAATCACCGCCGCGCAAGAGGGCATCAACACTGCCCAAGACCGCATCAGAAACGCTGAAATTACACTGAACGACACACAAAACCTGCTTGACCCTACAAGACGCGCTATCGAAGACGCACAGCGCGCGTACGACCAAGCCCGGACCGAATTCAACGTTAACCAACAGATATTCACACTTGGCGGAATCACCCGTGACGCACTCGACCAAAGCGCACAGGATGTTGAGACTGCGCGCCAACGTCTGATTGATTCGCAGCACGACCTTGAAAATCTATTCCTGACTATAGATACCCGTCAACGCGAGTTGGAAACTACCCAACGCGGATTGGAAGACGCTAATCGCAGTCTCGACAACGAAGAATTCGCTTACACGCAAAGCAACCGTCCGCTTGCAACCGAGAGCGCACAAATTGCCCACACTCGTGCCGTCAACAACCTTGAGCTTGCGCAAAGTGCGCATAACTCGCTTGTAGAGCAACGCGACAGGCTCGTCTCCGAGACAATATCACACACCGGCGGCATGGTAACATCGGTTGAAGTTACAGTCGGTGAACAAGTTACAGGCACAAGCACGCTTATCGAAGTTTCCGATTTCTCGAACCTTATCGTAACGGCTGAGATACGCGAAGTCGATGCACCTCAGGTGTTTGTCGGACAAAGCGTCTCGATGACAAGCGCAGGGCTTGCCGGAGAAGTTTATATGGGTACAATCACCCGCGTAAGCCCAACCGCCATAAGCCGCCAAGCGCAAATGGGTACGGAAATCGTCGTGCCTATCGAAATCACGGTAGAAAACCCCGACGGAAACCTCCGCCCGGGCTTCAGCGTAGATATCGAGATAATCCTTATCGAGAGCCTCGACACTGTAAGCATCTCGCTTATGTCGATTCTGCAAGATTTTGAAACCGGACAAGAATATGTATTCATCATAGATGAAAACGACACGCTCAGAAGACGCGACATAACCCGCGGAATCACAACACCGCTTGAAATCGAAATCACCGAAGGCCTTGAAGACGGCGACAGAATCATCCTAACGCCTACACCGATGATGCAAGATGGCGATCCTCTGCCTGAGGACGCGGTTGAAGTCGGCGG
>Ga0136643_10005725_pt1 | contig 17611 bp, 10 predicted proteins | sample TergutLab28metaG_FD_96883 | JGI IMG/M metagenome (GOLD analysis project Ga0136643, IMG submission 96883) | Labiotermes labralis P1 segment gut microbial communities from Petit-Saut dam, French Guiana - Lab288 P1 (version 3) (version 3) | ecosystem: Host-associated > Arthropoda: Insects >... | reverse complement strand
GGGAATATAAATTTACTGAATATGTGGTGTAGATATGTCTCAAGGGTATTACAGGTTACGTCAGAGATGCACAGATTTTCCAAAAGTGTAGGAGCCACCTCAAAACTCTATGAACCAGAAGGATGACACATACCTAGTGCCACACAGAACGGATTAACAATAGGCACCAGCATACTTAATTCATCACCCAGAAGACCTGGCAATGCATGGTTTTTAGCAATAATATGGCAAAATGAACAAACAAATGTTTTACACTCATCTGAACCTCGTCACTGTACCTGTTATATAGAAATTTGTGCAATTCATCTACTTTTCATTGCATTTTTCTCTTAGAATACAGTCAACAGCTACAGAATGGCCAAGCCTGAATTCTCGCCATCAGTTACTATGGGACTGGATTCTCATATTCCTCACACTCTGCAGACAACAAGTCTTGTTCAGTAAGACCAATTGCTCTCTATATCACTAGGACCAGACAGCTTCTTATTCTGTGACTGTCTTCTGAACAACGGTTTTCTCTGATCCCTAGCTGCTTGACACTTCAAGTTTCCTTCAAGTGTGATGTTGTAAGGAAAATTTGTCAAAATAGCAGTAGATGTTTTACTGGAACACTGGGGTGTTTTACAGACTGTTCTTGTTTTCTGCTAGAGATGTCGGAAGCAGGATTCATCAGAGGTCAGAACAGCAAATTAGGCGTTTGATGAGGCTAGAGAGAGAGGCACTTTGTCTGAACTGCTTATACATGCAAATGTTTTGTAGCAATTCTTATTTCTTACAACAAATTACATTCAATAAAAACATGACAGTTGCTGGGGACAAACAGGGATTTTTTTCAGCCAAATCTCTATTTCCTGTGCATACTGTGTTTTCGGACGCTGCATGAAGGAAAAGTCCAGGAATTGCAGTTTTTGAGTACAGTGCATAGAAAAGCAAATAATGGTCAACCCATTTTCCTGAGCAAGTCTATTCATGTGATATTCCTAGTATGAGAATAGTGACAGTTCAGTGTCAGAATAATGAAATTTTCATACGGCTTCACAGAAGGGCCAAAATATTGGAAAACTTGTACAGAACTCATTTTTCTGTCGTCATCCAGCCATCCAGTAGTTTAGCTTTCATGTTGCTTCTAGGAAACACCAGAAGAGCTAGAACACACATGTCGATAGTATTCACACAAGTAACAACTGTTGTAAGTGAACACCTCTCAGGCAAAGATAAGGAACAGAAATGTCGCCTGCCTTGCAAACCACATGATGAGCGACTGTGAGAGGTGTTTCATCACAGCTAAACAAGCAGTGAGAGGAAAGGATAATCAGATGCAGTTCAGGCTCCAAAATGTCAAAGACACTGTGATTTTCTCTGCCATGCCTCCCACAACTCTTTCTACGCAAGTGGCATGGTGTGTGCATAGATCAGAGCAGAATGCTGAGACATAAATTTACTTCATGTAGTTTTATCATCCCACTGTGTCACTTACATAATAAAGGAATAAAGATCCATCAGCACAAATATATTGTCTCTGGTACTTATTTCTGCAACATGTTTCAAACACAACGTGCCATTTCCGGGTTAAAATACTATTACAAAGCAAACTGGTATAATGCAATTGTATGTAACCCTGTTATGTGTTGTTTAATAGTATTTTAGTCTGCAGATGGCCTACTGTGGTTGAAACATGTTGCACAGATAAATACTATAAACTATATACTTGTGTTGACGGCTCTGTACTTTAATTTACTTAGCCACTGCAGACTGCTTTTCTTCACTGTACTGAAAATGTTAAGTTCAAAGGTCATTCTTTGTATAGCTCTTGTGAGCTATGGAAGTCTGTATCCATCAAGAAACAACAACGGACCAACTCTGCTTCAAGACAACAAGATAGTACTGCCTTCCTACCAAGTTAGATATTGATTAATTTCTATTTCTTTGTTCCCTTGGTGTTAACTTCCTCAGCATCCTTAATAGTATTTCAGATATGCTTTATGCTGATTTCAAACCCATCCCATTTTGCCTAACACACTTGATGGTTACAAAGTTAGGGATAGAATGTCAGTAAGTAAACGATTTTATTTTCCTAATGGCAGGTATATTGACTGTTTATCATTGACCTATGCTACCAATGAAAGTAAAACGTTAAAATTACAGTATAGATACTAAAACCATCCAAAGTAAATATGAAAGTCCTAATGATAAGAAGTAGTCACAAAAATAGTAATAGTAAAAAGACAAAGTCAATTTTCCATCATTTTTGTCCTGGCCTTCCAGTATCGCTCACACTCTGTCCTATTAAGCAGTGCGGTACATTGTCCTAGGTGGTTTTTGTCCATGGGTTCGCGGAAGCTGCATAGCATGCAGTAGGGGTCAGGGCGGATTCCAATGCGGTGAAGATGTGTACCCAAGCAATCATGCCCAATGCACAGTCGAAATTCTGCAACTGCCTTTCTTCTAGACCAGTTTGGTATTTTGGCTATTTCTTGTTTCCACGGTTTATAGGATAGTCTTGTCTCCAGTTCATGTCTGTACACACTTTGGAATACCTGTTTTAAATGTGGTTTGATAGAGCGGTAGGATGTTTCTCTAATATGTGTTTGTGAGTAAGTAAACGGAAAGCATAGAATTTTAAAGTTGTTCATTCCATGCATTTTAGTCCAACTTATTTTCTTTCATTATTCTTTTATATATGATTACATACATTTGTGTGCATATGTTTGGTTTAATAAAAGAAAATAAGTTAGAGCAGCATAGAAGTTTCATGTGGAGGGATTCATTCTCAAGAAACTAACAGCGGTGGAGGGTAGGAAGGAGTATCAGCTTTAAATCTCAAACAGGGACATCAGTTGGGTTTTGGAAAACTTTAGTGAGAATATCAAAATTGTATCTAAAGAGAAGCTTGGTTGTAATGAATGTAAATGTAACTGTAAATGTAAATGAATAAAAACAGCAGGCTAAATTCAATGGCTACAGGATCCAAGCCAAATTAATAAGCATATTTTAAAAAAATATGGGGGATGAAACTAGTAAATATTTCGGGGGGGGGGGAGACTATTTGAATAGTAAAATTAATAAATTTGAAAGAACTGTAAGCACAGGAATATTATACTCTTGTAAAGGCATAAATGAATTAAAGTAGGACCATCAGCCTAAAACTAAACTAGTACACAATAGGTAGGGTGCTCTGCTTGAAGAATTCCACAGTATTTTGAAGAGGTGCAAGAGTCACTTCTGTCAGTTATTCAACCTACACGATGTTAAAGATTGTGAAGTGAGAGAGAAAACCAACAAGATGCACCAGTTAGATGTTTATTATCAATATTTTCTTAACTTGTTTCGGGCATCATTATGCCCATCTTCAGGAGAACAAGACGTGTGTTACTGCATGTGGTGTGCTGCGCTGGTTCTCCAGCAGAACCAGCGCAGCACACCACATGCAGTAACACACGTCTTGTTCTCCTGAAGATGGGCATAATGATGACCGAAACAAGTTAAGAAAATATTGATAAAAAAAACATCTAACTGGTGCATCTTGTTGGTTTTCTCTCTCACTTCACAATTTGCTCACGATGCACGGTCACAGAAACCTAAAGATGTTGAAGATGTTAAGCAGACTGAACTACACATAGCTGAGCCAGCAGGGCCTTAGCTGAGGGTCTTTGAAGTTGAGATGGCTATTGAAACACTGGAAAGATATAAATCACAAGGTCCTGACAAGCAGAGCTGAGTCAAGAAGGTAGAACATAATGTTCTGAGATACACATGCTTATGAACTGTATCTTGAACATGGAAAAATGCCTAAACTGTGGGAGCAGACAGCCAATGTACCTGTTTATAACAATGGTAACAGAATAAACTGAAGTAATTACTAAAGCATATCACTGTTGTCAACCACACACCAAATGTGGTCAAATATACATCTGCCAAGGTTAACTCCATATATAGATGAAATTATCGTGGGTCATATGTGTGGATTTTCACATAACAAATTAAATTCGAATCACATATTGTGCAGTCACAAGACACTTGAGAAAAACTGGGAATATAATGGGTAGTGTATCAGCAATTTATAGCTTTTCAAGAAATCCTATAGTTCAGTTAGGAGAGAGGATTTTTATAATATCCTCAGTGAGCCTGTTGTCCACATGACATTAATTGGGTTAATCAAAACAAGTTTAAAATAAACCTACAGCAAATTCCAAATAGGAAAACACCTGTCCAATACAATCCCTGTTCAGAATATTCTTAAAAAAAAATGATTTATGGCCAATGCTTTTCAACTTTGTTGTAGAAAATGCCCAACGGAATGTTCAAGCAAACAAGGAAAAACTGCAATTAAATGGGACATGTAGCTTCTGGTATAAGCTGACGACATTTAGTGCACAAAAACACAAATAATACGAGAAGAAGATAGAAGCCTGACTTGTCACTTGTAAGGGCACTGGTCTAAAAATAAATGCAGAAATTATGAAGTACTCTACAGGCAGGTCTCATTTTATGCCAGGGTAACATTCCTGAAAAAGTCGCAAAAATCAAAATCACACAGATCGGACACAAAATTCCCATTTGAAGCAGTGTGTTTCATGGGGTTTAGGGGACTGATGACTTCATCCTATACAGTGTATGACTATATCACTAGTGAACATATGGAACTTTAGAGTATATACCTACTGTACGTACAGAATACATACATTGCTACACAATATGTTTATTTATTTCTAATGCGCTAAAAATGTAAGATGATCACATCCATAGTTTTTGGTATAGTTCATTCCGATAGGACTGTGGTAGGCTTGCTACCCAAACACTATAATTCCTGACTCAGCACTTTCTGTAAATCTACCAGCACTGTCACAAATTGTACATATGCTAATGTTATGGCTTATGTCAACAGTTCATTTACTTTTTCAAGTTACCTCACTACATCTAATTTCTCATCAATACCGACTGTCTTTTACCGATTTTTAACTTGGATTGCACTAGGTGAAGTAGATTTACATTTCTCAATCACATGGGTAACAAAAGCCAATGTTGTTGAAGGGAGAACTATATCAGTCGCATGATTATATCACCAACATAATAAATTAAAACATGTGATGGATGGTGTGACAGTGACATCACTTTCTGCTAGCCTTCAACAAGCGATAAGTGCAGCTACGGATCGTCCATGACAAATTGTGTTACACCGAAAAACATCGCGTATCGTCTAGGCTAAATTGCATAAAACCAAAAACTATCACATTAAAAAAGACCTGCCTGTATATATATTCATGTCTTGTGAAGAGAATGCAGGACATTATCACAACATAAAGATGGATAATAAATCTTTTGAAAGTATGGCAAAGTTCAAACATATGGGGACAACTCATAACAAATCCAAATTGCATTTATGAAGAAATTCAGTGCAGAATAAAAGAGAATGCATCCTATCAGTTGATCCAGAAACATATGTCTTCCCATTTCCATCCAAACATATAAGATAAAAATACACAGAACTATAATTTAGCTTGTTGTTTTATAAGAATTTGGCACTTGGTTTCTAGCACTGAATGACGAATATAAGCCAATGCAGTTTGAGAATGTGGTGCTGAGGAAGACATCTGGACATAAAGGGGAGGAGACTGGAGGAAATTTCATAACGAGGAGCTTCATGATTTGTAATCCTCACAAAATATTATTCAGGTGATCAAATAAAAGAGAATGAGATGGGCTGGGCATTTGGCATGTATGGGGAAGATGACAGAAGAATATAGTGTTTTGGTGGGGAAACCTGTAGGAAACAGACCGCTTGGAAAACACATGTATTAGAAGGGAGGACAATATTAGAACTGATCTGAAATAAATCTGATGTGAGGGCATGGAATGGATTATTTTGCTTTAGACAGGGACAGGTGGTGGGCTCTTGTGAACACTGGAATTAAGCACTTATAATTAGAACAAAATGCACATACAGTTAACAAAAATATAATTGTTATTATATTATTATCATGTGTATTCTACCACATGTTTTGGCTTGAGTTAGCCATCTTCAGGAAGGTTCAGGCACAAAGGAATGTGTATAAACAAAAACGTACATCACTTTCAAATATGTAGCACATAGAAATACAAGACCCAGCAGCAGAAAACAGTAATTTAAACATACAATTCTGGATACTATGATGGTGATTAAGTCATGGATAAAAATTGGGTTAAAAATAATAAAAACTACTACCGATATTGATATCTTCCATTACAGTTCATATTCATTCATTCATTCATTTAGTAGTCTGTCTTACGACAGTTCCAAAGCCTCTTCCAAAGCGAGCTCTCCACACAGTGCATTCTAGAGCTTCCTCCTTCAAATGAGAGTATCCTATCCTTTCATTAAGGTCACCCAGTAGCTTCCTACATCTTTTTCCTCGTCTTCCTGTCACTTCTATCTCTCCTTTTATCTTTCCTTCAATAACCCATTGTAGAAGGCAGTTTCTACGCAAAATGTGACCAATCCAGTTAGTTGTCTGTTTACTTATTTCATGTAGGATATTCTTCTGCTCATTGACTCTATGTAACACTTCTTCATTTCTCACATGATTGGTCCAACTGATCTTCTCCATCCTTCTCCAGCACCACATTTCAAAACTTCCCAGGTGTTCTTGATCTACCCCGAATCGTCCAAGTTTCAGCACCACATAAAGCTATGCTCCAAATGTAGCATTTTATTAGTTTCTTCCTCAATATTAAATCCAATGTGCTAGTAAAAAGAGCCCTCTTCTTGTTGAATGCAGCTTTTGTCATAGCAATCCTAGATTTAATTATACAAGTACATCTTCCATCATTTGTTCAAATGCTACCCAAATATTTAAAAGATTCCACATTCTCTAGTTATTTTTGGCCTATCATAATTTTTACTGGGAATGGTTGTCTTGAAATTCTCATTATTTTGTTTTTTCCACATTCATTTCCATTCCATAGCATCTTCCAATTTCAATTAGTTTATCAACCGTCTCACGCAGCATCTTTTCTTCCTTAGCCTATTTTGAAGTCTCCAAACACTTCCAGAGCCTGATGCTTGGTAAGGCATTCACTGTGCAAGTTGAACAGAATTGGTGACAAACAGCATCCATGTCTAACTCCTCTTCCAGTCTTCACACTTCTTGTCTCCCCACGGTTCAGTCGTACTTTAACACCCCGAGCCATGTCCCCAAGTTGCTAATCAATCTTCTTTCACACCAGTCAACACCAATTCCCTTTAGGATCTGCATTAATTTGGTGCAGTTGACTCAGTCAAACAATTTCTGCCAGTCTATGAAGCAAACACATAGTTCCTCATCTATCTCCAAGGTTTGTTCTGCTATTATTCTCAGCATCCCAGTTGCATCCCTAGTTCCTTTTCCTCTTCTAAATCCAAACTGATCTTCTCTGAGTACATCCTCAATTTTCCTTTCAATTCTTCTTCTAAGTATCTTTGCTACTATCTTTGTTGTATGTGCAATAAGGATGATTGTGCGATGGTCACTGCATTTTGTAGCTTGTGGCTTCTTCTTTAAGACGATCATTGTAACTTCTGTGAAGTCCTTGGGCCACTCACCAGTTTCATAAATGGTGTAGATCAATTTGGTTATTATTTTCAAACCACCTTCTCCCAGTAATTTGAGCACATCTCCAGGTAAGTTCACATGTGTTGTGCTTTATTATGCTAATGTTTGTTTGTAGTATTTACGATCCTGACGTGGCTCTAGTCCCTGTAATGAATAGTGTGATGTGCACTGTGTAAAAACAAAGTTATGTACTGCTGCAAGATCTTATATTTCTATATGCTGCATATTTGACAACGATGTACTTTTGTGTTCAAACACATCCCTTTTGTGTCTGAATCTCCCTGTTGAAGGCTAACCTGAGCCAAAACATAGGAGAGTATATATGATAAGATACCACTAATATAAATACACATTTGTTAACTATATGTGCATTTTGTTGGAACTATAAGTGTAACATCTTTAATGCATCAAATATCAATAATATTAAGACTGTAAAGAATATTCAGGATCCATAAAATGCAGGGAATGCCTTGAAAATCTGAGTACCCATTATCACCTTAAGGAGGACTCGGCTCCATGTAGTGAATTAGTTAGGTTAGGTTAGGTTAGGTTGATTCGTTAGAGAGATAATTCTCTCTACAATTAATAGGACAGATTTAAGACAACATAAAAAAAAGTATTCTTCAGTATTGTTAAAACATGTCAAGTCTCTCATACTAGTAAACATGGCATGTCATGCTGTGAAGACTGGTAGAATTTTAATAGAAAACACTGCCCCCACCTTTATGGTAGAAGAGTGAAGTGGAGGCAGTACATTCATCCAAAATATCAGCATCCTGGCATCACATTCTAAAAAACAGTATTCTTCAAACAAGAATAAAACTTAGGCATGCATAGTTCTTGTCATGTCTGACTGTGTACAGAGTTGCCAGAAAAGTCTGGAATTGGAAAAGTTGGGAAGATGAATTCATTGAACTTGAAATGCTAAGGTTTTGTGAATTCCAAAAACACTAGATGAATATAATGAAACATGAATGAAATATGTCATATATTTTTAGGAAATGCCATTCAAAATAATGCATGCGCATGCGTGTATGTAATATGTATCGTATTAAAAAGAGAATGAATGGCTACTGCACAATTTAAAAAAAACTCTTGTGGACAAAGAGAAGGATGTAAAAAATGAATTCTAAGCAATCTGAAGTTTGGCTACTTGATTTACTAAAGAATTTTCTGTTGAGGAAAAAAAGGCAGTAAGATTGTGCTACATAATATGTGAAATTAAATAATTAGGTAAAACAAGGTAAGTCTAGATGATAATGAATGTTTGGAATACAAAATGTAAATATTGTTATGTGTAAATGGAACAATTTATATAATCTGTGGCATAACAGTGCTTGGGAGTTTGTACTTGAAATTACACAAAACATTAGCTAATCTACAGATAAAAAAGCTTATAAGCAACAAAATAAGAATATACAGATATTTAACTAGATGTACAAGATTACTGATATACTGATATATGTAAGGAATATTGTGTTAGCAATATATCTGAGGAGTATACAGCATTTAGGGAAAGATGGACAAGCCATGTAGATAGAACAAGTTATGACATGTAAATAAGGATAAGATGGAATTGTAATCCTTCAAAGTGAAGAGTAAGTCACAGATGCATGGATACTCTGGAAACAGGACATCCAGCTGGCTGTACCACAAAGAAAAGGAGTTGTTTTTTAATAACCAATTTCAGGTAGATCTGTATACACAACATGGTAGAATTAGAAACGCATCTCTTTTAAATGCTTGACTGCTTAGTTCTAAGAACACAACAGTAATAGCAAGGAGGTGTGAAATGGATTTTTGATGGTTTATTAACAAATCTGTCTTAAATACCTGTTGCCGAGTTACCTATGTTTTTAGTCGTGGACTTCTCTTCAGGGCTGCTGGGTGCTAGTTGATGAGGATGAAGAAGTCTCGTGTGTGCTGGTGGAGCCTTCTGGCTTTCTCACAACAGGAAAATCATACACTAAACAACGCTCACGGTCTCTAGCGGTCGTGTTTTCGGAACAAGAGGATGTTGAGGAGGATTTGCCCTTGCGGGGAAGAGTGGTTGCTTCGCCTAGGCCTACCATGTCTCTTGGTTTCCACACTGGCGACCCTACAACCAGAAAAAGTCAACCAGTTAGTGTTGTGTATATTTACACTGTAGTTTATTTGTTCATGTATAATTTTGAAAACTGTCCTCCTTGCACAACTTTACAGCACAACATACAGTGACATCAATAAACAAACAGGCAACATATCTTTCGATGTGCTCGGAATGTATGAAAACCAACAGACATAGAAAGAAAGCTTTTTGCATATGCTGTGGGTCAGTGATGCAAGCCAAAGGATAGGGATTGACAAGACTTGGTGCAGTGGATCACCATGCAAAAATTATTACAGTACCAAGGATGCAAATCATAATGACTGGATGATATGAGCTCTAATGTCAGCGTCTGGTGCTGTTCATGTAATAAAACTCAAAGCAAAATATTTGTCTTACAGCTGTTTAAAATGATGAGATCATACATAACAGTAACCATTTTATTGGCAGATTCTTATGTTTACATTGTGCCAACATTCTTCAACTAAGTTTATCATCTAAGACCTTCCTGTCTACTTACATTTCTGAATTCTCACTACAAAATTATATGCACTACATTTCATTTAACTGTTACTTTATATATACAAACAGGTTAGTAACTAGTGGGTTTTAGCGTTGAACCAACAGGAAATATGTCATGTTTACTGACTGAGAGTTCATGGTGATCATTTGACAGTGTTTCTCTTTCTGCAGACTGTTGCTTATCATACAGTAAGTACATGTAACAGGCAAGAATGTTACATACATTAAGGAACTAAATACAAATTATGACAATAAGATGACATATGATAACGAAGATAACTGTAACGATGATACTTATAAATGACCAATGCATATCAACCATAAAATACACAGACCTGTTGTGTCAGTAAATATTATTAAGGTGGTTATGCACTTTAGAGGGGTAGTTATTATTTGTACTTTATTAAATATAAAACACTTCACGAAAAGTTGTTCTCTGAGTACAGCATGTATATCAGTTTTACTAGGAACTTCGTAAACCTGCATTTTTCATTCTTTCAATAAACACAGACACACGTACATGTACGTATACTTTACACCTGCCTGATGTAAAAATACTTGAACACTGCAAAATAGTCTGTTATATAAGACAAACATTAGTCTACAAGATGGAGGCTAACTGGCACAGAACATGTCATTTATTTCCCTTGAATTTGCCAGTAATGACAGATTAATTTTATGTTCTGAAGTCTTCTTTACAACTACTGACTATAGCAAGAGTAGCATGAAAAATTTGGATAATCAGTCCGATTGACTGCTAGTCACTGACTGTTTTCACATGTTAATTGGATGAAATGGATAGAGGTAATACATATTTGTGTGCATTATCTTTTACATTACTGAATGTATTTTGACAAAAAATGATATTGCGGGAATCTACACGCAATATTGTCATGTGTGATGCTTGATTATAAACCCTATTATACACAAAACTTAAATTTTGTACAATAAATCAGCATATGTAACTTCGTATATGACATAAAATACAGATCCTATTACAAACTACAACTTATAAATAATGCACTTCCTTATTCTGTGAACAGTCCAGGGCTAGGTGAAAAACTGAGGATGGAATTATGTTTTGCTGGTCAGGGGGTCACACATCTCAGGCAGCAGTGACAGATAAGCATGGAGGAATGATAGAATTATGTGTCATGGGAAAGACTAGGAAAAATTCAGAGAAAGACCTGCACGTGTGCCACTATGTCCACCCCTAATCTCATGGTAAGTTAACCAGGACTCAGCCAACGACTCTAGGGCAAGGAGCCAGCATCTCACTGGCTGAGCCATGGCATGTCATTATAACATTCAATTTATATATATTTTGTTACGGTATGACTGAACATTGTGGTGAAATGGCTGGGACCAGATGGTACAGTCCATCACCATATAGTTTGACTGAACACCTATGGTGGGATAAGGCCTGATGGAAGATCACCACATACACTAATATTTGTCTCTTCAATACCATCTATAGATATACCTTAATATTACCTTTTATCTGTACCTGCTTTATTACAGGTGGACCCTTCACATATTGAAGTTTTCGCATGAAAACGTGTAGGTATTTTCATACTGACCCAAGCATGGTACGTGTTTTGCACTGTAACTTAATTCTGCTACAAATTTTGAATATCATTATGTAATCTACACTGTTCCTGTTAATTTACCAGCATATTCCCCTCACCCATCTGCAGTCATCATTTACAGTTTCAGTCCACATAACACAATGTATAAAATTATAATTTACACACTTTCATTTTTAGGTTTTTAGAGGGAGATATGATATATACAAGATTTACTGAATATAATCTGCTCATAACTTCCATCTGAGTATTATTTGAATTTGTCCTTCACATTTAGTCCTAAGAGATTTAGAAGTAATTATGCAGTTTACAAGAAAGAGAAACACTGATCAACCATACCTATTGTGCATATTTGAAACAAACCTTCCTTTCAGCAAATCTACAATCTGCCTCCTCAAAAAGTGACTTTTTTGCTTACGATTATCCTTTTACCTTTACGTATTATGAATTAAATAGGTACAACATCTGAAAATTCTAAACATATAGTGTACTACATATTATTTTCTTCACAAGCATCTATCTCTTAATTATTCACTTTTTCTTCAAAGATGTGGCCAATATTTTACATACTAATTACAGATCAAGAGTGGAAGCATGGAAAACTGTTCATTCTGAATTCTTCTCTCTTGTAGTATATGAAGCCCGTTAATTTTATGAAAATGCACAAATTATGCATTCTTCCTCAGTATTTGAGGTAAAATAAGTACTGGTGTTCAGTCTTTGGTGGATTAACATGTCAATAACTATTCATCTGCATAATAACTGAAGCTGCACACACACAATTTTATTATCACTGTCTGAACATGATGAACAAATATCGAAAGACAGTAACTACAGTTACAGTCCATCTGTAACTCTTTGTATGAAGACATGCTAACTTTACTACACTAAACTATTTAATGAACTGCGTCAAATTTGCCCCGGTACCTCGCACTGTCAGCCATGATCCACTTAGAAATTCAATACAAATGAGTAATAACACTTAAAATGCATAATGTAGTAAACAGTTTAACAACACCATAAGCCCACATTCAGACCGTGGTGTATGAAATGCAGATGAAAAGCACAACAGGACTAAATATAATTTTTTGTAATAAATATTTCCAAGTTGGGGCCCATGCATATATTTAGTTTCATATGTTCTTTAACTTGGCATTGTACTCAATACCAACGGAACCAGGAAAAGCCATATATAAGCAAGTTTTATTTCTCAGTATGCAGTACTTAAAGGGGAAAATTATAAAAGACCATGCAATTTGCATGACATATTCATATTTTGCAATTTGAGTTTCAAAAATTACTGTTGTCAACACAAACAATTGAGATGATGAGGCACTGAAAACATCTCATACAAAAACTACATTCAATAAAATTTGTAGAATATTTTCCATCTGCTTTTAGGGTTATATTGCCTAGACCAGCTGAAATAGTTCATAAACTACTATAATTTCAGAAATGAAGCTTGTAATGTGTGGTGCTGCTATGTTAGTTTTCATCAGCCTCAACAAACCACTGAAATTTCCCCAGGCACACAGCCACATAAGATGTGAAGGTTTTCTGACTTTTGGGAACTAACTCTGTCTCCATCTTCAAGGTGTGCTGGTGGTTTGGTACCACCAAAACTGATGACTAGGTGTCCACCTCATCATCAGGCTTGGTGCTACCAAACCACCGACATACCCTGATAATTTTTGGATGGAGTTACTTCCCGAACATCGGAAAACCTTCAAACCCTGATGCAGCTGTCTGCTCAAGAAAATTTCATTGAAATCTGTCACTGCAAAAGCTTCAAGACTTATAAATACTGACCAATTTGTTGAAGGTATATCTTGTCAATAAAAATCAGAATCAGGGTGCCAGTACTGATATCATCTCAAATATTTTCTGGCTCACATCCTTCTGGTTGGATAGAACTGAATTTGAAATTAACTGTGGTTGACAAGTTAATAAAAGAATGGATTCGCAAATAATAAATTGGTCTCCAAGACATCCTAATTCAAAATATAATTAAAGACAGGAGAGTGTCTGTAATCACAATTAATGTACAGGAGGCTGACATGCTATACTGGAGCTGCAGGGTATCCTACTGCTGTGTCGATCCTGTAGCTAAGGGACACAAAATGCTCTAAACCTTCTGCTGTTCATTATAAAATGTCTACTCAACTGTGGAATTGGCTATACCAAACAGCTCACATACTATCTGCTTCACAATTTAAATTCTCTTGACCTCAGCATGATGTTTGGCAGGTCACAGTCAATAAAGCCCAATTTCTAGTGGTTGTTAGCACAGTCAACTTTCAGTACCCAGCATCACCTTTACACAAAGTCAGGGGAAGGAAGTATTTTCCACTGATGATAATGTGCTGAGGAAGAGCAATGTACTTCCTGGTACCCAGTCTGTTACTGTCTTCCAGGATGGAGGTAGGAAAGAAGGTGAGAAAGGTTTATGATAGGTGGTGGAGGAAGGAGTGGACAGAGAGCAGTCTGTCATTATTATTCTCAGGCATCTGAGTGTAAATTGTGTCAGTTAGTTTAAGTTTGTGGTGTCAGTGGCAGTCACTATTTGCATTGCCACCCAGCAAAGAAGTTTTGCTGTCCACCTTGGCACAAACAGTCAGAGTCAACTGTGATCAGGCGAGTCACTGTCGTGAACCAAACATACTACAGAGAACCTTTCATAAACACAGTTATGACACAGTACTGTCAACCTGACCAAGTTAAAAATCTGATATCCTAGACAGGGCTGCACATAATCTGCCTTCCTGATCTTGACTGAAAATGCTTTCAACCACACCAGCCAGGTTACACAAAGATATTAGGAAACTTTCCAGCTTCTGTCATACAGGCTTCAAAACACCAGGCATGTCTTGAAATGTGATATTTCATTGTGCTGAATCAAAAGTATATAAAATGCAACACATTTGTGCTGGCACAACTAAAACTTAGTAAGTTCCTTTTTACAGTGTGTTTTGACTGTTAACAGCCATCTGTAAGCAAGTCTGCTGCTGAAAATTGTTCTTTATTCTACACACATGCATCTCCTGTAAAACAGTTGTTATTTTTACTGCTTAATAGTTTGACCTTACACTTTTAACTAGTTTTTTGGGCACATTTGCAAAGCTGCAAAGAGCAACTATTAGCTTTTTCATGTCTGTCAGTTCACCTGTGTGGGTCATCTCAGCTCCCAATGAATGGAGTTTCATGAAATATTACATTTTAGTATTTTTCAAAAATATGTTGAGAAAATTCACATTTGATTCAAATCTGACAAGAATAATGGGCACTCTACATGAAGACATAGGTACATTTGTGACAATATCTCGTTGGATACTTCTTAGAATAAGAAATATTTCACACAAAAGTTGTAGAGAAAATCAAAACACACATTTTATGTACAGTAATTTTTTTCTGAAAATCATGCCAAGTATGAGATAATGTGGAAAAATATGGTAGTGCCAGAAAGGCCAGAGTCGTTAATGTAATAGGGTGTCTGCACTTTGCACGCTGGATAACTAAGGTTACAGATTCTCAGAACAGGTAAATACTTGTTGCTTTTCCACAGCACCAATAGTTATGCAAAAGTTCCTCAATGATATGTTATATGTACATTGCCTGTCTTGTTTTTAAATACATTTACATGATCCTGATGTAATAGAATTTGGCATTGTATGTTTGCACGTTCATTTGTTACAGGAGAGACTTACCTGAAGATGATTGTTATGCTCAAAGCATGTTGAAAGTGAAAAGAACGTTATCATAAAATTTACAATTGTGCCAAAAGAAAGGTGTTGCATTTTATATACCAGGCATACACAGCACCATTTGCAGGTGTAGAAATGTGCACCTTGCACAAACTGGTTGATCCATCAAGACTAGGGTTAAAGAACCCCACCGTCACAGCAGACTGTTCCAGGCAGGCAGGGAACGCAGTCACAGCACAACAATCCATTGACGTAAGTCAATTTATCATGTACAATGACATAGACTTCCCAGCTGAGAAATCCAGGTGCAGGACCAAACTCATAGGTGAAGCAACAGGGATAGAGGTGAACTCTAATAGCATGAGAGGGAGGATGGGTTCTTTGTGAGCAGATCACACAATTCTCTTATTCACTCCCTGAAGAAAGGGTTTTCTTATCAGAGTGAAATGGACCATTTTGGTGTCTCACTCTATACAAAACCACAAAAGTTGTTATCAGAGTAAATCGCTGAGCCACTGGAAACAGGTAAGAACTACTTTCAGAATGAATTCAGGTGATTTTGTGAGGGTGTGATTATGATTTGTGCTGGTGTTTTAGATGGGAAACAAGATACCTGCAGCAGTATTTGTATAAGACTGCAAGAGAGTGAGAAGAAAAACTACTGTGTGTGTACAGAGGAGAGATGTCCTAAAAGCGTGCTAGGTTGTTATATCAAGGCATAACGCTGCACTGACTGTTTTGAATTTTAAACAGAGTGGCAAAAAAATCAGACATTACTGCAGTCAATTCAGTGTCCACAGTAACTGTATATTGCTTTCCTTGCACAATTCATACAATCCAATTTTTTCAATTTTTAAATGAGAAAAAGTACAATTACTAGCATAGTGCATGGATTGTCACACTGTGTAAGAGATGATATATATTAACATGACAATTGTGTAACAGGAAGAGTAGACACTAGAGAGTACCCCTACAAACTACACCAGTGCTTTTCAACGGGTGGTATTATCATTTTTCATAATTCAGTTTTTAAGATTTTACTTTCTTTATTGAAAGAGTTTTGAACGTATTTTCAATGAAAGGAAACACATTTATAAAGTGTATAACAAAACACTAATTTGTTGTTTGGAGTTGTTACGGTAACATGTTCAAACACACAAAACAGTTTGCCAGACTGCAGGAACTGATGACCCTAGAATAACCTGGTTATTCTTAGCTCTTGAATTACATCCCTAATGATGGTCACTAGAGAGTAATAAACCCTTATATATTCACCAATCTTCCACACCTAGTTGCAATATTTTGATGGTAAAAGCGAAGCAGAAAGCTAATATCTACTAACCCAAAATACCATTGCATGGGTCCTAGCAGTAAGTAAGAGAATCCTGTAATAGTTATTTGCATTTTCTAAGAAATTTTACCCCTAGCTGGCAACAGGTACTAAGCCTGCGCAGTGTGTCCAGACGTGTGATCATGGTGCAATTTGTATTAATTCACAAGCTGCAAAAATATTTTGATTTCCTTGTTTCATTAATTATCAATTTAATAATTTAGTAGTACTTTAAATTGTTATACAAATAATGTTAACTATAAAAAAGTTAAATTAGAAAAGCAGGAATTCTATATTATTAACACTTCAAGTTTCTAGTGGTATGTGTAATTTTTAATGTTAGTGGTATGCAAAAAGAAGGTGGTTGAAGAGCATTGATCTACAGTCATAGAAACAGGAATTTCTTGACTGACCTTCTTGCAAGGGTGTAATTAAGCATTTCATATTGTAGTCTTGGAATGCATGGCAGTGAGTCACACTAAATTTAATATTATTACAAAATACTGTACTGCCTATAGTTTTTCAGGCAAATCTGTAACCTGTAACATCATCACATAGAGCACCTGCATAAAAATTTTCCGCAACTGGTTACAACTTTAACTTATTTGCATATTTAGCCACTATGTTCTGAAAATAATGGATGACAACTATGCCATTAATTGTGGTAAAAGGTACTGGGAAGCTAATGATACTTTAAGTTGTATTAATGTAATATCCCTGTCTTCAGGATACAGCACCACCACTCTTACTGGCCAGCAGGATATGTAGGAAAGCATTTAGTACATTCCTAATTTATTGACTCATGTCTTAGGAAAGTT
>Ga0136643_10005722_pt1 | contig 17615 bp, 14 predicted proteins | sample TergutLab28metaG_FD_96883 | JGI IMG/M metagenome (GOLD analysis project Ga0136643, IMG submission 96883) | Labiotermes labralis P1 segment gut microbial communities from Petit-Saut dam, French Guiana - Lab288 P1 (version 3) (version 3) | ecosystem: Host-associated > Arthropoda: Insects >... | reverse complement strand
TAGTAGTAGCTGAGTCATGCTTTATACACTGGCCAGGCGAATACCCACCCACCCCACCTTCCCCGCATTCCTTAAATATGTTCCAAGTTTTGTGATACAGAAACTGGACTATTTGCAGCTGGGTCGGTGAGTCAGGTGGCAAAAATAATGCTTGCAATGCAAACGATAAGCCACCAAGTTGAGTTCATCACCTGCCAGCTGGTTCCATAGCGTGGTTCACACAAGGGCGTGTACGGGAATTGAAAAATGCCCAAAACTCCATAATCATCCAAAATTGGACACATGTTTATATGAACTTTTTTGATCACAAAGACCTAGGAAATCACCACCTGCAGTAATGTCCACAAGTCGTGAAACACCCTGTATGTGAAACTCATGCATCTTGTTAGTGAAAAATGAATTTATCAGCCAATATAGCTGCTACTTCCCTTGAAGACTGACATGTTTACATATCAGTAAATGTACATCAAGTTAGTCATCAGACAATTCATGTGACTACAGAAGGCCTGAATGCTTCAGTTTCAGTAACCATTACACTGCATATTGAGGCCAGTTGTTTGAGAATATAGTACAGAATTACCCACTCTTCCAAGGATTATGTCCTTGGGCCAGAAATTTTCCAGCAGCAAATGGTATCAGTTTGTTTTTCCACATAGGCTGGTTGTAATTTTTCGGACTCTTATCACAAAAATTCCCAGTTCTACAGTCCCACTCTTTCACTTTTATTCTAATCCCTTGCACATAATTTCTGGACAGCCAGTAAGGCATGATTCCAAGAGGCTAATAATCATTACAACTGGTTACAAAATAAAGCACTTAAAAATGTTCCCGCTCATTTCGAATAACTTAGTCAGCAGAGCAATAAAACTGCCTTTTAACATAATAAGTTGGCAGACTGCAGCAGTGACACTTTCTTATACATTTAGTTAATGTTTCATTACTGTTTATTAGTACGAAGTGCTATATGCACAAACCTGGTCGCATTAACCCATAACTACATGTTTTTGGTGACATTTCCCTGTCTAAAGGGGATTGCCTTAAAGTGGTGTTTTTCTGGTCCCAGTTGACTCTTGTTTATGAGGACCGTATGTGTATCTTAAAGAAAAGCTGTTTGTTTCGATGCTGTGAAGGCAAGTAGGGATAGTAGAGCTGTAGCTTCATTCATACTTAACCACAGCACTAGGTGGATGTCAGTGGTTAACTTCACACCCTGGGTGCTTTACCCCTGGGACAGAATCCCAGTACCCATTGAATAGGAGGCTGGTTGGGCTCCAGTTTTTGGGAAGAGAACTTACTGCTGCCAGATCATTGAACCTGTAACTTTGTCACAATACTGACTTTGCTAACCTGGCACCTGTATCTTAAAGTAATTATATTTTATCACACCTTTTTCATTTCTTAAGAAGGTGACAACTGTGTTCACTCATTGAGGTTATTACTAAATTTTTTTTAAATTACAAATAAGCAATTATTCATCACTTGCAGGCTTGTTGAACATTTACAAGCCTCAATACACCATGAGCCTGAAACAGCCTGGCCATTTGAAATATATGTGGTACTCACAATAAAAGAATTTGTCATTAGTGTACAGATACGGGAAGATGGAGACTGTGGTGCAGTGGGCCTCTTGTATATAACACCTATATCCTGCATTAATTTATTCTGTTATGGGGTAAGGGTCAGACAAATCATCAGCTTGATCTCTTTTGTTTCAGGAGGCGTGATGAAGGTAGTTTTGAAGAAGTACGCAACAGCAAGTCTCATTCGAGTCGATACTCTGATATGGCCACCAAGATGTCAGCAAGTGGCACAGGACCCAAGTTGAATTTGGGTAACAAGTATGGACCCCTGAGTGCAGACCAGAGCTGAGCAGAGTGCAAAGTGGGCCTGGAAACGAGTATCTAGTCACATCCTGTTGCTTTATTTGCCCTTCTGTTTCATAATTGTTGCTCCTGCTTCGATGGAACTTCAAAAATATGGTGTGGTTTTGAACCTGTCGCAGACCATTACAAGGAGTGTTTTAAATGGCGTGCATGAACAAGCATGCTCATATTAAGTGGATTTTGGAATGGAAATGAACTTTGATCCAGAATTCCTACACAGTGTGTTACTAGCTTCATTGTATGAAAGAAAACTATGTACTCGTTTCTTATGATTGGCTTCCTATTTATTTTACATCAGGGACTGACTTAAATGTGTATGTGAGAGAGCTGTTAGCGTATTGTTACTTTATTAGGGGACTGGTAAAGCTTTTATACAGCAGTTTTGTTCAGTAGCGTACCCGTCCGATGGAACTTGCTTCTTGGGGTGAAAATCCCCTTGCATCACACTGAATACTGTTGAGACCAAGCAGATTGGAGTGTCATAGTCAAAATGTTTTCTGTGCTTATGGATTTGGGAGTTTATTTTACAGTGATGCCTCTTCCAGAGTGTGTTTCATCATCATGTGAATATGGTACAACTGGAAATTAGGCAGAATGAACCAAGGTCCTCAACTAGATTAAGCTGGGCTCTGGGCCTCTTTCCTACAAGCACTTGCTAGGAGTGGGAGTGAGCAATGCAAACACACAGATATTTCAAAGATTGCTTAAACTTAATTGTTGTGTTATAATTATCCCAAGGAAATTTATTTGGACCAATAACCAAATGAAACTTGACACATATGAATCTATATCAGTAAAATGAGTTCAGATTTTCTGTAACTGTATCAGTTATACTCAGCTGCTGTTTAAGTAGGTGATGATGTGACATGAAGGCTTCAATTTAACTTCTCAGTCCAGTTATCTTGCATCCCAACATAACACACAGGCATCTTCACATCTCTTCTCAGCTTTTTCTAGCCCATCGAGTGTGGGGCACATCTGTGACTATGCTGCATCATGAAATTGTGCATGTCATTTTGCCACCTTTATTTCCAGTTTTTTTAGCCAGCTTAAGCTGCTTGTTTCCTTCATTTTAAAGGTTTCTTTAAATCACATATCTTTATGTCCTCAGCTTCTGCATCACATAAGGTGTTGCTGGCTGCTCTTCTGACATAATTTATCATGAACTAATTCAGCTTTTCTTTATGAAATGTCATCTTTTCCACAGTATTGTCTTTCTCAAGTCAAAATTTCCTGTGCCACTGTTGAAGACAGTTTTTCACTTTTCATGTTGCAGTATTCTGCTGCTTCCGTGTAGCAGCTGTATCTTTAATTTTCATGGTGGTTTTTCTGTAATCAGGAAGTCTCTCTTTTCATCTCTTCCCTACCTTCTAGGACAGCTACTTTCAGTGAAGTCGGAGAAGGAAAATTCCATTTTTATCCCACCCTCTATGTGCACTTCATGTGGAGATAGTGCACATAGCCACATAAGCGTATAAAACACTGAATACATAAACAGCCATTTTTCTGAGTCATGATGATCTTGATGAGCACCACTATCTTAGCATTATCTTTCACCTTATTTTCCTTCATTGCAATTATACTTCACTAATTCACAGCCATTTCAGCTGCTCTAATACTTTTTCTGAATGCCTTGTTTCCTGTGGCAGTTCCATTGCTTATAATCTTTAGGTGACACATCCCCGTTGTGCTCAGATCAATGAGGAATAGTGAATCTACACATCTATTAATTTTTTATATTTTACACACTCTCAGACACTGGATACTTATTGTAAATGCTCCAATACATGGTGTCTCCATTCTACAGATGGCAGGCCTCGACATCTCAGCACCAGCAGCTGGGCCACCTTCCACATTTTATTGTCACCGTCTCTCCCACTCTGTGTGTCTTGCTCAGGAACTGATCCTAAGTAATTGTCAGTTGACAGACACCATGAGGCCTGTACAGCCAATCTGCTGAGCTTGGTATGACTGAAAGCCTGGAACTTCAAGTAGGCCCCACTTTTATGTTATGAAATTGCACTCTGCTTATATAATGTAGGTGTTACATCACAATGGTCTAAACAGATACTTGTTATGTGGTAAATGCTTGTTCCATCACCATGCAGCACCTGCCATGACATTTTTGGCAGTGTGGGATTATTTCATACTTGTTCTGTAAATCTCTTTTTTTATTGTGTTTTTGCAACCATTCTGTGAAGAGTGCATATGAAGTATGAGTGCATGTTCTGTTGTATGTAAGGTTTTTGTATAATAATTATTAACTGGGTAGGAGGATGAATTAAGGAACTTTACAACTGCTGTTATACAATGGGAGGATATGTGTAAAAATAATGGAAATAAAACAGATCACAAGGGTTTTATATGTTAGTGCTTTGAATGTCACGGTCTCAAGAACTGACATGTGATGGTGTAAATTTTAGTGATGCCAGGAAGTCACTGTAGCTTTCATGGCAGTTTTTCAAAATATTAACCAAAGACAATTAATGGCAGTTGCCATGATTTAACTAACATCACTGCATTTCTTTCTGTGCTTGGCCATCTTAAAAAAAAAAAAGCAAGGATTTCCTGAGTTCCCTCCTTCCCCTACACATTTCCATTGTTCTGGCCTCCTCTTCTGAGATCATATTCGTAGAGGTGGTGTAACTCCCTGCATTGAGGATCAGTACACTTTGGTGCTTATCCTACACAGGAGAACAGAAAAGAATGTGCAAAATATGCATTTTACGAGAATTTTTGAAACCCACTGTTGTGTACACACAGACTGCATGGTCATCAGTAAAAATAAGGTTGTCACATCATGAGATTGAATGAAGACAGAGTCTTTAGCATGTTCACATAGTTGCAACAAGTCCTGTTAACTTCATGTGTCCACAAGTGAAAACACGACTCCCACTAGGCAGATTTTAATGAAATTTTATGTTTTTGACTTTTATATAAATCTGTCAAGAAACCCCATATGGCTATAATTGGACAACATCAGTCATTGTATATGAAGACCTAATTTTTACTGGTGATGTGAATTTGCCATATTACTGTTGTGCAAAAAACAATATTTTTATATTGTTGACAGTGACGTGATTCAGCAGTGTACAGACACCATACTGTTGCATTTCCACAGCACGAATTGGTAAGAGAACATGTCACAATGATGGGTTTGTGCATTGCCTATCTTGTTACCTTATGAAGCTTAATGCTGCATGTTCACATTACATGTATGTTTTACAAAATGTATGCACCATACTATGTTGAATATTCAAGCCTCGTATGTGCTATGCCGATTAATTGGACATGGTTTCCAACATTTTGAAGGACAGTCACATAGTAGTTAATCTGTGGATTGTAGTGCCTTCACATACAGAGTCCATCACATTGTAAATAAAAAAGTACCTAGCTCATCAGCATTGAGATGAATGAGGCTTGATACTGTAGAAACCGTTCGATATGCAACGTTGGGTAGATTGGGGGTATTTATAGAATTTTGCAGGATTAATTTCCCTGTTTCTTTGTATTTTACCATCACGATGGACGCAGTACGTTTTCACTCACCTCGGAAACGTGCGTCTTTACCAAACTATACAGTGGTACATCCCAGAAGACGGTAGATGAATATCTACTCGACGTGTGGCGGGACATTTGAGTCAAATTGTTCACATAGGATTAATTGCAACTTAGTATTACTGAAGTTGACCATAGCATCAGCCTCCAAAAAAAGCAATATGAATGCTTGAATTGTCACCACATCCATATAGTAATTTAGTACACATTATTAGAGTCAAACACTGGTCACAGATGAGCCATGAATTATCGGCTCTCCTCTAGGGTTTGGTACATTAGTCCTGTGCATCTGCCGTGGGTGGCGCCACTGCTCTTTACTCTGTGGACTTCCGAATTTTGCGTAAGGGATCTCAACTTTAATATTCCGTAACAGAGATGTGGAGGGGGAAGAGCAGCGCTACATGTGGCAGACGTTCAGAACTAACGTCAACATCCTGAAAGAGAGTTTACCATGATTTATCATCTTTGCCTTAAACGAAGTTGTGGGTTCATGTTTGTTCTAAGCAATTTTTAAATAAGAGGTATGGTATGCAGGCGAAATGCTGATTGGGCGACAATATTTTCAGAAACTTGGGGTTGCATATGCATTGTTGGTTTCATATAATTTTTAAAGTGACTAACCTTAGTTAATTGAGCTTTCTGAATCAACTGTATAGTACACTATTTCCTGTTGTTCCACATCCCACAGTCCAGTCTAGTTCCCAGATCATTCAGATACTGAAGTATTAGTTACCAGTAATGAGACAGTAGGCCCATTAATTACATAAAAACTTCCTTCACTTTTATTTGCAACAAATTTCTGTACTTGTTCTTGCTCTGTAGTTACAAGAATTTATCCACAAATTCACACACTACATGTAAATTTTATTGCCACAATATGTATCAGCACTGCTGATCTGCAGTTCATTTTGGTCTGGACCGGTCTCGTCCATGATTTATTTCCACAGGTTACTGTATGTCTTCACTGACTTACGTTGTTCACCAGTCTGCATTTCATTGCATTCATGTAGATCATGACCTGTATTGTTCACTGGTTCCCACTTTCTGTGCCTTACATGTAGTTACATACTGATTTGAAAAAATGGGTTAAATGAATGGCACACCACTTGTACTTGTAATGTCTGAAAAAAAGGGTTTTTGTAATGCACATTACAAATTTGAGTTTCTTTTGTAAGACCAGATAATATTTAAATTTTATATGACTTTCATGTAACGGAAACGAATGGTCACTCACCGTTACCGGGTCAGCAAATACCAATTAGTTCAATATACTTTACATGTATCGAACCCAGCAGTGACGCGATAGCTCGCTGTACTGAAAAGAATGTTTATTAAGCATCTTGCCCATATAAAACTGAATAATTACTGATGATTTACCTCTTACTTCAAGCTTGAATGTTTACCGGCTACTACGTATCTTTAACGCTACATTGTGAAAGCAGTACATTGTTAAAAACGATTATATTATATTATGCCATGCTGTACTATCTCCTGATACTCAAAGGTAAGACATACAGACTGAATTTAATAAATTAGAAACTTCAAAATCTACGTTGCTTGGGTAGAGCGAGGCTTAAAATTGATTTGGTAACTTAAACTAGAACTTCTAAATTTGCATATTAGGTTTAAACACAGAATGGGCAAGATATTTTACTTCCACGACAGTGTATTTGTTAGGATGTTACTTGTAGTGAAATATTAGGTAGAGTAGAATACAATTTAATTTTCTTACTCATGGTTGATTTATTAGGGGAATTGGATAAGTGATTATTTTATTTAACCCAGAGTCCTTGTAGCTTCAAAACACTTATTATGCCACTCTACAACTTAATCTCACAGCCTCCCGTATTTGATTAGCTCTCTGTTTATGTAGGCACTTGCCAAGTTTATCAGACGTGACTAATCTTTTTTTTACTTAGATGTACTTGAGTGTTCTCACTTATGATACGGATATACCGTACAGTACACTGACAGGATATGTTGCGAGTTACCAAGTTCGTAAACTTTTATTCTACGGTGTATTTGTTCTGAATGTTACCACAATGAACCGTTGTATTCTGTTTTAACACTGTAGGACCAGAAGGATTTCCAGTCTTCACGTCTGGCATGAGCCGTAACTCAATGAGGATTTTATGGTTATGACAATAAAACGTTTAATAGAGCATGTTAAGGAATTTCGTGAATTTCAAACGGTTTACACGTAGTTATGTTGTCGAAACGGAATTTTTTTTTATTATAAAGGCCGAACACAATTTCAGAGGCAGCAGTTTTTAAAGGGGGCTGTTTACAACAAACTGCGCACGTACAATTCTGAGGTTTTTTTACAGCGAGGGTTCTTAGTAATGCATATGCACTGTCCACAAAGCCGAGAAGTCTCACCACCTATTTCAGCTCGGTAATGACGTACGTATACAATTTTATTGCTTGAGGTATGCGTTGGTAGTACGATCATTGCATAATTTGTGCAATAATCGAAAGTGGACCATACGTAGTGAGTTAAATCTATATTAGAACATGGGTCACACATTTAACACTTTCTACACAAACAATTCTGAGACCTCTAACTTCTACTCCATAAATGATAACATAATGAATAATTTTACCAGGTATGGAGCATTCGGGAATGAATAAAAGATCTAAACAGCCTAAAGAAAAAGCAGGAGTACGCTGCATTTGTAACAAAACGGAAATATCCAAGGACCACTTTTGAGGGTGGCAAGCGATGTATATAGTGATCAAATCAGGGCGAGATACTAATTTACCACCTATGTGCATGGCAAACTCACCAGCAATTGCACAACATAACGCCAATGTATGGACCAGCCGCAGCAAAACCTCAGCAATACGTCTCTCAGAACCCTTGATACTAGGTGAAAACTCATTGAGCCACATAGCTTTTCCGACTTTGGCTTGTAATTCATCATGCGTATCGGTAAAACTGGTGCTACTGTCGAAACATTCTTTATTTTGGGACACCATTAACCTAAAAAATGTAAAGTTAATAATTATTTAAAAAGCAATTATATCTTGTTAATAACAATTATATTCTCCGTCTTTACTAACAAAAGTAATTTACTTTAATTATTATGCAGGATGGAAGCGTAAGAAGGAGACAATGCAGAAAGCACTGGCATATAGCATCTATGCGTGTGACAAATAAAAATTATTTGTAACTATGGCACTTACTTGAATAAACCAGCTCAGTTGATACATGAACTGCAAACACAATAGCACAGACTGCAACACAGGAATATAGACACCGGTAGCAGCAGGTATCTCAAGCATTGTATATACTGTACAATATTTTCAGCAGACCAGTCTAAAAATGTCACAGCATATAATAATACTTCAATGTTCAGAATGATCAGTGCACAGGATACATAAATCATCAAATAATAATAATAATAATAATAATGGCTCTAGGGTTACATAGGGAGAGGTAGCAACTTTGTATGGGGTTGACTCTGCACTAGTCCTCACAAACCCACGTGTACAATAGCGCAAATTGAGGCACAAGCCATCCACTTCTTTGCACACAAGACTGTCTGTGTGTAGTGAACAACCCTACCTGACAAGAGGTGGGTCTGTTTAAACACAGTGGATCTAAAGGAGTAAACCTTGAAAAAAAATCCCTGAGTCTAAGGTGTAAACAACTGTGCCGAAGGACTCCAGAAGCATCTGAGATGGAAGGTTAGAAGCCATGAACAGTGAACTCTGGGCACCTGGTAAACCCAGTTTCATAAAGCCTTGTTGTGGCAAGCAGGGCTCTGCTGCAATGGACCCTATTCATCCCTAGCTACACGTGGGACAGTGATGAAGGAACAGAGCAATCAACCAAACCCAAAAAACACAAGTGAACAGCAGCTGTTCTTGGAGACCAGGAATGGAAACACCAGGAGTAGTGGGAAACCGAGTACTCCTAAGGCTGAGGAAGGTTACTGCAACGAGGCAACTCAAAGCAGACCACTCACTCACAGTCAAAGCCACCAAGCCCAAAGTACAGTGGAGCATACAGAGGTAAAACAAAGAAGGGCCTGGACAAAAAAGGAAATAAGAGAAGTGATATGGTACTATATGTATTGCAGAAAGCATTTTACAGAAACTTACAAGAAAGTGTATGAAATATGGAGACAACATAACCCAGAATGGAGAATGTACATGGATGCCAAGAAACCAATGAACCAAAGAAATTATATTATGAAACACAAAAAGATAACGGAGATGTAAGTCAAGGAAATGAGGGAATTGCAAGAAAGTCAGAGAAGTCTCCTAGAAGATGGAGAAGAAGAAGAGCCAGAATACTCAGGGACCATAAGGGATGGTGAACAGAAGCCAGATGCAGTATCTACAACAGAAGAAGAAAAGGAAATTCATCAACAAAGGAATCTGATTCTCAAATTAAAAGAAAAAATTTGAAATACATATTATCAGGTGACACAAATAGAAAGTGAAAAGAGACCAAGATTACAAAAACCCAATATAGGTTTAAAATAAAAGCAATAATGCAAACGGCAAATAAAGCAATGGAAGAAATACTAGATGGAAAATATCTAAATATTACTGAGTTTAACCACCTTATTTATGCAGCAGCAACAGTTATTACAGAAGAAATAAATGGAACAGGAGAATATAAATTAGAAACACAGAGATCAAAAACACCCCCGTGGATTAGACGCACACAGGAGAGCATAAATGATATCAGAACGGAACTGTCAGCTTTGGTGGAAATAAAAAAGGATAACAGAAAGGCACAGAACATAAAAAAGAACCAGATTACTTAAGAAATATAACATAGAGAAGAAAGAAAATTTGGATCAAGTGACTGAAGAGCTTAAACAAAAGGTTTCAGCAAAGATGCAACGATTATCTAGATACATGAAAAGACAAAACCAGTATTACCAAAATAAGCTGTTTAGGACAGACTGCAAGAAATTTTATAACTGTCTCAGGTAGACATATTCCAATGTGAAAAATGCACCAGACAAAGAGGAAGTGGAGAACTTTTGGAGGGAAATGTATGGGAAAGAAGTTCAACATAATGGAGAGGTGCACTGGACCAAAAAACAGCACAAACAAAATCCAAGCATGGAATGGAGCCCAGTATGTGAAAAGGCATTGCAGAGGCACTAAGAACAGCGCTAAACTGGAAAGCCCCTGGAAGAGATCAAATAGCAAATTTTTGGCTTAAGCAACACACAAGCATATAGCTGCACTTTTCAACAAATTAATTGAAGAGGCTCAGACACCGGGGTGGTTAACGGCAGGAGTAACATTCCTTATTCCATAAAACGGGAATACTGGAAATCCAAACATTTACAGACCTGTGACCTGTTTGCTTACAATATACAAACTCATTACACCCATTATAAGCAGGTGTATGCGAAAGTAATGGATGATGAAAATTTTATGCCAAAAGAGCAGAAAGGTTGCTGCAGCGGATCAAAAGGATGCAAAGATCAGCTGCTAATTTCAAAAGCAAAACTACAAGAATGTAAACACAGGGAAAAAAAATGTGTATGGCATGGATTGATTATCAGAAAGCTTTCAACAGGGTGCCACACAGTTGGATAATCAAATCAGTAGATTTAATTGGGACCAATAATAAAGTTATAACATTTACCAATAATTAGCAACAATATTCAGTTGAACATACCATATGATTGTTGTGTTTGACTGAATATTGGTGCTTATTATAAACGTATCAAACACTTCGGGATGGAAAACATTAAATTCACCAATGAGGTCATGAGCTACTGGAGAACACATATGCACCTACACATAGTAAATAAGCTAATAGAAACAGACGACATAAAAATAAAATGTGGAATATTTCAAGGAGACTCATTATCACCACTGCTATTTTGCATTTGCTTAATCCCTCTCACTGAACAACTTAATAGGTTGAACACAGGATACGAACAGCACACAACAAAGACGAAAATCTCACACCTACTATATATGGATGATTTGAAGCTGATCGCTAAATCAGAGGAAGAGCTCCAAAAATAGATACAAACAGTTAGAAACTACAGTGATGATATCCATATGGAATTTGGACTTGAAAAATATGCCAAGATTGCATTTAAAAGAGGCAAACTAGTTCACTCACAAAATTTAGTGATCGACATTAAGAGAGAAATACAAGAGCTAGAACAAGGGAAAATGTACAAGTACCTCGGGATTGAGGAAAGTGAAGGCATACAACACTAACAAATGAAAGAAAGATTGAAACAGAAATACAGCAAGAGATTAAGAATGATAATGAAATCTGAACTGAATGCCAGGAATAAAATTACAGCAATTGGCGCACTAGCTGTCCCAGTATTGAGATACAGTTTTGGTATAATTAACTGGAGAACTGAAGAAATAAAAAAATTAACAGAAAAACTAGAAAGATGCTAACAATGTATAAAATGCATCATCAAAAAGCTGACATAGACAGGCTATATGTAAAGAGGAAAGAAGGAAGGAGAGGACTGGTACAAATCGAAGTGGCATATAAAGCAGAAATAATTAATATTGCATAATACCTTAACACAAATTATAAAGAAGACCAGTTTGTAAATATTGTTAAAAGCCATGAAAGCAGTCAACCAAATATGAACTTAATAATTAAGACAGCAGCAAAGATCACAGAAGAATTAAGTCAACCAAATGAGAAGAGTGACGCAAAACAGGCTGGAATACAACACACAAAGGCAATATTCGGAGAGTCCCTTAAGAAAAGAAGAAGAAGAAGAAGAAAAAAAAAACACAAAACAAAACAAACAAAGTAATGCATGGGCAGCACATTAGAAACACAGATAGACAGCTTATTAGTGAAGAAGACACTTTCCTCTGGCTATTGAAGGGAGACCTAAAAGCAGAAACTGAAAGAGAAATAGTGGCAGCACAAGACCAAGCGTTACAAACAAAATATTATGCGACAAAAATATTGACACAGAGACAGATAGCAAGTGCAGACTTTACCAAAAATTTGACAAGACAATAGAACACATAATATCAGCATGCCCAGCACTGGCAAAAGAAAAGTACATAAAAGGACATGATAGAGTGTGTGCACAACTACACTTCAATATATGCAACGAAAGAGGGGTACAATTGCACAAAAAACACTGGTATGAACATGTGCCAAAATCAGTAGAAACAAGTCAAGGAGGCAAGGTAACCATATTGTGGAACCAACGAATACAAATTGACAGAACTATCCCCAACAACAAACCAGACATTATAATCCGTGACAATGAAAAGGGAACATGTATGTTAATAGATGTTGCAATCTCAGGAGACACAAATGTAATTAAAAAAGAAGCCGAGAAGCAGCAACACTGTATTCCCTAGGGATATAGTTTGTCTCAGGAATATAAGCGCAAATACCCTGCATAAAGGAGAGGATGATGATGATGATAATAATAAATCTATTAATAAAGAATATCTTGCACATTACATGTATAAATTTTACCGTTAGGCAATATTTTGTTACTTTAGAAAAAAGTAACAAGATTCATGATTAAATCACAACCAAACTGCACTCTGCAGACCGATGTCAATTAAGGCATGAGGACTTTTGGGAGTTACAGGTTCTTGCAGTGGTAGTGATGCTGAGGATTTATCTTCCTTGGTTGATTATGTTCTTCAGCTTGTAAATACTTCCTGATGTTTCAAGTGACCATATTGCTTACATCCTTCAAAAAACTGCCAGTCAACAAGGCATAATCTGGACAACTCAAATCATCAATAGGACCTTTTGTTTCTGGACTGCTTGCCACATACCTACGCAGTTCAGTGGAGCAAAATGTTTCTTCCAAACATAATACTCCCTCAGTTTGTCAATAAGACATTCAATTACTTTGACAACCACAGCTTTGTTACTATAACAAACTACCTGCCACTGACTTATACAGATCCTGTCATCACCCTCACATTCTGTTTCTGCAAGATCAGTGTCAATATAATTCCACCATCCTTGTCTGGGCCTCCAAGTGATCACCTCACTTTTATGCAAGTATAATCTCTAACATACATGCCACATGCAACACACATCTCATTACACTTGATTTGATCAGCCACGTAACATAATGTAATGGTAAGCAGCAACAACTCTTGGAAAGCTGACTGTCCCACACACCTTCATGATGTCTGATGAGATCCAGACTACCAGAGCACTCTACTGGGATCTACAGCATGAAGAAGAATCTTCTCAAAGGAACCGGAGACAGAAGGAGATTCTAGAAAAGCTGCCAAGTGTGTGAGTTTAGAGCTGAGAGAGGCAAGCCAGTGATATAATGGAGTGTGAGCACATGACCCAGTGGACAACAAGGTGGTGTTACTCGTATGTGAGTGTAGAAAACATACGTGACTTGTGGATGGTCTGCATGTTGCAGTAGAGCCAAAAAACAAGTGAACCAAGTGAAGTGAAAGAAGTGTGAATACGGAGGACTACAGACATGGCAGAAGACACAGAAGAAATTTGATAGGGCATGTGACCCTGGAGAATTGAGTTCAAAGAAGTGCATTGTGATTCCTTGTAAATAATTCTCTTAATTCTGGCCACATTTCTTTTTCAATAACTGAATCATTTTTCTGAATTACAGTGTGATAAACAATGTTACCTGGAAACCATGGACTTACCTGTTACAAAATGATAAAAGGTACAAACTATGAAGGTGGACATTTTGTAATCTTCCAAAACCTCCTGTTACTTCTTCCCTCACAGTTACAAATATTTCCCTCAGCAGCCTGTTCTCAAACTCCCTCAATCCCCTTTGTTCTTCCCTTATGTTCATTTCAACACACAAGGGGACAGGTGAAAATATAGTTTACTTTATTCTTTATGCTTTCACTGGTGAGAGGATATTAAAGACTCTACTACAACAACACTTTTGTAGAATGAAATAGTTATATTTATTTGAGGATGGAATTGTATTCAAACCAAGCACAAGATGGGAGGACATTGTCCAGAGGGATGCATTACAGATCCTATGAAAATAAGGCTGCTGGAGACAAGCTGGGGATAGCAAAAAACAGAGTGGCCTTTTCAGGGAGACCAGGGCCCAAAAGGGTCTGTAGCACCATATGTGGATGGATTTTGTCCTTAAATCTCAAGATCTGATATGAGCATATATTTACTTGCAAATTTCCTTACTAGAGATTCACATAACCCAAAAGAAAAAGAAATTTTCATGCATCACACTGAAGTTGTTGGACAGAGATGAGACAATGAAGGACAGCAGGCTTTCCTGGATACTGGTGAAATGTGTCTAATAATATGCACAGAGACTTGTAACTCACCTCGTCTTGCTCAGTCTTTATTGGAGGAAATGAAATTTCCTCAGGAATTTCCTCCACTTTTATATGTCCAGCTGTGTCATCTTCAACTTTCACAGCTATGACTCTGGTAGGTGATGTGACACTAGTCTCCACTGACATTATGCAGCTCTGTAACACCACAGGACCCTCCCTTATCAGTGCTTCCTCAGTCATGACAAAGAATTAGACACATTTTCATCAAAACTGATAATAGTCTAGCTGTTCCAAAGATTATTTCCACTACAGTTTTCAGAATCATTATTAACAATTAACTCTACGAAACACAGCCCTTCCTGTGTAGTTAACACCTACTTAGCTACATATCAAATTCCCTTCCTCTTATGCAACATGCTCGTTCATTACCATGTTCACCATAGCATTCAGTTACTGCAGTACCTTTCCACCAGATTCCTATAATCTTTAAATGATCTACGTTCATTTCATATATGCCATTACACATTAAGAAACCTTTATAAATTCGTTTTACAGATTTGTGCAACAATGAAATTTAGTGCATTTCTAAGAAATGCTGCATAATTTCTCTTTTATTTTCCACAAAATGCTGTTTGTTTAATAGTTTTATCTTTCTCTGTTCACGTAAGTCCCATGGTTTTTGTACACCATGTTCTGAAATTTAAGTACCAACCTGCTCGTTTCAAGGCCAACATGCTCATGAACAGTTCTCACACGTTCTTTCTCTTAACATTTCCTGATCAAAAATTTGTATTTATTTCTTGTGTCACATGCACACCCCATACTACATAACCCATCCATATATCATCCCCGCTTTCATCATTCTGATAATCTTTGATGTGCAAAAAGAACTATGAAGCTAGTAATTATGCAGTTTTCCCCAGCTTCCTGTTACTTCCATCCTCTTAATTCTACATATTCCACTCACCACTCTGTTCTCAAACACACTGAGTCAACAATCTCTCCTCAGTGTGAGACCAGTTTTACACCTATGCAAAACAAAGGGTAAACCAACACATTTTCATATTTTAGTTTCTGTGTATTGAGATAGTACACAGGGAAGTATAAGATTTTGAATTTGTAGTACACATTACATTAAAATTAATCCATTTTCAGTTTCTTGATGATATAATCAGTATTTCTTTCCACTGTACCCCAATTCAGTAGAATTACTTTATTCTGGCACTCCTGGTATTGCAGCCAATGAGGGCAGCAGTTCCAGGACCAGAATTTCCACCGTCCATTACATCTGATGCACCTACTGATTCTGTCACTTGTCTTGGGATATTTGGACTGTACTGAGCCCACTGTGCTATTGCAATGGCTTCCAAAGATTTAAAGATGAGTAAACAAGCTACTGCTGGCAACAGGACACATGTAACTTAAACAATTCCTCACAAACTTGAAAGTGGTGAAAGCTGAAGAGAGATTATGTCTTTATACAACGGTGTGTTGTCTGCTATCTGTGATATAAAAAAATGGCAGGAACAATTACAATCATTTATGGTATGATATGTAATTATGAATGTCACTTTCAAGTGACATGCAATGAAAGAGCCTAAAAGAGTGCAATTAGACAAGGAGTTGTATATGAGTGTTTACAATAATGCATTCCTAAGGAAAACCTGTGACTGGGCTTTGATAATTGAAAAAGCTCAGTCCTTTTATGATGACAAGAAAATATCTGACAACTGTACATTCTCCGAGGGCAGTAAAAAATCACCTGAAGAACTAACATCAGCATAAGTAATATGTGATGATCTGACACCTGTCCAGTCCTGTGAGAGTCAAAGTAATTAATTCTGCTGTTTTTTAACTTTACCACACTTTCAGAGAATCTATTAGGGAGCTTTATATTACAATTTTTCATGCAATCTGGTGATTATAAACATTACCACACACATAATTCTCTGTCCTCTTGCCTGCAGATCAAACCCCTTACCAGCACCTAATACACCATTTAATTTTCATCGTGGTGTAATAAATTAACAATGTACTTATAAAATTTAGTTGGGAAATTAGTCATGCATAGACGCGACAAGGTTTTTGAATGCTGACAACAGCAGTGCACTGCACTTACAAATATGTGCAACTTAGACATTGATTTCCCTTTTGCCGTAAAGTAGCGGAGTCTATGAACTCTCAGTGAACTCCTCTGTGGCAAACAGTTAAGTGCACTGAAGAATACACATATTTTCAGATGTGTCAGTGGCCCTACTCTATATAGTCCACTTTAACTAGGCAAACACCCTCATTCTTGTGGAAATTTTGGTCATATCTATGTGTTTGGCCGACGTGAGATATTGTTTTGACTTCTACCTGAAGAAGAATTTGTATTATGTATGAGAGACACAGACTTCTACTGAGTATCCAAGGTAAGCTGTGCAGAATTTGTCTAGAAAAGTTACATTGAATTAAATTATGCAAGTTGAGCAATTTCGGTGAACAACTACTTAGGAAATTTATTTAGAAATTTATTTTGAATTTTGGGCGTACACTGGGCTATATAGAGGAAGGAAAGATGAGTATTTGAGTTAACTACTAAATTTAGACCTTTCATTTGTTACATTGTGATTGTGTAAAATGTGGTTGCTTGTATATTTTATTTTTACTTTGATACTAAATATTTTTGGATTAATTACTAAATCTTACTAATATAACTGACATACAGTTAAACACTGATTGATGTCCCTGGAGTATTAGATAAGTTAACTGAGAAATATAATTGAGGGCTTTTATTAATTTTATTAAAATATAATCAACTAATTTCACAAATGTATAATTCTAAAATCTTATTTACACATTAAACCATGTCACTTGGTTAAAATACTTCCTACAACTCCTACATGTTTCAGTCTGTCAAGACCATCTTCAGGGAGTTTTATTTTGCCT
>Ga0136643_10005719_pt1 | contig 17619 bp, 17 predicted proteins | sample TergutLab28metaG_FD_96883 | JGI IMG/M metagenome (GOLD analysis project Ga0136643, IMG submission 96883) | Labiotermes labralis P1 segment gut microbial communities from Petit-Saut dam, French Guiana - Lab288 P1 (version 3) (version 3) | ecosystem: Host-associated > Arthropoda: Insects >... | reverse complement strand
TGGGGGGGGGGGTGTTGGAGACAGTTTGGCATTTGGTCTCTTAAGATGGTACTTATTCGATGTATTAATTTTGTGTATAGATGAATTTGTTTAAAAACTTACCTGATTCTTGATAGTGAAGTTCATAAATAAAAGTATATATTTGCATGGAATTGGTAGAGTACTTAGTGTCACATTACAGAAGACTACAGTACGACTATTCTGTGCTGTCAAAAATTAAAATCCTGTACAGGCTAATACAATTGGACTTCCATTTGTGATGTTATGTGAACATAATTCATAAGTTGACAGGTCACATTATTCTTGCATCAAAGGATGAAATCATAAAGATTTATTCTTAATATAAGCATCAGTTAACCTGAGTTGCCATTATCACATTGGTGATGCTTTATTTCTGGGAAGGATCTTGCTACACATATTCCATTGCTTTCCCTCAGGAAAGGAAGGTGCTGCACATAACAAACGGCCTCAAAGGCATTCTGCATATGATTATATTGTGTGTGTGTGTGTGTGTGAGAGAGAGAGGGGGGATGCAACTTCTTTACAAAGACTGAAAAGTCTGACAATTAGTCCAAAGCCTGCTGCCTAAATGACTGAAATATAGCAACTCATAACTCTCTATTTATTGTTATGACCTTATATTGTATAATAACCTACTAAATACAAGAATGACACTAACAAAACCTGGTCCACCCATTACAAAGAAATATACTAAGTGAAGAGCATTGAAATAAAGAAAATTACCGCTTTAACAGCTCGCATGTCAAGTTCTAAGTTAACATAAAGATCTGCATCTGGACTGTTGTATACAGTTGGATGATGTGTTTCACGATGGCACTGAACAGCATCTGCAAAGCTGTACGCTGGCCATTTGTAATGTCTGGAATACCATACGTTGTCCACTGGATCTGGTTTCATACTGTCATCAATCCGTTTTGGAATACATACAGCAGTTCTAAAATACATGAAAATATGAACATGTACAATGTATCTTGAGGTCTGAATGGCAGTGTGATTGAGTACTCTGTCTGGGATACAACATCATAGAACTACATAATCAGTTCCCACTGTTTCAAAGGAACATAATGCCTTCATTGTCAAGTGTCCAGAGGTGCAAGATGAATTTATTCTTCTTGGACCTCTAAACCCCAACTGAAGGAGTTGTCATGTACAGCATAGGCCTACTTCACCACTACAGTATTGTTTCACAACTGTGTAAATAAAATATCATCTAATTTTAATATAAGTTCAGAATTTACAGTTTTATGAACACTATGGGTCAGAAACACAATGTAACACTGACACAAATGTAACTGTGTCACAGGAGAAACAGTGTCTAGCAAAACATTTACTCCAGCAGTAGTTAAACTGCTCATCTGCAACCAGATCTTTCTTAAAGCAAACTAAATGGAACTTATTTATTTATCATGACAGTTTTTAAAAAACATACTCCCATGGACAAAAAGAAAATGTACTGAGAAGTCAGAAACTAAAAGACACCACATATCCTTTGTAGCATTTACTGCTATGGCATATCACAGTGCATTAATTGCTGCTAAGCAACAAAAAAGTAGTGGTAATAGATCACTCACGACTAACTCATTAGGGTAGTGTTTTCTACCAAGTGCCCTGCCGAACATCACTGGACATTCCTTGATAAATCATGGAATAAATAAATACTTTGCAAAACGGTAAAAAATTCCAAATATCCCTCAAAATAATGTGGGAATTTTTGTCTGGCAAATGGCAATACTGTTGTAATCTCCCTGCACTACCAACTGCCTCTTCATTTCATTTTGGTCAGTTCATCTTATGGCTATATTTGATCGTATATTGTCTATTTTCATAGGTAGGATTTCCACACAATATGAAAAATTATTTTGTGGATTTACTCTATGAAAAAAAAAAGTTTGGAAACACAGGGTTTAGGGTAAGGTAGTAACCAAGAATGGGAAAATGTAGAAAACTAGAGACATACAGATTTTATACACATGGGAATTTAAAATAAGCAGTTTTCTTGCCCCTTTAAAACTGCAATATAGTTCAGTTATAAACAAATATTTCCTCACTCAATATAGAAATGTACTTACTTTTTTTTCCGTAAGCTATGTGGTACAAACTCTGCTTTCTTCACTTCTACTTTAACTTTCTTCTTTCTTGCTTTCTCTCTTGTTCCTTTTCTTGCAGCATAGTTACGGACTTGCAGTACTTCATTCACACCCACTCTCATGGGTGTCACAAATTTTCCATTTTTGATGCCACAGCAATTATACAAACATGAAATAATTCTTCCTAGAAATCAATTTATGTTATAGTAATGCATTTTCATCTGCAAAGTTATTCTATACTATTAACACCAGTCATTACAAAAGAAACACACTTTCTTTGATCAGTTCAAGTAGACAGAGCATTGGTTTGACACATTAATTCCAGGACCCAACAGGGCAGATGCACTAACACCTTAATTATTTTGTTAGATGATTTTATGACAAGCTTGTTACTTACAGACTTTGTTGCCACAAACAAAATGTTATATTTTCCTGAATAAAATAATTTGCTTTATCTAACCTGTGCTCTTATATGACCCTCTTCCTTAAAATCATAATTTTATTCACACGCAAAGCTATGTCATTCCATAATAGTTACAGAGGTTGAAAAACATGGTTGTCTGGTTGCCAGTGGTCACAGAAATTTTGGTTGGTGACTATTTTGTACCCTGTGTTCAAAACTTGGTTTCTGGTATTATCAGTCGGTAATGCAAGGCAAAGAAGTAATGGTCAGTCACTTTCCAGACACTACACATCACCACAATTAGAAATTGTAACTACTAACTGCTCTTTTAAATTTGATTTTCTCCCCATTATATCTGGCCTGTCCTGCAAGTGTTTGGGACAAACAGTATGACAACAGGAAGAAACAAATGTAGTATGCTGAATGAAGGTTAATGCCACAGCACAGCACCAAATCCACCTTTGCCTAGTGGCCAGATTTTCTTTTCAGTGATGTAAATAGTTTTTGTATGCATGTAAAAACTAATGGACCTTCTCACATAAAAACAACAAACCATAACTCACAGAAACATTTCCGTAATAAACAGTTTTGTACATAACCATCAGCAGATGAAACCCAAAATATTTTTCTGGCTACAATCATTCACTAGCAACAGTCACGCTCAATACATTTATCTAGCTATAAGGTTTTCTGAAGTTCACAGTGTCTGTAATTCAGTACTTTTAGAATTTGCTGTGCCCACAGAGGAATAATGAGAAGTCCCACTATTCTGGAACTGACAATCTAAAACAACATGGAGTAAAGGGGTGAAGGCCATCAGTCACATTTAAGTTGTATATCCTATTATTATATAACTTTAATGCAACATGTTTCAGCTTAAGTTCAAAAAGCCATCATCAGGAAAAATTATAATACCAAATGAAAGTCATGTAAATTACAGCATACCACCATTCATGTAGGTACATATAGTTGAGATTTCAACTTTAAATTTTTCATAAGATAAGACGGCAGAATTCATTGAACTTCTTTGAGCAGATACAGGCTCCGCATGAAGTGACATAAAGATGGGTTTAAGACTGAGTAGTCAAAAGTTAAAATCAATGTCTAGTTTTTCTATGTGAAAGTGACAATTCTGTAATATGTTAGTGTTCAGCATCAAGAACGATGTCCTGCAATATTGTGATAATCAGAATTATGTTCTGCATTACAGTTTGTTTTGCTCACATAAGCAAGCACGTTAAAGTATAGTATTAATTCACACATGCAGGAGTGGAAAATTTTTCCAAAAATCTAAAAATTATCACCTATTTGACAGTCCAAATTCTGCAGCCATATAATATTACATTTTGGTTAATCTTCCTAAAAAGGGGTAAACAGATTCTTGGGGTCTAAAGAAGGGGTCAGAAGAAAGATAAATTCCTTCAGAACTCTGAAGTTTGGTACTGTTAAATAAAATTACTTTAGCACGGAAGTAAATCTGCATCAATATGTAGAATAACTAAGATAAAGAGCAGAATGACATCGTTTCCCTTCCAAAGTATCAACCAACTTCACATGTAGATTACTCCCCCCCTCCAACCCTGAAGCTCTGTTCAACTGTTTCTTAATCATATTATTCCTTCACTGTTCATTTGTTTGTCACATTACAATAAGTAGCTTATGAAGCTGACTGACACATAAACAAAAATTCAGCAACATATTAGGGGATTTAAACATGGAAGCATTAATGGAAAGTCCACTTCTGTGTACTCCAAAGACTATATTGTTGTTTTTCTCACACAAGCAAGCATGTTAAAATACAGTATTAATTCATATATGGAGGGATGTAAAAATTTTCCAAAAATATAACGGCAACCTCAAAATTCTAGGTGCCAGAAGGGTGATATGAAGCAAGTTCCATTATTGAGGATCCACAAATGTAAGGCGCCATCATACAAAATTTAACCGCCTGAACAACCTGGCACATGGGATTTGTGCACCCCTGCATATAGGTACTTCTATATATTATCTGTAACCTACATCACAACACAATTAGGATAATGTTAGTCAGTACAGTGACTAGACTACGGGCAGAATGAAGCGGGGTTCGATTCCCGTCAGGGGCATTTTTCTCTCTTCCAAAACAGCTAGATCGCCTTTGGGGCTCAGCTAACCTCCTGCTAAAAGGGTATCGGGGTTTTTTCCCCGTCGGTAGAGCGGCCGAGGAGTGTAGTTAACCACCTGTCTCTACGTAGTGTTGAGGTTAAGCTCCTATGTACCAGGCAGTATGGCAACTAAACTTACATCGCCATGATTAAAAAAAACTGGTCTCTGAACATCAACCAAAGGAACTTTTATCCACTTTGCATCTTCTCAAACTATTTCCGATTGTCTTAGTCACTAACATCTATGATATGGTCTTCCAAGCTGACTTTGCTCATGAGATTCTCCGAACAAAATAATACTGAAGTGCTGTTTACGATACTGGTACTCCACCACACCACATTCACGTGCTTTTTTTTAATCCTACACAGATACTCCACCCGGTTAAATTAGCTACACTGGCCGGTAGGCAGACCGTAAACTGTACCTTCTTCGTCAACGAAAGACAATGTAAACTTAATGACAAGCGAAGAGTAACGCCCACCGAAACCTGAAGTATTTACACCGCACCAAAAACAAGGAATCAAACAGTGTACATGTAAACAATATGCAGAACTGGCAGCACGTCTAACCTATTGCAACCGGTTCTAAACCAACACTCATATTTTGCATAAAGCTGAGTTATTTGTCCATATGATAACATATGGATGATTGTATACTCTTATTTAGACCCAAAGTGTCTATAGTCTCGTCCTGAACAACCTCTCTGCATATATTTCAAATTGAAAACATTCTACTTACTAACCTCCAAAAACACCAGCCATCTTAGCTACACGTATCGTGTTCACTCGGTGTTGGTCGTGGTAGCGGTCGTTAACAACAACCAATCCCACAGCAGAACAATTCCCGACTTCCTGAGTACTAATGGCGGATCTGTGTGTGTCAATATAGTTTTGTTTACTACATAATACCACAAATATTTTACCACGATAATTCGTTTGGTGCGTGCTTAGAGGTAGATGAAGGTGCGTGTTAGTATTATTATATGGAAATATCTTCGTGTGCAGAAGCGGTGCAGAAAGTACAACAGAACTGAATGAAAGGTTGTATGTAGAGAAGGGGCTACAAGGGGGTGACATGAGAGTAGCCATCTGTCCTCAATAAAATGTATGTTTTTTCGCACTTTAGTGCAACTTTATGATAAAAAATCAACCATTAATCACGTTGAGGCTGTTTAACTTGAAGGGAGCCCCCATGTTCATTCATCTAAAAGAGGAATGATACATTTCGTGCTAAGCCTATGCTTTTGTAACAGGTACATTCTTCTGGAAGCGAGAGTGTGAAGAGGGTGAAAATATTTGTATTACAAATTGCATGTTAACACATGGTAAAATTTGTGTCGGTATTAAGTTTATTTTGTAAGTCATGTGTGTATTAGGACTCCAAACAGATCAGCTTGTACGAAATACAGGTGTTTGTTTGCCTGGACGCCACATATTCTTCTCATTTCTTGTATTCTTTATAAATTTTCATTTATTACTTAGGTTGGATGTTTATACGGCACCGTGTGGTAATTATGACTGCTTCACATTCATTTGTTTACTGACTTCTGAGCTAATTTGAGCAGTTAATACCGACACATCATGCTGTTATTGCACAGATTGGTGGTTTGTGTATTGATGTACTTCACGGAGAAATTTCAGTTTAAGTTAGTTATATCAGTGTCTGACTGGTATGTTGATATTTTGATGGTAGGTTACATTTGACACTGCTTACATGTATGGAATATGTAAAAGTTATTTTATATCTTGCTTTTGTTAGTGATGACGTGAAAGAGAGATATTGCTAAAAATGGCAGAAGCGAATTATGATTCAGGTGCTTGTAGTGAGTGTGATGAGTACATACATTTACTTTTGAGCACGTTGAAGTGGATGTTGTTGCATTGTATTAGGTATATGTCATTTCGTGCCTTGGTTGTAATTATTTATTATCTGTAGAACCAGATGCTACAGTGTCATTAAATAAACCAAGAGTAAATTCAAAGAGATGGCATATTTGAAGAATAAAGTCTTCTGGGATGTTGTTCTATGCTGACTGGTAAATAGTTACGGACATTTTGAGGGACTGCTTTGTCTTTTTCTTTATCGTAAAGCATTCTATACGCTATGAGAACCTCAAATGTCAGACTAATGTTTGCTAGTTTCTGTCTCTGTTTGTATGTGCATAAGCTGTGATAGAATTAAGAAATATGTTTTTGTATGCAGTTTATTCCTTTGTCATTCAGTGTCTGATGTTGAGATGCAATGCTGTCTGATGAAGGATATATGTTAGAACGAAATAAATTGAGGTGCAAACTTCCAGCCTAATCTGTGTGATGTGACTTTGGCTGTAATTATCTGCCTAGTTGGATATTTGCTTGATGGGTTTTGAGGAATTTTGATGTTCAGGTTTTTACTAAAAGTTATTGCTGAATACAGTTCATTATGAAAGTATTCTTTTGTAAAAGTATACTGTTACTGTTCATCAGAGCTGTTAATAACAGCCAGGAGCATGTAGAATGCCAAGATTCAAAGAATGCATGTGGAAAACACTTTGTCCTCTGGTATGGGTTAGACTTTTCCAGCCTTGTTCTTTGCATCAGTACAAATTCAAACTGTCCAAATGTGTATAGGATCAACAATTTGCTTACAGTCTGGTTTATATTTTGGGGAGTTCCTTACCTATAATTTAGTGATGCAAACTCAAAACATTTCATCATTCTGTCATGTAAGTAGCTGACCTACCTTTTTGTGCCATTTCTAGTAACACACACTTTATATTGCCACAATGAAACTGCATGACTGAAATTGTTAAGTCATAATAGAACTGGAATTATAAGTAAAAAATTGTTATCGGTGTTTGGTTTTATGGAGGACATCCCTGTGTTTGTAAGGCGTTCAAAGTAACCTGTTGTGTATCTGTCAAACATAACTACGCATTTTTATTTAAATATAGCTACATGTTTCAGTCTGTAAAGACCATCATCAGGCAACCATATTGTAATGGTGGTCTGAAACATGTAGCTATATTTAAAGAAAGATAAGTAGTTGTGTTTGCAGATATGTAATGGGTTACTTTGAATCAGTGTTTGGAGTTCATTATACTGATAATACAATATCTCCCCACTACCACCACCATCATAATCAAATAAAAATTTGTTGAAAAAGATATATACTATGGGCTTATTTCAGTAGTTACTCCTGGAAGAATCAAAAGTACCTTACAAATCTGGGTAACAAAACATGAGATGGATTACAGTATGTTACTTTGCATGGGTGGCACTATTCGAAACAAGGTCTATACTGTGACATACTCTGTAAGGTTGGCTGCACCATATATCACAAATTCTGAGAGTGCAATAACATGAGCAACAACTTACTGTTTGTAGTGGTTGTTTCACAGGATATTTACTGATGCCTCCTACAGAAAATAAGGAATTGTCTGAAGCCCATTCATTAGTTTGTAACAATAAATGAGTTTTTTTGTCATGTGTTAATGCAACCAGAGTACCCACAGTTGTATTTTTCTGGCAGGTTTATATCTTTCAGTACTGATTTTAAGTTCATGGTATGTATTGCTGTACTTTATTATTTTCTTGTACTCTTGCAGGTTTTAGCATGTCACGCACTCACAAGGATAAGTATGAAAATACCAACCCGCGTCGCACTCACACCATCATGTCAAGTGAGGATGCAGCTGCTGGAAAGAAATCTAATTGGCCGGAATTGGAGATAACAGGTAAAGAGGATTTTTATTCATTTTTCTGGTTTCAAACTTGTTTCTCTCTTTGAGTTACATTGTGAGAGACATATGACATTCAACTCTTTGGACTGACATTTGAAAATGATTGTTTTGATGAAAGTGGTACTGATAATGGTTGCAGGGAAGTGAACTTCGTTACTTTCACAGATGTAATTGTCAAGAGACATGTTCCCGTATCAACACATCGGTAAATACTCTTGAACTTCACCTGTTGGGAAAACACAAGGTCAGGTTGATCTTATCTTGATAGAGAGGAGATAACATGTAGGTACACATGACACATGTTTTTTCCAGACTGGCTGGCTGTAATATTGATTATAATCAGGTGGTTGTAAAAGTTAGGGAGAGACTGTCTGAGAAAGCAAACAGTGTAGAAGTTTGATATGATGAGCTAATTCTCAAGGAAGACGAGTAGCGTGGAAGTTAAAAAACAGCATCCAGTTACAGTGTCAGACAGATTAGCAGTTTTGTGGAACTTTGTTGACAGTTGGGATGTACGGATGGCTTGAGGAAGTATTAGAGGATATTGCAAATTTCAGGCATAGGATGTCTGGGTTATTTTACATTGAAGCAGCAAACACCATGGTTTGGTGAAGAATGTTCCAAATTTTTTAGGTCAAAGGAGTGCAGTGATCATTGGATCTAATCCAAGTTAATGGAGATAATCTGAAGAATGTAAACATGAAACTGGCAGGCATCTTGTGAACAGAAAAGTGTAGTAATATCTGGAAGACACAAATCTAATGAGGTTGAAACAAACAGGAAAGACAAAAATATTAGAGACTTGAATAGTGTCATAAATTAATATCAGAAGGTGTACCAGTCTAAAAGTAAGATGATAGGGGATAACAAGGTTGATCTGCTTGCAGATACCCACAGTGTTTTGGATAGGTGGATGAATTACTTCTGTCCATTATTGTATGCATATGAGGGTAATGATGTTAGGGACCTGAACCATTAGTACTTGAATCTACTTACATCATACTGCTTCACAACACAGCAGAAATGTAGGTAAATCATAACTGAATTGCAGTACATTAAGACTATAAATTTAGTACAGTTAATACAACTGCTAGAATTGAAATACATAGGCAGTGCATAAAGAAACCGAACTTATGAAATAGCGAGCCGGCGTTCGTGCACAGCATGCTCGCAATGGTGGTGTTGTGTAGCGGGGACTTCAAGCTTCATTCTGACACTAGCAGCATCATGCCATGTCAATTAGTCATCGTGTTACACACACTTGAATGAGTGTGTTTTTAGTATTCTCGGCAATTTTTTGCAAGTTGATAAATGTAGGATCTTGAGGAGCAATGCATTTGCATCAAATTCTGTTTCATATAGGGAAAAACTTTTACGGAGACTTTACAGGTGTTACAACAGGCTTATGGAGAGGATTGTTTGAGCCATACACAATGTCACAAGTGGTATCAGCATTTCAAATCGGGCACAACATCCATCAAAGATGACCCCAAATCTGGACGGCCTTCCACATCAATGGACGACATTCACGTTGAGAAAGTGCTTGCTGTGATTCGTCAAAATTGTCACCTAACTGTCCGTGAAGTTGCCGAAGAAGCAGGAATTTGTAAAAGTTCGTGCCACCAGATTTTGACTGAAAAACGGAAGATGCATCGTGTTGCCACAAGATTTGTGCCGCATCTGCTGACACGTCACTCCTTATCCATGAATTTTTTATGAAGAATGAGACGACTGTTGTCCCCCCAGCCAACCTACTCTCCAGATTTGGCCCCTACAGACTTTTTCTTGTTACCGAAGTGGAAATCCTCACTAAAAGGTCACCGATTTGAGACGGTAGAGGAAACAGAAGAAAATTCAATACGGGACCTTCGCGCCATCCCGCAAAACACGTTCCAGGATGCGTTTCAGAAATGGAAAAAAATGTTGGTAGTGGTGTATCAAGAGTGGAGGGGAGTACTTTGAAGGTGACAAGTTTGATTAAGTTGTAAGTAAAGCAATAAATTAAAAAAAAAGTTTGGTTTCTTTGTGGACTGCCCTCGTATACAGAAAAACCCTGAACGTGCACCAATGAGAAACACACGTAAGAGCCTGAAACTGTAATAAACCATAATCTCCAATATTCCAAATGTACTAACAACATAAAACAAGAAAAACTATTAATTCAAATTGACATTTATTGACCACCTTTACTTTTTGATAGTTCTCACCTGATGATAACTAAGATAGGTCAAAACATGTTACAATCAGGTCAGAGATATGAAGAATTTTGGACCATTAAAGGTTCTTGTTGTGCCATTTGAAACAACCTGGTGCATATTTACTAGATAACTTATCTAGTCTATGCCAATGATATTAATTTGTTGGGCCAAAGCCTACACTGTCAGTAAAAGCAAAGGGATGCTCTCTTAGTTGCAAGTGTAGAAGGTATGATTGAAGTAAATCAGCAGAATGCAGGACTAAGTCATAATATGAAGGTGGTTAATACATTATTTGGAAATGTGACCAAGTTTAGGTACCTGGGAATGATATTAGCAGCAGAGACTTTAATTCATAATGAAGTTAAGAGCACTCTAAATTAGGGGAACGAAGTTAAGAGCACTCTAAATTAGGGGAACACTTCCTACCATTCAGTTCAGTATCTTTGTCTTCTGATCTGCTGTCTAAAATACAGTGATTAAGATTTTCAAAACATTAATTTTGCATGTTTTTTTGTGGATCTGAAACATGATTTGACACATTGAGTTGAAGAATACAGATTGAGGGTGCTCAAGAACCAGTTGCTAACGCATGTGTAAGCCTAAGGGGAAAGACATAACAGGAGGTTGGATCATAATGAGAAGCGCCATGTTAATGTATCAAAGAATAATTCAGTCAACAAAACTATATTTTTATTATAAATACAATATGTTTGTACAATATGCTACATGTTTCAACCTCAGATGTCATCATCAGGCAAAAAGTTATACCCTATATAAAAAGAACATAAATTGGCATTGGTTTTTTTTAAATAGATCCCCTCCTTACAAAAATTTTCTATTACTGTGATTTGAAATGCCATTTTAAAATAATTCTCTTAACATGGTCTGTGTTATGTGTACTATAAACTGTTACAAAGGCCAACCAAACTTACAGCTTGTCTCTCACAATTTCACTACATTAAAAAATTAAAAGTTAAAAACCTCTACATGTTCAGTCCCTGTAGGATCGTCATCAAGGAGTATACACATCAAATAATTACATATAGAACACTATGTAAAATTTTTCATAACAGTTGGAGCTGGATATGTTGTACAACATGTAGCAGACGTAAAAGTAGAGAGAAGACTGTTCTGTGAAAAACAGATATAAACATGTACAGTGATATGGAACTCTGATGTTCAAGATCTCAGAGGCACATCCTGTTTTTATCCTTCATTTTTGCAGATGTAACTTTTGCACCTTGGTGATGGTTTTGTTTCCCACTCCATAGTCTGAAGTTTTGTATTAGGCTCGTACTAACACATCCAAGACTCATCTTTGACAACAGTGCAATTGAGGAATTGTGGACTAGTCAGATAAGTCTGGATTAAGTTTTGCATGTCGTGACTCAGCGGTTCTTTTGCTTGTCTGCACGACTGTGTGTAACAGACTCTACTAATTCTCTTTCTGAAATCTTCCTGAAGAATCTGATGAATCATCTTCTGGCTCATGTGCTTTTCATCCTCCATCAATTGCAGGGTTTTGAACCATCTTTGGTCACCAACTTATAAACTTTTATAACTGTTTCCAGATTTCAGGCAGTTGATGGCTGGCCCACTTCTTGGATCATCAAAAAGGTCCTCATATTCCTCTCTGAATCTTTACTCTGTGCATAGATAGTCCATGTTTCCTTCATTGTTAATATTTATATATTGTGTTGTTGTAGGAGGGTGTTGTGTGCTTATAAATGTCCATAACTTAACCCTTTCTTGTGTCTGATAAACAGTTTCTTTTCATAATATGTGTGTGCATAATGAAAATCATCCCAGGGCTGTTTATGTGCCATAATGATTGTTATGTATATACTGATGGCAAATCGTTTATTTAGTAGCACTGGTGTGTGATGCTGCTGACATATTCTTTCATATCCATGATACATGTCTCTTGGTCATAAAAAACACAATAGAGGAGTGTTCACATGCCAAAGGAAACCTAGCCTTGAGATGGTGAGCTTTAATCTGTGTTTTAAAACACTGTTGCTCAAGTGGTTATCTTGTGTTCACCAGGGACTATCAGAAACTTAAGCCCAAATCTGTGGCATCTCACACACCTGACATCTTTGTACCTGAATGACAACTGCCTTTCACGAATCCCGCCAGACATCTCGAGGTTGGTCAACTTACGAACCCTTGACTTGTCAAGTAACAAGCTGCGTAGCCTGCCAGCTGAGCTCGGAGAACTCATCTACCTCAGGTAGATTTCTTACTCTTTGGAAAAGGGAGTATTTTGGTATTTAGATATAAAGTCAGATTTTGACATGCATCCCAATTGAACTGCTTATTGCAGTGATTTATTTGATAATTATAATCAGGGACTCCTAATAAATGGTTACATGTGATCACTTATCTTGTGAATATTGTTAAATTCATGATGCAAAAATCTGAATGCAATATAGGTACCAGGCTGGCATTATGTGGGTGCACTTATGAAAGGTGTCGCTACATTATCATAATATGTACACGTACTGCTGGTGACTTTTATGCTCTGGTGGTTAACTGTTGGGATAATGTGTGTAAATCTTAGATGACTGATTAGTTTTCTTCTGCTGTAAACAGGGCTGTGCAAATTGCTTTACTTATGTGTTGGTGTATGCAGTTTTGTGGGCAAGACATGTTTTGTTTAGTTTCCCGGCCAGACACTTGCGTTGTCCCAGCTGCTGCAAGGTGTATCTGAATGCAAGCTAAGGTTTTTTTTTCTGAAGTCAGAGGAACAGCTGTGGTCTTTATTTGAAGATAAGATCCAACAGGTGATCTTGTTTTGAGTACAAAAACAGTAAGAAGTTTTGTTCTTTGAGTGAAAGGCAACAGATTGATACACTGTTTAAATTGTTTTTAAAAGAACATGGCTGTAGATATGAAGTCTTGTGGAAATGTTTGATTTGATTTAAAGTATGACTTCATGTTTACATTTTGCTGTTGCTCTCACATTAAACCCTGCATAAAAACTGAAAAGTATGTAGGTATAACTAAGTTTTGATTGTGTTGTATATGTTTTTTGGAAGTATGTACTTTTATAACCAATTAAAACCATTCTCCTGACTGTGATTTTTTATGGTTCTTGTTGCAGCACCAGAAATATTCAGGCTTGGTTGTGCAATAAGCACTGTTCCTCTTCCCACACCCTTCCTAATTACTGCTTGTAATGTTCCCACATCTCCTATGACATTGCATATTTTTTTCCTGTTTTTACATCATTGCTAAACATTCAGGTAAATGAGAAACTTATATATTAGTTGTTTGTTCTTAGAATGAGACATAAAAACTGTTAATTTAATGACAGTCTTGTTGACATGGATAGCATCTAACAAGAGTTTCATGTAAAATGTGAAATAATTGTCAGTATTCAGTTAAGAATTTTGTTCTTCTGAGTTTTATATTTCAAAAGCAAGAGAGGTAACTTGCCTCTAATAAACACATTTAACAGTCTGAGCTGCAGTGTTGTTATTTTGCTGCTTTACCTGTTGACTTCAGCTGCAGAGCAATGTAATAATTAAATCCATAGTTCCAGAATTTCACAAGGAAGTCAGTATTAATCTGTAGGTTTGGAGAGTCCATGAGTTAGACTTATTGAGACCATTGAATATTAATTCTCAAAATATGACGGTTTAGACTTTGTGGTCTTAAAGCAGGACTCATGTTTACCTCACAGCTATTTCATAAACATTTCTTCTCAGTATCAGTAAATAATGACACTAACCCTGTGGACCTGATTATCTCAACTGTATTACTGTGGAAACCTCAGATCTTATGCAACCTGAACAAGGTCCATGATTGCCATTTACACAACTTATCCATATAAAAACAAGTAACTATACTTGTTCTTTTATTTTGTACTCATGAACACCCCAGTGACTAACTCTAATATGACTGGGGATCTCTTGTAAGTTTTATTATTTTTTGGGCCAAGAGCCAGACAGAACTTTTACACACCAGTTTACATGAACGCATTTATTGATAGCACCAAATGCAGCTATATGAATAAAGTGAGTTAAAACCCTGAAGTATTTTCAACCCAAATGACAGAAGCAGCAGTATCCTGTGAATTGTCTGTACCTATCTGCCAGGCTACACAGCATCACATTATACTCATTTATCTTTGTATGCACAGCTGTGATAACCTCAGATCTCAACTTTTTGTAACATTGTTTATAGGGAACTGCATTTGAACAACAACCATCTTCGTGTTCTCCCATACGAACTGGGAAAGTTGTTCCAACTCCATGTATTGGGTCTGCAAGGGAATCCACTTACAAAGGAGATCCTGACGTTGTATGGTGAACCCAATGGTACCCACAAACTTCTCACCTATATGCTGGACAACTTGCAAGGTAAGACACAAATGATTTTTGCTAACTTTAAGTGTAAATTAGTTATCCTCAGTAAGGGAGGGCATAATGCTAAGCAGTACACAATATGCAAGATTGAATGAATGTGTAATTTCATTCAGAGTTCAGTTAATGTGTTCTTGATTTGTTATGGTGGTCCTGAGTCTGTGTAACACCACTTCACTGTAAAATAGTGTCATTTGTTCCAGATAGTTGAGTAATCCTTCATTCCACTCAAGATTATTTGAATGAGTAATACTTTTCTATGATTCATGCTGTTTTATATTTTCCTTTAATTTGAGGGTGGAGGGAAAGTATGTCATAATCTTACCCCCAAATAACTCACTGTATTTCTGCTGTTTCACACACAACCTGTGTCTCGTACTTCACCCTTCCACTATCTGTTCGGTGTACGTAAAGACTGTAGGGAAAGTCATGAGCATTGTGGAATTACATACACATATTGGGCAATGCTGCGATGTGTAATACGTGGTGATTACTTCCATCTGTTTTCTCACGCCAGAATGAAAGTCATGTCACCTGCATGTGTCACATGGTCTTATTTCACTGCAAGAAAATAGCTAGTGAGGACATGTTGTTTTGGCAATGTGCAGTGATGGAATATTTTGTTAAGGAGGAATCCCTGCTTCACATATCCACACATGACTTCAGCATGCATATGGATGTGCCTGCATGGACACTCAACCCAAACTGGTTGCCTGCAAACTGCCTGTACGAAGACAAACAAAGGAAAAATCGAATAGTTTGTGAGAGAGAATCAATGTGTGACAGGGAAATGGTACTAGAGACTGGAATAGGTCATTATGCAGTCCCCAGAAAGTCTGTGCATGTTGAGTTCCTCACCTGCTGTTGGAAGAACACAAATACCAGGAAAAAAATGTTTCCTCACGATTGCTGGAACAGTGTACTGTCCAAAGCAATGAATTTATTCATGGCATGGTGATGGGTGATGAAATTTTATTTCTTAACTTTAATCTGGAAACAAAATGACAGCATGGAATGCTATCACACAACATTGCCCTAGAAAAGAACCTGCAGTGATGCCCTTAGCCTTTAAGACCATGGGATCTGTCTTTTGGGATGCTGAAGGATGCATATAGGCCAAGTTTTTGCCACAGCAAGAAATGTCAATGCTACTTGTTACCTTCAGACACTTCAGAAGCTTCATTGTGCTGTATGTGACAGATGTCTAGGGAAGAGAAAGATCATCCTGCAACATGACAACACATTGCCGCACACTGCTGTTCTGTGAATGGAGAGGATTCAGAAGAATGAGCAGAATGGCTGGAAAATTCTTCCTCCTCTCCACCCCACAGGGTGGACCTAGTCCCCTTAGACTATCCTTTTTTTTGGGGTTGATAAAGGCTTGGATATGAGGTCGGCAGTGTATGACCAGTGAGGCAGGCCATGAAGCTCTCTGTCATTTAAAATATGCTGAAACAGGATTCCACCACAAGATTGTCATACTTCTAGTACAGTTGTGAATATAATGAATCAATCTGGCTGCAGATTTCATGGAGAAGTAAATACAGTGTGAATATTGAACTGATGTGTGGTGTCACCTTATTCATACCTTTATTTGATCGTGAAATTAATTTCCTCGTGACTTTTGGTTTGGCTTTGGTAACTCTAACCATTGTAGTGTCTTCTGTGATTTGATCATTGTTTTTGACATCTAGAAGACTGTTGATTGTTCTTGCATCACTGTGAGAATGTTCTATAAAGTCTGGAGATGTGCAAGAACGTTGCATTCATATAGTCATTTCTTCTGACAGGGTTCTCATAGCAATGACTGTGATGGTAGAGTGTCTTCTGGGATATGATTGAGTATGTTAGAAGAATACTGACACATCATAGAATTTGCTGCCTCCATGATCAGAGTGCACTGCAATTTCTTGCTGTGTTACTGGTACACTGTAGTGCAAATTACACCATTGTAATATATGTGGTTAAATAGTGAAGTTGCAGAACTGATGGTATAATGCATTAGTTCATGGTATGATCAACAGCAATTAGTGACAAAGTTCCAGCTTAGTTAACCTTTTGGCGCTGGAATTATTTTTTTAATTTTAGCACACTCTGTATATAAAATGTGAATAATAGAGGAACCAAATACGTTAGAATTATGAAACAAACTGCATTTTGAAGAGAAAGAAACGGAGTGTATATACCATCTTATGCATATTGGACTTAGCATCATCTTGATATTTGAATAAAGGTTGACCAACTAGATGACACTTGCTTAATTATATATTGCTCAACATGTTTCAAATGTTAATACGTCCATCTTCAGGAGCTAGCGGGTACTTGTAGTGTTGTGTAGGCTGACTTGAGGCGTGCTATGTGGCGGGATTGGCTGTTGGTGATGTGGTATCCGAGTGTAGTTGTTCAGCCTACACTCGGATACCACATCACCAACAGCCAATCCCGCCACATAACACCAGCACGCCTCAAGTCAGCCTACACAACACAACAAGTACTTGCTAGTTCCTGAAGATGGACGTATTAACGTCTGAAACATGTTGAGCAATATATAATAAAGCAAGTGTCGTCTAGTTGGTCAACCTATATTCAAATGTATATACCATGTTTAAAATATTCAGTACCTGTATTTGTTGAATAAATATATAAAATGCAACTTTAGAGGTTAGCGGTGCGG
>Ga0136643_10005718_pt1 | contig 17620 bp, 11 predicted proteins | sample TergutLab28metaG_FD_96883 | JGI IMG/M metagenome (GOLD analysis project Ga0136643, IMG submission 96883) | Labiotermes labralis P1 segment gut microbial communities from Petit-Saut dam, French Guiana - Lab288 P1 (version 3) (version 3) | ecosystem: Host-associated > Arthropoda: Insects >... | reverse complement strand
TATTATTATTATTATTATTATAACAACAACCCAAAAACCACCACATGAGCAACACCTGTCACGAAACTTGAAACCGTACAGTAAGAGACAGACAATTCAACTGGGATACTTTCCATTAAGAAATCATTTCACTCAAAACAAAACAGCTGAAGTTCAACATCATGCTTGATAACACTGCACCCATTTCACTGCATTCTACAGAGCCATTCTGAAATCAGCAATTCAATGAATATATAAACCATGAACTTGAAAAATCATGGTATGACTGGTACCTAAGTGCAGGAACATTGATATTCCAATGGTACGGTAACAAAATGCTCTCAGTACTGCTGCTACCTTGTGGTACATCATGAATTTCTGTATGGCGAAGTGTACAATGCAATACTGACTTAACCGTACCTCCACTGCCATTTACTCCTATCGTCTTTCGCTCCTATCTGTTAACAACTATGCTAATATCAACTCTTCATTGTCAACATACCTATGTACAGAAATGCAATGATACATACATGTGATATGGTTATTTCCCACAGAGTGCAGTTCTAAAATAAGGTAACACTACAGACATAAATATGCAGATTAAGATCTTCAATGTCATACTGTTCAGACATTCAAGTTAGAGAACAGAGCTGTCAAATCAGATGAACAGTACTTCTGACAGAGGTAACATTAAGTGTCATTATCAAAGTTTTATTTATTCACCAACTGATGCTGTAGTGAGTTGTCTTAAAAAACCAATATTAAAATTTACATTAAAACAGTTTCGACATGTTTCGGTGTTACAGTTACACCATCATCATCAGGGAGCGCATTAATTTGTGTTTTCTGAAGTCACAGTTATTAAAATAATACTGCCCAACAGTACAACATACAGATACCAATAAGAGTAAGTCCAGCCAATTTCGATACGATCCATTACACTTTGAAAATTCTATTATCACAGGATTTGACACACTGTTATTCATTACAGATCTAATATATGCAGCCACACCACCACAGTATTAACCACACGCCAACGTATTTTAATGGACTATTTTAACAACTGTAACTTTAGTAAGCACAAACTAATGCGCTCCCTAATGATGGTGTAACTGTAACACTGAAATATGTCGGAGCTGTTTTAGTGTAAATTTTAATGTACATTTTAATATTGTTTTTAAGACAACTCACTATGCATCAGTTGGTGAATAAATAAAACTTTGATAATATCAAGATGTACGGTACGAACGTGAAAATTATCAAGGCCCAACAGGCAAGTTTGTGTACCAGCTACAAGAACACTGAACTAAAGTTACTAAAAACAAAAGTCACAATATAACAACTGTAACTTTAGTAAACACAAAATAATGCGCTCCCTGATGATGGTGTAACTGTAACACTGAAACATGTCAGAGCTGTTTTAATGTAAATTTTAATATTGTTTTTTAAGACAACTTTACTAGTGCATCAGTTGGTGAATAAATAAAACTCTTTAACATCAAGATGCACGGCACGAATGTGAAAAGTAAGTGTCATGATTGAAGCGGTGTGTCCGCAAACCACTGCTTGAAACTGGGTGTGAGGGTCAACATAATTAATAATAGCTAGGAAGAAATGAGTGTTTAAGTTTTCACACACATACCCTGGGAGTTAGACATGAAGAGGTTGAGAAGGGAGGTAGTGCGGCGGGATGTTTTGCTTTCTTTTGGTTTCTGGCCACCAGACTCTAGATTACCTTCTTTTTTGGAAGGCTTTTCACCATTTGTTGTTTTATCTGAGGAATCAGGTGTCTGGTTACTGACAGAAGTTAATCCTGACATATTCAATTCCTCAAATTCTATAGAACCTGTAAACAAAACAACAAGTCAACACAACTCTCCACATGGTCACAAGAAATTTTTACAACTAAAAATCAAATTTGAACATGAGGTACTCAATTATTATACCAACTACTGCACATATATAAAATTTACACATTAAAACATAAAAAGTGCTCCGACATGTTTCAGTCCTAGGACCATCATCAGGGAGCCATAGCGTCCTTGCTGAAGTCACACTATAAAAAGTCACATTAATTTCGCTGTACCAGTTGGGTATTGTGGTAGCACGCCGTGTTGTGTAATGTTATGTTGCGAAGAGTGCCCTGAGTTGCGATGCAACGAGGCACAGAATGCACATCTGTAGCAGGGCACTCTTCGCAACATAACATCACAAAATGTGGCATGCTGCCACAATACCCAACTGGTACAGCGAAATTAATGTGACTTTTTATAGTGTGACTTTAGCAAGGACGATATGGCTCCCTGATGATGGTCCTAGGACTGAAACATGTCGGAGCGTTTTTAATGTTTTAATGTGTAAATTTAATAAATTTTATACATGTGCAGTAGTTGGTATAATAATTGAGTAACTAAACAACATGCATGGTGTAACAACAAAAATTGAACATGAGGTATTGGAGTATAAGACCATAGCATTCTGAGACTGTGATGTCATACAGTTTGGTAAACAGGGACTATGGGTCTGAAAGAATCTGCAAGGCAGAAAGGTGAAAGTACCAGGTTCCTCCAGGTCATTGGTACATATAGCATGTTAGACAGTACCATGTTATACAAAATCTGCTGCAGACCCTGTACCACACACACACTGTGGCAATCACTAGCGTGCACGACAGACTATCTACCTCAAACTGTGGCAGTCACTGATGTCAGCAGCAGACTACCTACCTCAAACCATGGAAGTCACTGATGTCTGTGGCAGACTATCTACCCCACACCACAGCAGTCATTGATGTCTGCAGCAGATAATTTACCTCACATCATGGCGGTCACTAGTGTCTGCTGCAGAACCCTTACCAAGTATTCTGTTTCATTTTCTTGTCATTTATTTTCATGATCAACTGGTAATTTTATGACATAAAATGAACTTCCACAAGTGATACCCCCCAATTTCAAACACTATACTTAAAGGAAACAAGATTTGGACTTACAATGATTCAATCCACAATTTCAAAATCTGTGCTTATGGGAAACAAGGGCTAGACTTAAAATGACTCACTTTACAATGGCTGCTCAGGAAATGGGTTATAGATAAGTGGGTCATAGGCCATGATAAAAATTACTTCAAAACCACACTCAAGAGAAGGCATGTCCAAATTTTCTAAAGACATAACAGTCGCCTCAAAATTCTAGGCACTCAAAGGGTAATGTGAAGCAAGTCCCATACTGAGAAGCCACAAATATTAGGTGCTACCATAACAACTTTAGTAACTACGATGACCTGACGCCTAAGATTTGTGCACCCCTGCTCTAGAAGCATATGTGTACCAAAACTATTAATAATTTGCAAATACTGAATAAACCTTTTAATTTATTTCCCTTCTCTATGTGCCAATCTCATATAATGTTTGTACATTATATACTTACAAAAATGGTTGTTATAGGCATAAACTGAGTATCTCAGGCCATCAACAGTCCACAAACTAAAGTCACTTGTTTGAAGCAGAAAAACAAAAAATTTGCAAAAGTGCTACCCTGTACATCAATTTGCGTGCAACTGTAGTAATTTCTCTGCAACAATAATTAACTATACAGTGATTACTGCCAGTGTTCCACACTGAAACAAATGGGAATCACAAGGTACTGGAGAATACAAGGCACTTAGCAAGCAAACACTAATCACACTAATCAATGCAATACGTAACATCTGCCAGTGAATGAACACACATGAGATCATAAAGATAGGAAGAGTAAGTTAAACACAACTTGTGAATACTTTATTGCCAAAATTCTTTATTAACCTTTTGGCGCTGGAATAATTTTTTAAATTTTAGCACACCCTGTATATAAAATGTGAATAATACAGAACCCAAATACGTTAGAATTATGAAACAAACTGCTTTTGAAGAGAAAAAAACAGAGTATATACCATGTTTAAAATATTCTGTACCTATATTTGTTGAATAAATATAAAAAATGCAACTTTAGAGGTTAGTGGTGCGGTACAACCACTATAGTTGACATTAGGCGTCAAAAGGTTAATACTAAATGTTTTGGCCTTTCTCTAGGCCATTATCAGGTTAAAAAGGTAAAACATAAGGAAACAATCATGCATGGACATGACTGTCATAACACAACTACATTGACAATTATACATAACCTGTCAACTACATGTTTTGGCCATGTTATGTATAATTGACAATATAGTTGTTATGACGGTCATGTCCGTGCATGATTGTTTCCTTATGTTTTAACTGACACAATGGGGATGACATTCCTTAAAGCCTATTCAAGGTAACTATACAACAAGCAGTATTAAGTCTTTAGTACCAAACAAAATCTCGTTTTCATCGATAAAATTTCTTGTTTGTTTGAATATTAAAATATTGCAAAATTTAAAATAGTTAGAAAATTTATAAAATTCAGACAACGTAATATTTAGAGAGGGGTATCACATTTGGGAGTATTGTTTTACTATGTTATTTTGCCAGTGGCGGAGTGACTGAATCATGAGAAGAGAAACTCACTTTTTCATTGATCTGTTTTACACGTTACTTCACAACTGCAAAATAACAGTTCTCAGAAAATTGATGTGCAAATACTCTTGTCACATTAACCCTTTATATCAACCATTCCAACCATATATATTATTTACTCTAATATTGAAAACCCTATATTTTATCCATGAATGAACATTTTTGAAACGAAAGTGTATAGAAGAATTTTTTGGCCAAGTATATGACAATGAAAAATTATGAGTTATAGCGTCTCCCTTCAGGGGCCCCACCTATAAATGCAACAGGGCCAGATGAAGAGACAGCCAGACTACTTGTTGCACCAGGTGATGGGGTATAGATGCAACAAGTGAATCCCAATTAAAAATTTGATGAGGCTTAAGGTGTCCACTGCTTCAGAAACTTGTACACTAACAAAGAGACACAGAAAGCAAGTGAAAATTTTTGAAAGGAAAGTGTATAGAAGGATTTTAAACCCAGTATATGACAATGAAAAAGAAAATTGGAGGATATTAACCAATAAAGAAATTTGTGCAAGTGTTAAAATCACACTATAATAGAATCAATAAGGTTAAATAGATTACGTTGGTTTGGACACGTACAGAGAATGGAAGAAAATAGAATTCCCAAAAGGGAATTATATATGAATTTGGGAACAAGAAGATTGAGAGGTAGACCAAGAAATAGATGGCAAGATGAAGTGAGGGAGGATGGAAAAACAGTTGGTGAAGAAGGGTGGCAGGAAAAAGTACGTAACAGAATGGAAAGGAAGAAGCTCTTGAGAACGTCAAGGAATCGTTGCATTCTGCACATGGCGATGGAATGAATGAATGAATGAATATTTTATCCACAGAATGAAATTTTGAGTGGAGACAAGGCAAATAGTCAACTATGTTTAATTAGTCACATCACCACGAAGATGTTTAGGGAAGCAGAAGTACAGTTCCAGGTCCAGTTTCATGCCCCAGTCATATTTCCTGCCAGACAAAAAGCCCGTACCTGTGAATAGGTGGGCTCCAGAGCTAGACTGTACTCCATAAACAGAAAAACCTCTTTTTTTTAAAATTTAAATGAACCATCTTTACACAACATACAATTCTTGTAGTGGTAGATGGAGCGTGCCTTTCTTGTAATGGTAGATGGAGTGTGCCTGACTGGCTTTATGCTTGAATTTGATTATAAACCATATTGTTGCACCGTGCATTTCATAGAATCACTTTATCAACCAACATATGCAATCACATAAATTTCACATAAAAACACTCCGACATGTTTCGATCCTTTAGATCATCCTCAGGGAGCTACGTTTTTCCTTGCTAAAGTTATATTAAAATGTTCATAATTTAATTCGTTTCTGTAAACAGGGTGTTGTGGCAGCATATCATGTTGTGTGAGAATACGCTGTTGAGAGTGTACCTAGGTAGGGTGTGCGTCGTGCGCTGTGTAATGAAGGACTGGCTGTAGTGCAAGACGCACACCCTAGCTCACTACACTCTCAACAGCATATTCTCACACAACATGAAATGCTGCCACAACGTCCTGTTTACAGAAACGAATTAAATTATGAACGTTTTAATATAACTTTAGCAAGGAAAAACGCAGCTCTCTGATGATGATCTAAAGGATCGAAACATGTTGGAGTGATTTTAAGTGTTTTTATGTGCAATTTTATGTGAGGGTATTTGTTGGTTGATAATTAAAGTGACTGAACTCGATTGTTTCCATCCCGTTGTGTATGTGTAACAAATTTATTGAAATGAACCGTCTTTACACAACATATTGTATGTTGTGTAAAGATGGTTCATTTCAATACATTTGTTACATATACACAACGGGATGGAAACAATCAAATTCAAGAAAAACCTCTGCCCCTGCCAGTAATCAAATTCTGGTAACTTTGTTGTCCAGCCTGTATCCTACTCACTATTTTGACTCAGCTATACCTGTTCCATACTATTCTCAGAATAAACACCACTCGCAGGTTAATGGGCTGAGACAGTGTAGTCAGTATTGCAACTCACAACAAGCTGGATGGTCCTTGGATCAAAACCTGGTGGGAGCGAGATTTTCTGTACCTGTCCAGACGGGCCCTGAGCCTAGAGAGGCTGGGACGTGATGTTAACTAAACACCCACATCTAGCACTGAGGTTAGAGAAAAAGTAACGCTATTCCCCTACTCCTGTCAGTGTCTTCATGGCAGGTTACAGGTTGAACTTCGCGTTTTTACCTAGTAGGATGATATTTCTTATGTTTTCGTGTAGCAGGAATTTATTTTTAAAAATTACTTTGACAAATTCCATGTTTCAAAGGGCTTAAGGAAATCTAGTTTAATTTTTAATGCTACTATAACTCATGCCAACAGCACTAGTAAAATGGACAGCAAAAATTTCACACTAGCTCTAAATACAAAAAGGCATATCTAATATTAATGGATTCGCACATTAGAACAACAATGCTCTAAACTAAATCATTCACAGTTACCCTTAATTTGCACACAAACCAAGGGGCTTACCACACACTAATACAATGCTAATCTTACGTTTATTGGACCGTGCATCATCTTGCTAGTTGAATAGAGAAAGACCAACTTGGTGTCACTTGCTTTATTATTTCATCATTTAATGCTCAACACGTTTCGGATGTTAATACATCCATCCTCAGGAGCTTGCGACTTATTTGTTAAGTTATTTCATGGGTTGTATTCCTCTGGTACGATGTGTGTTGGTGTTATGATGTGGTAGTGCTTCAGCCTGCATATGGATACGACACCACCCCAACCAAACCACATCATAACACTAACACACATCGTACCAGAGCAATACAACCCATAAAATAACTTAACAAATAAGTCGCAAGCTCCTGAGGATGGATGTATTAACATCTGAAACATGTTGAGCATTAAATAATGAAATAAAAAAAAAACAGTGACATCAAGTTGGTCTCTCTTTATTCAACTACAATGCAAATATTTGCACAGAGATAACAGTCCGTAGTACAACACTTTCAACTATATCATTTCTTCAGTTTCTGTGCTAAATTAGCCTACCCTAATTGCAATCACTGTGTATTTGCTGTTACCATTTATTCCAAATTGCATGATTTTGTGAAGTGCAAGAAATACTCTAATTGGGATCACTGTGTATTTTCTGTTACCATGTATTCCAAACTTTACGATTTTATGAAAAGCATGAAAAAAATTCTTATAATAAAACCAACTGGATGCACTAATTTCTCAATTTATTTTTGGAATAAAGCTCTACATGTTTCAGACAGTTCCTCTGTCCATCATCAGGAGTTCTTCACTGTACACACAGCAGTGGTATATGTCATACGGGTTTGCTGACAGCCTGCTCACAAGCTGTCAGCAAACCTGTATGACATATTCCATTGCTGCATGTACAGTGAAGAACTCCTGATGATGGACAGAGGAACTGTCCGAAATATGTACAGTTTTATTCCAAAAATAAATTGAGAAATTAGTGCATCTGGTTGGTTTTATTATAAGAATTTATCACAATGCACGGTCACCTGAATGTCAAATGCATGAAAAAACATTGCATTTTGGCATTAATGCCCAGAAATGAGGAATTTTAAATCTCCCACTACTATACAATTGATGACTGGAATGTAACTTACACATATCATTTCATCATACAGCAACAGCATATCATGTACAATAAACAATGGCAGAGTCAGTATGCAGCACATGTGTAAGAGGAGTGTTTCATTTTATGTACAAGTAAATATCTTCAGAGAATTAAGTCAAAGAATTCATAATGAATGCCAAGAATGACCAACCCTTCAAACTGGTATACTCAATCAGGTACCAAATACATCAGTAACATTCCACAGACATCAAAGTTCCAGAAGTTTCAACACAAACGCATCACATGTCAAAAGGCAACTGTGGTCTGGTTTGAGCAGGTCAAGGTGATATAAAAAAGGATACATATAAACGAAAAATAAATTTACCTGGCTTCTCCAATCCGGTATATTTGTTCAGTACAAACTGCTCAAGCAGTTTATCCACTGTCATTTCCAAACACTGTCGTCTAAATTCTATGTGAACCTGAAATCAGTTTCAAGGGACAATTGCAAAACCATCATACACCATGGACAGGGAAAAGCACAGCCATATTATGGTAAATCGGTACATCTTAATATTAATTTAGAGGAAATTGGTAAATCTAATTACATAAAAAAATATCTACATATGGCCCAAGGTACAAGGATATTTACGAAAGAAGCCAATGTTACAATATGATAAACTAGCCATCAGGTCCATAAAAGGAGCAACAGGTTGAAAGTGAAAGCCAAAATGGACGAATACTATCAATAGAAACCTAAGCATATATATGGGCTAAGACCTTGCATAATGCAATACTGTAAATCTCAGTTCAGTTTTATGCATCAATTGGTCCATTTCTGACTGGGAAATTTATTAAAGAATGCTATTTAAAAATGCTGTCAATTACTGAGAGTACATAATGTCAGTGCCACTTGCACGAATGAATGTAAATCATTTATGGAATCACAGTGACACAAGAAACTAAAGTATTTGGACAGAAACATCTCCCAGTGCCACTTTGTCCACCACCAATACCACTCATTCTGGTCTGAGACTGAACCCAGGCCAGTGCAGTGAGAGGGTCATACATAAATGCCAAAGCCATGGAATGGCCCTGTGATACAAAAATTTGTGATAACTGCAGTTAAATGTATTTTGTTTGCTTTCCTGCTTAGCATAATTACATATCTTGCAATGTGGCAGAAAGGGGGCACAAACTGCCATTCCTACAGACTCTGTGAACAGTCCTGTGAGCTCGGGTGACTTGTGTTACTTGATCAGTACTGGGGTTTGGTTACATAATTATCATCAGCACATACAGAACTTATCAAATGTTACAGACTGTACCAGCCACTGACAAAGAGGAAACATTGCAATAACCAAGGCCTTCTCACATGTAACTGGCAAGTTAAAAAAAATTAACACAATTTTCAGACACTTCTCACCACTTCCACAGGTTCATTAAGTTTAGCGTGTACTTAAAAAAACCATATAATAGTTCAGGTCAACCAGATCTGCACAGCACTTGGCCTGGCTCTCATCTGAGGGTGGTAAATTAACAACAGTATTACCAACATCATCGATTTTATCCTTAAGTGCAGCACACACCTTCATTAAATTTCCACATTACAGATTTCTTAGCATGACACAAATACACACATCTGCTGAAACCTTGATATGTGTGCATGTGTGTATGATTCTTTCAACATCAAATGATGTAACATGTGAACAGGTGCAAGCAGCTGTATTGTACACGTATCCCTTCACTGTTTAAGGCAACTAATGTCCATTGTTTCTTACCCTTTGTGCTGTAATCTTAAAGAATACACTGCAGGTGCAGACCATCACTTCTCAGATATGTGGTTCTGTGTACCCACATAGGGTATAAGGGATCAAACCCCCAGAGTGACTGCGGAATCACACCACTATGCTAGCCAATGAAAAATTTTAATTATGCTATAATTTCAATAATCATTCCTCTGGTGTGAGGTTTGACAGGACGACTGACCGATCACTGACTGTGGAACCTTCTCACATTTGGTATGGGGAGGCGCTTGACTTATTGCAAGGGGATTCACACCTAGGCTGCAAGCTAGTTCATGTGTAGGATCTTGGATACATACTTTCGTTTGAACTTTATCACTTTATCGCTGTGTTGGTGTGACATTTTTTATTAAATTCTTCCCACTTTTGATTAAAAAAATCATCCTGACAAGAAACAGTGAGTGGTGAGGAAGGCACCAGAGTAAGAGGGCAATAATTATTAGTATCATTATGATTTGTATTACGTGAGAGATGTGGGCCGGGTAGCCCAGTCGGTATAGCGACTGAGCTACAGGCTGGACGGTCCAGGATCAAATCCCGGTGGGAGCGAGATTTTCTGCCCATCCAGACCGGCCCTGGGGCCTACCCAGCCTCCTGTAAAATGGGTACTGGGTCTTTCCTGGGGGCAAAGTGTGGCCAGGGCGTGCTACTGACCACTCACCCCCTTCTAGTGCCAATGTCATGGAAGAGTAGAGCTATACCTCTACCCAACCTCTGGGCCACACCGGACCTGTAACGGAATCACTTTACCTTATTACGTGAGAGGCCACTGTATACACTGATTGCTTTACATAATTACTTAGTTTCTTGAACATAACCAAATAGTACATAAATGACTCTGAGATCTAATTGAATATGAACCTATATCACATGACCATGTGAAGTATCGAAAACATGGGTAAGCCCTACACCTGAAGCGGACCTTGAAGTCCAGTGCACACAAGCTGGGGTAAAGTCAGGTGTGACATCCACTTTTATCAATTAATTCAAAACTCGTTGTATGCTTTTTCTTGTTAGTTCCCTGAAGTCTGAATTTTATATGCCGATGTTTCGGAACACTCTGTCTGTTCCATCTTCATAGGTGGGTAGGTATGAAGAAATCTTCATACTTTACTGCCTATGAAGATGGAATAGAGTGTGTTCTGAAACAATGGCATATAAAATTCAGACACCATGGAATTACCCAGAAGAAAGCACACAACATTCAGAACACGGCAAAAGTTTGAAATCAAGAATTCGTAACGCGTTGATGGTTTTATACAGAATATTTTTGGCACACTGTAAAGTCCTTCGTAACCCTTGGACTGAACCACTACATCAGATTACAGTGAAAAAATGAAGCACTAAATATAATGCCAGTAGAGGGCAGTGTGCCAGTGGGACTTAAGGATGTGTTCAGGATCTGGGGGGCTCAAAAGAATATACAGGTGCAAGGAGTTCCACGCAAATTCCTGAAGTGTACACCAACAGCTCTCCTCCCTCCAATTTCAATTTTGATTCCTGCTTTTCTTCTTCTTCTTCTGCGATCAATTTGTGTATTTTTTTGTTTTTTTTTTTTCCAATTCTGACCATCATTCCACTGCTTTCCTCTGCTTCTCTTCACCCTTTACACCTACTGGAACTCCATTAACACTCAGTAATTTGCAGGATTTACCTACAGGTAAAAGCTACCCCATACAACGCCACAGTAGGCACAAGTGGAAGTACAGGTATAGCTCTTCTCTGGGTGCTTAACAGGTTGGCACAGCCAACACCACACCCTGGCCATATAGGGCTCTAGTAGGCCCACCCATTGAAGACGAGGTGGGGTGGGGCCCAAAACCAGTCTGTATGGGAATGTAAAAGAGAAAATTTACCTGCAGATGTTAATAAAAATCCAACCAGATGCAACAGTATGCAGATATTTATTTACTGCAAAGTCATTCTACATGTTTCGGGTGTCACAGCACCCATCATCAGTACTAAAAACTGTAACCGCAGCCTCCGGTACAGGTCACAATACTGGTACAGCTACTTCCCTCCGTGGCCTGAAACCGCAGCCTCCAGTGCAGGTCATAATACTGGTACAGCTACTTCCCTCTAACATGGCCTGAAACCGCAGCCTCCGGTACAAGTCATAATACTGGTACAGCTACTTCCCTCTGTGGCCTGATCAGGCCACATTGGAGGGAAGTAGCTGTACCAGTATTATGACCTGTACCGGAGGCTGCAGTTACAGTTTTTAGTACTCCTGATGATGGATGCTGTGACACCCGAAACATGTAAGAGTGACTTCACAGTAAATAAATATTTGCATACTGTTGCATCTGGTTGGATTTTTATTAACACTGAATTACGATGCACAGAACCATGAGCTTAAAATTTACCTGCAGATCTTTCATCCTCTGCTTCTCCTACCCCTGCCTCTCAGTACACCGCAATTTCGTTTGTTCACCTAACAAGCTTTACATTTTCTCCTACCTGTACCACACTCACATTTGACTTCCTGGCTTTCCGCCCTTTCCCCGTACACTGCACTGTCCCTCCCTATACTTATTCTTGTACTCTGAATGTAGCGGCATTCAGTTCCTCTATAACTGTACTTTCCTACCTGACTACACAGTGTCACATCACAGAAGAAAGACAGTAATCTTTATAGTAACTGCCATGTTAACCTTGTACCTCATATACAAAGAATGTACCTGTCCAATAAGATCATGGTTATTTTGTAGTACTTCAGCATATGTACTGAGGAATTCTTTCATTTGTTTAAGGTGGGCCTCTTCCACATCTTGAAAATGCTGAAACAGAGCAAAAAGGTAATTAACACTTGGTACTGTTGAATATAATTTACAGCACTCAAGTCACAATAACCTGCTCAATAGTTTTCTATCCTAATAATGATAAATAAATGAAAATATTCCAAATTTAGGGATTAAATCCAAAAATATCCATACCGAGCACTATATCCAAATTTAGGGATTAAATCCAAAAATATCCATACCGAGCACATTCACTTCTATGACACATACATAGAGATATTATGCCAAATTAACATTTCTCAGACCAACTGAACATCACACAGCATACACGTTCTGTATCTTACAAAGAAGCTCTCAACCTCTTTACCTTGCAAGCCAAAGACATCTTCTTTTCAAAATCTTCCTTTATAGCACTATACTTGTCAACTAAGTTCTTATAATCTTCTTGAGCCTTTTTCAATTTTGCTTCTGCCTTTTCTAAGTCTTTTGCAGAGGCATTTTCTTTTTTTAATTTGTCAAATTCTAAACCCTTCTGTGTATAAGCATCCTTAGCCTTTTGCAACGTTAATGTTGTGGACTGGATGGCCTGCACTGCCTCCAGTGTACCAGACTCTTCGTCTTTCACCTGAAACAATATTAAACAAAAGGTAGTGATTTTCACCTCAAAAAATATTCACGTTAGATGTCTGTAAATAATTTTCACAACATGAAATGTTATATCTAATTCCGTGTGGGTCGAGATAGCGCAGTTTGTAAAGTGACTCGCTATGGGCTGGATGGTCCGGGCTTCGAATCCTGGTGCGGCAAGATTTTCCGCACCAGCCCAGACTGGCTCTGGGGCCCTCCCAGCCTCCTATACAATGAGTACCAGGTCTTTCCTGGGGGTAAAGCGGAAGGGGCATGGCGCTGACCACCCACCCTCATCTAGTGCCAAGGTTAAGAAAAAGTAGAGGTATACCTCTACTCCACCTCAGGGCCTTTGTGGCCTGTTATAGGATGAACTTTACCTTTTTCTTTACCTTTACTTATATCTAATTCCATGGAGCAGAGCCCTTGAGAAGCTACACAATCACCCTTTGTAACTTTGTTGTCCCGACGTGCTCAGTCTGGTGGGTGATCCTCTTTCGGGAAACGGGTGTGGTTCACCGAATCACATTTAGTTTTAGCTATTGTCTTTTCACTTATGTTTTATTTATTCATTTTATTCTTGATATAACAAATGGAGCGCTATATCCAGTTAAACAACTAGATAACTTCTGCGAAACTGACACAGTCACTTCTCTGTACTCCCACTTACACCACACTCGTACACGAAATTCACACTTGATTCCTAGCATCCGTTGTCCGCTGCTAACATTTTCTCATTTAAATCTCTCCCCTCCTACCTATCACCAACAGCCCTGAATATACGTTGACAGATTAACCTACAACGCATGGCAATGAACTGTCTGTAACTGATGCCAGCAAACCTAAGAAACAATTATATTAAAAATGTTCGGCTACAAGAAGCTAACACCTCCACAGGAAGCCAAAAGCTTCTCAGCATTTTGTACAACCTGAAGGGTCACTACCATGCTTTGAAGAGTCTGCAACCTGCCCCAACGAGAACCAGATTAATCCAGTCCATGGTATTGTATACTACCACTCTGCCACTTTAATATCATCCTTCCATCAATGCCTAGGTCTTCCAAGCGGTCTGATTCATTCCTCTACACCTTCATGCATGCCATATGCCTTGCCCACATCATCTTCCTTGATTTGATAACTCCAGTAACGTTAATAAAAATCCAACCGGATGCAACACTACGCAGATATTTATTCACTATAAAGTCACTCTACATGTTTCGGGTGTCACAGCACCCATCATCAGGAGTACTAAAAACTGTAACCGCAGCCTCTGGTACAGGTCATAATACTGGTACAGCTACTTCCCTCCAGCGTGGCCTGATCAGCCCACGTTGGAGGGAAGTAGCTGTACCTGTACCAGAGGCTGCGGTTACAGTTTTTAGTACTCCTGATGATGGGTGCTGTGACACCCGAAACATGTAGAGTGACTTTGCAGTGAATAAATATCTGCATACTGTTGCATGTGGTTGGATTTTTATTAACACTGAATTACGATGCATGGAACCATGAGCTTAAAACTCCAGTAATACTTCGTGACGAGTACAAATCACAAAGTTTCTCTTTATGCAGTCTCTTCCATTCTCATTTTAGTTTCACCCTATTAACCTGATTCCTACAACAATTACAATTTCCTGGGATATTTAACACCGTGCAGTTTGGCAGACAGGCACTTTGTACAGGAGCCTCAATCTTAAAGGCAAGAAAAGGGCACTCTTCCACCATGTAAAAGGAAGCAGGATGTTCCTCCAAAACGTTGATACTCATCTATCAAAATACACCACACCACACCCCTGAAGACAGTAACAATTAACGTTTTGTCACCTTCAGGCACCATACCGATGACAGAAATATCCCAGTTACTGTGGCAGCTAACCACAACTATACACAGAATATATTGTACAGCATATGAACGTACTGTTTTATGTTTCTTATGCAGTTCTTCTGCATATTTGGTAACTTCCTTTACAAGTTCTGTAACCTTCTGCACCATCTGCATGTGAAAGTTGGCGAGCTTTTCGGATGATGTACGAAGCACCTGCCAGAAAGGAGCAAATGTTCCTTGCACGCACCCTCCTGCCGCCTGTTTCGCAAGTTTGCTTAAGAGTTTTGAATGGTTCTCCTCCACATTGGATCTGGAACAATATATAACAATGTCAAATGGAACTGATCGAATGATGGAACTGAACCACCAGAAAGGAAATTATGCTGAGTAGCTCAGTCAGTATCACAACTAGACTAGTCAGTCACAACACCTGGTAAAATCAGGATAAAAATTCGCTAAGCAAAGGGGTCCTCTTCGCCAACAAATCCATAGACTGGTTGTGAAGCCCATCCAGCATCTTCTAGGATGTGACACACAGTCACTGGGTGAATCATTCCTGACATTTGGAAGGGCAAGTGACTGCACCTTCAAGGCTCACACAGACCACTATGTTCATTCAAAACAATGGGAGCCATTCACACAGTCCTACCCCATAAAACCTTAACGCTCACCTGTCTGATGCACCAGTGAGCCGTCTTAAAAAACAATATTAAAATTTACATTAAAACAGCTCTGCCATGTTTCGGTGTTACAGTTACACCATCACCAGGGAGCGCATTAATTTGTGCTTACTAAAGTTACAGTTGTTAAAATAGTCCATTAAAATACTGCCAAACATTATAACATACAGACACCAATAACAACCTAATATATGCAGCCACATCACCACCATATTAACCACGCACCGATGTACTTTAATGGACTATTATAACAATTGTAACTTTAGTAAGCACAAATTAATGCACTCCCTGATGATGGTGTAACTGTAACACTGAAACATGTCGGAGCTGTTTCCATGTAAATTTTAATATTGTTTTTTAAGACAACTCACTACTACAGCTGTTGGTGAATAAATAAAACTTTGATAATATCGAGATGAATGGTACAAATATGGAAAAAAAAAACTCACCTGTCAGTTGTATGAAACCTTTCTGTAACATCACAGCAAATTAAAATGTTGTGATATGTTGTATTTACTTGTATTTTAAGCTTCTCCTACTTGTTGTGATTGTTAACAATCATTCTGTCATGCAGTTAGTCACCAGCCTCACACCACAGAGAATTACATTCGATCCCAGGCCAATCCAAGCGTGGAATACTGTGATAAGGTTGCAATGGGACACGTGTTTCTGTGAGTAATTTAGCTTTCCCCTGCCACTATCATTCCACCAATACTTTCACCAATGTCATATAATCTCATCAACTGTCTGTTACATAATTATCTTCAAAAACAGTCACCCTCCAGGAAGTTGAGACACAAAACCTGCAAGCTTACTAGCGTCTTTCTGCTGTAAACTAAACACATTTAGAAAGAGGGTTAAGAATGTAGTTACAAGCAAGGGAATTCAAGTGGGGATTGACTGTAAATAAGTGAAATGCTGTGGAGTGATCTTTAGGTGCGTCATCCCCATTGTGTGATATACAACATGTTGTTGTAAACCTACAATAATTAACCAATAAAATAGTTGTGTTTGACGGTAAGTGCCACGCACATATATTGCCATACTAATGTGGAGTGAACTGACATGATTTATGTGAAATGAATTTATTTCGATGTTAAGTGAAGTGAAGTGAAGCAAAGTACGTTATGGTTAAGTTCTTGGGGATAAGAGTGCCATGTACATTGGGGTAACCTTACACTGAGGGTACTTGATTATACTGTGACTATTTCATTTGGGTATCTCTTGTACTGAGTTTGTTTTAACTTGTACTGTGGTTGTTTTGACTTGTTCTGTAGTGTGTGGGTGTGTGTATGTGTGAGTTTTGTAATGTGTGGGTGTTTTGGTAATATACTGGGGTGCTGATAAGTCCTTAGCCCGACCCTGGAAGGAAACAAGCTACAGCGACCGAGACTTACAACACTATACCAAGACTTATGGCATACAAACAACAACAATATATTGCTGTTGTTTGTACACCATAAGTATTGGTATAATGTTGTAAGTCTCGGTGACTGTAGCTTGTTTCCTTCCAGGGTCGGGCTAAGGATTTATCAGCACCCCTGTATGAACTTGTATTTACTGTGTTTTGTATTGTTTGTATGGTGTTTTTTGTATTGTTTCATTTATGTATATTTATTCTTATTTGTTTTGTCTGTACTAGTGTAAGGACTACTGCCATCGAGTGAAAACTCTGTTGTAGTTAGTTGATTGGTTAGTTAGTTAGTTAGTAGTAGAAGTGGTGGTAATAGTAGTAGTAGTAGTGGTGGTAGTAGTAATAGTAGTGGTAGCAGGAGTAGTTGTAGTAGTTGTGGTGGTGGTAGTGGTGGTGGTAATAGTAGTAATAGTAGTAGTAGTAGTATTAGTAGTGGTGGTGGTGGTGGTGGT
>Ga0136643_10005717_pt1 | contig 17620 bp, 6 predicted proteins | sample TergutLab28metaG_FD_96883 | JGI IMG/M metagenome (GOLD analysis project Ga0136643, IMG submission 96883) | Labiotermes labralis P1 segment gut microbial communities from Petit-Saut dam, French Guiana - Lab288 P1 (version 3) (version 3) | ecosystem: Host-associated > Arthropoda: Insects >... | reverse complement strand
GCACACGGTGACGCACGGGAGGGGAAGTGAAGGGGAAACTGGCGAATGGAGTGGGTAGCCAGTACTCTTCACACTACCTCGGAACATGGTGTATCCAGCATTACTACCGCTGATGCGCACACCGCGGCTGCCAGTAGTCGACTGAACTGACGCCCCCGCCAATTTAAATGGACTCGTCCGTTTCGCCGAAAGACGAAATCTGGTTTCTGCGCGTCTGCCATCACACTTCAACTGGCCTCTACCCAGTCTCTTTCCCGGGGGTAATGCCGTCGAAGCGTGGTGTTGACCATCCACCCCCATCTAGCGCCGAGGTTAAAGAAAGAATGCAGCTACACTTCTAATCCCCTTCTGGGCCATCAAGGCCTGTTCGAGAGTGAACCTTACCTCTACCTTTTACACACACACTCGCGCACGCGCAGTTTGGCATTCTCCAAGCCCTTCTCTTTTCCTTTTATGAATAAAAATAGCTAAACGCCTGAAGCATGCCTAGGTCTCAGACAGTAGCATCTTACACGGTACAAGAGGGATGACTGATGTTGCGGTACAGAAAGGCACAACCACACCACCCACTCACACCCTGCCGCCTGCATGTCCGATGTCGGAGGGACAAATCAATACCGAGCACGTTGGCCGCGTGGTCCAAGTTAATAACATTTTATTGCTCCTCTACGTATTTCCTAACGGGATGCCGCTCGTTCCGAAGTGTGGAATGCCTGGAATGTGCGACAGACGGCTATATACCAAACAACCATTGTGCACATACTACTGCGCATCTCACTTTCAAGCCACATGTCGGCCACGTTTGAAAATAGCTCAATTTGTGGCAATATCCCGGTTATTTGGATGAATGGACTGAAAATAAATCAAATATTAGAACAGCCTCTCTTCGGGCCGAGATTGAATCCAGAACCTCCAAAATACGAAACAGCAGTAGCAGCCCTCTCGAAAGCGACGTTCGTTTACCTTAAAGCATCGTGCATCGTTCGTCGACAGTGACGCTGAGTTTTATCTCCAGTGTCCAGTCAGCCACTAACACATTCTGCGGACGGCCGGATCAGCTTCTCACACATTTGTTACAACAGTAAAAACATAAATGCCTGAAACAAACAGAACTGTAATTTGTCTGTTGCAGTAAATGGGTGTGATCCTACTCTCCTACTAACAAAAACGAAGGGTGTTCGAGAATTGGGCGCTGAGGAAGATATTTGGGCCTGTGACGAAGTAAAAGGAGGGTGGGAAAAAACTGCGTAATTAGGAGTTACATAATTTGTACGCCTCATCAGATATAATCAAAGTGATCAAATCAAGGAGGATGAGACTGTCGGGGCATGCGGCACGTGCGGAGAGGGTTTCGACGCTACAAAATAAAGGAAAGATACCCTTGGGAAGAAACAGGAGTAGACGGAAGGGTACTAACAGAATCTGAGGACCTGGGACTTGATTCACCTGATTCAGGATAGGGAAAAGCAGCGGATTCCCGTTACGATGGTAAAGAACCCCCAGGTTCCATGTAATGCGGAGAATATCTTGACAAGCTGAGGAACTGTCACTTTGTCAATGACTTTGCTAAACAGATTTACATTTTTTAGTTAGCTGTGTGAGCAGCGCTCCAGAAAGTTTCCAGAAGCAATATTGGATACAAAACAGAATGAACAGCAAATAAATAAAAAGCATGACGCTTTCCGTCACATATTTGTTTCTGTCTTCCGTTAAACATATTGTTAAACATATTCCACTTATCGGAGGTAGTCTACATTACTTTTCAATCTACACCCTCAAGAAGAGAGAAATTCTATGGGGGGAAGGGTCCTTTATAACAAATTTCGCCTTCCTTGGATGAAGAAACTTTCCCATCCTGATGCTTCCAAAGACAAACCATGTTCGTTTACAACCCCTCAACAGAAACAATGACGCCAGTAACACATTATTATGTGGACATTTTCGGGGGGAAAAGAAAAAAAAATCGTCTACTTAGTTATAAGATGTGTCTGGCCTGAACTCAGCTGCACGTCATCAAATTCGGCGGAAATTAGGTCTCAAATCCAACATGTGAACTATTTAATAGCAGGTAGGCATTTGCAGTAACACACATACAGTACTTCCTCGAAAGTAGCTCAGTTGATCAACAAAACCCAGCCGTCTCCACACAAACATACAAACATGAAACAGTATTAACATTTCCATTTTACTCCTTTTGTACATATCTCTTCGTCCTCTCTCTTAACAGCAAATGCTCTCTTAATCACCATTTCCTCAAATATGCTTTAAATATTCTTTAGGAAAATCGTAGACACTTGTTTGACAACATCAAAGGTACGTTCGGCTATACAACCCAGTCAAATACATTACGAAATCAATTTACGTTTGCAAGATCGGAAAATGAAGTCCAGGAAACAGCTATGTCCCACTTTTACTTGCAACAGCACAAGTCTTACTAAGACTCCCACTACAAGGCTACCAAAATAAACAAAAAAATGTTATGAACTTCTCAAAACGTTCTCCTGCATTTTGGCTAAAAAAAAAATATTAGCGACAACTTTTTTGGAGCTGTAAATCCTGCTGCGTCGAAATCTAACATCGGAGGAGCCCACAAAACTCGACTGCGAAAAGCTTAGTATCGATTTCACGAGTCAATATATCTGCTATATCTATGCGTATATTCGAGTACGGTATGGTCCATACCCCGGTTTCGTACTCTAGACAGATAGCCAGACGGACGGACGGACGGACGGACGGATGTATGGATGGACGGACAGACACATACACACGCACACACAGCAAGATCGTGGTATTCGAACCGGTAATACCAACAACGCCGTTCAGAAATACATTATCGGAGAAATGTTGTAGCCTTCCATGACAACCGAAAGTTACCTACACCTTTATTTTTTTAGAGGAACTATAATTACTAGACATACTTTTTATGCTTCACTGCGGGCCACTTACTGATTCTGTAACTACGCTAATCAGAAAGTTCAAGGTACACGTTTAGCTGTTTTTATCAAGAACCCAGCACGATAATCGCGCAGTATTAATGGCTTGCTGGAATTGTGGCAGTCGGTCTCATCTAAACAACTGACCTGTTGCCGCGAGTTCACCTAGTTAAACGAGACAGGATGGAATAATGCAGAGTATAATCGGCCTATGTTAACGCCCGCCTCCTGCGTAATAGCCAGCACTCATAATCACTAATTATCACATTACCTAAACGTAACCTCACACACTTTAAACCTTAAATAATTAGCCTCGTAAATGATAAGTACGCACTTACAAACCGGCATGTTTATATAATTACATAACGTAATTTATCATTATCAACACTCTTAAAAATTAAAGCAATAGTACTGTAACAACGTCGAATGTAGCGGATAGTGGGGACTACGAACAGGATCAAACATGAATTCTATTTCATTTTTTTGTTTATGGCGCGACAGCCCCCAGTGGGCCATGACCTCCTCATTCACGACGTTTCTAGATCACGCACAACGACGCACCACAGTCGGTAGGACTCCTCTGGACGAGTGATCAGCTCGTCGCAGAGACCTCTAACTGACAACACACAACACTCACAACAGACAAACATCCATGCTCCCGGTGGGATTCGAACCCACAATCTCAGCAGACGAGCGGCCGCAGACCTACGCCTTAGACCGCGCGGCCACTGGGACCGGCAAACAAGAATTCTATACGTTTATCAAATACAGAGTCATGTAACAACACCATCAATATTTACAATCGTCTTAATAGAAACATGGGAAAGAGTTTCGTTTCCATTTTTATATTACGAAGACTGTATGATTTTTCTTTAATTCGAAATGATGCACGGTCTGATTACGGCCTGAGTAGGAGGCCGAAAGTATTAACCATTGTTAATTATTGACGGCGTCGTTGCATGACGGTATATTTAGTGAACATACAGATTGGACTTGCACAACGGGGATCTCTCAACATTTAGAAACAAAAATTACCTGTTGTAATTAAATTTAGTGACGGGAAGAGACCACCTGGAGGACTAAAGACACAGATGAGACATTAATATTAAACTGGTCCTTAAAGATGTGAAGTTTGAGGATGCAGGCTAGATTCATTTGGCTTGGGATACGGCCCAGTCGCGGACCATTGTAAATAAGGCGCGCGTGAACAGGCGCAGCGGAAAAGGAAAGAAAACTGGGCTTGTTTCACAACGACCCGATTATTGTGCACGTTCAAACTGTGTTTGTTTCACAACGACCCGATTATTGTGCACGTTCAAACTGTGTTTGTTTCACAACGACCCGATTATTGTGCACGTTCATTCACGTTGTAGTCTCTCTTACGACAGGTCCGTTGCGTCTTCCAAAGCGAGTTCCCCACAGGGCGCGATCGAGTGCTTCCTCTTTTAATTTCTAGTATACTCTCTTTTCCTCAAGGTCATTCAGAAGCTGCTTACGTCTTTTCCATCGTCTTGCCGCCAATTCCAATCCTTCCCTTTACCGTTCCCTCAATAATGAGTTTTTGAAGGCAGTTCCTACGTAAGTTGTGACCAATCCAGTTAGCCTTCCTTCTTGTCAGTGTATGTAGGATAACCCCCTCCGCCTTGATTAGTGATATGTAATACTGCTTTCTCACACGATCAGTCCAGCTGATCTCCATCCTTTTCCACGAGCACATTCAATGTATGTCTCATAACAAACGAGTGATTCAACTTAAAAAATATGGAGGTTTATTCACAGTGACTGTGCATGCCATATTTTGTGTTAAATATTTCTGACAGACTGGTTAACTGAGCACTGCAGAGCGGGCGGCATGCTCAGTAGCCACGCAGCGTCGTTGTTCGCTTTACGTCCAGTCGTCCGGCAACACAAAATACTCTTTGTATATTACGTATTGCTGTACAGAGTACAGTACTTCGCCAGTAACAAGACTGCCAAAGACGCGGTATGTAGAAGACAGAAATCTGGTGACAATAATGTAATGACGAAGCTCAGCATGGTTTACTTAAGGACAGTCAGTATGAGGTTGATCCAAAGTTTCAACCACTTTTTTCACCGAAACGACCTCATGTTTATCTTCAATCATATCTCAGTAATCTCTTCTATAATCTAAATTTGTCAAGAACTGGACTACACTTCTACTACTTCCCTGATTGGTTGCAGTCTTATAGAGGAAGGCACCCAAGATCTTCCTTTTTTTTCACATCGTCAAAAAGACTTTGAACCATTTTTCCTCATGAAGGCAATTTAGTGCACTGCAATAATGTGAACTGTCTCATGAATCTCATGGCTAGCAACTTGATCCAAACGAATGGCGCCCATTTATCGATTCCTTGAAGCTGAGCCTGAAACGGTGTTGCTCGATAATGGATACAAATACTCTTCAGTTCCAGCAGCACATGCCGTAACATGAAGGAATCAAAGGAACAATACACACTTTCTTATAAAACGTACCACATACAAAAAATATTCTTCGCACAATGGTGGAGACGGGAAAGCGATAGCACGTCTTGTTCTACGGCTATGATATATGAAATTCTATTGTCTCTGGCAATGAGACAGCCAGGCTTGGTACAGTCATTAATGGCAGAAACAACGGTCACATTGACAAGCGTTCATCCCAGGGCAACGAATGTCAGCAGCCAGTCTCTGGTTAAAAAAATGTCTTCCTTCCGTCACTGCCCACTGGTAACAAAGTTTGAATAAAAAAACTGTTACCGCTACGGAACAAATGGGATGTGGGCTCGACAAAGTTGAAACAGAAACTTGCGGCGATCAGCAAAGCCAAAATCAAAGGAGGAATATCCGCGCGTCAGTATATTACAGAAATTACGAGACAGCGCGTCCATTTGATGAAACTTAAAAGGTACGCCTAGGAGACAACTCAATTCTGTGAACATAAACTTGCCCACAAACTTCTGGCAGATAATTATGAATTAATGTTAAATGACACAACACCTACAAAGTCACGTAATGCACGGTCGCTGAAATTCGCTCTATGGACACAAATCCCGACCTTGTGCCACACATTTTAGCGCGGTTAGAGAAGGGCATGGAACACGCTTTCATCAGCAGATATCCACAGTGGAGCAATTTGAGTTCAAGCACGTCGGCTGACTGCTGCTGGACATTCGCAAGAGATGCCTCAGACGAGAATCGCAAGCGTAGATCATCGACAGTTATATTTTAAGTGAGTTCAATGTACAGTGTCTACTTTGGTATTGTTACTGTGCCTTCGAGTTACAAATTTCATTTTATATTCATTCCACACTTAAGGAAAGTTTAAAACCCGGTGTTAAGAGTATTTGAACGATCCATTCAAACGTGCACACGTGATAGTAAATTTATTTGTCATCTATTGCAGATACAATACACCCCACAGATTGCAAAACTGAACTCTTATCTGCTTGAAAGAAGTATTACAGACAGCACAGCAAGGGTGGGAAAAGGGATAATCCCTAGGGCATAATTCCTCAAACTTAACACTGTTTACTGACAGGCTGCCTTAGTAAGAAATATATAAAACAGGATAAAACATTGTGAAAAATGAAACAACAGCCACCAGTACTTGCTAATACGCAACATTTATGGCAACATTATGTAACCCGTCCCCATCGTCGGCAAATCTTTATAACCTCAAGTTTTTCTTTTTATTTAAATACAAAAAAAAAATACTGGAGGTGAACTGAAACCGTTAAATTTCGTTTAGCAGTACACCGCCGAAACAATTTCAGAATCCCCGCTCAGGTGTGCAGAAAACATTACATGGCAGCATGAACTGATCGAAATATAATTAGGCTACATAAAACGCAACCTTACAACAGATTTTAATGGTAACAGATGTTCTGACGTTCGTACGAAACCTATTTTCTTTTTCCGAATACATTAGGTTCAGTTTTGCTTAAGAAAGACGATTCGTTACTAAGTGTACGAACAGCCTGGAAATATCAGAGTTTAGACTACTGTATCTACAGTTTATACACGCTCACCCATAGTATTTAACAGCTTTCAAACAGCACCACTTTCTTCCTCTAAACCTCCAATTAGCAGCCACTTTCAAATATCCTCACGAAGACGCCAAGACTGTTCTACAGCGGCTACATGACGGACCATTACTATCGCAACTTACACTACGCCTATATGAAAGCGGCGAAGCAAGGAAACACAGAATTTGTAATTTTAACGTTTCTTCATTTTCTCATAAGAATTCCCTATTAAGCAGATAGCACAATAAATTATAATAAGGAGAGTCAGTCCGCCGGAAGAATTTAAGTTGTTCTGATATCGCGGACTCGTTAAAGTGCTTAGAATACAAAATCCGCTGAAGCAGTCTACAATAAGATATACTAAAATTTCCAGAAAAATAAATCGTCACTGTGATATGCTGCGTCACACAACACGAGGAAGACAGCTGAAGGACACATTACGTTCCTTGCAGCCACGACGTTTTATTAGGAACATTGTATACTGCTGTATTACAGCACCGTATCGGTATACGAATTCGCCAGTCAAATCAAAACCTCTTTCCAGCCATGTCTGAAGAACAATAACATGGCTTAAAATATACCTGCTTGTCAGTGAGTGTGTTCTGAAACACAAAAATTCAATAAAGTTTTAATTACTTATACATTATAAATCGTCTTAGTTTTGTTTGTTACATAAAACAGACCGTTTCCAAACAGGACCTGTATCCATCACCAATGAAGAACCCCATCAGACAGGAGCGCTAGAGGTAAATAATCTCAGTCATTGGGAAATATACGTAGAAGGCCCAGGGTGTAGGTTTCGCGAAAAGGAAGACAAAGTATTAATGCTCAGCCAGAAACATCCACAAATTCAATAAATGATTTCGACCAACAATTCCTAGAAATGGAGTTCGGTAACTGCCGTCAAAAACAAAGCTCTGTGAAAATGAAGTGACTTTACGAAATAACAAAGCTTTTCCTGATAACCACAAACTCTTCTATTTTGTAGTTTTCTTCATCACACACAATTAATATTCCGAACGAGGTTACAGTATAGTGAATTTTGACGCCGGAGAAGAACTTAACGACCTTCCTCACCTACTCCAGCTTAAAACAGCAAACCATGCATACATGGATGGCAATGGAGCAATGCTAACAGAAAAATGGATTTGAATAAAGATACTTTGAGAGTGAATGATCTTATATCATGGAAAGCTACACTAGTCTAACGGAAAGAGAGACCAATGTAACGAAGAAGAAACATGTTTCAGAACGCACGAACAGCCGGTTTGCGGACACAGATTCGAACCCAGGCCATCTACAATACGAAGGAAATCTAACCACATGACAATGAAGATTCTAAAACAGGAAGCACATCAACGTAATGCATTATAACGCATTACGGGGATGTGTAGAAAAATTCGTAGCATACTTATTCAGTGTCTCGAGAGACTAAGGAAAACAGCGGCACACATTAATCATGAATCAAAAACGCTCTTCTTTTAAAATTTATCTATTGTATAATGTATAACTGAGGCACAATGTTTCGGAAGTCGTCTCTGCTTCCAACCTCAGGTGACAGAGATTGCGAAATGCACCTACTCTGGGGGATCCCTCCTCGGTCCCTGGAGGACGAAAGCAGAGTCGGATTCCGTCCGCTGTGCTTCATCTGTACAATATAGTGTGGCCGAAATTGAAAAGAAGATTGTTTCTGAATGTCATTCCATGCTCTGGGCCTTGAATCAGACACGGAACATTCCAAATAACCAGCCGGAATGCGTAAAATTCGCAATGTTCGGCGTTGCTTTAAATTACTAAGCACACCGCTACTCTGTTTTAATCCCTGTACAAATAACTATGTCATTTACACTTTACTGAGCAAATAACAGCATCATCATTTGTTTTCCTCGCTGCGGACTGCAGTAACAGATAACACACGGAGGACATCAGTCATGCTTTCAGCTTGCAATGTACCGCAACAACACAGCACTGTACAGCGTAATTCGCAACATAATTACACCACGGCATATACTTGGAAAGTTGACGGTCATCAGCGGTGTGTAAAGTCAGCAATGGTCGATCGGATTGGGGGTAATTAAATAGCACAGGCCTTAAGCTATATGATTTGCTACTGCTGGCGAAAGTGGAGCCACCAGCTATTGAAAGTGAAGTAGGAAGGCGTGCTGCTTCTTCCAACAGAACAAACGCCATCAGAAAGTACGAAGTTTCCCCACTGACTTTTGAACTGTTTGTTTTGTGCGATGTTGTAATCTCATGCTCGGGTCATGAATAAACCCGGGTTATTATTTATGGCGCTTCGCCCAAACAACCAGCTCGTGAAATATAGCTTACTGCTTCGTACCCTCGTATGTTCGGCTCTTTACGTAGCCTACCTAGGTGTAAATACAGTGTACAGCTCTGGTACACTCGGGGGCATAAACTGATGATGTCACAGCGTACAAAAGGGCCGTAAAAAGAACCAAATGTAAGAGAACAAGTGGCACTACAGACGTGCACAACAAAAAAGACGGCTAGGCCTAGGGGTACACAAATCCCGGCTGCCAGGTCGCTCGGGCTATTACATATTGCACGGTGGCGCCCGTATTATTGAGTCCTTTGTATGGAATTTGCTTCACGTTACCCACCTGGTGCCTAAAATTTTGACGTGAATCACTGATTTCTGAAAAATTTGTGGGCCCCTGCTTCAGACTTCAGTTATTCAACAGAAGACAAATTATATTCCTGTAAGTCGTTACCGAACAGTGACACAAACGATGTTTCAGTTAAAATGCAACACCATTTACTGAATGGTGTATCCATGAATGCACAAATTTTCCAAAAACGTAACAGCCACCTCAAAATTCTAAGCCCCAGAAGGGTGACATGTAGCGAGATCCATACTCAGGATCCACAAATATCAGGCGTCACCGCACCTGCAGGCCGGGAACTGTGAAGCCCTGCTTTAGGTACACCCAGACCGCAAGTAGTTTGGAATGGCAAATATCCACAAATCCTGAGCACATGGGGTAAAAACATAAAATTGGCATTTTCTCTAAAACGGTTAAGATATGCATTAAATTTCACAACCCTACAGCGTTAAGAATCCCAAATAATTCGCAATGTGTAGTATGTTACTGGAACTGCTATACGGCATTCGTGAATACTTTTTCCTTACATGCACGGCCGACATAATAAGAGTATATGCAATGACGTTTTTGGTACCTATGATTATTTGAGTATACTTTTCTACCAGAAAGTGTATCTTTTGAGACTATATAATCCTTAACTTCACTGAGTGTTAGAAAGCAACCGACCGATCGTTTACCCTTTCACCTGCGAGAGTTACTTAACGTAGGAGACATGACGCTCAAAACATCCGCGAATCGAACCCTGGTAGAAAGACAAGTGTAGTCATCATAACCATTGCGCCTGTGTTTTGTGCTCCTGATACTTCATTCAATACCGCGAAATAAATTTAAGAAGCATTAATACGAATCCAAGAGTGCGTACAAAATATATGCAATTACAAGGATGGACATCCCCGTTGCGCTTCCAGACCAATGGTTACGTAAGGAAATAATCGAGACAACGAGGTTTCTAAGTGTTTAATAAAGCGACATGTTTCGACCTTTCACGTCATCATCAGGCTACCAGTTACGATACCGGAAGCTTCATGAAGGCTCAGCCCAGCCTGAATACAGAAATATCTCTTACCGCCGGGAACGATCATCCACACCAATAAATCCATAGACTGCGAAATAAACGTTGGTACCATCTACACCGCCAACGGTCAACACCATTTTTGACGTGTACTGGACCGTGCATCATCTGGATAAATGAAGAATAAAATCCAACTATATGCCACTTATTACTTTATTATGCTTATGCGAGGCTCAATATGTTTCGGGCACCATTATGCCCATAATCAGGAGCTCAAGACGATAGCGTTGGTTACCACATAGGCCGTCTGGTTCTCGTGTTGCTGCTGGTTGGAGGTTAAGTGCAGGTAGGATGGATGAGTATCCGGACACTCATCCATCCTACCTGCACTTAACCTCCAACCAGCAGCAACACGAGAACCAGACGGCCTATGTGGTAACCAACGCTATCGTCTTCAGCTCCTGATGATGGGCATAATGATGCCCGAAACATGTTGAGCCTAACATAAGCATAATAAAGCAACAAGTGGCATATAGTTGGATTTTATTCTATATTTACCATTTTTGACGTTCACAGAGCCGTGCATTGTTATATATTTCTACAGTAAAACCAACTAGATGCACCAATGTATCAAATTTATTTTATTTTGGAATGACAATCTACACGTTTCGGACGGTCTTTCCGTCCATCATCAGGAGTTCAAGACTGTACAAACAGCAAAAGATATATGTCAGACAGATAGTGCTACCTGTTTGCAAGCTCGCTCGCAAATAGAGAGCAGTATCTGTTTGACAAATGCCTGTTGCTGTATGTACTGTCTTCAACTCCTGATGATGGACGGAAAGACCGTCCGAAACACGTAGAGTGTCATTCGAAAATAAAATAAATTTGATACGAGCGAGAATCAAAAAGTGAAGGCAAAATACATTTAACGGCTTTAATAAAAGTAAATGTGAGTAATTTTACATATCATTTTTCTACATAGTCCCCTTGCAACACAATGCATTTGTTATATCATTCAACTAGTTTCCGTATTCCTGCGGAGAAGAAGCTTTTCGGCTGCTCTCGTGGTCTTGTATGCGCGATGTTGATGGCCGACCAGAACGACCTTCATCAGTAACACGTGTTCGACCCGATTTAAACCTTTCCACCCACTCATCAACCTTTCGGTGACTCATGGTGCTCTGTCCATACTGAGCCAACATACGACGGTGAATTTCGACAGGTTTCGCTCCTTCTGCCCAAAGAAACCGCACTACGCCACGTTGTTCTTCGATGGTGCAATCTTGCAAAGGAGCGTCCATGTTATCGCCCTCGCTGCTGCCACTCGACTGAAGGCAGAGCGCTGTACTGCACATGGCTGAAATCTTCAACAGGCATTGTCAATACTGCGCAATGCGCCAGCAACTCTCTGTCCTGGTTACCGCGTAATTTAAAAATTGCCTTCACTTTTTGATTCACCCTCGTACATTGGTGCATCTCGTTGGTTTGACTATAGAGGGTCAACACCATCTCTAAACAACCCCCCCCCCCACTTTAACCTTTTTTACCTTTTTTAAAACTATTTTGTGATTATTTTAACTACCACATTTAACTATATATATATATATATATAAAGTGAACATGGATATAGGTTTGTGAAAAATGAGATCCCAATTTCTAAATAGCAAGGCATTTTTTTTGTCTACAATGAATGTGTTGGGCTGCTGATGACCTGAAAGTTCGAAACATGTTGCTTTATTAAAAATTTAAAAACTTAGCTATGTCAACTATTTCCTTACGTAACCATTTATATGTAATTTATGTCTTTACAATAGAAAGTGCACGGTCACACAGGAAATTTTTTCACCTCAGCCTACCAACTGTACTCACTGGCAGATGGGTGTTCCGAAGAAGGATAGCTTCGGGAAGCAAATGGTGTGCTAAGAGTGGGAACCCACCTTTTAGGCAGGTCTATGAATAAAATATCGTGTGTAAACCGATCGTGGCCGGCTTTCTTACGAACTGTAATGACGTTTGGCGGTTCAGGATCACCGACAACATGCACTATGATTCCTGAGCACTAATCACTTGTTATTGTTAGCAAATCACGAAACACTTGCTACTTTCAAATCCCCAAGAATCACGTTCCTGCAATCTCTACCTCATCTACTATATACAACACACACACACAAGGGGAATTATATGAACAATACGTACAGTAGGCACAAAAATGGATGACTTGCTATTCTGCCACTATTTGTCTGCCAGAGCCAAGGATCACGTTCCACTGGTGTTCTGAAACGTACAACTGCGACCAGAATAATCATGTGTCATTACAAAAAAAAATTTGTCTGGTGCAGTGAGTATCCCTTCACAGAGCTATTTCCAACTTTTCCACGACAAAGACAACTAAATTCCAGCTTCCTATTAAAGCACAATACATGTTCTGTAAAACTTCGGCACCTCTGGTCAACATATCATACAAGTACATTCGCAGTACACACAAATTGCTGTGAAAGTCTACACACACACACACACACACACACACACACACACACACACTAAACGTCTAAATCAGCAACTAAAAATCCGGCAAGTAAGCAAAATATTCTCATGTAGGAACATTACGTCGGAAGTAAATGAGGCCTTTTGTCGTACTACGTCTCGTTATAGAAGATCCAGTACCTGTACCTAATCGCGCAAAACGGAAACTCGACTCACAGTATCCAGCAGACTGTTCATTGCTAAAGAACGATGAAGATTAATGTATCAATGCACCTAACAACTGAGCAACAAGTCCAGCAGCTATATTTAGGAGTGAACGTATGTCTCAACCTCAGTCACTTTTCCCACTCGACAGTAGGCTGGGTGAGCCCCAGAACCGGTCTGGACACCAGAAAAAAAAAACTTTGTCCCCGCCAGGGACAAAACCCCAGTCCTGCAGGTCATAGCCTAGTCACTAGACGGTCTAAGCTGCTCGCATTCCTATTTACTGATGTTAAAACTGTAGGCGTAATGCACTTATTTAGCATATAATTCTCAAGCCATCCTTCAAGAGTGCAGTTTCTGGGTAGTGAATGACCTTGTTGTGCGCCGTCTGTACCATCCAGTGGATAGTGACACTAAAGAGAGGAATAGTGAGCTGAATGGACATGGCCACTTTATTATAATGAGTGTGTAATGGATTTCTGACAATGTCCCACTGTTGTAATTTTTGTATCTTACATAAATGAGACTTTCAAAACTTCGAACTTGGCACTAGCACATTTGTAGAATTGTACAATGCAATTACACGATATTACGGGCTTGCAATTAGATTTCTAGGCATAGGAAGACTCTAAACTGCAAGCACAGAAGACAATGTCTTGAAAGTTTTAAGCAGAAACTTGAAGTAGAACCCATTAAATAATACAGCTCGCAGCGCAGTCAACCGGGTAGTAAGTACACGCCATTCTTCGTTTCAAGGCGTCATGCACACTGTTTGTTGGCTGCAGCCAATCGTTATGACGTATTCATTTGGCAATGTAAGAACAGTTTACCAAGAAAACTTTCTATGACGTGAATAGCGAACATGGTATTATAGCTCTGGAGCTATGAAAGGTTGGCTCGGAAAGAAAACAATGAAGGACGACAGAAAGATAAGAAAGGATAGAGGAAAGTGCGAATAATCCATACAAAATTCTACACAATTTCTTGGCTAGCGAAGTGTAATAAATGTGACCCAACACAGAATTAAAAGTGATTTACCGATTTAACAATGAGATGGGCCGTTTCGAACCCGAAAAAAAAAAAAAAGAAGTCACCAACTTGCTACGACCTAACGAAATGTGACAGAGGTTAACTTTCGAAGCTGATACAAGTCACAAATAATATCTATGCACTCATTATTTGTGAAATCATTGAACAGTGTCGTTGCATATGCTTTGCAACTTGAGCAGTCACAGGAAGCACAGTTTGCTCATACGTTGATTTTGAAGCTGTATCTGCATCGTACTTTGTGATGTACAAACCCTTCGACTCCGTCAGACGGAGGATACTCTGCTTTATCTTCAACAGTTTCGAGGAATAACTCGCGAATTCCTGAAGTATGATTCATTCTCCTGCCTGATTTAGCGAATTTTCCAAAAGCAGCGTGACTTAACGCTTTTTATAAACCAGTTTCGTATTTCGTTGCCTTCCAAATAATAACAGAGATTTAATTTCGCTAAACAGGCATTCCTTCAAATGGAGAGGATATAAAACAAGTCAATAAAAAAGCACTATATTCCTGGATTATTAACGCCAAAAATTGTTGCTTAGAAGTCTTTAACACTAACGTTAATTGAAAAAATCCCTAACAGCCAAAAGCCTCCCAAAACCAGACACACCAATGAACTCGAATGACCCATCATTTGTGACTGACGATGAACCATCGGGATCCATTATAGGCTGTAACGACTATAAAGTTCTCAAGACGAGAGTGCTGCAAGGTCACGGTTCGACAGACGGGCAGATAGATAGATTAGGAAGACAGACAGACAGGAAGATAGATAGATAGACAGATAGATAGATAGATAGATAGATAGACAGACAGAGACAGAGACACAGATAGACAGATAGATAGATAGACAGACAGACAGACAGACAGACAGATAGATAGATAGGTATAGATAGACAGATAGATAGTTAGATAGATACAGATAGATAGATAGAAAAACATACATAATAACACAGTCATTTAACAATAACAGGATACAGAAATACTCAAACTCTGCGAGCAGTAAGATGGTTATGCACGATTCATCCCAAATAATCGAGGTAGTCTGTTCAAACCAGACGTCACCAACGGAAAAGTTTGAAACTAAATATCTAGCGAACTGCAATGAACAGAGCCCTTCTTGAAAAACAAATATTTGCTCAGCTACACAGTAAAATTCATCGTATTTACGTAATCTGAAGGTTCAATACCGTGTTCACAAAATCCCGCCCGTGGACTATCCTATCCGGTTGGCTCCACTCTAAACCCTCCAACCCAGTTCCTTAAAGATCCAATTTAATATTAAATTACAAATTATGCCTAGATGTTTCAAGACGTCTCTTCCGTTAAGCCTTCCCAACCATCATTTGTTAGGCATTTATGAGCTTGCTGTTCTGTGCACCATTCCACCTTAGTTCTTTTCCACTGCGTCTTCTAAACCACACATTGAATATCAACAAAACAGAACACGGGCTCCTTCAAGTTGAGAACGCACAGACCGACAGAATAAGAGGAGGTGGGGTCTAACTTCCTCCGCTCCAGGTTCACACTATAAACACAGAAGCATCCGTTCCGGTACCGTTTATGCTGCTGGCTTGTGGTATCGCGTTTGGTTTCGATGACGGCGAACGTCGGAAATAAACAATACCATGCTTAGACTAATGGCACTAGAAGCACTATACTGTCTAGACATCGGAGAGCGAACAAACGCAACCCGATCCAGAACTTGCGATTACAAACCAGAATAATTAGCACACAGAGCAAATCCATCGGGGCGTTGGACCACATTTGAAGAACACAATACACAAAACGCTCACCGTTGCTAGAATGACTGCCTTTTATTGTCCTAAGGCCTGCCTGCCTGAGGAAGAAAAATTCATGAGGAAGAGTCGAGATTCAATGTCGCAGGTAAATGGAACCGCCAGTCTTGGCGCAGGGCAAACGTCTTAGGAAACAGACCGAACGGGGTAGACACACCACGCTAGGGGACACACACACACACACACACAACAACAACAACAACAACAACAACAACAACAACAACAAAAAGTATCGTGTCTCTTGTATGCCGGCTCAAGACCCCCTGCCTACCCGCTGCTGAAAAAGAGGCATGTTCTGAAGTACAGTGTTCCTTTATTAACAGTGCATATTGCGTGTTCTTCAAACTGAAGCTGAGCGACCGAAAACAAAACTGTTCACCAGTACAACGGTGCTTTGCCTTTATATAAATGTCGACTTATTTCAAAACGTGTCATAATGTTTACGTGCCAGTATATACAGCTCCTTCAATGGACACCCATCTTACATTCTATAGATAGTCTCATGCAATGCGGTCGTCAACCAACCAGTGACAGCAAAGCACCTTACAGCAGTACCTCGCTAAAACAGGCTCTAATCAGCCGTCAGCAATACCTGCACGTTAGGTGTAGTATTTCCACTCATGACGCCCTGTGGTTTTGTTGCGGGCTATACTCTTTTCGGAGTAACCTCCTGACAACATCTTCAGGGTAAATGTGGGGATGCCGGAAGCAGGTACCTACGACAACCTACACAACTACATGGTTTCATATCCCAGAATGAATCAAATAAAAGAAGGCCCCAGATGGTTCTATGACTTGATATTTGGCGAGAGGCAATTAAAAAGAACACTACAGAATATCTTACGAACAGCTCGTTCAGATGTCCACAATCTAAATAACTAAATCTGTTAAATAAGTACAGTCATAGTTAAAATTATCAACATTTCCTTTTCAGTGATAATTCACAGTTCCGGAAAAACACAAAATTAGCAAGTATATTGCTGTATCCACACTCCACCAGACGATTTTGCCGTCTATGACGTCAGGTACCCTTAGAGCTGTTCCCTGTCTAAAAGACACATCTCTATAAACATACACAAGTTTTCAAATAAAGAAGGAGAACGACTAATTAGGTGTTAAAACACGTTAGAGGAACATGCACATTAATAAAGACAAACAAAATATAAAATATTATATACACTACTTTCGTATTACCATTTAAATACAAAAAGGTATCGAGAAGAATGAGATGGGCTGGGCATGTGGCGCGTATGGGTGAGGGGAGGGGGGTGTATAGGGTGTTGCTGGGGAAACCGGAGGGAAGGAGACCACTGGGGAGACCTAGGCGTAGATGGGTGGATAATATTAGGACGGATCTCCAGGAGGTTGGATGTGGGTATATGGACTGGATTGGGCTGGCCCAGGATAGGGACAGGTGGCGGACGCTTGTGAGTGCGGTAATGAACTTTCGGGTTCCGTGAAATGCGGGGAATTTCTTGACTAGCT